>Ga0105100_10002820_pt1 | contig 10116 bp, 7 predicted proteins | sample PPLLak12cMay2015_2_FD_87033 | JGI IMG/M metagenome (GOLD analysis project Ga0105100, IMG submission 87033) | Freshwater sediment microbial communities from Prairie Pothole Lake near Jamestown, North Dakota, USA - PPLs Lake P8 Core (1) Depth... | ecosystem: Environmental > Aquatic > Freshwater >... | reverse complement strand
CACCGCCCCTCCGGGTCGCTCCGGGGCGGCGCTGATGGTCGCTTCGGGGACTTCGCTCCCTGCCGGTCCCCCCTCCACGGACGGGGATCGTCGAGGCAACATCCCTCGCCGCCTTGAGAGGATTCCCGGAAAAGGGAAAAGAACCAAATTAATGGGGTATCCGGCTAGAAAGGCGAAGGTCAGGGACGGGAAGACGGGGCGGAGCTTGCGGCTTTGTCGCGCGATCCGTGACCTACGGTCAGGAGAACGGCTACGCCGGCGACATAGCCCGCGGTCAGGGCGGGCCCGATGGAGAGGGCGCCAACGATCTTCAAAACAACGACCATCAGAACGAAGGCTGCGGTCGTCATGGCGAGCTGGGCGGCGACGGCCACGCCGAGCGGGGTCGTTCGGTGCGCCTTGACCAGGACTCCGCGCTGGTAGGAGATGATGGCTTCCGTGAAGGGGAGGCAAACCAGCATCATCCCGGGCAGGATGGAGAACGCCGTGAGCTCCGGGGACAGGCCCGAAACACGCCCGTACCAGATGCCGGCCAGAGGGGTAAAGACGACCGCAGCCAGGCCGGCCGTCGAGGCCGCGCCGACCCAGAGCGTGAACCGCCCGAGGAGGCGCCGGTTCTCTCCGCCGTCGCCGACGAGGGCGATGACGACCTCCTGCATGGCGATGCCGGCCGTGCGGAAGACGAAGGCCAGGCCGACGATGACCGGCAGCACGGCCAGCGACTCGAGGGGCATGCGGCCGCGGGCGAGAAAAAAGGTCGTCAGCGGGTTGATGAAGAACGACAGGAACGATGTCAGGGCGAGCGGGGCGTAGAAACGCACGACTCGGCCCGCCGTGAGCGAGTTGCCGAACGCGCATTCCGCCTTGTCTTGCCGGCACAGGCGCCGGACCGTCGATCGGGCCATGAACCAGCTGGCCGCGCCTTCGGCGATCACCCCGGCTCCAAGCGCACCCGCCCCGACGCTCGCGCCGGGCAGGCGGAGGATCAGGGCGAAGAGGAGTCCGGTCGCGGCCATGGTCGAAAGTCGGATGACCGTCCCCCAGGTGACCGCCTGAGGCCGGCCGTGGCTGATGAGGATGCCCTGGTAGAAGCGGCGGAATCCGATGGCTCCCGGCCAGAGAATGAGGAAGATCATCGATTGCCCGGCCAGCCGGGCGATGCCGGGCTCGAGGCCCATGATCCCGCGGGCGACGAAGCTGAAGACGGGCGGGACGACGAGGATAGCCATGACCGCGGTGACCGCCCCGTTGAGCCCGTTCGAGAAACGCCTCAGTTTCCGGTAGGCGACGCCGTCCCGGACGAGGGCGTTCGAGGCCGAAAGCATCATGATGATCGGCGATTCGACCATCCAGGCCAGGGCCGTGGCCACGGCGAAGGCGGCCAGATTCTCCTTGGGCGATGCCAGGCGGGCGATGATGGCGGCCACGAACGGGCCTTCGGCGGCCATCATGAGCCAGGTGGCTTCGAGCGGCAGCCAGAAGCGGGCGATGCGGCCCGGGGTCAGGGCGCTTGGCGACATCTCGTGCGGTCTCATGATAAGCGCCGTAGGATAGCACTTCCCGCCCCGGCGGGCAACCTGAACGCCGGTGCGAAGAAAGGGGCATTTGATTCACCGCCGCCGGCTGTGCTATATCAGGCCGGCAGAGGGCCTCCATGAGCAAGCCGATCCCCAAAGAGGGTATCCCGCGCGCGTTGCCGGAGGAAGTTCTTCGCGAGCTCGCCGGGCCGTATCGCGAGACCGTGGGGCTCGATGCGGTTCTCCATTTCGCGGCCCGGTGCGAGGGTTTCGGGCTCCGGTTCGCCGGCGACGAGCTCGTCGTCCTGGCGGCCCTCGATACGCCGGCCAAGGTCCAGGAATTCCTCGATAACCGGCTCTACTATAATGACGATCACGCCTCGGTCGACCAGGAGGAGACGGCCATGCCGCCGCGGCTCGTCCTGCGGACCGGCATGGCCCACTGCTTCGAAGGGGCCACGTTCGCCTATGCCGTGAACTTCCTCCATGGGCACGAGCCGCGCCTGGTCATGCTCGAGGCCAGCCAGGACGCCGACCACAACCTCGTCGTCTGCCGCGACCCGGCGACCGGGCTTTACGGTGCGAACGCCCATTCGCGCTATCCGGGACTCGTCGGCCGGCCCGCCGCGCACGCCACGCTGCGGGACCTGGCCGGGAGCTACGTTCCGTTCTATTTCAGCGACCGGACGCTCGATCCGAAGGACCTCACCCTCGTCGGTCACTCGGAGCCCGTCGACCTCGCCGCCCGGTTCGGCACGGGCTGGATGGGTTCCGCGGAGCCGCTCTGGGACATCTATTACACCTATATCGACGACTCCGTCCCGTTCCATTATTTTTTCGACGACCCGGGCCGGCCCCACGTTTATCCGGCCGTGCGCGCGCTCAGGGAGAATTGGGTCCGCCTCGATGCCGCGGGCGAGCCGTTCGTCAGCCTGGCCGATCTGCCGGCGGGGGCGCGTGAGGCGTGGGACGCTTTCTGGAAGGCCTACGGCCCCGACGACGGGCCGCGGCCCCGGGGCCGGGCCAAAGAGATCGAGCGGTCGTTCTTCCGGCTCACCGGGACGACGCCGATCGACCTCGATGATATCGCCTTCGACCTCCGGTTCTATCTGGCCGCCGGCTGCCGGATCGACCAGCTCGTCCACCGGTGACACGCGGCCGACCGCGTCCCGGCCGCGAAGCTCATCCCGGCTCCTATTTCGTCCCCGACGCGTCCTTGATGAATTCCGCCAGGTCGGCCTTGAGCTTGGCGTGGGACGGCTTGTGGATGTACATCATATGGCCGGCCTCGTAATAGCCCATCTTCACGCGGTCCTTGAGGTCGCCCGCGAGATCCGTCTGGAAGAACGTGTACTCGGTCGCGAAGAAGGGCGTCGCGCCGTCGTAATAGCCGTTGGCCACGAAGACCTTGAGGTACTGGTTGGCGGCCATCGCGCCGCGCAGGGTCTCGGCCGTGTTGAGGTACTGGTTCTCGACGTTGCCGTAGCTCCAGGGCCGCACGTCGCCCGAGACGGCGTACGGCGTGTCGTTCTTGTACTTGAGCTCGGCGCGGATGTAGCTGTTCAGCGCCGCCGGGAAGGGGCCGCTGATGACGGCGTTCGAGGGATCGAACTCGTTCGTCTCTCCCGCCGCGTCAAGGTCGAACCCTTTGAACCGGCCGTCGAGCCGGCCGATCGTGCGGCGGTCCGCGCGAAGGAGCTCCTTGGTGAACCGGCCGAGCGAGATGCGCAGGTTGGCGTCGGCGATGAACCCCGGCTCGAGTCCGGTGAAGCGGGCGATCTTGCGGATGACCGCGTCTTTGACCGCCGGCTCGAGGGTGTTCCCTTTGAGCAGGGCCAGGGCGTATTCCCCGAGGGCGAACGTGCGGGCCTCGTCGAGCACCGCCGGCAGGTCCATGGCCAGGAGATCCGCCGGAAGCTTCTTGTGGAACCAGGCGTCGGCGGTGTAGGTGGGCAGGAAGAGCATGTAAGCCGAGTCGTTCATCGGGGCGAACCGGGCCGTCTGGAAGTTGAGGATGGCCGAGATGAGGACGATGCCGTTGAGGTACATGGTCGCCGACCGTCCCTGGAGGTAGCCGGCGAGACCGGCCGACCGCGGAGTGCCGTAGCTTTCGCCGATGAGGAACTTCGGCGAGGCCCAGCGCTCATAGCGGGTCGTGAACAGGCGGATGAAATCGCCGACGGCCGCGACGTCCTCGACATAGCCGTAGAACTGCGCGGGATCCTCGCCGGGGACGGCCCGGCTGTAGCCGGTGCCCACGGGATCGATGAAACAGAGGTCGGTCGCATCGAGGAGCGTGGACTCGTTGTCGACGAGCCGGCCGGGGGGGCCGGGGAGGGCGTTGCCGTCCTCGGCCAAGGCGACCTTGCGCGGGCCGAAGGCGCCCATATGCAGCCAGACCGAGGCCGAGCCGGGGCCGCCGTTGTAGACGAAGGCGAGCGGACGCCCGGCCTTGTCCTTGATTTCGTCGCGGAAATAGGCCGTGAAATAGATGTTGGCGCGGGGCCGGCCGTCATCGGCCTTGAGCAGAAGCGTCCCGGCGACGGCCGTGTAGGGGAGGGGCTTGCCGCCGAGGGTGATGACGTGGTTGGTCACCGAGACGTTCTCCTCGGGGAGGTTGGGGTTCTCTTTCGGCGCGGGTTTGGCCCCGGGAGCCCGGGCCGCGGGCGGTCCTTGGACGAGTGCGGGGTCGCGCCGCCCCTGGGGCGGCTGGGCGAGGGCGGGCAAGGCGAGCGAGACGGCGATAAGAGCGATGAGCAGGATGAGGGGGATCGATCGTCCGGCGGGAGAGGGCATGGCATCCTCCTGGGGCGGATATGGCCCGAATGATAACCCTCTTTACGGTGACATACAACAGCTCAATCGCGGGCTTCGTACTCGACGCTGAAGAACTTGAAGTCCTTGTAGACGACCTCGGTCTTCGACCGGACGAACGCCTTGCCGGAATCCTTGAGGTAGGCCTCCTCGACGAACAGGCGGCTGGGGAAGCGGACGCCGTTCTTTTCGGCGCTGAACTCGGAGCGGATGGAGAGACGGGGCGTGCGCTTGAAGAGCGCGCCTCTCTTCTCGAAGAGGTCGTAGTACCCGACGCGAGTCTGGCTCCACTCGATCCTGAGGATGTCGCCGGTCGAAGGATCGATCCAGGCCTTGCCGTAGAGGTTGCGGGTCGGCGGGGCCCCGGGCGTGGGTTTGGCGTCGATGATGACGACCTTGGTCTCGCCGATCCGGCCTTCGCCGGCCGCCGTGAAAACGTAGGAAGGCTGAAAGCGCTCGGCGAAGATCCCGACGGGCGCGAGGAGCGCCGTGCCCCAGACGACGATGGAGGTCTCGAGCTCGGCGTTCGGCACCACCTTCTTCTTGCCGTTCTCTTCGAGCTGCGTGCGCGTCTCGCGGATGGCCCGCCCGGCCCGGACGCACTGGTAGTCGTAGACGAAGCTCCGTTTGACCTTCCTGGACCAGCTGACGGCGATACCCGGACCCGGATAAGAGAAGATAGGAGAGACCGGCGCGTCGTGCGCCCCGCCCGGCGCGTTCAGCGGGCCCCGGCTGGCGATGTCGAGCTCCGGATCGATCGTCTCGCGGATCTCCTCGCGGCAGACGAAATCGAAGGCCGAGCTTTCGAGCTTCCGGCAGTATTCGGCGGCCTTGGCGAGGAGGGCGTCGAGCGACGGCGAAGCGGGAGGGGCGGCCGTTCGAGAAGGTTCCTGTTCTGTAGCGGGGTGGGCGCCTGACAGGGGGATTAGAAGGATGAGGGCGAAGACGATAAAGGCCGCCGGCGCGAGCCGGCCGATACCTGTCACCAAACTGCGGGCTTTCGAACCGATCATTCGGGGCGAGCGAGTCCTCCCTGCCACCCGACCAAGATAGGCCCGTTTCCCCAGGAAATCAAGTTCCCGTGACACACACGTGAACGCCCCTTATCGCCGCCCGATGATTCCCCCCCGTCATGCCTATGGAGTTGAGTGTCACCGAAATTAGGGCTATAACTCTGTCATGGCCAGAATATCCGGGAGCGGGGCAAACTCTCAGGGGTTGCATCAGCCAAGACACGTCATGGCCAAGCCGACGGGGGCGCGGTGCAACTGCGCCTGCGATTACTGCTTCTACCTCGAGAAGGAACGGCTCTATCCCGCCTCGGACTTCCGCATGTCCGATGAGGTCATGGAGAGCTACATCCGGCAGATGGTCGATGCCCACCGAAGCTTGCCCCAGGTCGAGATCGCCTGGCAGGGCGGCGAGCCGACGCTCATGGGGCTCGACTTCTTCCGGCGCGCCAGAGAGGTCGAGAAGGCGTGCGCCCGGCCCGGGCAGCGCGTCTCGAACAGCCTTCAGACGAACGGGCTCCTGATCGACGACGAATGGTGCCGCTTCCTGCGGGATAACGATTTCCTGGTCGGGCTGAGCCTGGACGGCCCTCGCGATCTCCACGACGCCTGCCGCCGCGACAAGGCCGGGCGGCCGGTCTTCGACCGGGCCGTCCGGGCGGCCCGTCTCATGGCGCGGCACGGCGTCGAGTTCAACGTCCTCTGCACCGTCAACGCGGCCAACAGCCGGCGCCCTCTCGACGTCTATCGCTTCTTCCGGGACGAGCTCGGGGCGCGCTATGTCCAGCTCATCCCCGTCGTCGAGCGGGAGAAGGGAACGGGCCTTCCGGACGGCGCGGCCCTCTCCGCCCGCTCCGTCGAGCCGGTCCAGTACGGCCGCTTCCTCATCGAGATCTTCGACGAGTGGGTGCGCCGGGACGTCGGCGTGATGTTCGTCACCTTCTTCGACAGCGTCCTGGCCGCCTATGTCCTCGGCGAGTCGACGCTGTGCGTCCTGAAGCGCGAATGCGGCAACGCCCTGGCCCTCGAGCATACCGGCGACCTCTACGCCTGCGATCATTTCGTCGAGCCGCGTCATTGCCTGGGGAACATCCTGGAGACGCCGCTCGCGGACCTGGCCGCGTCGGAGGCGCAGCGCGCGTTCGGCCGGGCCAAGGCGGCGCTGCCGCGCGCCTGCCTGGACTGCCGGTTCCTTTTTGCCTGCCACGGCGAATGTCCGAAGAACCGCGTCCTCATGTCGTCCGGCGGCGAGCCCGGCTTGAATTGGCTCTGCGCCGGTCTCCGGTCGTTCTTCGCCCACACGGAACGGCAGATGCGGATGATGGCCGGGCTCCTCGAGAGGGGGCTCCCCGCGGCCGGCATCATGGGTGTCTTGGCCGGGGAGGAGGGGAGGCGGCGGCCCGCGACGGCCCCGGTCAGGAAATCGATTCCCCGAGCCGGTCGAGGAAAACGCGGCGCACGCGCTCGATGAGCTCGCCGACGTTCTCCTTGCCATAGCCGGCCGTCGATACCGACGGCTCGAGGGTCACCTCGATCCGGCCGGGCCGGATGAGCCGGCTTCCCTTGCGGTTGATCTCGAAGGCGCCGCTCTGGACGACGGGCAGGATGTCGAGGCCCGTTTCGGCGGCCATGAGGAAGCCGCCGCGCTTGAACGGTCCGAGCCGGCCGTCGAGCGTGCGGGTCCCCTCCGGCATGACGCCGAATGAGATGCCCGGACACGCCTTGACCCAGGCCGCGGCTTGGCGCATGGTCTCGACCGCCCGCGCCGTGTCTTTCCGGCTGATGGGGAACATGCCGAGCCGGCGGATCGTGCTGCCGTAGACCGGCCAGCGGAAGTGGCTCTCCTCTTCGACGCCGCGCAGGGCCGGCCGGAAGGCGGCCTGAAAAACGAACGGATCGAAGAAATTGACGTGGTTCATCATCGCGATGTACTGCCGGCCCGGGACGAGGTTCTCGCGGCCGCGGACCCGCATGCGGATGCCGCAGACGAAAAGGATCGCCCGGCAGCCGGTCTTGAGCGCGCTTTCGAGAGCGCGTCCCCGGAGCACGAACGAGCCGAGCCAGACGACGACGCAAACGGCGAGAAATACGGGCATCGCGGTGATCCAGATGAGAGCCGCGCGCAACCGGTCGAGGAGCTTGCTCATGACCGCACGATCAGGCCAGGAAGTCGATCTCGGCCGGCAGGACCTTGACGCGCAGGGGGGTCCAGCCGATGAGCTCGCCGTCGGCCATCAGCCGCAAGGGCGGATCGGAGTCCACGGCGATCGAGGCGGCCTGGATCGCCTCGACCTTCGGGTGGGACAGATGCTTGCCGGAGAAGACCCCGGCGAAGATGGCGACGATCTCGCGGCGGTTGACGCCGTTGAACAGGATGAGGTCGGCCCGGCCGTCGGACACGTCTGCGGGCGGCGCGATCTTCATCTGGCCGCCGGTGAATTTCGAGTTGGAGACCACGAGGGCGCTATCGGCGACCTCCCTCCTGCGGCCGTCGGCCTCGATCGTGATGCGATTCGACATGCCCCGGATGAGGCGGAGGAGGACGGCCAGGCTATAGCCGGCCGAGCCCAGGAACTTGAGGCGCTCGTTCGTGAGCCGGAGGATGTCGGCGATGAGGCCGACGCCGATGATGTTGAGCGAGTAGCGCCGGGTGGTCGGCGCGTTGGCGCGGTCCTCGCGGTAGGTGAACTCGACCAGGTCGACTTTGCGGCGGCGGCCGGAGAGGATCGTCTCGAGGGCCCCTTCGGGCGTCGTGATATCGAAGTCGCGGAGAAAGGAGTTGCCGGTCCCGGCCGGGATCTGCCCGATCTCGGGAAGGCGGGCCGGGCGGCCGCGGTCGTAAAGCCCGTTGATGAACTCGTAGGGCGTGCCGTCGCCTCCGAGGCAGATGACGCGGTCGTAGCCGGTGTGGGCGACATCGCGGCCGATCTCGATCGTGTGGCCCGGGTATTCGGAGAAGCGGACCTCGAGCGCGGGGAAGGCCTCCCGGAGGCGCGGCTCGAGACGCTCGAAGACCTTCTTGCCGCGCCCGTGCCCGGCGGCCGGATTGACGACAAGCAGTGTTTTCATGACCTGGCCGTTTGGGACTTATAGCACAAGGCCCGGGAAATAAAAAGGACGGCCGCCGCAAAATGAGGACGTTTCAAGGCCTACGCGGCCTGGCACCTGTGGGCTCGCCTCGCCGGCTGGGACGACAACTAGCCTGGATTATTCACGAGCCGAGGCGGCTGCAGATGCGAGGCGCCAAAGGGTGAAGCTGTACTCCGGGTACTGCGAACCCTTTGCAACGAAGCAGATGCGGCCGGATCGGCTTGCCCGAAGGGTAAAAACGCCGGTCTTGGGTCCTGATGTCTTATAGAGAAAAAAGGCGTTTTTATGAATAGTCCAGGCTAGTCCTTTTTGGCCAGCGCCTCTTTGATCCGCGCCGCGGTCATCGGGAGCATGAACATGCGGACGCCGGCCGCGTCATGGATGGCGTTGGCGATGACCGCTCCCATCACGGTGATGGCCGGCTCGCCGCATCCTTGCGGGGCCAGGTCCGGATTGTCGACGAGGACGACCTCGATCTTCGGCAGCCACGACATGCGCGGCAGCTCGTAGGTGTCGTAGTTCTCGTCGAGGACGGCGCCGTTCTTGAAGCGGACCTCCTCGGTCAGGCAGTAGCCGAGGCCCATGGTGATGCAACCCTCGATCTGCATCCGGCTGCCCTCGGGGTTGACGACCTCGCCCGTGTCCTGGGCGCAGACGACGCGAAGGACGCGGACAGCCCCCGTCTCCTTGTTGACCTCGACCTCCGCCATCGTGGCGAGATAAGTCCCCAGATAATCCGTGATGGCGATGCCGTAGCCGCGCCCCGAGGGAGCCTTGGCGAACGTGCGGCCGAACGCGTCGGCGGCCGCCCGGACGACCTTTTTCATCCGCGCGTCCGTAAGGTTCGCGAGCCGGAACGAGAGCGGGTCCATGCCGGCCGCCTCGGCCATGACGTCGATATGGGATTCGGTGGCGAAAATGTTGGTGTTGCTCCCGGGCCCGCGCCAGGCGCCGGTGCCGAAGGGATGGACGCCCTCCGCGCCGCCGAAGCCGCCGCCGAACCCGGTGACGCGCTTGTGGGGGATGTCGTAGACCGGCTGGGAGCTCCGGCTCCCGGCATGATAGTTCTTGTAGTCCCAGAAGACGATCTTGTTCTCCGCGTCGAGGCCCGAACGAATATCGTATGTCGCGGCCGGGCGGAACGTGTCGTAGAAGAACTCCTCCTTGCGCGACCAGGCGACCTGGACGGGCTTGCCCGTGAGCTTGGCCAGGCGGGCCGCTTCGACGATCTGCGCGCCCGCGTTCTTGCCCCCGAAGCCCCCGCCGACGAAGGGTGTCCGGACGCGAACGCTTGGCGCGTCCAGGCCCAGCGTCCTGGCGACCTCCTGCTGGGCGCGGAACGGCGATTGCGTCGAGGCCCAGACTTCGGCCTTGTCTCCGTCGATGCGCACGACGGCCGTGTGCGGCTCGGACGGGGAGTGGGCGACGTATTGGGCGAAATAAGACCTCTCGACGAGCTTCGTCGCCAGCTTGGCGCCCTCGTCGAGGTTCCCCGACTCGACGACGACATCGGTCCGCGCCGTGACCTCCTTCAGATGGGCGAAGATGTTGCTGTTGTCGAGCTTCGACGGGGAGGGCTCGAATTCGGCCTTGACGAGAGTGAGGGCTTCCGCGGCGACGTCCGGCTTCTCGTGGAGAACGGCGACGAGATCGCCGTCGCGGACGACCTTCGCGCCGGGGACCTT
>Ga0105100_10002817_pt1 | contig 10124 bp, 11 predicted proteins | sample PPLLak12cMay2015_2_FD_87033 | JGI IMG/M metagenome (GOLD analysis project Ga0105100, IMG submission 87033) | Freshwater sediment microbial communities from Prairie Pothole Lake near Jamestown, North Dakota, USA - PPLs Lake P8 Core (1) Depth... | ecosystem: Environmental > Aquatic > Freshwater >... | reverse complement strand
GCAACAAAAAGACATCCTTTCTCTCCAAGGGGTCGTTTCTCATCTGCATAAAGATTGGGACAGGCCAAAATACCTAATTTCACCATGCCCTTTTCGATAAGCGCTAAGGCAATCGCGTACTGATCTCCCCTAAGAAACCCTTTTGTCCCGTCGATGGGGTCTAAAGCCCAAAACCGGTCCGTGGTAGCATTGGAACTAAAATCAATCCAAGAACATACCTCCTCCGAAGAGGAAGTTGGAACGAAAGCGTTGACATAGTTTCTAACTTGTTCAAGGATCCTTGAACGATCCGGCCTCCTTAATTCTTCTGAATTCTCTTCAGCAACAATCGTGTCATGAGGGAATCTTTCCCTGATCAATTTACAGATGATTGCTTGAGACCCATAATCTGCAATGGTCACGGGGCTTCGGTCACTTTTCAGGATGGGTGCTCCACCCACAAGATCCGTCCTTACTTTTTGGCAGAGTGATGACGCCTTAATCACCGCTTGAAGGCCAGTCACGACCTCAGGAGAATTTTGATCCATGGGAAAGCCTCGTCCAAAATAATAAAAGGAGGGGTCTCAACACCTCTCCTCTTATTGACAGCGCCATGATGTGATATTTCTTTTGGCTTTACTAATCTCCTCATCCCTCAAATTCCGGGAACGGATTTAATCAAAGCTACAACCTCATCCCACTTTACGAAGTCTTTGACAAAAAAGCGATCGGCTCCATACTGGATGGCAACCTGCCGGTATTCCGGCAAATCATAAACTGTTAGAATAGCGATTTTAATGTTTGGAAAATCCGCTTTTATCTTTTGGGTGAGTTGAAGGCCGTTTGCGTCTGGCAATCCGATATCCATAAAGATGAGTTGTGGAGGAGAAACATTTATTTTCTTCAGAGCCTCCTCTCCTGTCGATGCTTCTTCAATCACCAAGGAAGGAAAACGACCGTGAAGCTCTGCCTTGATTATTTCGCGATGGATTTGAATATCCTCAACGATTAACACCGTTAACATTTCCGTCTCTCCATGAGGGTCGATTGCCGAAAGGCCGATTCGTTTTCCCTATCTCGCCCAGGAAACGGGAGCGCCAAGCAATAAAAAAATTATCCTTTATAAAAATCTCTATGTCAATTGAAAATTAAGAGCGCCCTGAAAAACTGACTTTCGCTCTCTCGATGACATACCTGCCTCCCGGCGGGCAGGGATGAACAGAAAGCATTACACAGATTCTCTATTTTCAATGCGTTTGAATGGACCTGAACGAATAGAGACTAAAAAGAACTAAGATCGATATGGATGATTCTCAGACGAGACACTGGGAAGCCAGCGAAAAGGATAGATGGTGCCGAAGGGGGGATTTGAACCCCCACGGGGGTTACCCACCACCCCCTCAAGATGGCGTGTCTACCAATTCCACCACTTCGGCATTCGATTCACTAACAAAAAAGTCAGTTCCGTGCTGCGGTTACGCGATATTGCGGCGGTGCAGTTCAAACGGCAGCACCGCAGCACTGCCATACAGCAACACCTCCTTACTTCTTCGGTTCGGGTGCCTGGGGCGCCTCTGGTTGGGCCGGCAGCCCTGAAGGTCCAGCAGGAGCCGTCGGAGCCGGACTCTCCTTCATGATGGTAGAAACCTTCCTCGTTGTAGAGAACGTCAAAAGGAGCGAAGTAACCATAAAGATAATGGCGGCGACGGTAGTCAGTTTAGAAAGAAACCCCATCGCACCGGCGCTTCCGAAAATCGTCTGGCTTGCCCCTCCGAACGCAGCTCCCATCTCTGCCCCTTTTCCTGCTTGAAGCAGAACGATCAAAATGAGGGCGATACAGACTACAATGTGCAGAACAACGATAACAGTCATGAACCGCATCCTTTCCTTAATTTTAAGGCTACCTCTAAAAATGTCATTCCTGCGAAAGCAGGAATCCAGAATCCTTTGATATCACTGGACTCCGGCCTACGCGGGAGTGACAAATTGATAATTATTAGAGGTTCCCTTAAAATTTATATCACAATTCTTCGAATCTGACAATCTTGGAGAAGGAGTCTGCTTTGAGGCTTGCCCCTCCTACCAATGCTCCATCGATATTCGGTTGGTCCATCAGTCCCCTGATATTTTCTGGAGTCACGCTCCCGCCGTATTGGATGCGAATTTCCTCGGAGACCTCTCGCGAATAAAGTTTTCCCAATTTCCTCCTGATGAACCCATGCACCTCTTCAGCCTGTTCTGGCGTGGCTGTCTTCCCGGTTCCGATGGCCCAGACCGGCTCGTAAGCAATCACCGTATTTCTGATCTCCTGGTCGCCCAATCCTTTTAACCCGCCTTCGATCTGTTTTTCGATCACGGAGAAGGTCTTTTCCCCTTCCCTCTCCTGCAATGTCTCTCCAATGCAGAAGATCACTTTCAAACGATGGGCCAACGCCGCCTTGATCCTTCGATTCACGGTTTCATCTGTCTCTGCAAAAATCTGCCGTCTTTCAGAATGACCGATGATGACGTAGTGACAGCCCACTTCTTTAAGCATGATTGGAGAAATCTCTCCTGTGAAGGCGCCTTTTTCCTCCCAGTAAAGATTCTGAGCAGCGAGACGAATGGGGGACCCCTCGATCTCCTTACGGACAGCAAGGAGTGCCGTAAAGGGGGGCGCCACAGCCACTTCCACCCCTTTTACTCCTGATAGGGCCGTCTTCAGCTCCCTGGCGAGATCAACAGCTTCCCCAACCGTCTTATTCATCTTCCAATTTCCCGCGATGAAGGGTAACCTTCCCATTATTCCCTCCTCAGGGCCTCGATGCCTGGCAACTTCTTTCCCTCGAGAAATTCGAGAGAGGCTCCGCCTCCCGTTGAAATGTGACCGATTCGATCCGCTACGCCTGCCTGATTCACCGCTGCGACCGAATCTCCCCCTCCCACGATGCTAAAGGCTGAGGAGCTCGCGATCGCCTTGGCAATTGCAAAGGTGCCATGGCTGAACGGCTCCATTTCAAAGACACCCATGGGTCCATTCCATACAATCGTTTTGGCAGATTGGATCTCCTCCGAAAAAGTCTTCTCCGTTTCCGGCCCGATATCCAAGCAGACCCATCCCGAAGGAATCTGATCGCTCTTTACAATCTTTCTCTTCGCCTGGGCATCCATTCGTTCTGCGGCGACATGATCGGGAGGAAGAAGAAACCTGAGCTTCTTCTTTGCCCCCTCAAGGAGACTGAGTGAGAATCCAATCTGATTCTCCTCGACAAGCGATTTTCCTACCTCGAACCCCTCTGCCTTAAGAAACGTATAAGCCATCCCTCCCCCGATCAGGAGAGTGGTCACTTTGTCCAGAAGATTTTGGATCACACCGATCTTATCAGAAACCTTTGCTCCGCCGAGGATCGCCACATAAGGCCTTTGGGGATTCACGAGCGCCTTCTCCAGACTTTTAATCTCCTTCATCATTAAAAAACCTGCCGCCACAACCTTCACAAACCGCGTCATTCCTTCTGTGGAGGCATGAGCCCGATGAGCGGCGCCGAAAGCGTCGTTGACGTAGATGTCACAGAGGGAAGCCAGGGCCTTTGAAAAAGTTTCTTCATTCTTCTCTTCCTCAGGGTGGAACCTGAGATTTTCCAGAAGAAGGACTTCCCCTTCTTTCATTCCTCCAATCCGTCTCTGAACTTCTTCTCCAATACAGTCCGTCGCGAGAGCCACCTTTTTCCCCAGGAGCTGTGACACCCTTTCAGCAACCGGGGCCAGACTGAACTTGGGATCTCTCTTTCCTTTGGGCCTTCCCAGATGAGAGGCAAGGATGGTCTTTCCGCCGGCTTCACTCACAAACCGAATAGTAGGAAGGGAAAGGAGAATTCGCGTATCATCGGTGATATTATTCTTTTCATCCTGGGGAACATTAAAATCCACCCGGATGAATACCCTTTTCCCTTTCAATTCAATCTGGTTTACAGTACGAATAGGCATCACCTGCTCCTACTTGTGTCGTTGTTTTGCACTTTTGGTTAAGGTCAGGGCTGGGAAGCCAGTTTAGGTTAGGTGTTTGGGTAAAGGCTAACGTCCCATCACACCAACAACTTAACCCATTCACCAAACTGGCATCTTTGCCTTTACCATTTGACGAAGTAGTCTTACTTTTTCCCGAAAAGGTACAGTAGCAACTCCACCATCCGATTGGAAAAACCCCATTCGTTGTCATACCATGAAATGATCTTCACCAATTTTCCACCGATCACCTTTGTGGATGGACCATCTACTATCGAAGAATGGGGATTTCCGTTAAAGTCGATGGAAACAAGAGGTTCCTCACAAAAACTTAAGATCCCTTTCAGTTTTCCCTCGGCATAGGATTTCAAAACCTTATTCACCTCTTCCGCCGTCGTCCCCTTTTTTAACTCCGCCACCAGATCAACCACGGAGACATTCGGCGTGGGAACCCGGATCGCCATCCCGTCCATCTTCCCTTTCAATTCCGGGATGACCAGGGCCAAGGCGGTCGCAGCCCCTGTAGTGGTTGGAATCATCGACATCCCAGCCGCCCTGGCTCGACGAAGATCCTTATGCGGAAAATCGAGAATCACCTGATCATTGGTATAGGCATGGATCGTTGTCATCAATCCGTATTCCACCCCGAATTCGTCAACCAATATCTTAGCAATGGGGGCCAGACAGTTCGTCGTACAGGAACCCATAGAGATGATGTGATGTTTCGCGGGATCGTAACTCTTCTCGTTGACTCCCAAAACCAGAGAAACATCCGGGTCCTTCGCCGGTGCCGAAACCACCACTTTTTTTGCCCCCGCCTCGATATGCTTTGAACCGCCAGCCCGATCCGTAAACTTCCCTGTGCTTTCCAGCACCGCGTCCACGCCCAAATCCTTCCAAGGAAGCTGAGCCGGGTCTTTGAGTGCGAAGACCTTAACCTCTTTCCCATCAATCAAGAGGGCATCCTTTTTCGTTTCTACGCGCGCTCCAAATTTTCCATGCACGGAATCGTATTTCAAGAGATGGGCCAATGTCTGCGCATCGGTGAGATCGTTGACCGCTGCAAATTCCAACTCCTTCTTATTCAGAGCTGCTCGCAGAACATTTCGACCAATTCTTCCAAATCCATTAATCCCAACTCTCACTGCCATAAGAATCTCCTCCTTTCGCAAGTTAAGCTTATTATATAACTTTTTTTCATTCAACGCGTCAACATTTTTCAAAAGACGATCTGAGGACTTCACAAAAGAAGGACAACCTGATATATTACGGGGATACGTTGGCCGACGAAAGGAAACCGATGAAACAAGACAGGAATATATTAGAAATCGTACGGGGACTTCTTTTTTCCGAGGTCGCTTTCCAGAAGATCTTCAAAAAATACAAAGAAGGCCGTCTTCATTTCTCAGATATTGGCCCTTGGGTCGACGACAAAGGGCAGAGCCTCCTTTATAACTTAAAGGAACAGTCTCACTCCTTCTTCCGGTATAAAGGCAAAACGCCGATCTCAAGAAATGAGTGGGTCCTCGACCTGGTGATTGGATCTATCTTCCACGAGGCGATGAAGTTGAGAGAAAACATCTATCAGATGGAAGTCTACCAGCCCATGTACCTTCAATACAAATCGAGGGTTGGAAAATCCGAATACGAGAAGGATTACCTCCAACAATTTGAACGGATCGTTCTTAAGGCAAAACAGGGCGTGGTCGAAGGGATGGAGGAGACGAGATCCCTTTTCCAAGATGCAACGGCACAACTCATCGATCTTTTTAAAAAGGATTCAAAAAATAGACTTCTGGTCCGTTTCCTTTTGGAGAACCTTCCTCTGCTCCAAAAAGTCTATGGCTCGAAAAAGAAGAGGGAAATTTTCAATCTGATGTTCACAAAGGGACTTCTGGACGCCTACCAGTTCGCCGGCCAAAGCTACTTGGAGAGCAAACATTACGACCTCGCCGCAAGCTACTTTTCAAAAGCCCTACGAATGGATCCCCATCACCATAACCTCCAGTTCCTCTTGAACTTCAGCCTCGGGATGAATGAATATTACAGGAATGCGTATTCCAAGTCCCTGTCCTATTTTGCCAAACTGATCCCCTTTAAGTTAGAGAAGAAATTGAAAAAGGAGTATCTGAGGAAGGTCGAAGAAGTTTGCCACAAGATCTTCTCCGACTTGAAAGAAGAGAGGGGGCCTAACGCTGCGAGAAAAGCAGGTTCTCTTGTCGATCGGATCAGAAAATGTTATGATGAATTGTGAAGAGATTTCTGAAAAAGTCCAGAAATCTCTGATTACACCGATTACAAGATGATTACACTGATTAGAAATACGTAAAAAATAAAGACAAATCTGTGTAATCTTTTTTTTGGAATCTGCGTAATCAGAGAGCGAAAGCAGTTTTTCAGAGCTCTCTAAAAGGGGTGACCAAATGCCCATCTATGAATATCAGTGCGGCCAATGTCGGAATGAATTCGAGAAATTAGTACTGAATACATCCGAAAAGATTGCCTGCCCTAAATGTAAGAGCAAGAAAGTTCACCGGATGATGTCTGCCTTTGCCTTTTCCGTAGGAGGGAAGTTTAAGAGTACTGCAAGTTCCTCCTGCGGCGGCTGCGCTGCCACCAGTTGTTCCACCTGCGGCTCTAAATAACGGAATGATGGAATATTGGATGACTGGAATAATGGGATTTAAACCCATCCTTCCACCATTCCATTATTCCACGATTCCAATTACAGGTTGGTCAGGTGCCGCCTCATCTCCATCTCTTCCCTTAACCGATCATTTTCGGTTAATTCTCTTAACCCCTCGTCAACCACATGAATCATCTTCTCTTTATCTTCAGGGAGTTTTCCATGGAGGGGAAGAAGATTCGAGATGTGGTCGCTCAAAAATTGAGAGGTCACCTGAAGCTTTTCCAGAAGGAGTTTCGTTTCCTTCAATATCGTCTCTGCTGAAGCAGGGTGGAAATATCCCTGCTCCATCGCTTCGTAAAGCGGAGAGTTGGGTTGGGGGATAAATGTTCGAACACGAATGAAATGGGGATCGACCTGATTCAATACTTCTGCTGTCCCTTTCGCATGTTGTTCCCACTTTTCTTCACCGCCGATACCCAGCAAAACGTACAAAGAATATTCAAATCCCGCTTCTTTGGCCTCCCTTCCCGCCTCAACCATCTCTTCCGGAGTCGCCCCTTTTTCAATCTCTTTGAGGAGGTCTCGGTCACCTGTTTCCAGACCCACATGCAGCCTGGTTAACCCTGCCTGGAATATTTTTCTCAAGTCCTCCAAAGGTTTCTTGGCAATGGTCTTGGCTCGCGCGTAACTCGTCACTCTTTCGATATGTGGAAAAGAGGAGGATAACGCATTCAAAATCTTGACCAACATTTCTGTCTTCGCCACGAGACTATTGGAATCTCCGATAAAAACCGTCCTGACCCTGTCTCCGTAAAGATCTCCGGCTAATTCGATATCTCCTAATACTTCTTCGAGGTCCCTGATTTCGAACTTCATTCCTTTATACATTGAACAGAAGGCGCATCGATTCCAGGGACATCCTCGCGTCACTCTCAGAAGAAGACTGTTTGCCTCACTGGGCGGTCTGAAGGGCGGAAAATCGTAATCCTTTCTCCTCAATCCAAATCTGCCGATCGTCATCGTGCACCTCGTCCTTTCATCCCATCAACCGTAGGGAACGCATAAATGCGTTCCCTACCTGATTAAAAACACATGGTGACTGTAATTCCTTTCTCTTCAAAGCGCTCTTTCAGCTCCATTCCAACCAGACGAAAATAGTTCTCTTCCAAATACTGCCCCAGTTTATTTTTGCGATAAAACGCTTTCACTTTATTAGAATAGTTCATTCGGTCAATCAGCACCTCATCAATCAACCCATCCAGCATGCCCACCAGTTTCTTCGGATCTAAAGGAAGCATCGGGCCAATAAAAGCATAGGTCGGAATCTTTTCACGACGGAGGGTTCTCAGTGCTTTGACTCGAGAATCGATAGCTGGGGAATGGGGCTCAAAAATCTTTTTAATCTCCTCGTCATGAGTGGTAATGGAGAACCCCATTTCAATTTTTTTGAACTGCTTAAAGAGATCAACGTCTCTCAGACATAGAGGTGAACGGGTCAATAGATTTACTGAAAATTGAACATCCAAAAGAGCTTCCAAGCATTTCCGAGTAAGTTGATACTTTCCTTCGACGGGCTGATAGGGATCGGTTACCGTACTCAGCGCAACGATCCCCTGTTTGGCCCTCTTTAACTGTTTTCTCAGCAGGTAAGGAGCGTTCACTTTAACATCGATGAACTCCCCCCATGGTTCCAAATGTCCTGTGAAACGCTTCATGAAGCTGGCGTAACAGTACCGGCAGCCATGCCCGCATCCCACGTAGGGATTGATGCAGTAGTCAAAACTCGAGATGGCTGTCTTTGTCAGGACGGTTTTTGCAAAAATTTCTTTAAGTTTCATTTTAACAAGATTAATTATAACGGAGAGGGGAGAAAATCGAAAGCTGACCAGAAAATTACCCAAGACCTCCTCGCCCCCGACAGGGGGAGAGGATTGAGGTGAGGGGGAACCCGAATGTCCCACCCTCACCCGTACCCTCTCCCGCCAGCGGGAGAGGGGAACACATTTTTTTAATTTCCCGCCGATGACGAACCTATCTTGAAGAATTGCATAGTGTATTGTTTTTGCTATGCCCTGCTGGTAAAGGAAAATAAATGAAGTGGTTATCGCGCAGGTAGATTAAGAGAGGGGGAGTAAGAATTCCCCTCCCCTTTCAATGGGAAGGTACCCCCTGAATGTGAATACACCCGCTCAAAGAATCCAAAAATATTGATCTCTCCTCCTTTTGCTTTTTGCCAGAGCTCATAAAGGTGATGTGTGGTGATTAAACTCATATTGTGCCGGGTTAAGAAATGGCTCACCTCCTTAGAAATATGATTCACCTTGCTTCTGTCAGAAAGCGGAAGATGGATATGGGTGCTCGCAATGATCAAGGACTTCTCATTCTCTCTTCTTTCTTTCTCAAACTGGAGAGCTCGGTTGATTTTAGGATGGTTCCCTTCAACCTCCCCTTCACTCATCAGAATCTGAACTCCAAAAGCTATGTGGGTTTCTGGGATTTTTACAATACGATCCACGTTTTGATAGTTGATGCCAGCGGATATCTTGAACCCCAAATCCTTGAAAATGGAATGAACGGCATCGATGAGTAACAGTTCGCTTTTGGGCCAAAGCAGTGAGTCGATGAGGAAAAAATCCTGGTCCTTGATCGCTGTGGATTCCTTCTTCGAGGCCTTGTCTATTTCTGATTGCAGAAAACTCTTCCGTTCCGTTTTTTTCTCAGATGTTTTGTTTTCAACTCGACTAACGAGAAACATCACTAAGAGACAGACTAAAGGAATGGTGAGTTTTAGCTCTTCTGAGAACTGGAGAGCGGCATAGATTCCAAAAACCGCAAGCAAAAGCTGGAATAAAGTTAACATTTTTTTGAACTCTTTTTAAAAATTAAATAAAAACAATGAGTTAAAGCATACTTATTTTAGCAATTCTTATACCAAATTTGAAAATATTATAAAACGCTTATGATTTAAGTAGGTTAGCTGATTGTTTCTTTAAGAAAGTGGCTGTTCAAATATGAAAATATTTCACGATTTGAACGAAAAGTGTCACGTTTTGACACAAAAAGGCACAGATCGTCGAAGAAGAAAATGGAGTTAATCGAGGCTGAAATTTTAACGAGATGAGGGTGTAAAAAGATATTCAATCGTTCGATTCAACATCTTTGCTCCCTTCACCTCTGTCTCAAATAAAGGAACAATCGCCCTCACCCTATCTCCAAATATCTTCCAAATCTCCGCCATATGCTCATCTTGCATCTGAATCCGGTTGAGGACGAATTCCGCAGCATCCTTTCCAACCTGATCCTTTTGAATCAACCCATTGACCACCACACCCCCTACGGGAATTCCAAATTCATGGAACCAATTGATGAAGCGGGTAATAACAGCGATGGGAAGGCTCTCAGGTAGTGTCACAAAAAAGAAGGCGGTGAGGGCGTCATCGGTCAGTAGGTCCTTGGCACTGCCCATTCTATCCTTGAAACTTAAGAGGTAATCCAGGAGAGGGTCTTTTTTTTCTTTTTTCGAGAAGGAAAG
>Ga0105100_10002815_pt1 | contig 10128 bp, 8 predicted proteins | sample PPLLak12cMay2015_2_FD_87033 | JGI IMG/M metagenome (GOLD analysis project Ga0105100, IMG submission 87033) | Freshwater sediment microbial communities from Prairie Pothole Lake near Jamestown, North Dakota, USA - PPLs Lake P8 Core (1) Depth... | ecosystem: Environmental > Aquatic > Freshwater >... | reverse complement strand
TGAGAATATCTATAAGCTGATTGATCTTAAGGCAAAGATGAAATAAGACCGAAGACAGGGGGGTATCATTTATTTTCCTCCCGGAATGCATCAAGCGCTTTTTTTACCGATCCATGAAGGAAGAGGAGCTTCTTTGAGGTTTCAGGATCGAGTCCGAGTTCATCAGTAATCATTTTTATCCCTCTTTTTATAAGCTTCTGATTGGAAAGCTGCATATTCACCATTTTGTTGCCCTTCACCCTTCCGAGCCTTATCATTACTGAGGTTGTGATCATATTCAGGACAAGTTTTAAAGCAGTTCCTGCCTTCATACGTGTACTGCCGGTAATAAATTCCGGACCAGTTATCACTTCGACTGCCACATCAGCATTTTTTGCCAGCGGGGATCCTGAATTAGAGGTAATTGCTCCGGTGAAAATGCCATTTTCCCTGGCTCTTTTTAATGCACCGATAACATATGGAGTAATACCCGAAGCTGCAATTCCAATAATGACATCGCTTGAATTCGGATTAAAAGCCTTAATATCGTTCCAGCCCAGCTCTTCATTATCTTCAGCCATCTCAACAGCTTTTCGGATTGCTTTATCCCCGCCCGCAATCAGGCCAATCACATAGCCATGGTCGAGTCCGAAAGTCGGAGGAATTTCAGATGCGTCAACAATTCCCAGTCTTCCGCTTGTTCCTGCCCCGATATAAAAAAGCCGCCCGCCCTTTTTCATTCTTTCAACTATGGCTTCAACAAGTTTTCCGATCTGTGGAATAGACTCTTTTACTATTAAAGGCACTTTCTGGTCTTCCTTATTTATTGATTCAAGCAGTTCTGCCACTGACATGTTTTCGAGATCGTTGTATAACGACTCAGATTCGGTTATGCTGACCATCTTATGTGATTGAGAATCCGGAGCATTGGATTTATGATATCTGATAAGGTCTTCAATCGGACCTGTTGCTATCCTGGTAATTACAAGGTCATTTTCAGCGAAAACCTCTTCAAGGATATCCCTGAAGTGCCAGGCAACTGATCCTGTGACTACAATTTCAGTTTTGCCTGACATCTTGTACAGTTTCAGATTTCTCTCAACAAATTCCTTAAAAGAAGTTTTGATAAGATTTGTGCAATACGGATCTGAAATATGATTTTTAAGGAACTGGACAAATCCTCCGATAAAACGGCTGGGAAAGATTCCCCTGTAAACATGACTGACAATCTCATCCTTTTCAGCCTCGTAATTTTTCCTGAATTCTTCTGAAAGATTGTAAGGCATTATCCCCCTGAGAAAATCCGCCACAAGTTTTTTGCCCATTGAAGCACCGCTCCCCTCATCACCAAGTATAAATCCTAGCGGAGGTATATTCAGTGTAATTTTTTCGCCGTCATAATATCCTGAGTTTGAGCCTGTACCAAGCATGCAAATGTATCCTTTGTTCACTCCGAGCAATCCTCTGGCAGCGCCTGTAAGGTCAGAAAAAACATGAATTACGGCTGATGGAAGTACAGTGCTTATAGCATCAACTACCTTTTTTTCCATTGCCTTTCCGGAACATCCGGCCCCATAAAACCAGACCTCCTCAATTGGCGGATTTTTCATTGCCGGCAGGACCTCTTCAGATAAAACTTCTTTAAAAGTCTCCTCCTCGACAAAATTCGGATTTAATCCTATTGTGGAGATTATTCCAGTTTCTTCAGAACCTGAAACAGCGCACCATTTGGTTTTTGTGCCTCCGCTTTCGACTATTAATTTCATAAATCAAAAGTACAAAAAGAGAGAGAGGGTGCAAGTGGTATTAAAAAATAATACATCCCCTTGCCCCACCACAAAACCTCCCCTGCAGTCTGGCTCCTCCCTAAAATTGCCCACTGGGCAATTTCTTAACGGTCGGCCCCCCCGCTGAAGCGGGGCAAGCTCTTCAAAGGGGGAATTATTTATTCCAATACTTCTAACCTGATACCTGTTATCAATTCTTCACTTTGCCCTTGGCTCCTTTACGCCTTTACGCCGTTACGCCTTTACGCCGTTACACCTTCGCTGAAGCAACGGTGGTCAAAGAAAGCTTCGGTGTACACAGTACGCCGTTACGCCTTTTATAAGTATAAATACCCCTTTAAAATAGGCTTTAAGCCTCTCTTAATCCTTAATTCAAACAGATACTTTTGTTTTTAATAATTAAACAGAGCATCTTTTTCTAAATGAACACTTAATGGAAAACTACCACGATTTGCTGATGCAGGATATAAGGTTTGAGGAAGGACTGAACGCCTGCATGAATTGCGGTGTCTGTACGGCCATTTGTCCTGCTGCCGAATTCTATGATTACGACCCCAGGAAAATAGTCGACCTTGTTCAGTCGGGTGATAATGAGGAGATAGAAAAGCTGCTCAAATCTGAGACCATCTGGTACTGCGGCGAGTGTATGTCGTGTAAAACAAGGTGTCCGAGAGGAAACACACCTGCTCTTGTGGTAATGGCCCTTAGGACTCTTTCACAGAAACTGGGATTTTTTACGGAATCTGAAAAAGGCAGACAGCAGTTTGCAATAAAAAGAACAGTCGGGGAGAACATATTCAAATATGGCTATTGTGTCGCTGCTTATGCCGTAAAGCCTGAAATGCATATGGAGCAGGGACCAATATGGGAATATGTCTTAAACAATACTCATGATGTTTATGAACGGCTCGGAGGGCAGATTAACGAACTTGGAGAAGGCCCGTTGAGAAGGATCCCCGAAGATGCAAAAGAAGAGTTGAAAAAGATCTTTGAGGTTACAGGAGGTACCGACTTCTATAATACAATTGAAGAACATTCCAGGAAGAAAGCAGCTGAGATGGGTCTTCAGTTCAGCAAAGAAGGCATTGATAATGAATATTTTATCGAAGTCTATACTGCAAATAACGGAAAACACACAACCTGAATACATTCAAGGCATGGGAAACGAAGGTAAAAAAAGAATCTGGTCTGAATATCAGAAAGAGATAGCTGACGATCATTTCTTCTATGTCAGGTCATGTATACGGCAAAGCTTCTATCCGGGATCGGAACAGTTTTTTCTTAATTTCATGAGAAACGTCCTTGGCAAAGATGTGTATGAGAATCCTTCTCATACTACCTGTACCGGAATTGGTTATCATGGAGATATTGTACCATTGGCCACCATAATGACAGTTGTTGCCCGTCATTTTGCACTGATGAAAGAGTCGGGATACAAAAACATCGCGATTTCCTGTGTTACGTCTTTTGGTATTTATGCGGAGATATTAGAGACATGGAAGCACTTTCCTGAAGAGCTGGAAAAGACCAGGGAATATCTTTATAAGGCCACTGGCAGGGAATTCGATATACCTGAAAATATGGCTCATACAAGTGATATAATCTATAAATTCAGGAATGAGATTGCTTCCAAAGCAAAAAATCTTCTTATAAACAAAAAGACAGGAGAGCCTCTTAAGGTTGTTGAGCATATAGGTTGCCATTACGCAAAGATGTTCCCGAAATATGGAGTTGGCGGAGCTGAGTTTCCGCGTGTGCTAAGCGGAATGGCTGAAGCATGGGGCGGGGAAGTAGTTGATTATCCTGAGAGAAGGCACTGCTTCGGCTTTGGTTTCAGGCAATATATTGTCAAGGCTAATCGTGGCTACTCTCTCTCCAATACCACCAAAAAGTTCTCATCAATGGAGCCATTCAAACCCGACCTGGTTTTAACCAACTGTCCGGGCTGCAACATGTTCATGGATAAATGGCAATACACAATTAAGGAGATGGAAGGTACAACTTACGGAGTTGATGGTGAATCAATTCCTGTTTTAACATATGAAGAGCTGGCAGGTTTGGTGCTGGGATATAATCCCTGGGATCTCGGGTTGCAGTTCCATATGGTTCAGTCAGAACCATTACTGAGGAAACTTGGTATTGAGTACGATACTGATGACAAATTCCGGACAAAAGACGGACGGCAGATGCCTGTTCCTGAAAATCTTATAAATGCCTGAAATGACGGGTGATGTTGTTGTTGTAGGTGGCGGTACAGCCGGAATGGAGGCAGCAGGACAACTAGCCAAAGCCGGTATTTCAGTCACTCTGATTGAAAAGCAGAAAGATATGGGTGGTCATTTAAAGGAATGGCACCATCTTTTCCCTGACAGACGGAGCAGTATCGAAGTTATAACCTATCTGAAAAGTCAGATTGACAATAATAACATTAAACTGATTACAGGCGACACTGTCGGAGGTTTGGAGAAGAAGGGAAATGAGTTTATCCTGAGTACTGGCAGTGGAAAAGAGATCAGGGCAGATGCTGTTTTACTTGCGACAGGCTTCGACCTTTTCAGAAGCGAAAGGAAAGAGGAATATGGCTATGGTATTTACGACAATGTGATCACATCGGCCGATCTGGAGGCAATGTTCCGAGAAAAGGAAATTAAATTAAAAAATGGTGAAAAACCGAATAAAACAGGTTTCCTTCATTGTGTGGGTTCGCGCGATGAAAAAGTCGGAAACCTGTATTGCTCCAAGCTATGTTGTGTGACTGCTGTAAAACAGGCTATTGAACTGAAAGAACATCTCATCGATTGTAAAGTCTTCTGCTTTTATATGGATATGAGAATGGGTGGAGCTTTATATGAGGAGTTGTACAGGGAAGCGCAGGAGAAATACGGAATTAACTTTATACGAGGAAAAATATCCGAAGTCAGTGTTAATATTAATAATAAACTGATAATTAAAGCTGAAGACACACTTGCAGGACGCCCTTTGAAAATGGAGCTTGACATGCTTGTGCTTATGGCCGGAATGGAAATGTCGGCTGAAGGAACAAAGCTGGCAGAGTCTGGAAAATTAAAAACAGGCGAAAACAGGTTTTTTGCTTCTGCCGATCATCATTTCGGCAGTAATATCAGCAACATCAGAGGCTTATTCTATGCAGGAACCTGTACTGCTCCTATGAATATATCCGAAACTATTTCACACGCCAGGGGAGCTGTTGATGAAATCATTGATTACCTAAAAAACGGTAAGAAGTAATATGGAAAAGTTTGGGTTTACACTTTCAAAGGCACGTGTTATTGATTATGATAATAATGACCGCAGAATTGTGGATTTTATTATTGAAAGAGAACCCAGTCTGAACTCATGCATTGAGTGCGGCGGATGTTCTGCAACTTGCACCACTGGGAACTTTACAAATTTCAGCCTGAGGGAGATCCACATACTTTTAAAGCGGGGCGAGAATGAACTTGTCAGAAACAAAATAAGGCATTGCATGCTCTGCGGTAAATGCTCACTTGTATGTCCGAGAGGTGTAAATACAAGAAATGTTGTATTCCTTGCCAGACAGGCTTTTCAAAAATATGATAATTATGCAGTTTGATCCTTTTATCATTCCATTTAATCTGGGACTATACTTCATTCTGATCTTTGTAGTAACAAGGAGTGTTATCTGGTTCAGGGAATTGTCGAGACCCGACAAGCTGAGATTGCAGAGAGGATTTTTTGGCAAGCCATTCGGGCAGAGCCTGAAAGAGATATTTCTCGAGAGCCTTATCCATAGAAAAATTCTGAAAACTAATTTAAGGCTTGGCTACATGCATATGAGCCTTGCTTTCGGATGGTTTTTACTTATTCTCTTCGGAACGCTTGAAGCTGATATTTTTGGTGAGAAACACCTTAACGCACCCTATAAGGCTATCTTCTTCAGGTTCTTTAATCCCGATCACGGCAAGACTCCATTTGAAGAAGGATACTCTTTCCTGATGGATCTTATTCTTGCATTTGTTCTTTCCGGTCTTATCCTTGCAGTTACAAAACGATTCACCTCAAAAACTGTCGGAATGAAAAAGACGACCCGTCTTAAGAGGCTTGATAAGGTGGCACTTGCTTCATTGTGGCTTATCTTCCCGAGCCGTCTTATAGCCGAGAGCCTTACCAGCGGAGCCTACGGGACAGGAAGTTTTCTTACCGGGACACTCGGATCGTGGTTTGCTTCATTTTTACCTGCAAAAGAGGTCGCATACCCCTTCTGGTGGCTCTATTCATTGTCATTAGGAACCTTTTTTGTCTTACTTCCGCTTACCAGATATCTCCATATCCCAACGGAGCTCTTCCTGATTTTTATGAGAAACTCTGGAATCAGGACGGGCGATAAAGCCGGAACTTACTCGGAAGTTGAACTCCATTCATGTTCATCGTGCGGTATATGTATCGACCGCTGTCAGTTAAGTTTTTCCGCCGGGATTAATAATATTCAGTCCGCTTACCTGATGAAATCGATAAGGAACAATGAAGATACTTATGATATTGCCCATAACTGCCTTTTATGCGGGCGATGCGATCAGGCTTGCCCTGTTGGTATTGAACTCTCACCTATCAGGATGATCGTGAGAAGGGCAGGAGAATCTGAAAATAAGTACACCAATACCTGGAACGGATATTTCCGCTCAAAACAAACTCTTCCTGTTCCAAAACAAGCTGTCAAACCTGCTTATGATTTTCTTCCCGAAACCAATCCGGCAAAGGCCGATGTACTATATTTTGCAGGCTGTATGACTCACCGTGCGCCTTCAATGAAGAATGCAATTGTCAGTATGCTGAATGCATCAGGACAAAAATGGTCTTTCATTGATGAAAATGGCGGAGCCTGCTGCGGCAGACCTTTGATGCTTGCAGGAAAGGATAAGGAAGCCAGGGAACTTATAAATTATAATTCCCAGATAATCTGGAAATCGGGTGCCCATACACTTGTCACTTCATGCCCGATCTGCTATAAAGTATTCAAGGAGAGCTATTATCTTGATGTTGAGGTTCTTCATCACACTCAGTTTATAAAAAACCTTATTGAGGAGGGATCGGTGAAGATGAATTTCCTTAATAAGAGGGTAACTTATCACACACCATGCGAACTTGGCAGAAATTCAGGAGTGTATGATGAACCAAAAGAAGTCCTCAGGCATGTTGCAAGTCTTGAACTCACAGGTTTCGAGGATGATAATTCACTCTGTTGCGGCGGAAGCCTCGGAAATATTATGCTCAGCCAGGCGAATAAACGGAAAATAGCTTCTGATGTCGCCACTGAACTCACAAAGCAAAATCCTGATTATCTTGTTACCGCTTGTCCTCTTTGCAAGAAAACTTTAGCGCCGGTCTCAAAATCAAAAGTAGCCGATATTTCGGAAATTGTGGCCGATGCCATTGTAACCCCGACTTACACAAAAAAAAATTCTCAACAACATAAGAAAACCGTGAAAGTTTCAGCTGGCATCACATGAGCTTATAAATCAAGCTATTGTTATTTGTAAGCGAAAATCTTTTTTTCAAATTGTTAATAACTAATTTCCCTGAAAGTCCATGTTTGGTACTTTTTTTGTTTTTATATGAACTATTCCAATACTGAATTTGTTAAATATTCGTTATAAAAATGTTGTTAATCATACAAAATATTAAAATGAGCAAAAAAATCTTTACCCTTATTACTCTTGCTATGCTATTGGTCTGGTCGTGCGGTCAAAAAACCGGATCAGAAAAGACTTCAGTGAATGCAATATTGCAGGAAGCTGACGGTACTCTGGCATTAAGCATTGAAAGCGCAACCTGTTACAGCGATTTGGTAAATCCTTCGAGCAACACTGCAGAATGGAATGTCGTTGTATCAAAACCAGGGCGATTCAAGGTATGGCTTTCCAGCGCAACCAAAGATACTACTGATCTGAGTTATGTTAATTCGGTAAAAATAACTCTTCTGGATAACCAGCTTGATGTTAATCCTGAATGCGACAGAATTGTACTGGATTCCGATGATGTTTCCTTCCCGTATTTCAGGGCAGATTCATACATGGGGTCATTTTATATATCTGAGCCAGGGGAATACAGCATTCAGCTTATAAGCGAAAAAGTACTTTCGAAGGATGCAAAGAATCTCAGTATGTCAGGCCGGGATGATACTCAACTGATGTCTGTTATTCTGTCTCCGGCGACCCGCTGACTGTAGCTTCAATCCATTGCCGAGCATTGACGAAGGCCTTTATCCAGGGGGTTACCTCGTCATTTCTCTTTTCAACAGGATAGTATCCGCATTGCCAAGGGAAATATGCCCTTTCGAGATGAGGCATCATCGCAAGGTGCCGCCCATCCTCAGAACATATTCCGGCTATATTATAAGGTGATCCGTTCGGATTTGCAGGATAGGTGCTTTTACTGTATCTGAGAACGATTTGATATCTGTCTTCAGGATATGGCAGGCTGAATTGTCCTTCTGCATGCGCCACCCATATACCAAGCTCCATTCCTGCCATATTGCCCAGCATTACCGATCTGTTTGCAGGAATAGTGACATCAATGAACCCTGACTCGAATTTATTCGACTTATTATGCAGTAATCTGACACTATTTTTATGCTGCGGATAAATCAATTCCAGCTCAGCCATTAACTGACAGCCATTGCATACTCCGAGCGAAAGAGTGTCGGACCTCTTATAGAATTTTTCAAGTGTTTTGCGGGCTTTATCATTATATCTGAATGCACCGGCCCATCCTTTTGCTGACCCCAGCACATCTGAATTAGAAAATCCTCCGACAAACACAATCATGTTTATATCTTCAAGCAATTCCCTGCCGCTTATCAGGTCAGTCATATGAACATCTTTAACATCAAAACCAGCCAGCCACAGAGCATAAGCCATTTCTCTGTCACCATTCACACCTTTCTCTCTTATGATCGCTGCCCTTGTACCCGATTTTTTCCTGCGATCGGGCGATATCCCCAGCGATTTGAATGTTCCCTGAAAATTACCGGTATCGAATCTGAGAGCGTGATTTTTGTAATTTGAAAATCTTTCCCCGGCCAGATCATTTCCGCTCTGCCGGCGGTCGAGCAGGTAAGAAGTCCTGAACCACAGGTCCCTGAGGATGTCAATATTGAAACAATGTTTTTCAGAATGGTTTTTAACATCAATTGTTCTTCCGGTTACAGGATGACCGATCGAAAAGTACGATATGCCATGTTCGAGAAGAATTTCAGAAACATCAAGGACATCCTTCACCTGGATAATTATTCCCGGATTCTGGCTCAGGAGTATTTTAATGCTGTCTGTTTCTCCAAGAGCAGTCAAATCAATTGTTAATCCGCCTGAAGGATTTGAAAAACACATCTCAAGCAATGTTGTTATCATTCCTCCTGCTGAAATGTCATGACCTGAAAGTATAAGACCTTTATTGATGAGATACTGAATCGTATTGAACACTTCAACAAAATATGCAGGATCATTCACAGTGGGAACCTCATCTCCAATTTGGTTAAGAGTCTGGGCAAAACTGCTCCCCCCGGTCTTAAACTTATCCCTGCTCATATCGATGTACAGCAGGCTTGTATATGGATCATCTACAAGTACAGGTTCAACAATATTCCTGATATTTTTTACTTCGCCGGCTGCAGTTATTATAACAGTCCCTGGGGAAATGACAGACTGATCACTGTATTTCTGGGTCATTGAAAGGCTGTCCTTTCCGGTCGGAATATTAATTCCAAGTTCAATTGCAAATTTACTGGCAGCCTCAACAGCCGAATACAATCTTGCATCCTCACCAGTGTTCCTGCAAGGCCATATCCAATTTGCAGAAAGCGATACACTTTTGAGCTTATGAGTAAGGGGTGCCCAGATAATATTTGTAAGTGCTTCAGCGATTGAAAGGACCGAGCCTGCTGCAGGATTTATTAGCCCGGCAACAGGAGCATGTCCTATCGAAGTTGCCATACCATATCTACCCCTGTAATCCAGTGTAATAACCCCGACGTTATTCAGAGGGAGCTGAAGAGGTCCGGCACATTGCTGTTTTGCAAGCCTTCCAGTGACTGATCTGTCGACTTTATTTGTCAGCCAGTCCTTGCACGCAACTTCTTCGAGTTGTAATACTTTCCCTACATACTCCTGTAACTTATCAGGGGAGTATTCAGGTTTAAGGTATTCCGAAGCTACTGTTTTGTCTGTCATTACTGTTCTGGGGGGATTCCCGAAAAGAGATTCAAGTGTTATGTCAATAGGCTTTTCCCCGGTTATGCTGTTTTCAAAGGTAAACTGATGATCGCCGGTTATTTCTCCGATTACATAAATGGGGGCTCTTCCCCTTCATGCAATCGCTGTGAGTG
>Ga0105100_10002814_pt1 | contig 10132 bp, 9 predicted proteins | sample PPLLak12cMay2015_2_FD_87033 | JGI IMG/M metagenome (GOLD analysis project Ga0105100, IMG submission 87033) | Freshwater sediment microbial communities from Prairie Pothole Lake near Jamestown, North Dakota, USA - PPLs Lake P8 Core (1) Depth... | ecosystem: Environmental > Aquatic > Freshwater >... | reverse complement strand
AGGAGCCGACCACGTCCTCCTGCTCGAGCATGAGCGTGGAAGGCAGGAAGAGGTCGGCTCGATCCGCCGTGTCGGTCATGAACGCATCCACCACGACCTTGAAGGCGACGCCCTCGAAAGCGCGCGCGGTATCCAGAGAAGATGGCGCCTGATTGACAACGTTCGACCCATTCACCCAAATCATGCGGATGGGCGGATCGGTAGCACCGAGGATTTCGCGCCCGATTGTTGGCATGAACAGGGATCGCCGGGGGCTTGGGGGAGACGGTTTGGTCCAGTTGAGATTGAAGTTCCGGAGGGAATGCAGATGAAAGTACGAGCCACCGCCGGATAGACCGATGTGGCCCGTGAGCATGGCCAGCGCGTTGACATAGCGAACGTTCTCGCCTCCCTGGGAGTAGCGCTGAAGTCCCGCCCCGACGAAAGTCGCCGTCGGTCCTCCCGACGTGTCCCAGCTGAGGACTTCCTGCACGTCCTTCAGGGTGACCTCGCAGGGCGATGCCCATTCAGCGGCAGAGCGGGAGAAGATCTGTTCCCTGAATGCGTCGAAGCCGGTAAGCCGCTCGAGAGCTCTGGGCGGGACGGGACCTTGTTCCAGAAAGAGTCTCAGGACCCCCGCCGCCAGATGACGGTCCGTTCCGGGCCGCAGGCGGATCACCCTGTCTGAGAAGCCCGCGTTCCCGTCGCCCCCGGGCGAGATGCTCAGCACCCGGGCTCCCCGACGTCTAGCCTTCTGGACGAGGGCCGCAGTGTGAACGGAGCCCCGGGAGAGATCTTTGCCCCAGTTCACGATGCGCGCGGCATGGAGAATGTCTTCAATGTCGTGGTTCAGGCGTGATCCGAAATCCTGGACCGAGGCGATGTACCCCGCTGCATCGCACAGGGAGCCTCTGATGCGACTGGCTCCGAGCATCCCGAAAAAAAGCTTGCCCACCTGTTTGAGGACGCCCTTGGCCCCCTCACCAGGGAAGTGGAGGATCGATGCGGGCTCCGAGCGGTACTTCTGGATGGCACTCGCACACAAATCCAGCGCAGACTCCCAGGAAATCGGCCGCCACCGATCCCCGACCCTTTGCAAAGGCCGGGTGACCCGGTCGGGGCTGGTCAGCCGCTTGTGGAAGTCCTTGCCCTTGCTGCAGATGAATCCCTGGGTGAACGGATGGTCCGGATTGCCCCGAATGCGCACTCGCCCCGAAGCGTCTCGACCCACCAGCAGCGAGCAGGTATCGGGGCAGTCCATGGTGCAGGCTGTAGTCGCCTCCGAAGCCGCAGTCTTCTGGGCTCTGGTCATCTTCGGATCATCTCTTTGATAAGGTTTTCCTTTCCAATTTCCATTCCGGGCGATTTCACCGCCGCAACCCATATGATTGAGTGTTACATTTATACAGTCAACCTCGTCACGTCAATGCGTCCTGCGTTCAAAGGATTGAACGGGGGAGGGAGTGTGGGTATCATCGAGGGGAAGACTTGGCTGCAGTTTCAGCGTTCGGGTCTTGTGCGCGAAAACCGGAGAGGGTTTGCGTTGTGAGAGGAGGTATTGTGGAGAAGATCCGTTTGGGAATCAGCACCTGCTTACTTGGAGAGCCTGTTCGATATGACGGCGGGCACAAGCTGGATCGATACCTGAGAGACACCCTTGGACAGTACGTGGAATACGTCCCGGTTTGCCCCGAAACGGAAGCCGGGTTCGGCATTCCCAGGGAATCCATGCACCTCGAAGGAGACGTGGAAGCCCCCCGACTCGTCACCAGCCGAACGGGCCGGGACATGACGGAGCCCATGGTGGGCTGGGCTGGAGACCGGGTCAGGCAGCTCGAGGTGGAGAACCTCTGCGGGTTCGTCTTCAAAGCCAATTCACCCAGCAGCGGCATGGAGCGCGTCAAGCTGTTCGACCGGAACCATGTTCCCCGAAAGATTGGTGTGGGCGTTTTCGCCGGGATCTTCATGAAGCACTTTCCACTTCTGCCCGTGGAGGAGGACGGCCGACTCCACGATCCTGCGCTGCGCGAGAACTTCATCGAACGGATCTTTCTGGCCAAGCGCTGGCGGGAAATGCTGGAGAAGAATCCGGGAGTTTCGGAGCTCATCGATTTTCACACCCGCCACAAGCTGCTCATCATGGCCCACAGCCCCAAGCATGGCTCGATGATGGGGAAACTGGTCGCTGCCGCCAGACAAACACCTCGCGACGAGCTTTTCGAGCGCTACCAGACCCTCTTGATGGAGGCCGTCAAGCTCCGAGCCACGGTCAAGAAGAACACCAATGTTCTGCAGCATCTCATGGGCTACTTCAAGAAGGTTCTGACGTCCGACGAGAAGCAGGAGCTTCTGGAAGTCATCGATCAATACCATCGAGGTTATGTGCCCCTCATTGTTCCCATCACCCTGATCCGACACTACGTCCGCAAGTACGATCAGCCCTACCTCAAGCTCCAGGTATATTTGAATCCCCACCCCCTGGAGCTGGCGTTGCGCAACCATGTCTGAGCCCGGGGGAGACTCACGGCCCTGGCGGAATTCACAAGACGGGGTTCGACCGTTGTCGTCTTGATCGGGGCTCACGGAGATCCCTCCGCCTGCTCGGGAATGGAAGGGCCCGGAAGCACAGACACGGCCTGCCGGCTTGGCTTGACGCCATGCCTGACATCTGCTAAAGGACGATCTGTGCGGGAAAGTTCGTTGTTTTTCCGTACGCTTTTCTTTCCATCCCTTAAGTCAAGCAACCAAAAATCAGGAGGAGGGAGCACATGAAGAAGTGTCTCGCGTTGGCGGTTCTTTGTTTGCTGGTCGTTGGCTTCGCCGGTGTGGCGCCGGCTCAGGAAAACAAGCTGGTCCTCGCAACCGGTGGAACCGCCGGAACCTATTATCCTTTTGGCGGCGCCATGGCTCGCATCTGGAACACCAAGGTCGCTGGCATGAACGTGACCGTTCAGGCCACGGGGGCATCGGCGGAAAACGTTCGCCTGGTGGACAAGAAGGAAGCGGAGCTGGCTATTGTGCAGAGCGACACAGTGGATTTCGCCTTCAACGCCAAGGAGGCCTTCAAGGAGAAGCTCGGCAAGCTGAGAGCCATCGCGGTTCTTTACCCTGAGATCATTCAACTGGTTGCCAGCGGGGATTCCCCGGTCAAGACCTTCGCGGACCTGAAGGGTCTCAAGGTGGGCGTGGGAGCCCCGGGCAGTGGGACCGAGGCCAACTTCAGGCAGCTTCTGGATGTGTACGGCATGAAGAAGGAGGACGTGAACGCTCAATACCTCTCTTTCGCCGAGAGTGCCGAGCAGTTCAAGGACAAGCACATCGACGCCTTCATCGTGGTGGCGGGCATTCCCAACTCGGCCATCATGGATGTGGGCACGGTGCGGGATCTGAAGCTCCTCTCCATCGAGGCAGACAAGATCGGCATGCTGGATAAGAAATATCCGTTCCTGTCCGCAGCCAAGATCCCCGCAGACACCTACAAAGGCCAGTCGGCGGAAGTGAGTACTGTCGCCGTCAACGCTGTGCTCATTGTCAACGCCGAAATCAAAGATGACGTGGTCTACAACATGACCAAGGCGCTTTTTGAGAATCAGGCGGACCTGGCTGCGGCTCATGCCAAGGGCAAGGAACTGAACATGGAGAAGGCATCCAGGGGTGTGTCCATTCCGTTTCATCCGGGAGCAGTCAAGTTTTACAAGGAAAAGGGCCTGATGAAATAACGTTCCCATAACTGGCTGCGGGGCTGATGGTTTTCACCTCTTCCCGGCAGCCACTGAAATGAAATGCGCTTTCTCCTTGGATTGCTGTTGTGTGCTGCCTGCGCTTCGATCAGTGGCTTGGCCTTGTGGGGCGATGCTCACAGGGTTGTGGAGCTGGTGAGCTCGAAGACGGGCGCCGTTGTGCTTTGCGCCGAAATGAGTGAAGGAGAGGAGTTTGTCCTCTCTTTCGTTCATTCGGTCAACAGGAGACCCGTCTACGATACGTTGAGGGTCGAGGGCGATCACCTGGTGGTCGTCCAATCGAGGTACGATTCCTTCGGTGCGGGGATGCCGGAGTTTTCCGGGTATGAAGGTCAACTCACCTGGGATGATGAAGGCTGGTTGGTCTGGACTGTCAACCGGCCGATTCCGTCTTTGGACCTTTTTGTCGGCCGCGTCGCACAGCATAAAATCACCATCAAAGGCACTGAGAGGGCGTTGACTGATCTGGTCGAGCCCGGAGCTTCCCTCGCCATTCGAAGCACGAGCTGTTCCCGGGTTGAAATGTGGAAACGGAGTTGTTTGAGGTGAGAGATCAGGAAGATCCTGCAGGGCTGAAGCAGACAAGGGGCGTCGAAGGGGCCGAGCCCGAGGTTACCGAAGAGGAGTTGCACGAGATTCTCAAGAAGGTGGACAGGGAATCCGCCTTCCGGAAGCTCGGAGGCTATCAGCGCCAGATTGTTTTCTGGGTTGCCGTGGCATTCTCCCTTTTTCAGGTTTACACGGGAGCCTTCGGAATGTTCGCGGCGCAGATGCAACGATCCATTCATCTGGCCTTTGCGCTCACTCTGGTCTACCTGCTTTATCCTTTCCGCATGAAGGATGCCTCGGATCGACTCCGCTGGCACCACTACCTGCTTGCTGCTTTTGCGGGTTTTGTGGGTCTCTACATGACCCTTAACTACACGCGCATCATGGAAGCTGGAGGAGAGTACTCGCAACTGGACTATCTGGCGGGAGCCATCGGAACGCTGCTCACCCTGGAGGCGGCCCGGCGTGTGGTCGGTCTCCCCATGGTCATCATCGCCGTGGTGTTTCTCCTGTACGCATACTTCGGCCCCTATTTTCCAGGCTTCATGACTCACCGGGGTTATTCCGTCCAGCGTATTGTCTCCCACATGTACTTCACCACGGAGGGCATTCTCGGCATACCCCTCGGTGTTTCAGCCTCCTTCATCTTTCTGTTCATCCTGTTTCGCACCTTTCTCGACCGGACGGGGATTGCCAAGCTCTTCATCGACATCGCCAACTCCATTGCCGGTTGGGCTTCCGGTGGCCCTGCCAAGGTGGCGGTGATCTCGAGCGCTCTCGAAGGGACCTACTCGGGCAGCTCGGTAGCCAACACCGTGGGATCAGGCAGTTTCACCATTCCCATGATGAAGAAGCTGGGGTATCGTCCCGAATTCGCAGGCGCGGTGGAGGCGTCAGCCTCGACAGGCGGTCAGATCATGCCGCCCATCATGGGTGCGGCGGCCTTTCTCATGGCGGAATTTCTGGGGATTCCGTATATCGAGATCGCCAAGGCTGCCGCCATTCCCGCTTGCCTGTACTTTGTGGGCGTCCTCATCGAGGTGCACCTGGAAGCGAAGCGCTGCGGTCTGCGGGGCCTGCGCCGAGAAGAAATCCCCAGATTCATTGATGTGGTCAAGCGCAGGCTGCACCTGTTCATACCCATGGTGGTCCTGTTCTACATCCTCATCGAAGGTTACACGCCTTCTTTCGCCGCCCTCATGGGACTCCTGGTGGCCATTGTGGCCGGGCTGCCCCTGAAGGAAACGCGAATGGGATTCACCGACATTCTCCAGGCTCTGGACGCCGGCGCCCGAGGCGCTCTCGGCGTGGCCATTGCCTGCGCCACAGCCGGGATCATGGTGGGGGTGGTCACACTGACGGGCATAGGCCTCAAAATGGCCGGCGGTCTGGTGGATCTTGCGGGTGGAAACCTTTTGCTGAGTCTTGTTTTCACCATGTTCGCCTCCATCATTCTCGGCATGGGAGTTCCCACGACAGCCACCTACGTGATCACTTCCACCATTGCCGCTCCCGCATTGGTTCTGCAGGGAGTCCCCGACCTGGCTGCTCACATGTTTGTGTTTTATTTCGGCATTGTGGCGGACATCACCCCTCCCGTGGCCCTTGCCGCTTATGCTGGTGCAAGCATCGCCCGTGCGAATCCGTTCCGCACGGCGGTGGAATCCACGAAGCTGGCCATCGGAGCTTTCATTATTCCCTATGTGTTCTGCTACAACCCTTCCATGCTTCTGATCAATACCACACCGCTCCAGTTGACCCAGAACCTCATTACCGCGAGTTGCGGGATGTTTGGGGTTGGGGCCGCGATGATCGGATACTGCTTCACCAATATGCACCCACTGGAGCGCCTCCTGTTCGTGGGCGGTGGGCTGATGCTCATCGATCCCGGGACGTTTTCCGATATCACCGGACTCGGTCTCCTTGCGGCAGGGATCTTGATTCAGTGGCGAAGGAAGAAGGCTGCAGAGCTTCCCCAGGCGGTCGATTCTCATTGATTTCCTGCCGGCAACATAGGAAAAGAAAGCCAGGAGAATCTTCAGGGCGCCCAGTACAGGAGGGCGCAAGAGGATGACCGGTTCCGGTGAGCACGATGAACCTTTGCCCGCCCTACGGGTCCGAGTATTCCAACTATTCTCGCAGGGTGGGCCCGTCTTCTTGTGCCCATCACAATTGCAAAGGGATTTGCGCCCGGCTGTGCTGGAGGCCTCCGATGGTGGTCACCTGCTCTTGGAACGCGGCTGCATTTTTCCGGCGAACCATGGGGGGTGTCACTTCAAAGGGAAGTCGACTTCAGGCGGTCAGAGGATCCTCACCACAAGTTGAGTTGACGCATAGGGATTCGAGAGTTGGCGACCCGAATCTGCTCTCCTGTTTCTCGCCACCCGTTGCATGGTGGCTTACCAGCTGACAGCAGCGAACGAAATCCGGCGGAGCTGGCTGAAGGGCTCAAGGTGAGGACGGGATCATGAGCGCTGTTGAGCCAGAAATCATCATCGAGGAGAACCTGCCTCGGGATGGTCTGCAGAATGAAGCGATGCTTTTTTCGGCTGAGGACCGGGCTGCAATCGTTGAGAGGCTCGTGGGCTGCGGGTTGAAGAGGATACAGATCGGATCATTCGTCAATCCCGAGCGTGTTCCCCAGATGGCCGGCACCGAAAAAGTGGCTGCGCTTCTCAGGCCGCGCACCGGGGTAATCTATTCCGCTCTGGTGCTGAATCGAAGGGGGCTCGAGAGAGCGGAGGACTGTGGAATCAGGCATGTTTCAGTGTTTGTCTCAGCCAGCGAGACCCACAGTCTTCGAAATAGCAACTGCTCCGTGGATGAAGCCATGGCGGGTGCGAGGGATTTGATTGAGCGCGCAAAGGAGGGTGGATTCACGGTTCAGACAGGCGTCATGAACGCTTTTGGCTGTCGTTTCGAGGGGGTGATTTCGTCCGGGCGTGTCCTGCAAATGGTTCGAGACTTTTCGGATCATGGCGCCGACGAGATCAACCTCGCGGACACTTCCGGCCTGGCCAATCCTGTTCAGGTTCAGGCCTTGATCCTGGCCACGCGATCGGTGACGAAGCTTCCGCTGGCTCTTCACCTTCACGACACGTTCGGATTCGGAATCGCGAATGCCTATGCAGCCTGGAATCTCGGCGTGAGGCGATTCGATGCCAGCTGTGGCGGGCTTGGAGGATGCCCTTTCATCCCGGGAGCCGCCGGCAATATTCCCACCGAAGACCTCGCGTGGTTCTTCGAATCCATGGGCGTGTGCACCGGGGTGGATCTGAATCGCATGTTGGAAATCGTGATGGAACTGGAGCGGAAGCTGGGGAGGCGTTTGCCGGGCAGACTGGCCCACGCCGGTTTCAATGGAGCCCCTCTCAGATGTCACAGTGGATGACGTGATTGCGGCGAGCGCGTTCGGAGCGCAATGAAAATGAACCCTCTTGAAAGTTGATTCTGGAGGCTGCTCACCAAAAAGGAGAAGGTCATGAATTCCAGGAGACGGGCTTTTCTGGGTGTGATCCTGTTCACAGCATCGTTGTGTGCCTGCACTCGGTTTCCCTATCGGCCGCTCCCCCCGGGCGAGGTGAGGCTCATGCGACTCGAAGTGCCCGAGACCATGCAGGTGGATATGGACTACCAGGCGGTTTTGAGCATTCGTGCTGCCGGGGTCCCGGTGGTCAAACAGGCATGCTTCAGATGGCTTTCCGAAGTTCCTTCCGTTGCGAATTCGTCCATGTACTGGTACAACTACGAAGCGTCCAGCAATGAGCCCCTGGGTTCCGCCCGTTCGCGCTGGCTCGCCGCAGGTCCATATTACGACTTTTCAGGACCTTTCTGCGTGGAGGCCGAAGGGATCACGGTCATCCCTCCGAATCGAGTGAACATTCGCTTCCAGGCCAAGGGACTCAAGCCCCACTATAACGCGCTGGAGTGCTACATAGAATATCTCATGGATGGTCAGGTCAGAGAGAGTAATCGAGTGAGCGCCCAAATCAACACATCTCAGTAGGGCGTTCAGGAGTGGCTTCAGGTTCTCGTTTGCTCCAGTTCCGGCGGCAGACGGTGCCGTGCGATCGGGTGGCATCAGGCATGCTTGGTCACATTTGAACCATACTCATCTCAAATGACTCCGGGAACAAGGCGGCACCCTGAAAAGGGTGAAACGGACGCTTTTTGATAGGGCAAAGGAGGGACCCATGGGCAGCGTTTACAAGATCATCGAACTGGTCGGAACGAGCGGCACTTCCTGGGAAGAAGCCGCAAAGACGGCGCTTGAGACGGCGTCGAAATCCTTGCGTGATCTTCGCGTTGCGGAAGTCACCGAATTGGACGTCAAGATGGAGGAAGGCAAGGCCATTTACAGGGCCAAACTGAAAGTTTCTTTCAAGTACCAGTCAGGCAAGTACGAGGCCGGTGAATAGAATCGGTGTGAACGGTTTAACCAGAGTAGTCCCTGTGGTTTTCATGCGAGAGATGGAGTGGGTGCTTCTTTGTTCCGCGATGCTTCATCGAGCTCAACGTTAACACCCCTCGCAGGCACGACCCGGCGTGGATCGTAATCAGGATCGGCGCCGGGTGTGCCCCCTCCGCTTGCGCTCCGCCCAGCCCCGTTGATGGCAATTCTTCTTCCTCCCAGCTGGTGAACTGCGCCGACAAGTGCCTGCAAGTCAACGGTGAGCGCTCAAGAGAGCCGGCCTGTACCCCGTGCGAATCGGGTTCCTCCTCAGGATGAAATGATTCAAGGTCAATGCCCTGCACGCCGAAGCTCTCTCAGGCTTTGCTCCAAATGACCGCCAGGGCCTTGGCCGGCGTCTCGCTCACGCAGCGAAAGCTGTGACTGATGTCCGATTCGAAATAGATGCTGTCGCCCGCCTCGAGCGTCTCCACTCGGTCAACGGTTCGAAACTCTACGGAACCCTCGGTGACATAAAGAAACTCCTCGCCCTCGTGACTCATGAAGACCATGTCCTCCGTATCCCGGATGGGGAATTCCACCAGAAAGGGCTCCATATTCTTGTTGGTCTTCTTCGTTTCCAGCGCGATATAGATGTAGTCGACTTCCCCTTTCTCCTGGTGAGGACGCCTCTCCACACGGATGCGCTCCCTCTGGCGTGTGATGGAGATCTTGTCGCTCCCGATCTCGTCCTGAAAGAAAAAGCCCATACCGACAGTCAATGCACGAGCGAGCTTCAGCAGGGTTGCGATGGGGGGAACCACATGGTCGTTCTCGATTTGGGAGAGAAACGGTTTGGACAGTCCCGTTTTTATGGCCAGGTCCTGGAGTGTGAAGCGGTTCTTCTGGCGCAGCTCACGGACCTTGTTTCCGATTTTGAAAGCTTTCACGGCAAGACTGATTTCCTGGTTTCTGCTCAGGGTCATCTCTCCTCCTCACAAGTCCATGAACTAGCCCGGCCCTCCACCGGACGCTTCCCCAGGAAAGGCGTAAAACTCCCCGTGCCCTCCCTTGAGATTCCCACTTCACGGCCAAATTTAGATCATTGTAAACTAGGTTTATTGAGAATAAAAACACAAAAACAGGGGGCAGACTTGAGCTCGGGAGCTGAGTGAGGGGCTGGAGAGCAGGCCGGAAAGAGGCAAAGGGCTTCGCGCCGTCAGTACACCTCTGCCTCCGCTCGATGCGGTATAGGAGCGGAGGCACTGCTCTCATGAAAGGCGGTCAAACGAGGGGCTCCAGGAATCCCTTAGTACATCTCTACAGAATTCAATGACCGGTTGAGTCGTCATTCCCGCGTGTACCTGGCGTGAATCCAGAGGCCTTCAAATCCCTGGATCCCCGCCAAAAGCATGCGGGGATGACGTGCTTATTCAATGGACACTTTATTCTGTGGATGTGTACTTAGAAATGT
>Ga0105100_10002813_pt1 | contig 10133 bp, 5 predicted proteins | sample PPLLak12cMay2015_2_FD_87033 | JGI IMG/M metagenome (GOLD analysis project Ga0105100, IMG submission 87033) | Freshwater sediment microbial communities from Prairie Pothole Lake near Jamestown, North Dakota, USA - PPLs Lake P8 Core (1) Depth... | ecosystem: Environmental > Aquatic > Freshwater >... | reverse complement strand
CATCCGCCGCTCGCTGCCGGCTTTGCCTCGCGTGGCCAACAGTCGATCAGCGAACTCTTTGGGCACCAAGCGCTTGAGCGCTTCGGCCAACGCCGCCTCGGTAGGGGGTGGCGCAGCGGCGATGGGAGCAGGTGGAGGCGTGGGTGCGGGCACCCCGATTTTGGCACCACACTCGAAACAGAACTTAGCCTGGGGTGGCAGTGCTGCCCCACACTGCGGGCACACCGCTTGGAGCTTGGCCCCACATTCCAGGCAGAACTTGGCCTGGTCAGGGTTCTCCGCTTGGCACTGTGGACACTGCATGTCGGCCTCCTGCCCCAAGTATAACACGCTCTTGGCAGGCTGTCAAAGGCGCTTGTCCGGCACCTGGAACCGCTGGAGTGCTGGGGACACTGAGAATACGGCAGTGCCGTCAGTGTTGTCAGCTACTCGGTGATTCCCAAGTCAACCGAACGCTAGACAGCAGCACACATATGATTTTGACAGGCTGGGGAAAACGGGTATACTTCTTACATCATCTGGCACAATCTAAATTTCGTTTAGGAGGAACCATGAAGGGGAACGATCAAGTCATTGCCAAGCTGAACTTTCTTCTTGCCGACGAACTGACTGCCATCAGCCAGTACATGGTGCACTCGGAAATGTGCGCCAACTGGGGATATGGGAAGCTCCACGAGGCAGTGGAGAAACGGGCCATCACCGAGATGCGACACGCCGAGAAACTGATCGGGCGGATCATCTTTCTCGAAGGCAAGCCGATCGTCAGCAAGCTGAACGATCTGCACATCGGGGCCGACGTCGAGGCCCAGCTCCACAGCGACAAGGCAGCCGAGTATGGCGCCGTGAAGGGGTACAACGAAGGCGTCAAGCTGGCCGTTGAGCTTGGCGACAATGGGACGCGGGCCATTCTCGAATCGATTCTGGGTGACGAGGAGGATCACGTCGACTGGATCGAGGCCCAGCTCGACCAGATCTCGCAGATGGGGCTTCAGAACTACCTGGTAGAGCAGACCAGCTAGAACTCTGCCGATCTTACACCAGCAAGCAGAGGCGGCTCCCACGCCGGCGAACTGGCGGCGTGGGAGCCCTGCCTGCTTTTTAGCCCAGAAGAGCCCGCACCTTGACCTCTGCCTGGCCGGCTGGCGGCAAAGGTATGATTTGCCCCGCAACAGGCAACCCGTCCGCCACGAGTGCGACGCTGTCACCAGGGCCGACGCGCTCCACAGAAATATGATAGGTCACGCTGCGGTAGACGCGCTGGGCCTTGAAGCCTGACCAGCCGACCGGTATGACCGGGGCCACCTCCAGGCCAGCCAGTGTGGGGCGGATGCCCAAGATCCACTGAGTGATGGCGGCATAGTTCCACGCCGCCGTGCCGGTCAGCCACGAATTCTTAGCCTCGCCGGGGGTTGATGCATCACGCCCGGCGATCATTTGAGCATAGACATACGGCTCGCAGCGGTGCACATCGCTGATCCCCTCTCGCGCCGACGGGTTAATGCGGGTGTAGTAGTCGTGCGCTTGATCGCCGTGGCCGATTATCGCTTCAGCGATCATGATCCACGGGTTAGTATGGCAAAAGACGCTGGCATTCTCCTTGTAGCCAGGCGGATAGGAGGAAATCTCGCCCAGTTCCAGGTAGTAGTGGGAGTAGGCCGGTTTGAGAAGAATGATGCCGTTTGGCGTGACCAGGTTGTCCTTGACCGCCGCAAGCGCCTTTTCCGCCCGGCCGTCGCGCAGCCCTATGCCAGCCATGGCACAGATGCCTTGCGGCTCGATAAAGATCTGACCCTCGTCGCACTCGTGCGATCCCACCTTTTGACCCAGGTCGTCATAGGCGCGCAGGAACCAGCTGCCATCCCAGCCATGCTCCAGCAGCGTAGCCTCCATCCTGGCGGCCTCGTCAGTGTAACGGCTCGCGTCCTCTTTCGGACCACGCCATTCAGCAATGGCAGCCAGCTCCCGCGCCGCCAGCACAAAAAGCCCGCCGATCAGGACTGACTCGGCCACCTTTCCATCCCGGTGGGCGGCCGTCTGGAACGACTCGCCGGGGGAGCTGGAAAAGGTGTTGAGGTTGAGACAGTCGTTCCAATCGGCGCGGCCGATGAGCGGCAGACCGTGCGGCCCCAGCCGTTCCAGGATATAGTGCAGGCTGCGCTGCAGGTGTTCGTACAGCGGTTGTTCCGATCCAGGCCGGTGGTCGTACGGGACCAACACGTCCAGGATGCTGTCGTCGCCGGTCTCCTTCAGGTAAGCGGCCACACCCAAGATCAGCCACAGTGGATCGTCGTTAAAGCCGGTGCCGACCTGATCGTTGCCGCGCTTGGTGAGAGGCTGGTATTGGTGGTATGCGCCGCCGGTGTCCAACTGCGTGGCAGCCAGGTCCAGAATCCGCTCGCGGGCCCGCGTCGGCACCATGTGGACAAACCCCACCAGATCCTGGTTCGAGTCGCGGAAGCCCACCCCCCGTCCCATGCCCGATTCAAAGTAGGAAGCCGACCGGGACAGATTAAAAGTGACCATACACTGGTAGGCGTTCCAGATATTGACCATGCGGTCGGTGTGCAGGTCCGGTGTCTCGACATGCAAGACCGATAGCAGATCATCCCAATAGCTGCGCAGCGCAGCAAAGGCAGATTCGACGTTCTCTGATCGCAGGTACTTGGCGATGATCGGTTGGATTGTCCGCTTGTCGATCGTCTGCGAACCGGGTGGATCGAACTTTTGCCCATCGGGGTTCTCGTGATAGCCCAGCAACAAGATAATCTGGCGGGTCTCGCCAGGCAAGAGTTCGAGCCGCAGGTGGTGGGAACCAAATGGAGCCCAGCCGTGGGCCACCGAGTTGAGCGATTGGCCGCGCTCAACCACCGCCGGCCTGTCCCAGCCGCGGTAGGGTCCCAGGAACAGGTCGCGCTGCGTATCAAAGCCGGCCAATGGCTCAGAGCAAGCGAAAAAGCTAAAGTGATTGCGGCGCTCGCGGTATTCAGTCTTGTGGTAGATCACGCCAGCATCCACCTCTACCTCGCCGATGTTGAGGTTGCGCTGAAAGTTGGTGGCGTCGTCCTGAGCATCCCAAAGGCAAAACTCGATCCCGGTAAAGGCCGACAGCCGGGCCGGGCTCTCCCGGAGATTGGTCACGCTGAGCTGCCAGATCTCCAGGCTCTCTCCGAGCGGAACAAAATACCGGATCTTGGCCTTGATCCCGCTGCAGGTGGAATCGATGACCGTATAGCTCAGGCCGTGGCGGCAGGTGTAGTTTTCCAGCTCGTGGCGCGTGGGCTGCCAGGTTGGGGACCAAAACACCGCAGTATCGTTGTCCCGCAGGTAGATGTAGCGCCCGCCGTAGTCGAGCGGGACATTATTGTAGCGATAGCGCGTGATCCGTCGTAGCCGTGCGTCACGATAGAAAGAGTATCCGCCGGCGGTGTTGGAGATGAGGCCGAAATAGGCCTCGCTGCCCAGGTAGTTGATCCAGGGTAGCGGTGTATCAGGCCGGGTGATCACGTATTCGCGGTTCAAGTCGTCAAAGAAACCATAGCTGGCCATAGGCACTCCCAGCAAGAGCGGTCATACCCATGCGTGCCGTACAGGCACCGGCACGGAGCCGCCCCTACCCCAAAATCCAGAGTCGAGATCTATCCCATCACAACCTCGACCTTGTGAGCCTTGCCCTCCTCCAAGATGGGCACCAGGTTACCTGGGATTGGTTGCCCATCGACCGAAACCGACTTGACCCCCCGGCCGACATGTTCCGGATTTGCGACCTCGATCTGGTAGACGGTCCCACGGAATCTACGGACCAGCTTAAAGCCATCCCAACTTCTGGGAATGCATGGATCTATTCGCAGTCCGTGATAGGTGGGTGCGATGCCTAGAATGTACTGAGGCGCCGCCTGGTAGGCCCAAGACGCCGTGCCGGTCAGCCAGCTATTGCGGGCCAGCCCAAATTGGGGATGCTCGTCGCTGAGTACATTCTGCGGATAGACGTATGGCTCGCACTCAAACTCGTCGATCTTGTCGTTCTTGGCGACCGGGTTGATCTGGTCGTAATACTCAAAAGCGCGCTCCCCATTCCCGAGCAGGGCCTCGGCCATGATTACCCACGGGTTGGCATGGAGAAAAATCCCGCCGTTCTCTTTCGCGCCTGGCGGATAGGTGGTAATCCCACCTCGGGTCGGATCCCAGCCGTTGAACCCCGGCATGCTCAGCTTGATGCCGTTTCGCGTGTTGAGCCGGCGGCAAACCGAATTGAGTGCCTGCCTTGCTCTGTCAGGTGTAGCAAAACCGGCGATCACCGGCCACGATTGACCGTTAACATAGATCTGTCCAAATCCGTTCGCCTTAGAGCCCAGAGGGCTCCCGTCGGCGTCGAAATAGCGCACGTACCACTCGCCGTCCCACGCCAGGTCATTGACCCTGACTTTCATCGCCTCATAGTAACCCACATAGCGGTCGGCTGCCGCCGAGTCGCCCGTATGGCGGGCGAGATCGATCATTTCGAGCAAGGCCTTGCCGTACAGGTGGGCGACGAACAGCGACTCGGCGCCGGTCCTCAGGTTCACAGTATCATTCCAGTCGGCAAAGCCAAGCAGCGGCAGTCCGTGTGCCCCGGCGTTGGCTGTAGTGAACTTGACCGCCCGGTGCATGTGATCCAAGACAGTGCCCGTTTCCACAGGGTGGCCAGCTCGATCCTTTTCATAGTAAGGCACTATCTTGTCCAGAAAGGCCAGGTCGCCGGTTTCCTTTAGGTAGGCAGTGATGGCCAAGACGATCCACAAATGGTCATCGCCATAATAGTCCGGCGCCCCTTCCACTTCCCTGGAATCACCGGCATCGGCAATCATAGTCAGCGGGTTGAACTGGTGAAAAGCCGAGCCGTTCCGTCGCTGCACCGACAGCAACATTTCGATGAGCATCCGGGCCTCGGCAGGAGCGTGGGCCATCACCCCCATCACATCCTGCGCAGTGTCGCGGAAGCCTACACCCCTCGCCCCGAAGCCAAGCTGATAGAGTGACAAGTACCTCGACCAGTTTTGCGTGACGTGACACTGGCGCGGATTGTACACGTTCAGCATCCGGTTCATATTGGCGTCGGGCGTTTCCACCTGCATGGTAGACAAATAGCGATCCCAGAAGCGAGCCATCTGGTCAAAAACCGCATCCACTTTCCGCCCGTCACGGTAGCGGCGGACTAACGGCAGGGCTGCTGCAACGCTTACCTCCTGACCCAACTGGGTAACCAACCGCTTGGTCTTGCCGGGTTGGATCACCCCCAAATGATGGAGCAGAGCTGCGATGTTGTCCCCGCGGTGCGCTTCGTAGTTGCTCAATTCTGCCACGTGAAGCGCAAGCGGATTGGCCCACGCGCCATATTCGTGGTCGCCCAGGAACCTGGCTCGGTCAGTCTCAAACGAGGAGGCCGGCTGGTTGGAGGTGAAATAGTTGATCGTGACATCGCGGCGCATTAACGGATATTGGAGCAGGATCTTGATGCCATCATCGTCATCATGTACCCGGCTCTGCATGGTCTGCGGCACCCAGTCGGCGTTGGTGAGTTGTTTGAGGGCATCAGGATGGGTATACTCAACAACCGGGATGGCGTCCAGCTCGATAGGCTGGCGACTGACGTTGGTGAACTTGTAGTCGCGGATCACCCGGCTATCGCCAGGCGGCACAAAGACGGTAACATCGGTCCTGATCCCGTAGAACTCGGAAATAATCCGGGTATACCCCAGCCCAACGCGACATTCGTAACGATCGTAGTGATCTAGCGTAGGTACAAAGTAGGGCGAAAAGACTCTGTACCTATCGCCAGCTCTAAACCGCAGATACAGGGTTTCGCCCTTGAACTCAGAGCCCGGAAGCTGGGGGATATACCTGGTGATGCGGTTCAGGGCTGGGTCGCCCTTACAGATCAGAGCCCCGCCGGTATGGTCCACAAAGCCGCCAAAAGCGAGCGTCCCTATGTAGTTGATCCACTTGACCGGCGTCTTGGGGTTGGTGATCACATATTCCCTATTCAGGTCATCAAAGTAGCCATAGTTCCCCATAGACACCCCTCTGTGCGTGTTGCTGAACGCCCAATCCAAGACCGAGATCACTGGCGGGAGCGCAGGGTCAGGTTTAGCCTGCGGGCCAACGGTTCCAGGTGTTCAGCGACAGCCTTTCCCAGGTCCAAGTGCAGGTCAGCCAGGAGATCCGCCCACAGATGACCCAACACCTCATTCAGCTTTTCCTCGACCAGGCCCCACAGGGGGACAGATGGAAAAGAGCGACCCATTCTTAACCCTTGGGCCACTACCTGATATAGCGGATCGTCGGAAAAGGGTGGATTTGAAAGCACGTCGTGCCGGGTCGGGAGCAGGCCGGCTCGCCGGCCAAAACTGGACTGCACGTGCTGGCCGGTCAGGAAGCGGATCAGCTTGACCGCCGCCGCATCATGGACGGCGTGCTTCCACAGAACCAAGTGAGACCCGCCGACGAACGGAATGCCAGGCGGGAAGGCCATGCCGACCTGGGCGATCACCTCCGGAGATGCGAATTGCAGGAGCCACGGCCCGCTGATGACGGCTGCAGCCTGTCCCTGATGAAACAATCCATCCGATTGCGTATCATCCAGACCTCGAGCCGGCTCGGCGAGGAAACGCGCCAGATCAAGGTAGGCACAGATACCCGTGCGGGCTTTAGCCTGGTCAAACAGTACGTGCCGGCCATCGTCAGCGATGAAATCGCCACCGGCTCCCCACACCCAACCGGCCACGTTGTGAACTGTCATCCGGGATTGGTGGGTCGGCACTACCCACGGGATCGGCACACCAGCAGCCTGAAGCTGGCCAAGCGTCTGTGCCAGGTGTACAGGGCTATCAAAAGCAGACTGGACCAGATCAACACCTGCCTGCGCCAGGATGTCCCGCCGGTAGTAGATGATGCGTGTGTCGGCCCACCATGGGATGGCCCATGGCAATGCAGGCTCACCCAGGCGCTGAGCCAGCATTCCGCTCTGCCACGACGAAGATAGAAACGCGGAGGGATCCCCCGCCACCGAGGTCCCAGAGCCGCCAAAAGGCTGCAAAGCATCCATCGCCACAAAGCTGCTCAGCCAGGTCGTGCCGATTTCCGAGACGTCAGGCCCATACTGGTAAAGGGCCACTTTGAGCAGATCCGCCCAGGCGGTATCCCAGTTTAGCACGCGCACGCGAACGTGGACCCGCTGTTCAGCCTCGAACTGATCCAACAGCGGCTGCAGGTCGGCAATCGTCGTCGGCCCACGCGACATGATCGACAGTTCTAGTTCAGCCATCCGCCAATCTCCTACAATTACGGGCAATCCAAGAGCTCTAGTTTCTGTGTGCCAATCGCATCCAACCCATAGCCAAAGGGGAACAGCGGAGCACTGCACCCTTCAGCCGGCAGGTTGGCAGAGTCAAAAGGTATCTGATCCATTGAGCGTGGCCAGGTGTACGGCAGCTTGCCGGTAAACGGAACGTCGCCAAAGAGCACGTCGGCCACACCCTGTCCCTCCGTGCCGGGCAACCAGGCGGCGACAAAGGCATCGGCGAGGCGTAGCTGGTCGGTGATGATCATGGGCCGACCGGAGATAAGGATGACGATAAGCTTTTTGCTGCGCTCGCGCACCCGTTGAACCAGATTGGCATCCGCCTCGGTGAGGGACAAGTCAGCCCTGTCACCCACTCCCTCGGCGTACGGCTTCTCGCCGACGACGACTATTCCGATGTCGGCTATGGCCGGATTCCCGTTCGCATCGGTGATACGGTCGAATTTGCCGAACCGGTTGTACTGGGCCTGCACGTTGGCCGAAACTGTGTTCTCGATGGCCTCCCGGATCGTGGTGCCGTCGGTGATCGCCCCTGACTTGCCCTGCCATTCAATAGTCCAGCCGCCACATTGAATGCCGATGTCGTCGGCCGCCTCGCCGGCGACAAAAACCAGCGGTAGATCCTTTGGCAACGGCAGGGCTTGGTTGTCGTTCTTGAGCAGAACTAACGACTTGCTCACCGCCTCGCGGGCCAGCTGGCGATGCTCGTCGGAACCGACCTTGGGCAGTTGCGACTCGTCGGCAAACGGCCTCTCGAATAGCCCGAGCTGGAACTTGACTTTCAGGATCCGCTGCACGGCGTCGTCGATCCGCTCCAGCGGCACATCGCCCTTGTTGACCGCCTGGGTCAGGCCGTCGATGAAGGCGTTATAGTCGTAGGGTACCATCACCATATCCACGCCGGCGTTGATCGCCGCGACGATGTCGCTGTAGTAGGGGCCAGGCACCTGGTCTATTCCCCCCCAAGCAGAGACGAGCAACCCCTCAAAGCCCAGCTCGCCTTTGAGTAGATCGGTCAGCAAGTATTTCTGGGCATGCATTTTCATGCCGCCCCAACTGCTGAAGGATACCATGATGGTCAGTGCGCCAGCGTCGACCGCCGCTTTGTATGGCGGCAAGTGGATAGCCCGCAGGGTGGCTTCATCCACTTCGGTTACCCCCTGATCGAGCATGTACGGCTGCATGATCTCGGTGGCCGAGCTGCCCCATGCCGTTCCGCCGTCGCCCACGTAATGCTTGGGTGTAGCCAACACTGTCGTGGGATCATCAAGGTTACGGGTGCCTCCTACATCCTGCAGGCCGTGGACGTAAGCAGAGGCCAGCTCGGACACCAAGGCGGTGTCTTCGCTATAGCCCTCGTAAGTCCGGCCCCAGCGGATGTCCTGAGGAACTGCCACCACAGGCGCAAAGTTCCAGCGAACGCCGGTGGCCGCCATCTCGACGGCGGTAGCACGGCCGATCCGCTGCACCAAGTCCGGGTCGCGGGTCGCACCGAGCCCAATGTTCTGGGGAAAGATGGTCGCCCCCTTGACGTTGCCGTGCCCGTGAACGCCATCGGCGCCGTAGATGAGCGGGATGGCCAGGCGCGTCTCGAGAGCGTACTCCTGAAAGCCGTCGATCATGCCAGCCCAACTTCCGGAAGTGTTGGGATAGGGATAACCGCCGCCGCCGCTCAGCAAACTGCCAATGAACCGGGCGGTGATGTCGGCCGACCGGATGCTGTTCTTTTCCACCTGGGCCATCTGCCCGATCTTTTCTTCCAGGGTCATCCGGCCAAGCAGATCTGCTACCCGCTGCTCGACCGGCAGATTGGGATCCTGGTAGGGCAAGAGGCCGGCCGCCGTCACGGTCGCGGGAGCAGACGTTTCGACTGCGGGAAGGGCCGGCGGAGGTGTAGTCGTCGCTTCTTGCCCACAGCCAGCCACCACCAAGGCCAGCAGCGTCAGCAGGGCCAGGCAGGTGTGGCGTGCCCGGTATGGTCCACGAACTCGTGCTGTCTGTTGCATCAGATACTCCAAGAAGGGCAACGCGCCAAGGTCATAAACCTCAATACACTATGATGTACAGTGTTTCTGTGAGGGGTTTCAGCCGGTCCGTCATGCAGCATAACGCATGTAAACGAAAGACAATCGCTAATAATGAGTGAAATTGCGCGTAACAGATGACGGGCGCCAAAGATAGTGGCTGTAGGGTGGAGAAACATTCTAAGGTAGCACATAAAGCGAAATCGACTGCGGCGGCAGAGTTACCGCTTGGCCATTGGTCAGCGTGGGATCGGCGATCAGCACAGCCTCGTGATCGGCGTCGAACAGCCAGACTTCAGCCGGCCCAGACGGCGAAAAACCTGACCAGGTGAGCGGCATCTCTCGCGCCTCCCCTGCCAGATTGACGACGATGACTGTCAGTGCCCCATCGTCGCGCCTGGAGGCATAGATCGACACGGACGGATCATCAGAGGCTGTATGCAGCAGCTCGTCGCCGAATTGCCGATAAAGCTGATAGACATAGTAGGTCGGGCGGACGTCGTAGCTAGCCAGCAACCCCCACCCACCCAGGGCATTCGGGCTCTGCAGCGAAAAGTAAGCCACTATATCGACGTCCTGCCGGATCAGGCGGCCCAGCAGATCGCCCCACCAGATGGCATTGTAAAACGAATCGGGCGTGGCCCGGCCGCCAACGGCGCTGGTCCAATGCGAATTCACCTCGGTGACGGCGACCGGCAGGTCGCGCCCAGTGAGTTGGCGGACGTCCGTCCGGAGATTGGGGATGATTGTGTCCCATTCGCGGCTATTGGACT
>Ga0105100_10002812_pt1 | contig 10134 bp, 14 predicted proteins | sample PPLLak12cMay2015_2_FD_87033 | JGI IMG/M metagenome (GOLD analysis project Ga0105100, IMG submission 87033) | Freshwater sediment microbial communities from Prairie Pothole Lake near Jamestown, North Dakota, USA - PPLs Lake P8 Core (1) Depth... | ecosystem: Environmental > Aquatic > Freshwater >... | reverse complement strand
ACGCCGATCGTCTCCGCCTTGCGGTCGGTGTGGTCGGAGCCGACCGTGACTCTCAATTCGGTGTCTGATTTCAGAAGAACGAATTCGACCTCTCCGCTGGTGTCCGCTCCGGAGACCTCGATCTCGCCCGCCGTGGTGAAGAGCGACGCGGCGACGCGGTAGAAGATCGGCGTCGTCTTCGGCGGCTTGACGCCGATCTCCTCGAGCTCGCGGATGTGCTTTTGCAGCGCCGCCTGGTCGCGGCCGGTCCAGCCGGCGATGACCAGCTCACTTACCCGGTATGTCATAGGAAGCCATCAGGTCGTCCACCACCTTGTGATAGTGCGCCCAGGGCGCCTCGCGGAAATTGTGGTTGCGCACGATGAACGAGGCGCCGGCGTAGAACTTCTCGTACTGCAGGTGCCGGCCGGCGAACTCCGAGCCGATCAGGTCCCAGGCGAGCTTGTAGAGCTTCATGCGCTCCAGCGCGGGGAGCTGCGGCGTCTGCCAGTAGGTCTCGAACATCGCCCGCAGCTTGGGATCGTGCATCACCGTGACGTCGGCGGGCATCTGGAAGATGCCCCCGCCGCAGAGCTCGCGCAGCGAGTCGATGATCGCGGAATGGCTCTCGGTGCACCAGTTGAGTGCCGCGTACATGTAGCGGCGGTTGAAGGTCTTCCAGCCTTCAGGCCAGTCCTCGGCATCCTGGATCTGCCCCGCGATCATGCCCCCGAGCGCCGCCTCGAGCGCCGAGAAGCGGCACAGCACCTCGCGCACCGCCGGCACCTCGTTCGCGCCGGAGGCCTGCGCGATCTTGCTCGCCAGGCCGACGATGAGCTGCATCTTGGAATGGAAGCGCACGTTCGACTGGTGGTTGCCGTAGCAGTGGCCGGGCGTCTTGATGTAGATGTCGCGCGCGAGGATGGCGTCCATGTGCACGAACACGCGCTCCCAGGGCACCTTCACCTCCTCGCACATCACCATCGAGTCGGTCTCGTCGAAGCGCCAGGTGAGCGGGTTCTCGAACTCCGAGGGGGCGTGGCGCTCGTAGGCCTTGCGCGACCACAGCGTCACCCCCTTCGCGTTCACCGGGATGGCGCAGGTGATCGACTCGGGCAGCTGGTTCGGCGCCAGCGGGATCAGGTTGCCGATCCAGATCTCGTTGGCGAACACCGCGCCGGTGGCGAGCATCTTCATGCCCGAGATCACCACCCCGTCGTCGTCCTCGCGCACCACGCGCAGCGTCGGCACCGGGATGTTCTGCTTGACGTAGAACTCAGGATTGCGCGCCGCTTGCGGCGGGATCACCGCGTAGACGCCGTAGACGTCCTCGCGGCGCATGTGCTCGTAGTACTTCTTGAGATTGTCCTCGAATTTCCCGAAGACACCCGGATTCACCGCCATGCCGGTGACGAAGCTCGAGACATGGTCGGGCGAGCGCCCGAGCAGCCCGTAGCTCATGTCCGCGATCGCGCGATGAAGATTCAATCTCTTGACCAGATCGTCCTTCGTCTTCGCACGCAGGAAGTAGGCGCTGTAGCGCTGGCCGTTCTCTTCAAAAGAATGCTTCGGGTCCGACCGCTTCATGTCATAGATAGCGGCCATCGAGCGCGCGCCGTTGCGGAAGGCCGGGTGCGTCGTGACGTCGTCGACCCGCTCGGAGCCGATGTAGACGACGCGGCCGTCCCTCAGCTGCTCGAGATGCTCACTTCCGGTCTTTAGCATGGTAGTAGTGGATCTCGTGCAGGACGCAGCCGCCGCGGGAAGTGAACGGGCCGTGGTGCACGCCCGGCGGGCGGCAGGCGTAAGTCGGCGCGAAGCATTGCTCGCCGCCCTTGCCGTTCTTGTCGTTGCCGACCACGAGGTCGCCCTGCACCACGTACACCTCCTCCCAGTGGTCGTGGACGAAGGGCTCGGTGGAGAAGGCGCCCGGCTCGATCTTGAGGAGCCGCGTGCGGCTGCCGGTCTTTGCTTTCTCGTCGAGGTCCGACGCCAGGATCTTCTGGGTGAAGCCGGGCGGGTAGCCCTCCGGGCGCTGCCAGCCGCTCGACAGGTCGACCTTCACGAATTCAAGATGTGCCTTCGGCTTCATCAGGCCTCCTCCTCGTTGCCATCCAGCCAGGGCGAGCGGAACACCTCCTCCTGCGCCATCGCCTGGTGGAACACCTTGCCCTCGTAGGGCGGAAACGCCTGGAAATCGCGCCGCGCCTCGGCGCGCTCGGGCGAGGCGAGCGCGTGGTCCAGGTCTGCCTGCGACTCGAACTCGAGCTGCGCGACCAGGAACGCCCTGCCGTGGTCGACTTGAAAGGGATCCTGAACCTTCAAGTTCGTGTGAAGCAGGATGCGCCGCATCCCCGGCCAGCGCGCCAGGATCGGCACGTGCCTGTCCCGGTAGTGCCGGATGAACTCGTCGGGCGCTTCCACTTCGTAGCGGACAAAGTACGATACCGTCATCGTTCTGGAATGTAACCGATCCAATTACCTCCCGGGGAGATCCATGCTGAAGCTGTACGGGCAATACCGGTCGCGCGCTTTCCGCGTCGCCTGGCTGCTGAAGGAGTCGAACATCCCCTACGAGCACGTCAACGTGACGATCAACGTCGAGGGCGCCACCTGCAAGGAGCCGTCGTACGTCGCGCTCAACCCGAACGCGCGCGTGCCCACCATCGACGACGACGGCTTCGTCATGTGGGAGTCCGCGGCGATCAACTTCTACCTCGCCGAGAAGTACAGGAGCCCGCTCTGGCCGAAGGACATGCAGGGCAAGGGGCGCGCCTACCAGTGGGCGTTCTTCATCGCCAACGACGTCGAGCCGCACATGATCACGGTGATGCAGCACCGCCTGATGTTCGCCCCCGAGAAGCGCAACCCCGCCCTCGCCGACGCCGCCGACGAGAAGCTGCAGGCGCGATTGAAGGTCCTGGACGATTTCCTCCGGAAGAATGCCTTTTTTGACATCGATCGATGGGGCCTGGCCGATTTCATGGTGGCGAGCGTGTGCTACTCGTTCACGGTCATGAAGTACGACCTGTCGAAGTTCCCCCACTTCCAGAAGTGGCTGATGGCGAGCATCGAGCGCCCCAAGGCAAAGGAAGCGCGCGCCCTGCGCGAGTAACGCCGTGGCGGAGCTCGACGATCCGAGGGTGCTGTTCGCGGCGGAGCGCACGCTGCTCGCCTGGAGCCGCACCACCGCCGGCCTGATGGCCTTCGGCTTCCTCGTGGACCGCGCCGGCATGATCGTCCAGGGCGCTGCGGCGTCGCGCAATCTGGGCTTCTGGATCGGCCTCGGGTTCATCCTGCTCGGCGTGGTGCTGTCGCTGCTCTCGGTGGTGCAGTACCGGCGCTCGATCGCCAGCCTGCGGCCCGCCCAGGTCCCCGCCGGCTACTGGGTCAATCTGTCGGTATTCATGAGCCTCGCGCTCGCGCTTCTGGGCGCGGCGCTCGCCGTGCATCTCCTCCTCACTTGAACCGCCAGGAGCTCGCCCGCGCCGTACAGTTCCTCGAGAACGGGGACTGGCGCGCGGCGCACGAGATCGTGCAGAAGGACGAGGAATCGGCGCTCGCCTGCTGGGCGCACGGCATCGTGCACCTCATGGAAGGCGACGTGCCGAACGCCCGTTACTGGTATGGGCTGGCGAAGCGCGCCTTCCCCGGGAACCCCTCCATCCCTGGCGAGATCGCGGCGCTGAAAAATAAATCGGGCTCTGACCCCGATTAGATGTTCATTTCCAGGGCGTACAGTCCGCCGGCGTGGCGGTCGACGCAGAACACCACGCCGCGGTCGTCGACGAAGACGTCGTTGATCTGCGCGGTGCCGGTGCGCGAGCCCGCCGGGGCCTCGGGGATGTACGACGCGACCTCGCGGGGGCCGTAGGGGTCGCTGATGTCGTAGGCGCGCACGCCGGCGTTGAAGAAGGTGCCGAGGACGATGTGCTCCGACTTCCAGGCGCCTTTCGCCGGCGGGTTCTCGTGCACGTTGTGGGCGCCGCAGCGCCCGCCCTTGTGCAACAGCGGCTTCACGCCGGCCACCGGCAGCGTGCCGATGCTGACCAGGTTCTTCTCGTCGCGCGCATCGAGCAGCCAGACGAGCTTGGGCCAGTCGGCGCCGTCGTCCTGCACCGACTCGTCGGTCACCACCAGCAGGTCGCGGCCGAAGAGCGGCAGCACGGTGTGCGCGAAGCCGTTGTACGGCGGCGAGTTGCGCCAGCTCGAGACGACCTTCGGCCGCGCCCGGTCGGCGATGTCGAGCACCATGATGCCGCCGTCGAGGTAGCCGAGGTAGCAGCGGTCCGGCCGCTGCGGATAGACGTTGGTGTTGTGCGCGCGGAAGCCGGCGTCGAATTTCGGCGGCAAGCGCCTGGGAGGGGGCGCGCTGTCGGTTTCCATCGTTCCCTCGAGGTGCCAGCGCCCCACCGCCGTGGGCTTCGAGGGGTTCTTCACGTCGACGATGCGGTAGATCTGGTCGTCCTTGAGGTTGCGCGGCTTGAGCTCGGGATCCGAGCACGCCATGTGCACCGTTTCGCCGTCGACGAACCACAGCTGGTGGCAGCCGCGCGAGTACGGCCCCGAGGCGTCGAAGAGGGAGATCGAGCGCGGGTGCTCGGGCTCGGAGATGTCGAAGAGCTCGAAGCCCGCGGGCTGCAGGCCTGCCCTGGTCACCTGGTAGGCGACCGCCATCAGGTTGCCCGAGACCTCCAGCGAGTTCGAGCGCATCTCCTGGTGCGGCAGGTTCGTCTGCACCACCACCTTGGGCGCGCGCGGGTCGGTGACGTCGACCGCGGTGAAGTTCTTCGGCGCGCTCTCGTGCGCGAGCCACAGCACGCGGCGGCCGCCGGCGAGGAGCTGCATCGACATGCCCTCGCCCATCCCGCCGTGCCCGTTGAGGGTGTGGTGGGCAAGGAGCTTCATGTTGAGATTCATCGAGCCACTGAGGCTACCATAGCGAAATGCTGGTCGAGCGCATCGAAGCCAAGTGGATCGAGAGTTTCAAGGACGTGTTTCGCCAGTGCGCGGTGAAGCCCGGCGAAGTGGTCGCGGTCCTCTCCGAGACCCAGTCCCGCCCGGTGCTCGCCGAGCTCTCGGAGCTCGCGCTGCAGCAGCTCGGCGCGCGCGTCTTCCAGATCCGGCTGGTCTCCCCGCCGGTGAGCGGCGTGCCGATCCGCTCCACCGGCACGACCCTCGCCGTGGGCGGCCTCGAGCCCGTGGTCGCCGCCCTCGCCGGCACCGGCATGGTTGTCGACTGCACCGTGGAAGGCATGCTGCACGCCCCGGAGCTGCCGCGCATCCTCGCCGGCGGCACGCGCCTCATGATGATCAGCAACGAGCACCCAGAGGTGCTCGAGCGCACCAAGCCCACGCCCGAGCTGCGCGAGCGCGTGATCCGCGGCATCAAGCTGCTGGCGAAATCGAAGGTCATGAAGGTTTCTTCGCCGAGCGGAACTGAACTGAAGATCAATGTGGAAGGAGCACCTGCCCGCGGGGCGACCGGCATCGTCGACAAGCCCAAGGGCGTCGGCTACTGGCCGGCGGGCCTTTGCCTGTGCTTCCCCAGGCCCGGCACCGTGAACGGACGCCTCGTGCTCGCGCCCGGCGACGTCAACCTCACCTTCAAGCGCTACATCGAGGCGCCGGTGACGCTGGTGATCGAGAACGACTACGTGACGCGCATCGAGGGCGAGGGCCTCGACGCGGCCCTGCTGCGCTCCTACTACGAAGCCTGGAACGACCGCGAGGCCTATGCCACCTCGCACGTCGGCTGGGGCATGAACACCGATGCCCGTCCCGAGGCGATGATGATGTACGACCGCGCGCAGATCAACGGCACGGAGCTGCGCGCCTTCGGCGGCAATTTCCTGTACTCGACCGGCGCCAACGAGACCGCCGGGCGCTTCACCGCCTGCCACTTCGACTTCCCGATGCGCGAGTGCACCGTCGAGCTCGACGGCGCCAGGGTCGTCGAGCGAGGCAAGCTTTCCAAGGAGATGCTGTGAGATTAGCCGCCGCTGTTTTTCTATGTCTGATTTCTCTTTCGGTAAATGCGTGGCCGACCAAACCCGTGCGCATCGTGGTTGCCTACCCCGCCGGTGGCGGCATCGACGTCATGGCGCGGCAGATCGCCGCCAAGCTCTCCGCGCCCTGGGGCCAGCCGGTGGTGGTGGAGAACAAGCCGGGCGCGAACACCATCCTTGCCGCCGACGCGGTGGCAAAGGCGGCGCCCGATGGCCACACGATCCTTTTCACCACGGACGCCACCTTCTCCATCAACCCGCACCTCTACGCCAAGCTGCCTTACGACGCGCAGCGCGACTTCATCCCGGTGACGATGCTCGTGCTGCTGCAGCAGATGCTGGTCGCCCACCCGTCCTTGCAGGCAAATACCCTGGATGAGCTGATCAAGCTTGCAAAGCAAAACCCCGGCAAGATCAACTACGCCTCCTACGGCAGCGGCAGCCAGCCGCACCTCGCCGGCGAGATGCTCAAGCACAAGGCGGGCATCGACCTCGTGCACGTGCCCTACAAGGGCATTTCGCTCGCCGTCCCGGCGGTGATCGCCGGCGAGGTGCAGCTCACCTTCTCCGGCATCGCCACGGGCATGGGCCCGGTCAAGGCGGGGCGCATCAAGGCGATCGCGATCGGCGGCAAGAGCCGCTCGCCTCTCCTTCCGCAGGTTCCGACCTTCACCGAGCTCGGCTTCCCGGAGGTGGAAACGCACGCCTGGTTCGGCCTGTTCCTGCCGGCGGGATCGCCCAAGGACGCAACGGTGAGAATTTTTGAAGATGTCAGGAAAGTTCTCGATGAACCGGAGTTCCGCCAGAAGCAGCTCATCGAGCGCGGCTACGAGGTCGTCGGCAGCTCGCCCGAAGAGTTCTCCAGTTTCATGAAAGTTGATCGGGAAAAGCGTGGCCAGGCCGTAAAGATCTCCGGCGCCAGGGCGGAGTAGCACTGGAAACGATCCTCGTCGGGCCCGCGCCGCGCCTCGCGCTGTCGGTCGCCGGCAAGGGACCGCTGCTTCTCTTCCTGCACGGCATCGGCGGGCATCGCTATCACTGGAATGCCCAGTTGGAAGCATTCTCGAAGAGCTATAGAGCTGCTGCTTGGGACGCGCGCGGCTACGGCGATTCGGAAGATGACGAAGCGCCGCGTCGATTCTCCGACTTCGTGTCCGACGTGATCCGCGTGCTGGATTTCTTCAAGGAAGAGAAAGCGCACCTCGTCGGCCTGTCGATGGGCGGGCGGATCGCGCGCGGGGTGGCGCTGCGCCATCCGGAACGGCTTCTCTCGCTCACGCTCGCCAATACCAGCCCGGGCTTCGATGCCCTCTCGCCCGAGCAGGTGCGCCGCTTCGTCGAGGAGCGGCGCAACCGCACGCCCGAGTCGATGAAGGCGCTGCTCGGCTCGCGCGCCGATCCGGGCGCCTATGAAGCCTTGCTGAAGTCCTTCCACGCCCTCAGGAAGCCTTCATACCTGAAGACGCTCGAAGCCTCCGTGGCGCAGGACCGCGCGGCGCCGGTCGAGCAGATCCGCGTGCCGACGCTGGTCATCACCGGCACCGAGGACCGCGTCTATCCCGCGCCCATCGCGCAGGACATGGCCCGGCGCATTCCGGGCGCGAAGCTGGTGTCCCTCGAGGGCTGCGGCCATCTTTCCAACCTCGAGCAGCCTGCGCGCTTCAACGCGGCGCTGCTTGAATTTCTCGACGGAAATGCGCTTCCACGCGCGGGGGATCCGCCTCGCGGCCGGTGAAGAGCCTGAAGGCGAGAAGGGCCTGGCCGACGTTCATGTGGCCGCCGTCCATGAGGCGGCAGCCGGCGCGGCGCGCCGCCGCCAGCAGCTCCGTCTCCAGCGGGACGTATACGACCTCGGAGACCCAGAGCTCCCTGCGCAGCAGCGAGGCGGGAAAGGGCAGCCCGGGAAACTTCTCCATTCCCGTCGGGGTGGCGTGGATGAGCCCCGTCGCTTCGCGCAACGCGCCCGCGGCGTCGGCGGGCGCGACGCAGCGCTCGCCATGGATCGCGTTCATCCGCTGCGCCAGCGCGGCCGCCCGCCCCGCGTCGCGATCGACCACCGCCAGCGCGCCCGCGCCGAGGCGCAGCACCGCGTCCGCACACGCCGAGCCGGCGCCGCCGGCACCGACCAGCGCGACGCTCGACAGGTCTGCGTCCGGCAGCGCGCGGCGCAGCCCCCAGGCCCAGCCGGCGCCGTCGGTGTTGTGCCCGACGAGCCGCCCGCCCTCGCGCACCACCGTGTTCACGGCGCCGATGGCGCGCGCCTCCTCCGAGAGGTCGTCGAGCAGCGGGAGCACGGCCTGCTTGAAGGGAAAGGTGATGTTGAGGCCGGCGAAGCCCATCATGCGCGCCGCGGCGAGCAGCGTCGGCAGCGCTTCGGCGCGCTCCACGTCGATCAACTGGTAGTGCAGGCGCAGCCCGTGGCGCGCCGCCTCCTCCTCGTGCAGCAGCGGCGCGAGGGAGCGCTGGATGCCGGCGCCGATCAGGCCGACGAGTACTCTAGAATTCCGCATCACTCAGGAGACCAGGCATGAACCATAGCAAAGTCGCGCTGGTGACCGGCGCAGGAACGGGCATCGGCAAGGCTGCCGCCCTCGCGATGCTGAAGGACGGCTACCGCGTCGCGCTCGTCGGCCGGCGCAAGGAGCTGCTGGACAAAACAGCTTCTGGCTTTGATCAGGCCATGGTTCTCCCAGGGGACATTACCAAGCCCGAGGTCGTGCAGGCGATGTTCCGGCAAGTCAAGGACAAGTGGGGACGGCTGGACGTGCTGTTCAACAACGCCGGCATGGGCGCGCCGGCGGTGCCGATGGAGGAGCTGCCCTACGAGAAGTGGAAGGAAGTGGTCGACATCAACCTCAACGCCATATTCCTGTGCTCGCAGGAGGCGGTGCGCATCATGAAGGCGCAGCAGCCAAAGGGCGGGCGCATCATCAACAACGGCTCGATCTCGGCGCACGCGCCGCGGCCGAACACCATCGCCTACACCGCCACCAAGCACGCCGTCACCGGCCTCACCAGGTCGATCTCGCTCGACGGCCGCCCGCACGACATCGCCTGCGGCCAGATCGACATCGGCAACGCCGCCACCGAGATGACCGAGCGCATGACCAAGGGCGTGCAGCAGGCGAACGGCACGGTCATGGTCGAGGCGCGCATGGACGTCGCCCACGTCGGCCAGGCGGTGCTGCAGATGGCGAACTTCCCGCTCGAGACCAATGTCCAGTTCATGACCATCATGGCCACCAAGATGCCTTTCGTCGGCAGGGGATGAAGCGGCGCCGGTTCATCGAGATGTCGCTCCTGGCCCTGCCTCTTTCGGCAAGGGGCCAGGCGAATGCGCACGTCAGCACCATCGACCCGCTGGTGCGCTCGTTCACCAACGGCCGGGACGTGCTGCCGGGAAAGGTGACGCTGGTGCTGCCGAAGATCGCCGACAACGGCAACTCGGTGCCGGTGACGGTGAAGGTCGACAGCCCCATGAGCGCCGCCGACCACGTGCGCTCGGTGCACCTCATCTCGGAGAAGAACCCGGTGCGCGACATGGCGTCGTTCTACTTCGGGCCGCACCTCGCCCGCGCCGAGTTCACCACGCGCCTGCGCCTGAACGGCTCCCAGCGCGTGGTCGCCATCGCCGGCCTCTCCGACGGCTCGTTCTGGTCCGACGTGGTCCAGATCGAGGTGCGCGAAGCCGCGTGCACGGAGGACTAGCGTGTCCCTCGCCCGCATCCAGCTCCCGGACCAGGCCGCGCGCGGCGAGGCGGTGGAGGTGCGCATCTCCATCCGCCACCCGATGGAGACCGGCTTCCGGCGCGACGAGGGCGGCGTGCGCCAGCGGCGCAACGCCATCGTCGCCCTGGTCTGCCGCTACCGCGGCACCGAGGTCTTCCGCGCCATCACCAGCCCCGGCATCGCCGCCAACCCCACGCTGCGCTTCTACCTGCGTGCCGACCGCACCGGGGATCTCGACTTCTGGTGGATCGACGACGACAACATCGCGGGCACTGCCAGCGCCGTACGGGTTGTCGTCTAATACGAAGTCAGGGACTGACCACGTGTAGCTTGGCGCGAGAACTGGGCCCGGGAACCGTGAATCCCGTGAAGCGACAAGGGGAACGATCGTTCCCATTCTCGCCTTGCCAGCCCCTGT
>Ga0105100_10002810_pt1 | contig 10138 bp, 10 predicted proteins | sample PPLLak12cMay2015_2_FD_87033 | JGI IMG/M metagenome (GOLD analysis project Ga0105100, IMG submission 87033) | Freshwater sediment microbial communities from Prairie Pothole Lake near Jamestown, North Dakota, USA - PPLs Lake P8 Core (1) Depth... | ecosystem: Environmental > Aquatic > Freshwater >... | reverse complement strand
GTCCTGGCCGTTTTGGCTCTACCTGTTCGTAGCAGATCATTACCAGTATTCGCCCCTCACCGATGGCTACTCCGGTAAATGTCATTTATGTGTCGATATACGGCGGCATTTGTTTCAGCAGGCTGCTGCCACTTTCCCCGAATTACAGCCCGCTTTATTCTACGAACAGTTTTAGGATACCAGTCGCTTCTACAGAAGACTGCTGTCCTTTAATTTTTTCCAGGCACCTACCCAGGGCGTCCCCAGGCGATGGCGGACAGGAACTTTGACATCCTGCAGCTTTTGGGTAATTTGCACCGCAGCCTGTGCCACCCCACCCCAGTCATCTTCCAGGAGCGCTTTTCTCAGCTCGCTACCCAGCCTGGTCGTCCAGGCCCAATCCATGCGGAAGCGATCCGCTTTCACCCAATAGCCGCGCTTCTCCCAGGCAGCCACGGATGGATCGATGTTCTCGGCGATCGACTCTAACGCCAGGGCGATAAATGCAGCCAGATCACGCGTGGATGCATTGGGCTCCGGCTGGTTCATCAACTCGCGTAAGGCAATCACGATGGCTCTGGTTATACGGTTGCGTTCTTTACCGATTGTTTCAGGGTTGTAAACTCTGCTCAATGAATCCTCCTGGAGCTACCGCCCGGGCGCTGCTGAATATCCTCCTCCTGCGGGCGAGCCACGTAGGCTGGCTTGCCCGGCGTGCGCGATTATAGCGTAAAAATTTGTTGACGGGGAAAGCCAGATACCGTATAATCTCTAGGCGCACTGGGGAAGTGCTGGAATTGGCAGACAGGCATGACTTAGGATCATGTGTCGCAAGACGTGCGGGTTCGATTCCCGCCTTCCCCACCTGAGGTAGCTATACGGGTGTTCATGGGACGACACTCCCAAGGCACCCGATTTTCATGCCGCTCTCAGCAATTGCCGGCATATCTTACATTGTTCTTATACTGGCATGTTATAATGCGTCGGACTTCCGGGAAGACGCCATAAACTAGCAAATCTAATCGCAACGTTAGGAAATTAGCCTTGAAAATTGAAACCCAACACCTTGATGACCACCAGGTCAAGCTAACCGTAGAAGTTGAACCCGATTCGGTGGACACCGCCAAGCGTAAAGCCGCCCGCCACATCGCTCAGCGCACTAAAATCCCCGGCTTTCGCCCCGGCAAAGCACCTTACCAGGTCGTTCTACGCCAGTATGGTGAGGCTGCCATTATTGAAGATGCTATCGAGCACCTGATCGATGACATTTATCCTTTGGTGATTGAAGAAGCGGGCATCAAACCTTACGGTCCAGGGAAGCTGGAGAATGTCACCAGCATGGACCCGATGGTGTTGGAATTCATCGTACCTCTGCAGGCTGAAGTTACCCTGGGCGATTATTCAAATATCCGTGTCCCTTACGCCCCACCTGAGACCAGTCAGGAAGCGATTGACGAGCTGCTCGGTGAACTGCGCGAGCGTCAGGCTGTACTGGAGCCGGTTGAGCGCCCGGCGCAATCTGGTGATGTCGTTTCTGTTCACATCCGTGGCGAACGTATGAGCCCTGAAGAAGGACAAAACCCGGTAATCACGGAAGAAATGCCCGCCTCGATGTTAGTCCAGGACGAATCAGCGCTGCCAAACGCCAAAGAATGGCCTTATCCTGGTTTCTCGGTCAACTTAATGGGCGTCTCTGCTGGGGATGAAATCACCGTGGAACATGTTCTGCCGGACAATTTGGAATTTAAGGATTTGCGAGGTGTCGCTGCGCGCTTTTTCGTGCGCGTTGAGGATGTCAAATCCCGCACCTTGCCCGAACTGGATGAGGATTTTGCTCAGATGGTGAGCGATAAAGACAATATGGAAGCGCTGATCGAGGACATTCGGCGCATGTTGGATTTCCAGGGTCAACAGGACTATCTCGATGAATACGATAGCCAGGTGCTGGATGCTGCTGTCGAGTTAACCAACTACAAGTACCCGCCTCAGCTGATTGAGAATGAAATTGACCAGTTTATCGAGAACTTTAAGCGCCGCTTGAATGCCGAAGAAATGGATTTTGATCTGTATCTGAAAGCGCGCAATACCGACCTGGACGGCTTGCGTGAGGAAGTTCGCCCTGATGCAGAGAAACGCGCCAGGCGCTCGCTGATGTTATTTGAGATCGCACGCGTTGAGGATTTCCAGCTGAACCGTGGAGAGTTGCAAAAACGCACCTCCCAGACAATTAATCAGATGACGCGCAACCTGTCCAAGAAAGATGCGCGTAAGTTCTATGATTCTGGCGTTTTCCAGAACGTAGTTTCCAATATCATGGCGGATATGCTCAGCGTGCGAGCCGTAGAACACCTGCGTGCGATTGCCAGTGATGGCGCTTACACACCTCCACCCAATGAAGAAACAGGCACCGGAAAAGTTGCCAAAATGCAGGACCTGCTGATTGATGGCCCGGAACCAGAAAACGCACCTGTCAGCGACGCTGAGCCAGTTGTAGAAGAGCAGGCGCAGGAACCCGGAAACGAGACCGAGCCACTTGTGGAAGACCAGGCGCCAGAGAGCAGCGAAACCGACCCAGAAACTGGGAATGCATAACCACATTATTCGTTTTAGAGGATGTTTTTGAACGTAGACCAAAGGATGAACGCATGAATAGTTTTAACCCCCAATCCCTGATCCCGATGGTAATTGAAACCACGGGCCGCGGCGAGCGAGCTTATGATATCTATTCGCTCTTACTTAGGAACCGCATTATTTTTCTTGGCACCCCGATCAATGACCAGGTTGCCAATGTAATCGTCGCCCAGTTACTCTACTTGAGCAGCGAAGACCCCGAATCGCCGATCCAGATGTACATCAACAGCCCGGGCGGGCAGGTTTACGCCGGGATGGCGATCTATGACACCATCCAGATGATCCCCAATCCGGTCAGCACCCTGGCAGTGGGCATGACAGCCTCTTTTGGTACTGTGCTGCTAACCGCCGGTACCAAGGGCCAGCGTTACGCCCTGCCCAACGCCACCATCCATATGCACCAGCCCCTGGGTGGCGCGCAGGGTCAGGCCTCAGATATCGAGATCCAGGCGCGCGAAATCTTGCGTCTCAAAGGCGATCTGAACCAGATCCTGGCACGCCATACGGGTCGTACCGTTGAAGAGATCGAGCGCGACACCAACCGGGACTTCTACCTGGATGCACAGGCTGCGGTGGAATATGGTCTGGTCGACCAGGTGATGACCGCCCCTGAAGCCAAGCAGATCCTGGCGCCCAAGGCAAACGGAAAATAACTCTTCCACCGTCTGAATCACAGGCAGTCCAATCCGATGCCCCTGGCACACCGCCGGGGGCATTTTGTATAAAGAAAACTGCGTCGGGTGGAAAATTGGCTTATAATTTGCGCACCATACCCGATTACCGGGTAACCCCATCCTGCGGACCTGAATATAAGATCCATCCTGGATCACCAGGAGGTAAACATGCTCCAGCCATCCACTTTTTCAATTGTGGCATTCGATCCGGGTGAGAATGCACTGGGGATCGCCGTGGCTTCCAAATTCCTGGCTGTCGGTACAGTTGTGCCCTGGGCCAGATCGGGAGCAGGTGCCGTCGCCACGCAGTCTTACGCCAATACCACCTACGGACCACACGGGTTAGATCTAATGGAAAGCGGCATACCGGCTGCAGATGCGCTCCAGAGCGTGACGGCTGCCGACGAGGAAGCTGCCCAGCGCCAGGCTGGATTTGTGGATAGTTCGGGTGGATCGGCTACCTTCACCGGATCAGCCTGCTCCCCTTGGGCTGGCGGAGTAAACGGTCCTGGTTATGCTATTCAAGGCAATATCCTCACCGGACCCGAGGTGGTTGCTGCGATGCAGGCAGCCTTTCTCAGCTCCAACCACCCCTTCTATTGGCGCTTGTATGACGCCCTGCGCGCGGGAGACCAGGCTGGGGGAGATAAGCGCGGTCGCCAATCGGCTGCAATCCTGGTTGTTAAAGCAGGTGGCGGCTATGCCGGGTTTAATGATCGCTGGATCGACTATCGCGTGGACGATCATCCCGATCCCGTCACACGTCTGAGTGATCTGCTCAAGCTGCACGATTTATATTTTGATAAAAGTCCCCTGGAGGAGCAGATCATCCTGCACGGGGACAGCCTGGTGCGCATGCAGCGCTTGCTGACCCGCCTGGGTGATTACAGCGGCCCTTTGCATGGTGAGTATGATGAGCTCACTCGCCAGGCGTTGCGCGCTTTTATCGGACGGGAAAACTTCGAAGACCGGGTTGATTTTGCCACTGGTCGCATTGATCTTCCTGTACTGGATCACCTCTATTCACATTTTGCATAGCTGGGTTGATGATGAGCTTATTTTCGGGAATTAAAGCACTCATACTGGATATGGATGGTGTCTTGTGGCGCGTGGATACACCCATCGGCGACCTGAAGACCAACTTTGCTGCTTTACGCAGCAAGGGCTATGCGGTTGTCCTGGCGACCAACAACTCGACGCGCACTATTCCCCAATACCTGCAGCATCTGGCTGGATTTGGTGTAGATCATCTGGAGCCCTGGCAGATCGTCACCTCCGCCGAAGCCGTGGGCGACTATCTTCAAGCCAAATTTCCGGATGGAGGCCCGGTTTATGTGGTTGGGGAAGATGGATTGCTGGAAGCCTTGCGCCAGCGTGGTTTTTACCTGGATCAGCGCACCGTTGTGGCAGTTGCTGCCGGGATGGATCGCCAGATAAACTATCAGAAATTGACTACAGCCACGCGCTTGATCCGCAATGGTGCAGCATTTATCGGCACCAATCCCGACCGCACCTTTCCGACCCCGCAAGGTTTGATACCTGGGGCCGGATCCATCCTGGCAGCCATCCAGGCTGCCACCGATACTCAGCCCCTGATTTTGGGTAAACCAGGTCCATACCTGTACAAGATGGCTCTCCAGCGCCTTGGCTTGCAGCCAGCCCAGGCGTTGGTAGTCGGCGACCGGCTCGACACGGATATCATCGGCGCTCAGGAGCTGGGCTGCTCATGCGCTCTGGTCTTAAGCGGAGTCAGCACTGCCCAGGAGGCGCTGCTTTGGCAGCCAGCGCCAGATTGGACTGGCCCTGATCTGGCTACCCTGGTTGCGGCCCTTCTCTGAAAGTCCGCCTCCCTGAATTTTTTAAGGACACTTATTATGAAACCGCTGATCTATGACCTGGATTATCCTGTACTTGAAAAAGCCCTGCTCGCACTCAGTGAGCCTGCTTATCGGGCGCGCCAGGTCTGGCAGGGGCTGTACCAGAGCCTGTGGTCACAAGCAGATCAATTCACACCCCTCTCAGCTGTTTTGCGCCAGAAACTGGGTGAAACTTTTGCCTTCTCGCACCTCACACCCGGCCCGATCCTGGATTCCAGCGACCGCCAGACACGCAAAACCATGTTTACCCTGCCCGATGGCTATGCCATTGAAGCTGTTCTGATGCGCTATGGCAAATCCGGAGCCGTCAAGACACGCCGCACGCTGTGTATTTCCACACAGGCGGGTTGCGCCATGGGATGTGTCTTCTGCGCTACCGGTCAGATGGGCTTTAAACGCCATCTGACCAGCGGTGAGATCATCGAGCAGATCCTGTTCTACGCCCGCCAGCTGCAACCCATGGGAGAGAAGGTAACCAATGTGGTGCTGATGGGCATGGGCGAGCCCTTTCACAATTACGAAGCGACCATGCAAGCCATTGATCGCCTGGGCGATGCGCAAGGTTTCAATTTTGGCGCGCGGCGTTTCACCATTTCCACCGTCGGTTTGGTGCCGATGATCCGGCGCTTCGCTAATGAACACCGCCAGGTCAACCTGGCTGTCTCGCTGCACGCGGTCCAGGATGAATTGCGCCAATCCATGCTGCCGGTCAATAAGCGTTATCCAGTGGACGAGTTATTATCAGCCTGTCGTGAGTACGTTGACAAGACCAACCGGCGCATTACATTTGAATGGGCGTTGATCAATGGCGTCAACGATTCGGTGGATCAAGCCCGTTTGCTGGGCGAACGGCTGCGCGGCTTGCTCTGCCATGTCAATTTAATTCCCCTTAATCCTACCCAAGGCTATGCTGGACAAGGCTCTACCCAGGAACGCGCCAAAGCATTCACGGCAGAACTGGCTCGTTTCGGGATTCCCTGCACCCTGCGCCTGAGGCGCGGAATCGATATTCAGGCAGGCTGCGGCCAGCTCGCTACAGGCAAAACCAGATGACCGATCAAAACGACCCCATTGATTTCGCGACCGATCTGATCCGGCGCGCGCTGGAAGGGCAGCCTGACGAAGAGACCCTGGCAGGTCTGGCGGAGCTGCACCCGGCTGACCTAGCCGAGGTGTTTGAACAGCTAGATGAAGATGAGCAGGACCAACTTATCCGTCTGCTGGATGTGCCCACGACAGCTGACTTGCTCGAAGAGCTGGATGATGATGAAACCCTGGAAGCCATTGAAGATCTGACCCCAGGCCGTCTGGCTGATCTACTGGACGAGATGGAGCCAGATGAGGCGGCGGATATCCTGGGCGACTTGCCTCGAGCGCAGGCTGAGGTCGTTCTTGGGCAAATGGAAGACGCCGACGAAGTGCGACCGCTGCTCGGTTACCCGGACGAGACCGCCGGTGGCTTGATGACCACCTCCTTCGTAGCCTTGCGTCGCCAGACCACTGCTGAGCAGGCTATACAATTCATACGCGAAGTCAGTCCCACCAGTGATATCCCGTATTATCTGTATGTCGTCGATCGCTGGCAAAAGCTAAACGGTGTGATTGGCTTCCGCGAACTGGTCATCGCCAGCCCGGATACGACCATGCAAGAGATCATGGACCCGGATGTGATTACGGTGGCTGTCGGGGTCGATCAGGAGGAGGTTGCGCGCCTGATGTCGCGCTATTCGCTGGCAGCTATTCCTGTCGTTGACGCAAATGAGCGCCTGGTGGGTGTCATCACCCATGACGATATCCTGGAGGTCATCGAAGAAGAGGCCACGGAAGACATCTACCGCCTGGCAAACGTTTCCGATACCGAACTGGAGCCAGACAGCCCGTTGGGCGAGCAGGTGCGCGGCCGTCTGCCCTGGCTGTTCCTGAATATGCTCACAGCCCTTTTTGCTTCCTGGGTGGTCAGTAACTTTGAATCCCTGATTGGTGAGATCGCTATCCTGGCTGCCTTTCAATCGGTTGTAGCCGGGTTGGGCGGTAATTCTGGATCACAGAATATCGTTATGGTCGTGCGCGCCCTGGCATTGGGCCGCATGGATAACAAGAAGATCTGGGAGGTCCTTGGCCGGCAGGTGCTGGTCGGGCTTATCCAGGGCTTGATGGTTGGATCTGTGGTTGCAGCAGTGATCACTTTGCTGCGCGGTGATTATCACCTGGGCCTGATCCTACTGCTGGCAATGACCGCCAACATGGTCGTTGCTGCCGTGGTGGGCACCCTGGTGCCGCTCTTCCTTGCCAAAATTGGCAAAGATCCGGCCGTTGCCTCTACGATCCTGCTCACCGCGGCCACAGATAGCTTCGGTTTCTTTATATTCCTGACCCTGGCGTCAATTTTCGTGCGTTATTTCAATTTCTAATCCTACCCTGGAGCAGCTATGCCCGCAAAAGTCATCCTCAATCCGTATGCCAATCGTTGGACAGCCCTAGAGCGCAAGCCCGAGCTGGAAGCTGCCCTGCAGCAAGCTGGAATTGAATACGAGCTAGTGGTGACAGAACAGCCGCGCCACGGCGACGAGCTGGCAGAGCAGGCAGTCCTGGATGGCTTTTCCCCAATCATTTCGGCGGGCGGAGATGGCAGCATTAATGAGGTGCTGAATGGCATCGGCCGTGCAGCTGAGCGCACCGGCAAACTCTGGACGCCGATGGGGGTTATGCCGCTTGGGTCAGCTAACGACTTTGTGGATAATATGCATTTACCCCACGACCTGCCATCGGCTGCACGAGTCATCGCTCAAGGCTATACGCGGCTCATGGATGTAGGCGTATCCAACGGGCGCTACTTCGATAATAATGCCGCCATCGGTCTGGAGCCATTTATTACCCTGATCCAACAACGCATCCAGCGCCTGAAAGGCACCCCGCGCTACCTGGTTGCCACCCTGATGGGCGTGCAGCGCAATCCACAATGGCATATGCGCCTGGAATGGGATGATGGCAGCTATGAAGGACCCACAACTCTGGTGACAGTCGGCAATAATCCCCGCACCGGCGGCATATTTTTCATGACGCCGCACGCCGACCCATTTGATGGTCGCCTGACTTTCGTGTATGGCTTCATGCGCACGCGCCTGGAGATCATGCAGCTCTTGCCGCGCACCATGAAAGCCGGTCCGGGTAGTTATGTAGAACATCCCAGCATTCACGAAGTGCATGCCACCTGGCTAAAAATTCGATCTGTCGAGCCAACGCCTGCGCACACGGATGGCGAGATCTTCGACGAGCAGGCTCACGAGCTTGAATACAATGTCTTACCGGCGCGTTTACCGGTCTTGCTCACTGTGCCTGGCGTTTAAGTCCCTGTGAAGCGCTGTTTGGCAGCTTGCCTGCGCCTGTTCTTTCGCCTGCTGTACCACGAATTTGCCTGGAGCTATGATCTGGTGGCCTGGATGGTTTCCCTGGGACGCTGGAAACGCTGGGTATTTACCAGCCTGCCTTACTTAGCCGGTCCGCGCATCCTGGAGCTCGGGCATGGTCCGGGTCACCTGCAGGCAGCTCTGGCAGGCAAAGGTTTCTATATAGCAGGTCTGGATGCCAGCCGCCAGATGGGAAAGCTGGCTTACCGCCGCATAAAACGCGAGAAATTTCAGCCGCGTCTGGTGCGCGCCAATGCGCCTACACTCCCTTTTGCACCCCAAAGTTTCGACCAGGTGGTGGCTACCTTCCCAACCGAGTATATCCTACAAAAAGACACCCTGGCCAGTATTCAGCGCCTGCTACGCCCGGGCGGCATGCTGGTTCTGATTCCTTTTGCCTGGATTACCGGGCGCGGTTTCCTGGATCGTTTTGCAGCCTGGCTGTTTCATGTCACCGGTGAAGCGCCGGCCTGGGATGCACGCTGGCTGCAGCCCCTCATCCAGGCAGGGTTCAATGTATCTACACAACTACAGGACCTGGGTGACAGTCAGGTAATGGTGATCCTGGCGCAAAAGTTGTGAACGGCAAACACGACTCATTGCGCCGAAAAGCGCTGCCTGATGTACAATTGGGGGTATGGAAGTGCAGATTGCGGTTTCGAAAATCCGTAAATACGCCACCTCCAACAGCGGCGACACGGTGGAAGTTGTTGAACGCCCGCAAGGGGGCGTGTCGGTCGTCATGGCGGATGGTCAAAGCTCTGGCCGTGGCGCGAAGTACATCTCCGTTATGGTGGTGCGCAAAGTGATCTCCTTACTCGCCGATGGGGTGCGCGATGGCGCCGCTGCCCGGGCAGCTTCTGATAATCTGTATGCCGAACGCAGCGGCAAAGTCTCGGCCACCCTCAATATTGTCTCTTCCGACCTGCACACGCGCACCTTGCTGATCACCCGCAATAATCCAGCCCCGGCGTATCTGGCGCGCGGCGAGCAGGTGAGCTTGCTCGATGAGCCCTCCGGCCCTATTGGCCTGTATCGGGATACCCGCCCGGTGATCACGGAGATCGATCTGGAACCCGGACTGACCGTGGTTGTCTTTACCGATGTCCTGGTGCACGCCGGCTCGCGCACGGGTGAAAGCATGCATATTCAGGAGGCGATCCAGGATCTCTTGGAATGCGAAGAACCCAGCGCCCAATACCTGGCAGACTCCTTGCTCGAAAATGCCATGCGCCTGGATCAGCAGCGTCCAGTCGATGATATTACGGTGGTGGTAATGCGTGTCGTGTCTCACACCGGGGATGAAGTCCGGCGCATGTCTGTGCGTTTACCGGTGACCACTTAGAATTCCTGCTCAAATAACCATCCCAAGACCTATGTTAGAGCCCCATACCGCGATTGGAATTGTTGGTCCATGCGCAGCCGGTAAAACGACCCTGGTTAACGCACTGCGCATGCGCGACCTGCCCGCCAAAGCGATTGCCCAGGAGCATTCGTATGTCGCAGATATGTGGCAGCGCCTGACCAAACCCGCCGTGCTCATTTTTCTTGAAGTGTCCTATGCGGTCAG
>Ga0105100_10002809_pt1 | contig 10142 bp, 4 predicted proteins | sample PPLLak12cMay2015_2_FD_87033 | JGI IMG/M metagenome (GOLD analysis project Ga0105100, IMG submission 87033) | Freshwater sediment microbial communities from Prairie Pothole Lake near Jamestown, North Dakota, USA - PPLs Lake P8 Core (1) Depth... | ecosystem: Environmental > Aquatic > Freshwater >... | reverse complement strand
GCCCAGACTGGACGAGACGCCGTCTTCGTCGTCACTGCCTGCCAGATCGTCGCCCGTTGCGTCCGGGCCCGGGACGCCATCGGTCTCGGTGTCCACGCTCGCTCCAAGGGTTAGCGATCCGGCCTTGTGATAGGCGCCGCCGCTGGCCAGCAGTGTCTTGTAGGTGTCCGGCGCGTCGCCGAAGTCCAGCTCGCGATCCCCTTGTCCCCGCCGGTTGCCGAACACCGCGAAGCTGATGGGGGGCTGGAAACCACTGAGGATCGTCACGCTGTACGTCCCGGCACCGCTCGGAACCGTCTGCATCCAGCCTGTTTGCAGTTGCTCGCCGACCGTGTACTTGCCGGCGCTGAGGCCCTTGAACTCGAATCCACCGAGGCTGTCGGTCTGAGTCGTCTTATCCGCCGTGCCGTCGTTGTTGGTGTCCAGCCAGATGGTCCAATTCGGCAGGAGAACCTCGCCGTCTGCCGGGTCCCACTGGCCGTCGCCGTCGAGGTCATTGAACTTGATACCGGCGATCACGTGACCGGGCGGCTGAATCTGGCCGGCCCGCTTGATCTGGACCTGGTAGTCCTCGACCTCGCCGCCTTGCGCATCACCGGTCGGCGACACCGGGACATTGAGACCCGGGTACACACGGACCCGCATGTACGTCGTCCCGATCTGGGCGTTCGCGGGAATGGGATTGGCGATGACCAAGCCCAGCGGCGATCCCGACAACTTGACCCCGTTGCCCGATGAATAGAGCTCCGCCGGATGTTCCCAGTCGCCATTGCCGTTGTAGTCGATCCAAATAGCGAACGTCAGGTTCTGATTCAGCCCGCTCAGCGCCAGGCCCAGCCATGCGAACTGACCTGGAACGAGATCGCCCATGAAGGCGGCCCCATCCTCGTCGTCAACCCCATGCGTATCATCCCCGTCCGCGAGGAGACTGGGCTGTGCGCCGGCCTCTGTGTCAGGCGCCGTGAAGCCCAGCCAGACTGTGCCGGGCACGTGGCTGGCGTCCGGGTACGGGACCGGCGCGTCACCGTAGTCGCGCCTGTATCCGCCGCCGAGTTGGCACGAGTTCAGGGGCCCCAAGGACCCGGCCTGCGTCCCGCCGGGCTGGCGAAGCAGAGGAACGGTGGTCTGCAATGGCTCCGCGTACACGGGTTGCGCGGCCGGAAGTTGGCTCAGCACGCCTTCTATGCGCTTGGCCTGGTTGGTGCGCAGGGTCAAACCCAGGTCCACCAAGTCGATCTCAAAGAAGACGTCGAAGAAGCTGTCTGCCTGGCCCGTTCCCATGAAGGGCGGCAGGTCCAGGATGCCGGGTGTGTAGTTGGCTTGCTCCTCCAGTTCACCGGAGGATGAAAGGGCGGAGTTCAAACCGACCCTCACCTGCCCGAAGAGCGGGTCCATGCCGGTCAAGCTCAGGCTGACAAGCTTGGTCTCCAACTCATCTCGTCCGTTGCCGTTGTGATCCAGGGCCGTGCCGGGCGCCGGACCCTCGAACTGGACCTCCATCGTGGCGCTACCGGTCACGGTCACGTTGGAGCGGCCTATGCCGGGGATGTCAAGGTCAAGGACAAAACACAAGTCGCGGAGGCGATACTGATTGCCCGTTGGGGGCTGGCCGCCGCAAGTGTCGTCGGTACAGACCGTGCCTGGACCCTGCGGCGTACCGTCGCGCCGCCGGCACTGCTCCGCGGTCAGGTTCGCGCAGGACCCATCCGGCAGGCAGCAGGCCTCCAGCGGCTCTCCACCCTCAGAACGGTTGCCGAAGTTCTGGAGTTCGTACACCTCGTTTCCCTGGATCGTGATCGCGTGGAATCCGGAGGAGGGAGAGGTGATTTGCCAGCCGGCCTGGGCCACCTCGTGCACGTGGTAGACGCCCGGGGCAAGGTTGGGGAAGCAGTACGAGCCGCTCTGGTTGGTCACGTCCGAAGGCTCGCCGGGATCGAGTTGGCCATTGTACGGTGGCATATCCAGAAAGATGGTCCAGCCGCTCATGCCGGTCTCCGTGCCGTTCCAGATCCCATCCCCATTCTCGTCGTTGAACTTGACGCCCTGGATCCCGGCCTTGAGCGGTTGTTCTCCGACCTCAACCTGGGCTGTGTCCGTATCGGCCTCGCCTGCCTGGTCTGTGACCTTCAGGCTGATCGAGCCTGAGAACGGAGCAGTCCAGGTGTGTTGCACGGTTACGCCGCTGGCGTCGTCATGCTGGCCGTCGCCGTCCAGGTCCCATTCGGAGCTTATGATGGAATCGCCCGGATCGGGATCGTACGAGGCCGACCCATCCAAGGAGATGGCTTGGCCGACCTGGCCGCTGTAGAATCCTCCCGCGTTCGCGACCGGCGGATGATTCTCCGGCGGCTGGCCGCCTTCCTTTTTGTCCCAGAACTTGTTGCCCGTCAGGGTCTTTCCTTCAAGAGGATAGGCATACTGAATCCAATCGTCGTCCATCTTGGTACCGCCGACGGTCGTGGCTCCCACGGAGGTATAGCCGGACGGGTTGGTCTCCACGATGTGGTAGAACTCGTAGCCGGGTCGCACCTCCAGGCCGTACGCACCATCGGAATTCGTGGTCGTGCTGGTGAGGGAACTGCCGAGCTGACCGCTGTTGTTGGAACCGTAGAGCGTGACAGTGACGCCGGAAAGCGCCTTGCTTTCGTCGCCCACCTCACCCTCATAGACGTAGCCCGATAGCGTGGTCGCCACACTTGGCCTTGCAAGACCCAAGACAAGACCAGCAACGATAGCACTGATCAAGAGACATGTCGTGCGGCACATCTGTGGACCCTTTCAGAAGAGTTGAGATTCGATGTGCTTAGGGAGAGTGCAACGGCGCCCAACGGCGCACCACTTGCTGTCGCATGAGTTGGGCCAAGTCCCATTTCCCCGCCTCCAGCCCCCCGAGTCAAGAGGTTATTGGACCTTCGGGGAATAATAGCGTCAGAAGCTGGAGAATGCAAGCGGAATATCGATGGAAAACGACAACCCCCACGTGTTTCTCGCCTGTTTGACGCGACATGCTCAGAATCGGCAATACTGCGTCCGCGGCTGCGACTACTCGATAGGGGCGAACTGCGGCCCTGCTCATTTGGCGGTTGCGTTTCCCGTGTCCTGTCATAGAATGCCTTCGTCATGCTTGAATTGCAGGAGAACATAGCGCGGGCTCAATCGGCGACGGTGAAGCTGTGCCGCAAACTGGTGGACAAGGCCGCCCGGGAGTACTTCATCGCGCTGGACCCCATCCGCCGGCCGGTCGCGGGCGATTTTGCGGCGGCCGGAGCCCATGCGTACGCCATGCTCAGGCAGGAGCTTCTCGCGGCCGAACCCATCGGCTTAATCAACGGCGCCAAACTTGACGACGATAGTGTCGCAACAGTGGCTTTAGGCTTCGATGGGGTCGCCCGGCCGCTGCGCATCCCCGCGCCGACAGTGGTTGCCGAGACCAAGACGATTACACTGGCGTTGGCCGCTGCGGCCGGAGCTTTCGGCGGCATGCTCGGGCTTGCCCCCTTGCTGCGTCTGACGCTCAACATGCGCGACGTCGGACTGCTGCTGGGCGGGCCGCTCGGGGCCTTAGTGGCGGTGCTCTTGTTGCATCGGCTGGCCCGGCTGCGACTGCTCACACGAGTCCTGCCTTGGTTGTTCGTGCGACCCAAGGCGCTGCGTGGCGCGATTCGCAGCGAGCATGAGAAGGCCGTACGCGTGTCCATTGAGCAATGGGTGGATTGGGCGGTGTCGATGCTGGCGGTCCTGTGCCTGTACCGGTCAGGCCGGCCGGGCTTGCCGCCGGACAGGGACAAGGCTTTGCGAAAGCTCAGCAAGCTGGTCTACGCCCTGCATCACACGCCCGCTGAGTCGCTGCCCGTCGTCGCCCACGAGCTGATTCAGGAGGCCAAGAACAGCGGCTTCGAGGGTCTGGACGGCCAGCCGGCCTTCCTCGAAGCCGGCCGCGAGGAAACAGAGACGATAATCTGGAGGCATGACCTCCAGATCCAGTACGAAACCTTCGGCCAGATCACCGAAGGCGATCGGGTCGCGGTTGAGCGACCGGCCGTCATCCTCGGCGGCGAGGTCGTCCAACGCGGCCTCGTCAGAAAGGTGCGGGAGAGAACGTAGTAAGGCGTATCGGGAATCGCGGCGTTGAGATTGCCACGCTCGGCTTCGCCTCGCTCGCAATGACATGCCGGAGCCATGTATGTCATTGCGAGGAGCGCAGCGACGAAGCAATCTTCGGCCCGTGACGGTCACAGGGCCTGCGAAACGCAGGAGCAGCATGGATATCTCGAACATCCTGGCCATCGATTTCGGGACGACGAACTCTTACTTCAGTAAGTGTCCGGCGGACCAGATTTCGCCCGTCGGCATCGACTTCGGCACCGGTCGCGACGGCCTGCCCACGGCCATTCTCTATCGCGGCCAGCGCGAGCCGCTGGTGGGTGAGCCGGCGCTGCACGAGTACGGCGAGGCCTCGCCTGAGGAGCGCAGAGATTACCGGCTCCACACGCAGTTCAAGCCCGACATTGTCGACAGTAGCGAGGCGGCCAAAGCCGCTGCGGATTTCCTGCGTATCGTGGTGCAGCAGGCACAACGCCAGCACATTGCACTCGACCCGACGAAGTGCGACGTCATCTTCGGCGTCCCGAGCGAAGCCGAGGACTCGTTCAGAGCGAAGCTCTCGCAGATCGCGCGGACGGCCGGGTACGGCGACGTGCGGCTCGTCGATGAACCCAAGGGCGCCTTGCTGCATCACCTCTGGCACAGGGATTTTTCGCCTGAAGAAGCTCGCCGGGGCATTCTTGTGATCGATTTCGGCGGCGGCACCTGCGACTTCGCGCTGCTCCAGAGTCTTCAGGTCACCCACTCCTGGGGCGACATGGAACTGGGCGGCCGGCTGTTCGACGACCTGTTCTTCCAGTGGTTCGTCGAGCAGGACCCGACGGCCCTGAAGGCGATGGAGAAGGCAGGGGACACCTACTATGTGCACTCCTACCTGTGCCGCGAGGTCAAGGAGTTCTTCTCGCTGACGATGGCGCGGGACCGCAACGAGACGGTGAACAAGTCCATCGGGCGCTACGGCAGTCTGAGGGGCATGACCTGGGCCGGTTTTGTCGACCGGGCCCGACGGTACTGTCCCAGTCCGACGTTCATCCGGCATTTGCAGGACATGGGACTGCCGGCGGACAGGTTGCGGAACGCGGAATGCGGAGTGCGGAATAAATCCGGAACAGACGGTCGGGAATCTGAGATCGGAGATTTGAAATCTGAGATTGATTTGATCGAATGGTTTCGGACGACCCTGGCCCACGGGTTGGCGGAGAAAGATATCGACACAGCCGCGATCAGCCGGGTGATCCTGGCGGGGGGAAGCAGCCAGTGGCCCTTCGTGCCTGACGTCGTGACTGAGACGCTTGGCGTGGAGCGGTCGAGGCTGATGCGAAGCGACCGGCCGTACGCCGTCATCGCCCAGGGCCTGTCCATCTTGCCTGCGTTGCAGAAGAAGTTCGACGAGACCAGGGGCAAGCTCCGCAACGAGCTGCCCGAGTTCTGTCGGACACGCGTGCGGCCGCTGGTGGAGCGCGTGACCGACAACTACGTCGCCGGCGTCGCGGCCGACGTCACCTCGGAGCTGTTCGAAAAGGCGATCCGGCCGATCCTGGAGCGTTTCCGTGAGCAGGGCGGCTCGACACGCGCGCTGCGGGACTCCATCGCCGCCGAGGTCAAGGCTCACGAGGACACGCTCCGCGAGATTATCGAGGACCGGATGCAGACCCTGCGTCGCGGCCTGCCGGGCCAGCTCAATGAAATGCTCAAGGCGTGGTTCGAGTGCCACGGCCTCAGCGTGGGCGAGAAGCCCATCCAGGAGACCCACGGCGTGTCGGTCACGCAGGAGCTGATCCAGCCCGCGTCGCCGGACCTGTACGGCGCGGTCATGGAAACGGTGGGATGGTTCGTCGTCGCGCTGGCGACTACGGCCGGTGCGGCAATTCTCGGCGGCGGCGGCATTCACCTGCTGGCCGCCGGTCCGGCCGGATGGGCCGCCGGGGCCGTGCTCAGCGCCGTCGCGGCCTTCCTCGCCGTTCGCTATGGCATCGCCCGGGCCAAGGACATGGCCGAGACCTGGAATGCCCCCGCCTGGCTCGTCAAAAATGTCCTTCTACCCTCCAGAATCATGAAGATGCGCGCGGACTTCCAGCGGCGACTCGCCCAGACCCTGCGCCGCGAGACTTCCTCTCTGCAGAACCAGCTCGAAGAAAAGATCGGCGAGATCACCGAAACGCAGATCAACGGCCTCTCGGAGATCGCGCAGTTATAGAGTGTAGCGTGGCGGGGAGCGCTCATGCCTCCATGAGCGCCCACCGCACTCACGCTTTCAGCCGAGCCGTAGCTCGAGGGCAAGTTTCCAGACCAACCTTCAAACGGCTCTGCGACTGCGCAGCCAGCCGATCAGGCCGAGGCCCAGACCGCCGAGCAGCAGGGCGCTGGGTGCGGGAACCGCCACGACATCGACCGCCGCTCTGCCGCTGAAGTCCAGAATATCGTAGCTACAGGTGACCGTGATGGGCCCTTCGGCCAGGATCCAATAGAACAGATCGTCCATGGCCGCCTGCGCGCCACCGGCGGGATTGGCGGGATTCGGGTCGTCGCCGCCCGGCCACCAGGCATTGCCGACGCCGACGTACACCAGCTCGTCGACGAGGGTCGTGCCGTTGCCCGAGGTGTAGACGATGTCATCGCCGCCACCCTTGACGCGATCGGCGCCCCAGTTGATGCCGTGACGCATGGCGCTGTAAGAGAAGCCGATGAAATCGCCGGTCCACACCAGGGTGTCCCCGGCGTCGCTGCTGTGCATGTCGAACGTCAGGTCTTCCAGGGTGAACTGGGTTTGGCCGTCGCCGAATGCATGCAGGCCGAAGTGCAGGCGGTTGCCGTACTCGTTGGCGAAGGGAGCGGGCGGGTTGACCTGTCCGCGCCAGCTATGAAACGATGTGACGGCAACGTCGCCCGGTGCAATGACAGGCCCGGCGATCTCATAGGCGGTTGGATCGGTGTTCCGATCGCCGATATTGCCCAGGCCGTTTTCCAGCGAGTTCAGGGCATTGACAGCATAGGGGGCCCAGCTCGGCGAGCCGTACGCGTTCGGCGCCGAGGACGGATACACGTTGAGCGTGATATCGCCGGCGGCCAACCCGGCGAATAACAGGTGAACCGCAATGGCCGATACAATGATGCTTGTGCTCTTCATTCTCTCTACCTCCTCCGTTCATCTTGATCCCGTCCATATGCGTGGATCGCTTTTCCCGTCGCCCAGGGTCCGGCCGGCACGTTCACGGCAGGCGCATGCGGTGTGTTTCAAGCGCAGACGGGTGGCTTCGGAGACTCCCTTCGGGGAAATGAACGTCGCATCCAGCTTTCGCAGATCGAACTCGGAGCTTGCCGCCGTCTTCCGGCGGTCAACACCTCCATTCTACATGATCGGCCGCAGAGAATGCAACTATGCAAACTACGTATTTTGCCAAAATCTTCTCGCCCTCCTCTCTTCCTTTCGGCGAGCAGCACCGGCGAATGGGCCCCGTGCCCTCGATCTGCGCCTCTATGTGGCGTCCATCTGGTCGACGTAGGTCTTCATTTTGGCCAGGCGGGCATTGAAGACGTTGTACAGGCCGTCGGAGGTCTCGCGCAGCGTGCGCTTGGAGTTCTTGTGCGGATTGACCGACATGGCGGAGTCCGCCTGCTTGATGATCTCCAGCGGAAACGAATCGGCTCCGGACAGGGCTCCGCAGATTCCGCCGGCGACGGCGGTCAGGCAATCAGTATCCCGGCCCATGTTCACGCCCGCCTTCATCGCCTCCCACGTGTTGCCCCTGGTCATCCGCAAGACGCAGATGGCCTTGGTGACGATCTCGTTGGCGTAGCTGTGGGCGTAAACGATCCCTGTGCCGCTGTAGAGGGCGTCGAATTTCTGGCGCATCTGGCGCACGTCGCTGCAATCGGCCGTGTGCTTCAGCGCTCGCTCGATCTCGCCCCGGATCCCGGCCGGGCGGAAGAAACGCGTGTCCACCTTGTCGCAGTTGTCGAAGACCGCCCCGATGACGCTGTCCACGGTCGCGCCGCTTTTCGTGGCGGCGGCGATGGCCGTGACGGTGACCTCGGCCCAGAGGATGCCCCGGCTGTTGGCGGTGTTGTAGAGCCGGCCAATCTCTCGCACGTCGTCGATGGCCCCCTGGATGTCGCCCGCGTTGATCAGACCGATGGGATGGCACGAGCGCGACAGCGAGACCAGGCCGGAGTAATCGCAATACTTGCCGATATCGGAGGCCGGAATATGGGTTTTGGCCATCGCCAGCAGGGCCCCCTCGAAGGGCTCCGAGACCAGACCCGCGGCGTTAGGGTTCATGTGCTCCACCCATGCGCGGCGCAGGTCCTCCGCGTTGATGCGGTCCTGCTTTTCAAGGATCGCCGTGATCATGAGCTTCTGGCGTTCGACGCCGTCCTCGGTCGTGCCGGGCTCGCGGACCCAGTCTTTCTTGCCGTAGTGTGAGTACGACAGCAGCTTGTCGAGCAGTCCGTACTCCTTCTCGATCCGCTCATACGACCAGCCCTCCACCGGCGCGCCCATCGCCGAGCCGATATGACAGCCGGCAATACACCCGAAGAACTTCTCCTGCAGACTGACCCCGCCCGCGTTTGGCTTTGTCTGTCTATCCTGCTCGCTCGCAAGCCCCTTGCCGGCGGAGACCGCCGCCGCCGCGGCCACGGTCCCGGCCAGAAATGATCGTCGTCCCATCGCGTCACGTTGCTCGTTCATGTGTCACCTCGTCCCAATGCGTATTCGAACATGCCAACCACAAACGATCTTTGGAGGCCATCATAGGTCACACGGAAGGAAAGGCAAGACCGGCGGCAGGGCGAGCGAGGAGTCAGCTAAGCCATGGGCGGCATCGCCAAGGCTGTACGGGCAACCCCCCGTGGTTGCCCAGGGCGGGCACAGGGGCCCGCCCCTATAACCGATGGCAACCCGGCAAACCATCGCCAAGCTGGCGCTTTACGCTGCCACCCCTCGCGCTATGACTGCCGGCCTGTTTTCACTACTTGAGCACGAGAATCGGCGGAGGTCCCAGAGTGTAGGCTTGCTGGAACAGGACGAACGACATGTCCTCGGTCGCACCCGTCTGGTCCTTGAGCGATTCCCAGCTCCAGCCCGTAATGTCCGGCGACACGATGATCTGCAAGCCGGCCATCGCATCGCTGCCGAACATGTGCTCATGATTAGTCCAGCCCCAGGGATGATTGGCGACCTTGGGATACTGGTACACCGCCACAACGCTGAACCAGTACGTATGAGTACCCGACTCCGGCGTGAACCTCTTGTCCGGCGGGATACTCACCGAGTACCGGAAAACGGGCTCGAGTCCCGTGAGCTCATGAGACTTCTGCGGGCCTTTGTCGGAACCGACCCGGACCTCGTTGTACTGCTGCGCCTTGTACTCCCAGAGCTTGTGGCCCGGAAGGTGGTCGTTCACCCCCGCATCCATGATGTGAGCATCCGACCAGATCGAGAGCAGGAAGTAGTCCGGCTTGATCGGCGGGTCCGTGAGATTGCACCGGCAGGGCAGGTCGGCGTATCCAAGGTACGAGCCCCACCATGTGGCGGCGACGATAGGCGAGAAGTCCTCGCACCTCCAATCGTCGATAACCAGACGATCGATCAGTTCGGCGGTGGACTGGTGGGAGGTGAGGATCGCGAACGCCAGGGCTGTATGCTCGCGGGAACGCGGGTGGAAGGCCGGGTAGGTCAGTTTCTGCCACGTGCCGGAGTAAGGCTCCTGGGCCTGGGCCCATACGGCGTCGTCGTTCCAGACGCTCGTGGACGTCTCCCACCCGAACCGCACCACGCTGCCGGCGGACTGGGTCACCGAGGCCTGAACGCACAGCCAGTACGTCACCGGCTTTTCCTCTGTCCCGGTCTGAACGAACGCTTCGCCCGGGTCGATGGTGAACGTGTACTTGTAGTTCCGCGCGTGGCTGCTGGTGATGTACTCCGCGCTGCACGGGCCGAAGAAGCTCTGCCGCTGGCGGGTGGTCCGCTGCACCGTGAACTGGCCCTTCTTGAAGGTCTTTCGGCAGAGGACTTGGCCCGGCATGCTGTAGCCGGT
>Ga0105100_10002806_pt1 | contig 10146 bp, 10 predicted proteins | sample PPLLak12cMay2015_2_FD_87033 | JGI IMG/M metagenome (GOLD analysis project Ga0105100, IMG submission 87033) | Freshwater sediment microbial communities from Prairie Pothole Lake near Jamestown, North Dakota, USA - PPLs Lake P8 Core (1) Depth... | ecosystem: Environmental > Aquatic > Freshwater >... | reverse complement strand
TGATGGTCTCGTCGTCGCCGTCGTCGGAGCATCCCGGCGTGATCACAGCAAAAGCCAGAAGCAGAATAAATCTAAAAACCAGAACCCGGCTAAATGATCTTCCAGCCATTAAGCGTTCCTCCAAGAGAAATAATGCATGGTCCACCCTTTGTGAATATTAGGTTGGCTGCGTCAGATTGAAGGTGCCTTTCCCGGTATGGCCTATCACTCGCGAGTGGCAAAATCGCTTATGAACCGCTCAGGTAGTAAACCAGGGATTCAAGATTTAGGCGAGAAGTGGGAAAAACAGCTTTGATAGAGGTATTATGATAATAGATTAAGAAGCTTTATGTCAAACACAGTTTTATACCAATAAACTACGTACAAGAAATACGTATTATTCCATAGACAATAAGTGAGTTCTTAGGTTGCTTTTCTTGTTCTTTATCCCGATCTTTTTTCTGATATTCACCCGATGGGCCTCAATCGTTCTAGCAGACACATCCATAAGATCGGCTATCTCTTTACTCGTTTTCCCTTGCTTTATGAGTGCTGCAACCCTAATTTCCCCTGGTGTAAGGTTCAGTTGGTTTGAGGTTAATCGGCGAGAAAAGGGCGAGATAACTTCATCTAGGTTTGATTCGAGGATTTGCGCTATGGTGACCTGCGTATCATTTAAAAAGGTCTTTTTAAGTTTCTCTAAATAAGGAAAAACTAGTTGTTTTATGTTGAAATGTATGGTTTCTTGGACGGCAGCCTTCTCCTCTTCTCTTCTTTCCAGTAAGACCCTTAACGCAATGTTCATTTCCTCTAGCTTGTTCCTCTGCGCTTCCAATTCTTCTTTTGCTTTTCTAAGGTCCGATGTCCTTTCCTCGACCCGGCTCTCCAGCTCCTCCTGAGCCTTTCGCAGCCCCTCCTCCACCCGTTTGCGGTCGGTGATGTCACGCGCTACTCCTTGGATCACGACAGGATTCCCCTGCTCATCTAATATAAAGCTGGCGTGGGTTTCAATTGGTACAGTGTGCCCGTCCTTGTGAACCGCTTCAAGCTCCAGGGTCGCGGGATCCCTCCTCCCGCTTACAAGGGCTTCTTGCATTCCATTTCGTTGTATCTCGTATGACTCCGCGGTTAGGACATCCATAACTCTCAAGGAAGGGATCTCTGTGGAAGTATACCCCAATAATCTTTCTACAGAAGGGCTTGCATACATATATTTCTCGTCCTCCAGTCTTACTATATAGATAACGTCGGCGGTGTTTTCTGCAAGAAGCTTGTATTGCTCCTCGCTTTTGCGGAGTGCATCCTCCGTCCTCTTTCGCACTGTAATGTCCCGGATCACGCTAATCCAGCCAGTGCGCTCCCCCGTTTTATTGCTCAGCGGTACTACAGTGTGCTCACTAGGGAACAGCGTTTGATCCTTCCTCTTCATCATGAAATCATGAAGATGAAAAAATCCTTGCTCGGTGATTGCCGGATATAGCTGTTTCTGAAAATTCTGCAACCCGACCTCACTGGTGTGGAGGAATCCAGTTGTTCGCCCTACCACTTCTTGACGTCGGTAGCCGAATACCATCTCAGCAGCCGGGTTGCAGTCGATAATCCTGGGGGAAGTTCCTGCGTCCAGTATGAAAATAGCGTCCATCTGGCTCCTGAAGATTTTCTCAAATAACTCCGTCGAACTCTTAAGTGCCCCATCGACCGTTATCCGACGAAGCTGGTTTTCCAATTCATCAATCCGCTGTTCCAGCTCTCCATAGGATGGCTTATTGGTCATATAAATTCCCTCCAATCGCCTCTGAGTGCAACGCTTCACCCCTGATTGAAATTCCAAAGCTACTCGGTTAGTTCTTCTGAGTACGGTAAATTCATCTATCACATCCTTGACGCTGCCGATAAAGCGGTCGCCTTCGGCTCCCCCTCTCTCTAGTTCGCCTCTTAGAGATCATTGGAAAAGCCCCAAATGCCGTATCACCTGCTTTTCGACTTCGGTTTCCTCACATCCCGTGGAGAAAGATGACGGGCTTACGAAACCGACTGATCCATGGCTACTTCGACGTCAACCTCGACATTGTGTGGGATACCATCCTGGAAGACCTGCCTCCCCTTGTTAAGCATCTGAAAGCAATCACCTCGACGGAGAATGCTCCCTAAAAGACTGTGGGAGCGGGAGTTAAATCGCACCCTTGTCCTCCTTTCTCTGGATTCAGGTTCTACGAAAACAAAAACCTGCCGAAATTCAGCAGGTTCTCATTTGGTTGTGGAGGCGGGGGGAGTCGCTAATTTTCCACCGATCAAGACGCAACGTGCTGGATTTAGGCTATTTCTAGATTCGACTCCAGTTCGACACGGTTCGATGTGTGTAAGTCTTTAGTACTCAAATCCACCCAAAAGGTCAAGCTCTTCGCATCATACTTTGCAGAGGTGGGCGGGGGAATAGTGGCAGCCGGACTGGCAGTCTCCTTGGGGTTGGCCGCCCGTCAAATCCTCATACACTTTGACACGCAACTGCTCCACGAAAAGCCAGACCGGGGGGGTCGGCTTTGACCGAATTATTAACCAATGGCAGCCAGCCCACATTTCGGTTGTCGCCAAATTTTTTTTCGCACTTTTTAGCCCCCCTGGCTTATTGCGGTTGCTGGGGGGACGAAAGAGAAGGCCTCCAGATGCCGAAGAAGGAGGCTAAACTCAGCACCCAGAGGCCTGGCGTTGACAAAAAACGCTTAACCAGAATCTAATTCTTCTTCCACTCTATGCAACCCGAAAGCCCTCCTAACCCAACTCATCGTTTCGTCTCAGTTTTTCTTGCCATTTGATCCAGGATTTCGTACTCTGAGAGATAGTTTGCAAAAGGACTGATCGTTCCTCCCATATGCAGTTCAAGCCCGTGCCGGTATTTTTTCACCTCAGTTCTTTGAAGACATAAAGCGACTAAAAGGAACGGGATTGTCTGCAAAGAAGATTGGAAAACGGCTGGCCGTGAACTGGAAAACGATACAGAAGCATCTCAAGAAAGCAAAGGAGCCAAGATTAGAGGCAATAACCACCCGGACCTAACCGCTAGATCTCCCAAGTAAAGACGGGCCTGATTAAAGCAGGCATGGGGTCATGGAAACAAAATTAGGATATGGGGACGATTGGTGTGATCAGGAAGACACGGTTCCCGATGGCGACAGAATTTACCGGTGCTCCAAGTGTCGCAAGAGGCTCCATCCCAGGAAGATCTTAGGACAGGAAGGTGAAGTGACGGGCTTCAGATTGCCCCCGCACAAGAAAAAGGGCCACAAGATCAAAGCCCTTAAAGCCCGGCAGCGGAAGATAAGGACAGGCCGGAAGTGACTGTGGCACAGGGTTCGCCTCCGCTCCTATCCGAAGGGTAATACGCGACTGGCAGACCGATAGGTGGGGCCGAAAATCGAATCAGCCCCATCTTCGGCCTCATTTCAGCATTGACCTTAAGCATGATCGTCTGCTTCCTACGGAAGATCGGAATATTGATATACCTCACAGGAGTCATGTGGACAGAGGATTTCATCAAAAAGACCTTCAGATCCAACTGTGTACTCCTCTGATGGAGTCCTTCCTGCGGGTGAAAAATCGATTCCCTCCTCTACCCGGAAGCAGATCGATTCCGGACAAAATACCTTAAGCCAGAGGCTCTCGTCTTTTCCGTTAGTTTTCGTCATGTCCATCCCTCCTTCCTGCCATATTCAGATGCTCTCCTAATCATCAAATTCCTGCTACCACTTCAAAGCGTTATAAGACTTGACACTGAAAAAGCTGTCAGAGCGAGGACGGTAGTCAGGTTGGGAGTTTGGGTACCGAATATCGTTGAATCGATCAAAACGCTGCAACTCCTTTGACCTGTAATGCTCATATCCATGAAGGGCTTCGTATTGATAGCTATGTCGATCAAGGCTCTCGAATGCGTAATGATCCTCTGCTGGGTTGTTGTGAAAATGAAGTCCCTCGTTCATCGGGCCACCTATTACTTCCCCAAGCGGACTAACAACACTGTGCCCACCGAAAGGCTGGCCTAGACTGTCCCCCGGTACTGAGAACAGCAGGAAGAGGATTATGCCAAACACGAGTGTCTTTGTCATCGCATCTCACCTCCCCATGTCAATACCATAAGTCCTAACCAGGGGATGTGAAGAGAAAATCGGCCAGCCCCCCGAAGACCACCTCACCACGGGCTACCTGAACAAAAATGCCCCATTCCTTTGAGGTATCAGACCATTTCCTGATTGAGGATCTTATCCTCCGCAGCCTCAACGAATAGGGCATATGTTCCAGTTCTCTAGCACTTCAACATTAATCACTCGTGTGATGTGAGTCAAGTGGGGGCAGCTCTCATTGCAGCTCTTGCAATGGAACGCCATTTGATACAGCTTCTTGATCTTTTTGAGGGGGACGGTAGGGCAGCTTTGAACCGGTGCCCGTATATTGATAAGTGAAGCCAGTCAGGGGCAGAAAAACTGATAAGTGTGAAGAGCTGGAAAAGGTATCAGGGTCTCATCTGTGCGGTCCTATAGAAGCATAGCCCGTAAACTTTCTTTTTTGACCATGAGCTACTCGGTCTTATGGGGTTCCATCACGATAGGACAAGATCCGCTCAATGCTTCAGAGATATCATTCGCAGTACTTCCGATTTGCTCTAAGCATGACGCTACCATCTCCATATCTATCCAACTCTTATACTTGCCACCCTGAATTTCAGAAGAGTGCTTTACCCAGGCTGCCAGTCCAACCTTTGTTTCCGATGAGAGCCCACGAGGTAGAAGGGCTATTGTAGCCTCCAATTCATTGTCTTTGGCACTCGCTATCAGGGTCATGGTTCTCCTTATTTGAAACCGATTGGTCAGCCCCCCCTTCTCATCCTCAAAATCTACCCCGTGTGTAAACTCCCGTAGTCAAGCTGTCATACACGATAAAAGAAAATGAGATATGCCTTCAAAAGAAGGGCTACCACCACAGGAGCCACCACAATAGCTCAATCCCGCGTTATCCGTTTTCGATTTTCAAATAGACGAGGACCGCTGGCAATGTCATCCAAATGTTAAAGACAGCATCGAAGCCTGACATGGTTACCTCTCATTTCGTATGGCCTTCGTTCTGAAGCCGTGCCCTCTGTGCTTGAGCTGGATATGGTTTAATGGATCAGCGAAGAGCTGTGGATGCAAATCACCACCAGACACGGGAGGGATCAGGGTGCCCATCCAGTTTAAGAGAGGTCGTGCTGTAATGGAGCGGGAGAAAGACTTCGTAGTGGAAAGAGGGCGGATGGTGCTTCAGGCGCGCGATAAGCAAACGTAAGCTATAAAATCTATGGCTAATAGGCATACAAACTGACGAGAGACAAAACAGATGTTTTTCGCCTCCTGGGTTACCTTAATTTGGTCGATTGCCCCTCATTCGCCATAGCCAACTCATTTTTGTCATCTTCAACCTTAATGATTTCTGAAACCCTATTTTCGAGGACTATCACTTCCTCCATCATTATCCTCAGGTAGTTCTTCTTAGCATCGTCATCCGGTGTCTTTTCATACAATCTTCGAACGAAACCCCCAATCACTGTCAGTGGATTCCGCAGTTCATGCGCTATTCTATTGGCTATTTTCCCTAGTGCCGCAATCCTCTCAGCCTCGATTAGTTGTTTGTTTTTCTCTTTTAGCTCTTCAGTCCTCTGCAAAACTATTTTTTCAAGGTCTCGGCTGAAACTCGATAACTCCTCATGAGCTTTTCGAAGCTCCTCTTCAACCTGCTTTCGCTCGGTGATATCTTCCCCCGAACTTAACGTAGCTAATATGTTTCCCGTCTGATCGCGTAGCACGGTGTTGTGCCACGATATGATCCGATCCTCCCTATTCTTCGTTAGTACAGGATTTTCAAAATACTCAATCGGGTCAATGTTCCCAGAAATCAACTGAATAAAACCTTCCCTTGTTCGCTCCCGGTCCTTTTCTGGCACAAAACTATCGAACCAATTTCTTCCGACAATTTCGACCGGTTCGTAGCCCAAAACTTCACATCCCTTCCTATTAATTAACTGGACCGTCTGGTCTGAATTTAGGAGCACAAGTATTACACCGGCAATTTCCAAATATCTCTTGGCTCTATCCCTCTCTTCTTGCAGCGATCTCTCAGCTTGCTTCCTATCATCCACTTCTTTCTCTAGGCTCGCAATTCTCCTTTCCAGTTCTTCATAGGCCGGTTTGTTGGACATCAAGGCATCCTCCAATGGTCGCTCTGGTTAGAATTTTACTCCTTCTGCGATTACTCAAGAAAGTATTGCTTTCCAACGCATGAAGATCAATAAAGATATAGGGAGTTAGAACTACCCGAATAATGCAACACCTCAAGGTGTAACGAGGATCTGATTTCCAGGTCAGCCTCTGGTTTGGTGGTTTCAATCGTGTTCACCCATAGGAATTCCGTATCTAATCCACGATCTCAAGAACGCACCGCCTCTTCAACTTGGTGGAGGCTCCCGCAAGTATTATTCTCATTGACTGTGCCGTGCGTCCCTCCTTGCCGATCACTTTTCCCACGTCTCCTCTGGCCACCCTCAGCTCAAAGATAGAAGTATGCTGTCCCTTAGTTTCCGTGACAGCGACCTCTTCAGGGGCATCCACAAGGGCCTTTGCCATAACTTCAATCAGTTCTTTCATATCCCCTCACCCTCCGCTGTGATGTGCAGCCATCGCAGAACTTCAAGTTGCCAATAACAGTAGGAGCTTGTATCAGAAAGTTTTCGTTCTTAGGGATCGAGAGAAGACGACATCTCTATATAATAACAGATAGTGGGGTCAAAAAATGATCTTTTCCACTCCTTTCAGGCAGCGTGCAGTTGCTTGCCCAATTTCCTGTTCAGCGGAGTAATGGGAGCAAGGATCAACGTAAATTACTTGAGACCCGGAGCTTTCCATCCCCATTTTTCAATGGATTTGGCTTTGTCTAATATCGAGTCTCCCAAGAGAACAGGGTTCGTCCTCTCAGGAGTGAGATGGGCAATATTTGAGATGTCTATTCATGGGCAACCTCCTGATCGGAGGCTACAAGCTGGGAAGAAGAACATCTGGACTATTGAGCGGCAGTAAACCTCTAAAGTCAAGAAAATCCGATTCGTTGACGCGTTCTGTAGCATATCGAAGCAGAAGGAGGCCCATTGGTCTTTTGAGTGGGACTTCAAGTGCTAATTTATTGTCATATCAGGCAATTAAAAGGTCTGGACATCCGGTTCGGAAACGCTTATCCTTGCTCTAAATCCAACACAATTCAGTCTTCCTTTTAACTCTCAGCACAACCCTAACCTTTTGGAGACGGCCATGAACGAAAGCCACCAGAAGGATGTCAAACTCAAGCCTTCAAGGGATATCCTTGTCCTTTGGAGGCTCTTTTGTTTTAGGGAGTGATCCCATGAACACGAAAAATTTCAAACGGAAGCTGACCGCTGTCTTCAGCGCTGATGTGGTCGGATATAGCCGTCTCATGGGTGAGGATGAAGGGGCAACAGTGAAGACTCTTGAGGATTATAAGGATGTGATGTTCTCCTTGATCAAGCAGCATCGGGGTCGTGTAGTGGATTCCCCAGGCGACAATCTCCTTGCCGAGTTTAGCAGTGTGGTGGATGCGGTTCAGTGTGGGGTGAGCGTCCAAAAGGAACTCCAGTCCCGCAACGCTGGCCTACCCGAAAACAGGAAGATGGAGTTCCGTATTGGGATCAACCTTGGGGATGTGATTGAAGAAGGCGAGAGAATCTATGGAGACGGTGTCAACGTTGCGGCTCGAATAGAAGGTTTGGCGCTGCCAGGAGGCGTTTGCGTTTCAGGCACCGCATACGATCATGTCGAAAACAAAGTGGCTGCAGAGTTTGAATACTTGGGAGAGCAAGCCGTCAAAAATATCAGGAAACCAGTTCGAGCATATCGAATAAAGATGGACAGGGGCGCTCCTGATGTATCCATGAGGCAGGAAATTGCTTTACCTGATAAACCTTCGATAGCGGTATTACCCTTTGTGAACATGAGTGACGACCCCAAGCAGGAGTATTTTTGCGATGGCATCACGGAAGAGGTTATCACCGGGCTTTCAAAGATTTCAGGGTTGCTCGTGATTGCCCGTAACTCTTCATTCACCTACAAAGGGCGCTCGGTGAGAGTTCAAGAGGTGGGTAAAGATCTCGGCGTGAAGTATGTGCTGGAAGGTAGCGTCCGAAAAGCCGGTGACCGAGTGCGGATAACGGCTCAGTTGATAGATACTTCGACAGGACACCATTTGTGGTCAGAACGATACGACCGGGAACTGAAAGAAATCTTTCTGATTCAAGATGAAATAACGACGGAAGTTATGCGAATGATGCAAGTGAAACTGACGGAAGGTGAGCAGGCTTGCGCGTGGCTGAAGCGTGGCTCAGGAAATCTGGAAGCCTATGAAAAGGGGATGAAGGGAATGGAATACTTCAGGCGCTTTTCACCTGAGGGGAATGTCCAATCTCGAAAGATGTTTGAGGAGGGCATTGTTTTAGACCCTGAGACCCCGGGAAATTACGTAATGCTGGGCTGGACTCACCTTGTGGACATCCTTCAAGGAAGCACGAACGCCCCGGACAGGTCTATGGGACAGGCGGTAGATCTGGCAAGGAAGGCTCTCGATCTTGATGAATCCCAGGCGGATGCCCATGCCTTATTGGGTTATGTCCACCTTCTGAAGCGAGATTATGATCGCGCCATTGCGGAGGGTGAACGTGCTGTCAGTCTCAACCCCAACTACGCTGACGCCCATGCCTGGTTGGCGATGATTTTGGCTTCGGCAGGGAAGCCGAATGAGGGTATCGTCATGATTAAGAAGGCGATGCGACTCAATCCTCGATCCCCCAACTGGTACTTTACCACCCTTGGTGATGCTTACTTTTGGGCGCAACGATATAATGATGCGTTGGGCGAGTACAGCAATGCAGTGCAAAACAGCCCCGGATACCTCTTGGCTTATCTTGGACTGACCGCAACCTATAGTCTGTTGGGCAATGAAAAGGAGGCTACTGAGACGGCGACGAAAGTGCTTTCCATAGATCCCAAGTTCTCTTTAGACAGGTATGAAAAGAACCTTTCCAACAAAGAGCAGGCTGATAAGGATCGCTATATCATCGCGTTGCGCAAGGCAGGATTGAAGTGAGGTGGAGTCCTCTATCCTGATGTGCTATGGCTAAGCACAGCTTACGATTACGAATCCTAAGCAGTGCAGGAAAAGGCATAGTGTCAGCTTATGGTCGGGTAGACGAGGGAAGTTACCTTCCCCCGCCCCCCACAGATCCGGACATGCGCGATTAACGCATCCGGCTCCTCATATTGTGGACTCGCTGCGTGATGCTGTTGCGCCACGCACCCGTTATGTCAAGGAACGCTGTTCCTTTGACGATGTTGCTACCCTTTGAAGTCCCGTTGAGATACTTTCAGGCTCGATGTCCCGTGCATCTTTCCCTCCAAAGGTTCCAACAATACGGCGCCCCCTTCCCTCCACAGGGTCCCTTTGGGTCGGTTCCCCTGCTTCATCAGTACTACTGAGCGCTCCGACTCCCTGCCACCCCTCTCCTCAGGCTTTGTTGCCTTCACCCTCAGATACCGCCTCAGCGCCCGCTTCTTCGCTCCCTTCCCCGGAGGGATGCTTCCCAGGAAGGGCATCAGGAAGAGATCACCGGCTCTCCCGCTCCGGATTCCATTCAGCGGAGATGACAGGGCCTCCCAGGTTCCTGGAGGACCCCCAATGTCTGCATGCCCTGCTCTTCGACCCCGGCGGAACCCTGGCACTCTTGCTGTCCCATGCCAGGATGTTGCCTTCCGCTGGTAATAAGGCGTCGGCTTCCGCAACGCATCTTTCGAGGCTCAATCACACGGCCTACAGACCCCCTGTGTACGCTTCGCAGTCTGGGTTACCCCAGGACCACGCAACACTCGGTTCCGGCTGCCAGCACGCTTTGCCGGGTAGGACTGTTTACCTACAGGGTCCCACTAAGGAGTTTCTACTTCCTACTGGAGGCTTCCCCTCCTTCCAGGCTTTGCCTGGCGCACATTACCCAATTGATGCCATTGCGTCGATAGGATGGGAGTCGGTGATGATTTCGAACATGAACCTGACCCTGAGCACGCATTCGAAATCTTCCTTCCCGGATCA
>Ga0105100_10002805_pt1 | contig 10146 bp, 8 predicted proteins | sample PPLLak12cMay2015_2_FD_87033 | JGI IMG/M metagenome (GOLD analysis project Ga0105100, IMG submission 87033) | Freshwater sediment microbial communities from Prairie Pothole Lake near Jamestown, North Dakota, USA - PPLs Lake P8 Core (1) Depth... | ecosystem: Environmental > Aquatic > Freshwater >... | reverse complement strand
GATATATTATTTTGTCATATTATTATTATCGTTTTTGGGGGATACGATTCCTATCAAATCGTTGGTCGCCCTGATGGCTTTTAATGCCGATGTATCGGGCAACACTGCGGGTCGATTCAAGGGCAACACTGTCGGTTCAGATAATAAAATAATCTCTACCGCTATTAACCCCTCTCCTGTTTTAGAGGCGGCGGTGGAGACTACCAAAGTGTCTGGTGGGGCTAAGACATACGCATTCATCTTTATAAATATAACCATATAAAATATAATTAAACTGTTTTTAAACGAAATGACTGTTCTTAGAGAAAGAGATTAGAAAAAATAAAAGGGGTTAAAAAAACCAGAAAAATGAGTGTGCCTTTTACTGAAATTGAAGAATGGCGTCATGTTAATTACCTATGCGAATAGCATGGGTAAAAAATAACCGCTTGAAATAGAGTAAAGTCAGGAGAGATAATGCGTGCTCAGGTAACACTTTTACCAACTGAATCGAAAATGCTGATTGCCAAAGCTCTGGCTAATATGCATGAAGTAAAGATAGCCCTTACAGAAGGAATAGTAGTCATGCACCCCTCCAGCAGTACTCTATTCCTCGCGGAGGAAATCCTGGGGGAAGTCCCGGAAACCGAAGTCTGGATGTGTGGGGCAATTACCCCCAGGGCGGCTTGCGGCGATGATGCGGTCAAGGTATGGATGACCACCCACCCCGAAGCCAGAGGTAAAGGTGGTCCGGAATCCTTTCCTTTTTCCTGGGTTATCGAGAAAGGAAAATTGAGCCAGGGAGAGACTCTTGCCAGCCTTTTTACACGGATGGGGCCGAAGGATGTCTATGTTAAAGGCGTGAATGCTATCGACCCTCAAGGGAAAGCGGGCGTGCTGATTGGTAATGAAGTTGAGGGAGGAACCATCGGTAAAGTTATCTCTGCGCAAAAGCAAAAAGGATTCACGATTATATATCCTGTTGGGTTGGAAAAACTAATACCGGTTTCAATACAGGAAGCGGTGGCGGCGGCTAGAGACAGATTGAACCTGTTTTATGTAATGGGGTCACGATGTTCGCTGCTTTTGTGCGAAGGAAAAGTAGTCACCGAACTTAAAGCTATTAGTTTGTTGACAGGAGCGACGGCCATTCCTATCGCGGCCGGGGGAGTAGATGGGGCCGAAGGAGCCATCACTCTGGTAGTCTCTGGTGAAGACAATCAAGTTTTACGAGCTATTGCTTGTATTGAAGAGGTCAAAGGGGCTAAAATTTCTCGTCAGTTCCGCCAGACCGATTGTACCAAATGTAACGATGAGCATTGTTCCTTACGCGGAGGAATCAAGCCATGGCTGAAAAATTAGTGAAGGGTTTTACAATTAGGAATCGAGGTAGGAGTATATGTTAGCCCAGGTTATCCTAACACCTGCGGAGTCAAAAAAACTGATTGCCAAAGCTGTTGCCAAATTGGATGTGGTCAGACAGGCAGCGGCGGAAGGAATAATTGTGCTGCATCCAAGCAGCAGTACCTACTTTATTTTTGAAGAACTAATCGGGGTGAAACCTATGACCAACCATTGGGTCTGTGGTGTGGTTACTCCAAGGGGTATGTGTGTCGAGATGGCAATGGCGCTCGGAGGGCATTCACCTCAAAGTGCAGAATACGATCCGGGGAAGCTCGGTGGTTTGTGGGCGATAAAGAAGGGCAAAGTAATAACTGAAAACACCACTTCCGGACTCATGGAACAAATGACATCTAATGACGTGTACATAAAAGGAGTAAATGCCCTGGATACCCAGGGTAATGTAGGAATTTTATGCGGAGAACGTGGAGCTCTGGGCATAATACTTTCAGCATGGAAGAAAAAGAAGTTCACTTTAGTTTTCCCGGTTGGACTGGAGAAACTAATACCTGTATCTATACGTCAGGCTGCTATAGAGGCCAAACAAGCCAAGTATGAATATGGTATGGGGTTACCCGCCGGGCTATTTCCTTGTCCAGGCGGGAAAACAATAACCGAAATAGAGGCTGTTAAGATTTTAAGCGGCGCCGTGGCTGTGCCTATAGCTTCAGGTGGCTTGGGCGGCGCAGAGGGCGCAACGACACTAATCATCAAGGGAACTGACAAACAAGTCAGAAAAGCGATAAAGTATATTGAGCAATCTAAGGGAGCTAGACTGCCTTCTTTACGTTTGTCCAACTGCAGTGATTGCCCGGTCCCGCATTGCCGATTCCCCGTCGGGGATAAACACTGGGTCTAGAATACTACCGCTGTTGGGAAAAGGAATGAACACCATTACTGATAATACGTAGATGGCTTGGTAGCATAATAAATCGACTTGGGAATAGACCAATTGAAAAAGTGAGTATCTATGGAAAAAGCCGTTAATAATATTGTTTATCCCAACCCTACTCCTCCCGGGGTGACACTCGAAAAAAATGTCTATGCCACGATGCGTGACGGCGTGAAAACCGCCATAGATATCTACAAGCCAGCGCAGGAAAAAGGGCTTTGGCCGGTGATTTTGGCTTATTCCCCTTTCCCCAAGGAACGAATTTTCGAGAGTGCCAAACCTGCTTTTTACTGTACTCACGGTTATGTATGTGTGCAGGCCAGTGAGCGTGGAATCGGTTTTAACCAGGGTAAATTCACCATGCACGGCAGGCAGGCGGCGCAGGACGGCTATGATCTGGTGGAATGGATTGCCGGGCAATCCTGGTGTAATGGGAACGTGGGTATGATGGGAGCCTCCGGCTACGGTGTTATGCAGTGGCTGACGGCGCCGTTGAATCCTCCTCACCTCAAATCCCTGGTTGTGCTGGGCACCACGGATAACTACCGGGGGTTGTGTTATCCAGGAGGGGTACTGCGCAAACCCTTCGTCCTGAACCTGGTATCAGGGTTCACGCAGGCGGCGCTCTGGCCGGGACCTATCCCCGGCAAAGAGATGCCAATGAATGTCGTTGCGGGAATCCTGGGGAATACGGAAGACGGGCCTTTCTGGTGGGAACATGGCGGCGGATGGACACTTATAAGCGAGATAAAAGCTCCGGTGCTGAATATCGTAAACGCGCCTAATCGCTTACATGCTATCTATCATTTAAGATCCTACGCGGATATCAAGTCCCCGAAGAAACTTATCGTCACCCCTTGGACGAACGAGAATTACCAGCCATGGATATTTGAAACAACTGCCTTTAATACGCATATCTTACGCTGGTTGGACTATTGGCTGAAGGGCATTGACACCGGCATCATGGATGAACCGGAAATAGCTATCTACGATGACGGCACGGGAACCTGGCGATATGAAAACGAGTATCCATTAAAACGTACTCTGTGGAAAAAGTTCTATATACACTCCGGAGCAATCAACCAGACACAGCCTACGGCAAACGAGCCGCCTGATTTTTACAACAATATCAGCCTGAATACTGCTATGCTGGCTTCTTATGGCATTAACACGCCGGTGCCTACCAAACCGCATTACGTAACATATCTCTCCTTACCTTTGGAGGAGGATATAAGGGTGTGGGGGCCAGTCAGCTTCGTGCTATATGCCTCGACCACTGAAGACGTCACCAGCGATTGGTCTTTCTTTTTAAAAATGGGAGAGATGGCGCCTGAAGGGGTCCCTCTTAACCCCGTTACTGGTCAACCGGAGGCAAAGCCTGAGGTCAACGACCCGTTTACGCCAAAAAATGTCCAGATTTGGAGTTGGGGTTCGCTCAAGGCCAAGTTTCGGGAGATTGACGAGGGGCTATCTCGACCGGGCTCGCCGTGGCACCCGTTCCGAAATCCCCAACGGCTAAAGCCTCGCACTATCTATGAGTTTCAGATTGAACTTCAACCGGTCTTTAAAACTTTTAAAAAAGGATGCCGTATCTGGCTGAAAATCGCCAGCGATGATGCTCTTTATTCCACGCTAGATAGCGCATCGAGGTATGTAGAGACGCCAATCTTACCGGAAAGCAGCTGGATTTCCATTTATCATGACGCTAAGCATCCATCGTATATGTTGTTGCCTGTTATTTCCGACGCCTCTGAAATAACGCCAGTAAAACCACCACTACGCGACGCTTTGCCGGGAGCACCCCGTTTTACGGAATCCAGGTAATACTAAAAGAAAATATGTCTAGGGCGGTTTCACAAGGGCTGTCGTTTATATACCACTTGAAAACTTTATACTTTTTATTAAGGAAGGATTGATAGGAAAATGAATGATTATGAGAAAAGACTAAAGAGATTGGAAGATACTCAGGAAATCAAGGATCTACATAGAGAATATGTTTATTGGGTTAATAACTGTGAATGGGATAAAGTGATTGATTGTTTCACAGAAGATTGTTCCGTCAATATCGGGAGTTGGGGTTTACGCAGGGGTAAAGGTTCGCTGCCAAAGCTATTTAAAGAAGATATCGCTCATAATAACAAGGGCAAAGGCAGGGATGGTCATTTTGCTATTATGCCTGTAATTACTGTTGACGGTGACAGGGCCAAAGGCCATTGGTTAATGTATATTATGATATCAGACCCGGAAACCGGAAAGGCCCTGAGGTGGGCAATCGGAAGACACGACACAGAATATGCCAGGGTCGATGGAAACTGGAAGATTCATACTATTATTTGGACTAATCCCTGGCCGGCGAATTCTAAATAGTCTTTCCCAGGCGGAGTTCCCGGCTTTGTTGTTTTTACTACATCTCTGCAATATAATCAGGTACGGACTTCTGGTAACTAAAAATATCAACCGCAAACCCCTGATTCTATTCTTGTAATTACTAAAAGAAAGTGTTTGAAGGTGAAAATGGGCAAGAAATGTCTGATTGCATATTCTTCAATTACAGGCCATACAGAAAAAGTGGCGCTTAAATTCAAAGAGACATTTGAAAAGCGAGGCTGGCAATGTGATATTTTCAAAGTACGCAAAAACGCTGAAGATATTCTCCGACCTCCTTTTGATGTCCGTTCATATGATTTCGTATGCGCCGGCTCCGGACTCAGGGCGCATCTACCTTATAATGAAATACTAAACATGCTGAGAGGCTTGAGAACGGGGATGGATCCTCGTATAACGTTACGGTTCAGGGATGAAACGATTCCTTATATTACCGAGCCAATCCCCGAGATTCCTCCTCATAGAAGCCCCAAGATTGATCATAAGAAAATAATCCTGGGGCCCGATTCGCCCAAGGCAGTGGTATTTATCACCTACGCCGGATATGAATTTGGGCCCAAAGAGGCAGAGCCAGCCGCCCAATTACTGGCGCTGGAACTGGAGCACATCGGTTTTCAGTTCATCGGGCAAATTTGTTGTCCGGGTAAATATGTTGATGACCCTATGCCCAGGACTTTCCATGGAGATATCCGTGATCGACCTGATGAAAGAGATTTACTCAAAGCACAAATGTTTATCGAAGAAAAGCTTGATGAAATTGCAGACCGGACCTAATAATCCTGTTGGCAGAAAGTGTTGTTGACGCTATGAGTATGATAAACTCCGTTCTCGGACCACTCGATACTAAAGACCTCGGTTTTACGTTAATGCATGAACATGTGATATGTCAGGGCTTTGTTGCGCAAAATTATCCTGAACTCTTCGGCGATAGTTTTATGGACCATATTATTGATGGCGTAACGACAGCCAAGAATGGCGGTGTTGATACCATCATTGATGCTACCACCTTTGATCTCGGGCGGGATGTATCTAAGCTGGCTGAAATTGCCCGGCGAACTAATGTAAACATCATAGCCTGTACCGGATGGTGGATGAATGTACCCGAGTATCTAGCTGGAACCTCTCCAGATTTATTTGCTGACCTGTTCGTTCGGGAGATTCAACAAGGTATTGCCGGCACCGGTATTAAGGCTGGCATCCTTAAATCAGCTGCCGATTTTGGAGGTGTAACGGCAGCGGGTGAAACAATGTTGCGCGCTGTGGCTAGAGCCCACCGCCGGACTTTAATTCCTATCATGCTGCATTCATATGCACCTGAACAGGTGGCCAAACGGCAGTTGGTAATCCTCAAAGAGGAAGGTGTTAACCTGAAAAGGGTCGCGGTAGACCATGTAAATGATACAACTGATTTTGAATACCTTAACTGGCTTTTAGAACAGGGATGCTATCTTGGTATGGACCGTTATCCGGGGCTTAATTTGAGCTCATATGCTCGAACACAAACCCTGAAACAGTTGATTGATGCCGGATGGATTAACCGCCTGCTTCCTTCGCATGATTTGTGTTTGGTTACTCCTTTAACATTTTATCCGCCTGAAGTAAAAGAAAGTATTGAGAAAGGCAACCCCTATGGTTATCTATACATCAAGGAGATTGTCCTCCGTCAACTTGAAGATATGGGAGTTTCACAAGCTGTACTGAATACTCTTTGTGTAAATGGTCCTAGGAATTTTTTCGAGGGTGTATAGGGTGTTTTTGTTCACCGGTAATAAGTATGACTAGACCACAGCAGGAGAGAAAGATGATCAGTACCAAAGTCGGCTACCTGCCTCCTCTGAAACCGCCACCCGTTAGAAATAGAAAAGATATAGTCCCGGAGATGATTTACAATTTTGAGACTCCGCCTGATCCAATTCCATCCAGTGATATCAAGAAACATATAGATGCTGAAGTTGTGGTAGTAGGTGCTGGAATAGCCGGGTTAAGTGCTGCACTTTCTGCAGCGGAGGCAAGAGCCAAGACTATGTTATTGGAAAAGATGGCTACAGTCCAGGCCCGCGGTCATGATAACGCCTTTATCGGCAGCCGGCTACAAGCGAAGTTAGGCATTAAGATTGACAAAGACGAAATTATCTTGAATTTAATGAAATACGGGGCCAACAAACCCGATCAAAGATTGATCAGAATGTGGGCGGAGGGAAGCGGTAAAACTGCGGACTGGCTAATGGATATGACGGATGTTGCGGGTATTGAGGTAATTATAAAACAATATCCCCCACCGCCAGCTTTCAATAACGCTGCGGAATATTATCCTCAATACCATGTTACTCACCATTACCATAATGAACGCCCCGTGGCAAAATGTTTATTAAATAATGCCATAAAGAAAGGCGTTGTCACTTATTTTAAGACTCGTGCAAAGCAACTGTTGAGAAAAGAAAAAGGCCGGGTCACCGGCGTCATCGCTCAAAATGAGGCTGGAGAATATCTACAATTTAATGCTGCCAAAGCTGTTATTCTCTGTACGGGAGATTACGGGAATAACGCCGAAATGATGGCTAAATACTGTCCTCAATCAGCATATCTCGCACCAACAATACTCACCTCTACTGGAGATGGGCATATGATGGCTATGTGGATTGGTGCAGTAATGGAACCGGGACCGCATACACCGATGGTACACGGCCCCGCCGGCCCCTTGCTTAGTACCGCCTACTTACAAGTAAATCTCCTTGGAGAAAGATTTCAAAATGAAGATGTACCGATACAAAGTAATGTCAATGCTGTTGAACGACAACCTGATAGGGTAGCCTGGCAGGTATTCGATTCCAAGTATCCGGCTGAACTCCCTTATCATGGACTAGGCCTGGGGAAAATCATAATTGCGACCGAAAAAATCCGGCAGGAAGTGGCCAAAATAGCTATAACGGCCAACTCAATCGAAGAGCTGGCAGTGAAGATGAAACTGCCCATCGAAACGTTCAAGGCTACTATAAAGAGGTACAATGAGTTGGCACGTTTGGGGAAAGACCTGGATTTTGGAAAACGATCTGACCGGTTGTCACCTATTGATAAGCCACCATACTATGCCGGTAAAAGTGGTTATTCTTTACTTACTGTCCTGGGTGGTCTGAATATCAATGATAAGTTGCAGCCGCTAGACAATAATTGGGAAGTAATTCCTGGAATTTATCTTGCAGGAAATACGATGGGTAACCGTTTCGCTGTCGATTACCCAACTATGTGTCCCGGGCTTAGTCACGGAATGTCCATACACTTTGGACGAATTGCTGGTTTGAACGCAGTATATCAACAGTGACCCTATGAATTCTGAATCCAAATCGCTTAGTAATTCGTCTCCTGACGAGTGAGAGTAAACTGAGAAAGGAGGGATTTGATGAAAAAAATCAAATTGGATACTGGTTGGATTACTGGTTCCAAAGTAAGTCAAGCGGGTCATGATGTGTATTTGTATAAGGGCATACCGTATGCCGCCCCTCCTGTTGGAGAATTTCGCTGGAAGCCGCCGCAGCCGATAGCATCGTGGTCTGGTATCCGGGCATGTACAGAATTCAGCATACAAGCAGCTCAATACCCGGACCCCAATTCGCCTGAAAGAGCCAAAAAACTGCCGTCGAGTGAAGACTGCCTTTATCTTAACGTCCTGGCATCAACCCAAAAAGCTACCGATAAATTACCGGTGATGGTCTGGCTTCACGGCGGCGGTCTTAGATATGGCAATGGCAACTTTCCTTTATCCGTCAACCTCGGATTGCCGCTTCATGGCGTTGTCCAGGTGAATATAAATCATAGATTAGGTGTGATGGGTTTATTCGCTCATCCGCTACTGTCCGGCGAGTCTCCAAAGCACGTTTCGGGTAACTATATGTTTCTTGACATGATAGCTGCATTACAATGGGTGCAGCGTAATATCACCGCCTTCGGCGGCGACCCGAATAATGTGACCATCTTCGGTGAGTCTGGGGGTGGATTAAAAGTTGCCGCTCTGATGGCTTCACCGCTGGCAAGTGGATTATTCCAGCGTGCTATCATCGAAAGCGGTGGACGTTACTTTGATACCGTACCACTAAATGAGATGGAGGCTTTTGGAGAAAAATTATTCCGCAAACTCGGAGTCGATAAAAAGAACGACCCCCTGGCCGCGGTACGTGAACTACCCTGGGAAGTGATTATAGATACCGACCAGGAGCTAAACATTGAAATGGGCCCGGAATACCTGTTCATGGGGCCATGGCAAGTCGTGCATGAAGGCTGGTTTTTACCAAATAACCTGGTTAGTATGTTCCAGACTGGGCGGAGGAACCAGGTCCCTTACCTCGTGGTAGCAAACAAAGGAGAATTGACCGGCCCCGGCTCTCTTATTGCTGACATGATGATTAAGGATTACCTGAGGCTGTTGACCGGGCCGAGTACTGTAAATTCACGGGGATATGCGGCAGTCTTTGATCAGGTGCCGGAAGGCTGGAGACGCGAGGGTTGCGTGGCGGCTCATGGTATGGAACTTCATTACGTGTTCGGTGCGCTTGATGATGCCGAATCCTGGGCAGCCAGTAAGGGGGGGTACACGTCTTCCGGGGCAAAATCCCCGATACCTACGGTATCTGATTCAGACCGGTTAGTAGCCGAAAACATCATGACAATATGGGCTAACTTTGCCAGAACAGGCAATCCCAGCGTGAAGGGGCTTATCGAGTGGCCGGCCTGGGACCATAGTACCGACAAATATCTGTTAATTACCGATCCTCTTCAGATAAAACATGGATACTCCAACCTCCAGAAGATTAAGGCGGATACATCGAAACAGACCATTTTCTAGCTATAACGATTTCAAAGAAATGATGCTTTAGTAACCCAATATACGTTGTTTTTAAAGGATATTCACAATATATCTTAATCATACATCTCGAGTTTTCTTTGTAGTGATAAAAAAGCAAATTGTTGCGTGACAATTGTTTGTGATGTTAATTCAGGTTTTTCGTTAACACTTCCTCCAACTCCCTGGGATCCCCCTGCGGTACGGGAGATACTACTTTTGTTGTTTAACACGTTTTTGCTTTTGGACTTTATCTAGAGCTTTCGGATATTCCTTGAGAAAGAAGAGGAAGCACTTAATAAGACCGTAGAAAAGATCGCTGAGGTCAACAACAAATCGGCCTCTTTTAGGCCGTTTCCGGCGATTTTAGCTTCGAAAATTGAATTTGGTGAGCCGTAGAGGACTCGAACCTCTAACCTGATGATTAAGAGTTAGGCAGTCAATTCTCGAAATTATAAGTGGCTTCCAAAGCCGGGATCGGCATAAATAATATTTAGTTTTTGTCCAATCAGGTTTACATCGTATGAAAAATCAGGTTGACACTCGCTATAAAAAATACAAATATCTCTATATTTCCAGAGCCATTAGCAAATTATCGCTAACTCCTATTTTTGTTAAGGATTTCTCCATTTTAACGATTTTTTTTACCGATTGT
>Ga0105100_10002804_pt1 | contig 10146 bp, 6 predicted proteins | sample PPLLak12cMay2015_2_FD_87033 | JGI IMG/M metagenome (GOLD analysis project Ga0105100, IMG submission 87033) | Freshwater sediment microbial communities from Prairie Pothole Lake near Jamestown, North Dakota, USA - PPLs Lake P8 Core (1) Depth... | ecosystem: Environmental > Aquatic > Freshwater >... | reverse complement strand
GTCGGCGTCAACGCTTTCACGGACCAGGTGCCGCTGCGCATCCCGTTGCTGGCCATGGACCCCGCCGGGCTGGAGCGCCAGACCGCTCGCCTGCAGGAACTGCGTCGGACCCGCGATGCCGGCGCGGTCGGCCAAGCCCTGGACAGCCTGCGTCGGGCCTGCCAGGGCACCGAGAACACCCTGCCCCACCTGCTCCAGGCGGTCCACGTCTACGCCACACTTGGCGAGATCATCGACGTGATGCGCGGCGTATTCGGGACGTATCAGGAGCCGACCTGGGTGTAGCTCCGCGCCGGAGCTGCCCCGGCCGCGCCAGGAGCCGGCTGCAATGCGTGCACGCTGTGGTTCCCTCCAGGTCGCCGCCCTGGCGGTTGCCGTGAGCGCCCTCGCCTGCGCTCTACTCCCGGCGGACGGCCAGTCGGGCATTGCCACATCAGTCGCAGCAACCGTCCAGAACCTGACCCCGCCGTCACCGGTCGCGCCCGCATCCCCCGCGCCTCTGGGCAAGGTTTCCGGCCTGATCTGCTACCCGTCGGAGGGCACGCCGGCGATGACGGCCTTCTTCCAACCGACTTCCGGCGGAGAAGCGGCAACCATGGTCATCGCCCCCGGGCAGAATCGCTACGATGTCCTCCTGCCCGCAGGCGAGTACTTCGCCTACGCCTGGGTGGGGCAACCGGAATTGCAGCTCGGCGGATCGTACAGCCAGGCGGTCCCCTGCGGCCTGGACGTCTCCTGCGCGGATCATGGCCTGCGGCCCTTCCGGGTCGGGCCGGAGACCCCTGCCAATGGGATCGACCTATGTGACTGGTACGGTGGGCCAGGCGCGGTCCCCACGCCAGCGGGGGGATTCCCGCCCAGCGCGCTGGCGACGCCGGCCACCGTGCCGGAAGGCATCAGCCTTAACTGCGACGGAAGCCAGCAGCGGGTACGGATCGAGGACGCGGGCGCCGCCGGCCGCACCGTCGCCGTGGACACCTGGCTGGCAAGCGGCTGGGTCAACGTATGGAGTCTGAGCGGCGGAGATCCGATGATCCAGCAGATCGAGCCCGAGGCCGGCGCCTACCGCTTTGGGGAGTGCCGCAGCCTGATCCTCGTCCCCATCCGCTACTCAGGCTCCGGCGCCGATCTGCGCCTGGACCTCTACGCCTGGGATGGCGCCGGGTTGCGCCAGGTGTACTCGCACCACGGCACCAAGGGCGCCTGGGCGAAGCTGGGAGACACGATTCAATTCAGGGAGGCCAAGTTCCTATACGGGGAACCGAACTGCTGCCCCTGCGCAATGCAGACGACCGAGCACACCTGGGATGGCAGCGCCTTTGTCGAGACCCTGACGATCGTCGAGCCGACCCACGCGGGCCCACCGCCCGATGAGTGCCGCCCATAACGTCAGCCTGCGTGTAGGGCAGGAGAGCTGCCGGCCTCGACGCGGCGCGGTGCCATCGGCTCCCACGCGCCTTGCGGCACACCGAAGTAGTGCACCGCCTCGCGCAGGATCTGTCCTGTGTAGCGCAGGAAGCTCTCGCGCACGACGGGATGCAGACCGTACAGGAACATCAACAGGTCGGTGCGCGGCTCGCCCATCGGGCGCCGCGTGCAAGACTCGAGCCACTCGATGGTATTTTGTCGGTAGGGCTCGCACAGCGAGTCGATCCTGTCGGCGAGCACGCGGGCATCATAGAAGTAGGTCGACATGGATCCTGCGCCTCCCTCGGTCATGCCGCCACACCCCGCAGCGGCGCGCCTGATGATGCAAGGAGCAGGCCACGCCTCACCTCCAACCCCGGAACTCGGCTTGATTACGCCGGCTTACCTCCGCCTACACTCCGACGCGACGCTCGCTCAACGCGTGGCGCGGGCCCGCCGGGCACTGCTGGCATGCAACTTGTGCGGACGACGCTGCGGGGTCGACCGGCGCAGTCAGCTCGGCGGTTGCCGGACTGGCACAATCGCACGTCTGGCCTCCTATGGACCCCACCTTGGAGAGGAGGATGTCCTGCGCGGCTGGGCAGGCTCAGGCACGATCTTCTTCGGATCCTGTAACCTGCATTGCGCCTTCTGTCAGAACGCCGACATCAGCCAGTCGCAGGCGGGCAGCCTGACACCGCCTGCCGAACTGGCAGACATCATGCTCTGGCTACAAGCGAGGGGATGCCACAACATCAACTTGGTGTCGCCGACGCACGTCCTGCCAATGATCCTGGAGGCCGTCGCCCAGGCCGCCGGACGCGGCCTACGGCTGCCGCTGGTCTACAACACCGGCGGCTACGACTCGCTCGAGGCGCTGGAGCTGCTTGACGGCGTGGTCGACATCTACATGCCCGACATGAAGTACGCCGATGCCGAGGTGGGTTTCCGCCTGTCGGGCGTCCAGGAGTATCCAGCCGTCAACGCCAATGCGGTGCGCGCCATGCACCGCCAGGTGGGCGATCTCGTGGTGGACGAGCAGGGTCTCGCCCGGCGCGGACTCCTGGTGCGCCACCTGGTGCTGCCTGCACGGCTGGCCGGGACCGAAGCCATCGTGCGCTTCCTGGCCCATGAGGTCTCCCCGCACACTGCGCTCAACCTGATGGACCAATACCGGCCAGCCCACCGCGCCCACGAGGTGCCCGAGCTGCGGCGCCGGACGACTGGCGAGGAGTACCGCTCCGCCTGGCAGGCGGCCGAGCGCGCCGGCCTGACCCGGCTTGCGCTCTGCTCGCGCTAAGCGCACACCCGAGGACGACCTCAGCCTCAGACCCTGCCCGCTCGCGCATCAACCCGGCCCTGGGGGACTGCCTCCCCATGCCTCTCGGGAAGTCGATCGGCAAGAGCCCAGCAGATCCCTCGCTTCCCCTCCGCTTCCCCTCGCATTCGCTCGGGGCAGGCGCTGCGGTGCGGGCGCTCGGGAGGACAGACTGCTGGGCCGTGTCATCCCCGCTGCATGGTTATCCGGTGGCCGCTTTTCGGCCGAGGGATCTGCTGGCTTGCTGCCAATGAGCCGGCCGATACCGGTCGGAGAACCCCAGCAGTGCACCGGTCCCAGGCGGACACCCCACCCGAGATCCCCGCTGCGCCTCGTCAGGCTGGGCAGAGTCGGGGGAGGTCGCCCAGCTCCTCGAGGTCCTGCGCCTGCCAAACGGACAAGCCGCTGGCTGAATCAACTGCGTGCGGGAGATCCCGCACGCAGGCAACTCTCGTTCGATGGCTGCGGCAGGCGATCAGTACAGGAACATCGGCAGGCCTTCGAAGCTGCGGATGCGCGGGCGGTAGGCGTCCACATCGTACAGCGCCTCGACATCGACCTTACGCGCGCCGGCACGCGCCTCTGCCATGGATACGTGGGTGTACACGCCCTTCTTCAAGGCCACCATCCGGCCCGTCTTCCCGGCGATCAGCAGATCGGCTGCCAGGCTGCCGTAGTTGCCCGAGACCATCAAGTCCAGCGCGTCGGGCGGCCCACTCCGCATCAGATAGCCCACCTGCTGCTGGACGATGCCGACCCCGGTGAGTTCCTTGATGATTTCACCGGTGATCAGCCCCACCCCCCCCAGTTTCTTGTGTCCGTAGGCGTCGGCCTGGCCGCGCTCGACGATCTCCCCGCCCTGCATCTGCGCCCCCTCCGAGATGGTCATCATGGCGTAGTTGCTCGGGTTGGCGCGCCGGTCGTCCATCAGCAGCCTGGCCAGCTTCTCCGGGTCGAAGGGCACTTCCGAGATGATTATACGATCGACCGCGCCCAGGTAGCCCGAGATCAGCGACGTCTCGCCGCTGTTTCGGCCAAAGAGCTCGATCACGGCGATCCGCTCATGCGAGCCGGTACTGCTGCGCAGGTTGGTGATGAACTCGACCGAGCGCGTGACCGCTGTCGAGAATCCGAGGCAGTAGTCCGTGCCCGAGACGTCATTGTCCATCGTCTTAGGGATGGCGACCACCGGCACGCCTTCGTCGTGCAGCCGCAGGCCGTAGGACAACGTGTCATCCCCTCCGATAGGGACCAGGGCGTCGACCTGTAGGTGCTGCAAGACGGACAGCACATGCGGCGTGAAGTCCTGGATCTGATCCCCCTGGATCTGCGCCTGGAGGAACTCGGGCGCGTCCTTGGGCTTGACCTTGCTGGGATTGGTGCGCGAACTGTGCAGGAACGTCCCGCCGAAGCGGTCGATCGTGCGCACAACAGCCGGTGTCAGCTCGAGCACGTGGGCGGCCGAGGCGCTATCCGCCGGATTGAACTCCAGCAGCCCTGCCCAGCCACGCCGGATGCCCAGCACCTGGTGGCCCTGCGCCGCCACCCGGTTGACAACGGCCTTGATCGCCGGATTGAGTCCGGGGACGTCGCCGCCTCCTGTCAGAATGCCGATTCTCATGGTGACTCCTCGAGTTGAGTGTTGCGCTGCGCTTGACCGCAGCGGGGTTACCGTGCCGGGCGCGGCGCCGGTTCGGGCTGTCAGGCCGCTGTGCCCATCCCTCGGAACCGTTCGAGCTGACGCTGAAAGAACTCATTCTCCGGTGCAAGGCGCAGCGCCTGCTCCTCCCAACCGACCGCCGTGCCGGGGTCGCCTGCCGCGAACCATGCCTCGGCCAGCGTATCCAGGATGTTGGGATCCTCGGGCGCCAGTTCGTGCGCTCGCTGCGCCGCGCGCAGCGTCTCCTCCGGGTACTTCTTGCGCAGCGCGAGATGCCAGGCCAGCTCATTGAAGACCTCGGCGCTGGTCAGCGTCGACTGCAGCGCCTTGTCGAGCAAGCCGCGCACGCTGCCCATGAGGACCGGCTCGCAGGCTGGCTCCGCCTCGGACAACCGGCAATATGCCTCCACCACAAAGGCATACTGCCACTGATCGTACAGTCGGCGGACCTCGGCTACCGGATCGGGCTGGTCCACCACCTTCAAGTCGACCAGTCGATCGTCGACCCCCTGATAGCCCCCCTGCCGGCGTACCACCTGCAGCGCCGCCGACTGCTTGCCGCGCCGATCCCCGCCGGCCTGCTCGCCTGCCTCAAGCGCCAATAGCAACCGCTCGGCCAGAGGGCCGGCGCCCTCCTGGAACGCGTGCAGCATGCTGTCCACCACCTCGGGGCCGACCAGAATGTTGCCCTGCACGGAAACGCCCTCGGCTGTGCGCTGGCCAGACCAGGCGAGCGTGTCTGAGCCGGTATGGGCGGCCGCCCGGCCCTCCCGGTCGACGATACCGACCTGGCGCACGGCGGGGTCGGGGTCGCGCGCCAGGATGGCCACCAGCGCCTGGCGCGCCTCGGCACCTTCACTCAGCGCCTGAAGCGCCCATGGACCCAGGTGCGGGTTGGAGAGAGCCTGCGTGGCGACTGCCCCGACCTCGGCCTGCAGCCAGGGGACGATGTAACCGACATCCAGCACGCGCGAGGCCACGGCCACACCCCACTCCCGCCGCTCGGCATCCATGGCAACGATCGAGAACGTGCCGGCCATCCTGCGCGGGTGACTGAGAGGGGCTGAGGCGATCGTGCCGGCGCCCGGGCTGGAACGGGTCGAGGCAATTCTCATTGCAGGCGCAGCGGCTCGACGCGCAGATTGCCCTCACCGAGCAGCGCGATCAGCTGGGCATGCAGATCCTTGCAGTAGCCGGTTGTGGCGTTGGGAAACTCCAGGTTGTAATGGCGGGCAGCTTCGTACACCATGAAGGCAAACCGGTCCCGTCCCGGATAAGAGAGCAGCAGGCCATGCACTCGGCGCAGACGCCGCGCATCGCGTTCCTTATCGCCGGTTGAGCGGATGACCAGCGTCAGCATGTGCAGGTCCGAGGCTTCCCGCCGCTGCGCCGCGCCTCCGGTGAAGATCGCCTCCTCGGCTGGGGGAGGCTCGGGCGGGATGGTTGGCGCCGGGGAGGCGGGGGCCGCCGGAGTCAGGGCGGGCGCCACGGCAGCTGGCGCCGCGAATTCTTTCGCCGGCTGGCGGGCCGGGGCCGCGGCGACGGCCGGCATCGGCGTCGGATCTTCGATCAGCGCCTCATCGGGGAAGGCCCACGTCGCGTCTCCCGCCGGCGCTGACCCGGCCGGGCGCACCAGACGGATCTCGCGGGTGATCTCGTCCGCCAGCACCTTCGGCTCTCCGCGCTCGCTGTCGATCCGCCCGCGCACCAACACCACGCCGCCCGGCTCGATCCACTCGGACACTTTCTGCCAGGTGCGGGCGAACACCACGACCTCGAACAACCCTTGCAGATCCTCCAGCGTGACGAAAGCCATCTCGCGCCCGTTGCGCGTCTGGAAGGTGCGAATCCGGCTGACCTCGCCGGCGACCGCAACCGCCGCGCCCTGCTCCGCCTCGCGCAGCTCGGCGCTGTAGTGAGACACCAACTCACGCAGTTCATGCATATACGGCGTGAGCGGGTGATCGGACACATACACGCCGAGCAGTTCCTTCTCCCAGGTCAGCTGCTCACGCCGCGTGACCGCGGCCGAAGCCGGCGGCAGTTGGATGTGCTCGGCGACACCAGTGCTCGCGCCAAACAGGGTCAGCTGCCCGACCTCTCGGGCACGGAAGTGCGCCGCCGAAACCGCCATGATCCGGTCGAGCGACTCGAGGATCGCCGTCCGGTCGCCCAGGCTGTCGAAGGCGCCGACGCGCACCAGGCTCTCCAACGCTCGCTTGCCCACGTGGCGCAGGTCGACCCTGCGCGCAAGCTCTTCGACCGAGTTGAAAACTCCCGATTCGAGTCGGGACTGTAGGATGGCCTCTGCCGCGCCCGCGCCGACGTTCTTGATCGCCCCCAACCCATAGCGGATTGCGGGTTTTCCCGCCTCTCGCTCTTCGATGACGAAGTCCAGGCGCGAGGCGTTCACGTCCGGCCCGAGCACATCGAAACCCGAGCGCCGCGCATCGGCGATGTACAGCGCCACCTTGTCGGTGTCATCGTGGAAGACGGACATGAGCGCCGTCATGTACTCGACGGCATAGTGCGCCTTCAGGTAGGCGGTCTCCACACAGATGACCGCGTAGTCTGCCGCGTGGCCCTTGGGGAAACCGTAACGAGCAAAGGCCTCCCAATCGTCGAAGATGGCATTGGCCGTGGCCGGCGGCACGCCCTGTCCGACGGCGCCTTGCACGAACTTGTCCCGCTCCTGGTGTAGCGCCTCCGCCTTCTTCTTAGCAACTGACTTGCGCAGGTTGTCGGCTTCGGCCGCACTGTAGCCGGCCAGATTCATGGCGGTGTACATGATCTGCTCCTGGTAGACCGTGATGCCGTAGGTCTCTTCCAGGATCGGCTGCAGGGCGGGATGTCGGTAGTGGACGGCTTCTTGCCCGTGCATGCGCCGGATGTAGGCGGGGATGAACTCCATCGGCCCCGGGCGGTAGAGGGCGACCATGGCGGTGACGTGCGCCAGCATGCGCGGCTTCATTTCCATCAGGTAGCGGCGCATCCCGGCGCCTTCCACCTGGAACACCCCCAACACGTCTCCCCGGCCGAGCAGGTCAAAGGTCGCCGGGTCGTCAAGCGGGATGGTGTGGATGTCGAGCGACACGCCATGGCGCTGCCGGATTAGGTCGCAGGCACGCTCCATCACAGTCAGCGTGGATAGACCGAGGAAGTCGACCTTGAGCAGGCCGAGCATGTCCAGCACCTGCATCTCGAATTGGGTAACGGCGCCGATGGCGCCGTCTTCCTGGCTGCCCTTGGTGGGGCGATGCAGCGGGATGTACTCGGTGATCGGCCGGTCGGTGATGATCACGCCGGCGGCGTGCGTGCCGGCGTTGCGCGCCACGCCTTCCAGGCGCGCGGCGATGTCGACCATCTCCTTGAGGTAGGGCGCCGCCTCGGCGGCCTCGCGGAAGGCGTTCACGCTTTCCAGCGCCTCGGGGATGGTCACCGGCTTGCCGGGGATGTTGGGCACCAGCTTGGCGACCCGGTCGACCTCGGGCAGCGGGATGTCCATCACCCGGCCGACGTCGCGGATGGCGGCGCGGGCGCCCAGCGTGCCGAAGGTGATGATCTGGGCAACATGATCCCGGCCGTACTTGTGGGCCGCATACTCCAACACCAGGTAGCGCTTGTCGTCTTGAAAATCCAGATCGATGTCGGGCATCGAGACTCGGCCTGGGTTGAGGAACCGCTCGAAGATCAGGCCGTGCTGCAACGGATCGACCAGGGTGATCTCGAGGGCGTAGGCGACCATCGACCCGGCGGCCGAGCCGCGGGCGTTGTACCAGATCCCCTGTTCGCGGGCGAAGCGGCACAGGTCCCACACGATCAGGAAGTAGGTCTCGAACCCCATCTGGGAGATCACGCCCAGCTCATACTCGAGGCGTTCGGTGATCGCCGGCGCGAAGGCCTGATCCCCGAAGCGACGCTGCACCCCCTCAGCACACAGCCGGCGCAGGAAGACCGCCGCCGTTTCGCCCTCCGGCAGCGGGAACGCTGGCAGGCGGTAACCCTTGAAGCTCAGGTCGACGCTGCAGCGCTCGGCGATCGCCAGCGTGTTGGCGATGGCGCCGGGCACATGGCCAAACAGCGCCTGCATTTCCTGCGGCGAGCGCAGGTAGTACGAGGGGTCGGTCATGCGCATCCGGTCCGGATTCGAGCGGATCGAGCCGGTCTGAATGCAAAGCAGGATGTCCTGCAGCTCGGCGTCTTCCGGGCGGATGTAGTGCACGTCGTTGGTGGCGACGAACTGTGCGCCGTAGTCGGCGCCCAGCTCAAGTAGCTGGCGATTGACCTCGGGCAGTTCCGGAAGGTCGTGGTGCTGCAGCTCCAGGAAGAAGCGCTCGCGCCCAAAGACCTCAAAGTACCAATCCAGCAAGCTGCGTGCCGCCGGCAGGCGTCCCTCGAGCAGGGCGCGGGGCACCTCGCCCGACAGACAGCCGCTGGTGCAGATCAGGCCATCGGCGTGCGCCGCCAGGAACTCGTGATCGATGCGCGGCCGGTAGTAGAAGCCCTCCAATTGCGAGGCGGTGGCGATCTCGAGCAAATTGCGGTAACCGGCATCGTTCTCCGCCAGCAACAGCAAGTGGAAGGCGCGTCCGTCGCGCGTCGGATCACGGTCGCGCATGCCGTTGGGGGCCAGGTAGGCTTCCATGCCGATGATCGGCTTGATGCCGACCTTGTGGGCAGCGTGGTAGAAGTCAACCACGCCAAACATCGCCCCGTGATCGGTGAGGGCGAGGGCGGGCATCTCGAGTTCGCGCGCCCGCTGGACGAGGGCCGGAATCCGGCTTAGCCCATCGAGCAGGGAGAACTCCGAGTGAACGTGTAGGTGCACAAAGGACATGGATGAGTATCAATGCGATCCTGAGAGCGAGGCAGGATCACGCTCCCGATTATAGCGGACTTGTCCACGCCCGCCAGCCAGACCACAGCCCGCCTCGTCCTGACCCTGCGCCAACCGAGCCCTGACGGTGTCTGGGACTATGTTCGCGGCACGCAATGGCCGCCCACGACGGAGACCACCGCTCTCGCCGCCGCTGCCGGGGCCAGGAGCGTCGAAATCGCGGTAGCGCTTGAACTCCTGGGCGACATCGAACCAGGCGACGAGGCGCAACTGCTGGCAGTTGCCCGCTGCAGGATCCTCCCGCTGAGGGCCCCGCGTCATTGCAGCTTCCCGATCTGGGACAGGCGGAGATTGTGCTCCACACCGAGGATCCCGAGGGCCACGACCGCGGGCCGGGGGGCGATGCGTATCCGACGGATGCGGTCTTCGAGCCGCAGGTGTTCGATCTGTGCGCTTTCTCAGTCGCCGCGGATGCGCGCAGCCTCGTGCTCACCTTCGAGCCGTATGGTCCGCTCACCAGCCCGTGGGGCTCGCCTAACGGGCTGGCGCTGCAGACGCTGGATGTGTATGTGGATACTTACCCCGGCCGGTCCACCGGCGCACGCATGCTCCTGCCGGGGAGAAACGCTGCTCTGGCGGAGGGCTGTGGCTGGAAAGCGGCAGTCTGGGCCGAGGGATGGACCCCACAGGATCTTCGCCCCGATGAACAGGGAACGCCCATCCAGGACAGTCAGGTCAGTCTCAAGGTGATCCGTGACGTCCCAGGGCAGCGGATCAGCCTGCGAGTGCCCCGCCAGGCCTTTGGCGAAGGTGATCCGTCCCGGTGGGCCTACGCAGCCATCTTGCTCAGCCAGGATGGCTTCCCCGCGCCGGGAGTCTGGCGCGTGCGCGATGTCGAAGCGGATGCCTCGCAGTGGCGGATCG
>Ga0105100_10002801_pt1 | contig 10152 bp, 10 predicted proteins | sample PPLLak12cMay2015_2_FD_87033 | JGI IMG/M metagenome (GOLD analysis project Ga0105100, IMG submission 87033) | Freshwater sediment microbial communities from Prairie Pothole Lake near Jamestown, North Dakota, USA - PPLs Lake P8 Core (1) Depth... | ecosystem: Environmental > Aquatic > Freshwater >... | reverse complement strand
CAGGCTCAAGAAGCTCACGCAATCATCCGGAACAAAATCGCAAGCCAATTGGGTGAACCGGTCTCCAAAAAGGTGCGAATCCTTTATGGGGGCAGTGTTCGATGGGATACTGTGGCGCAGTTCCTAGTTCAGGCCGATGTGGATGGGGTCGGGGTGGGACGGGCCGGATGGAAACCCGATTCTTTCCTGAAGATACTTGATTCCGTTTTCAGAGTCATTATTTGATCCCCCCAACCCCCCTTTAATAAAGGGGGGCGAGGGGGGATTTGGAAGGAAACGGTGGGCTTTTTCAATTCCCTTTCCATTCGGATCACCATGGCCATGGTGGGAGGAATCTTCTATGGCCTCCTCACCCAGACCATCACCCGCCTGCTCGGTTTTTCCTCCGAACTTGCCGTCATCGCGGCTTTCATTGTCTTTTTTTTCTATCTTGTCTCAAGATGTCTCCTCCTCTTTTCTGGAATCCATACGCCCTATTATTCGAAAAGGGGAAAGACATCCTCCATGGATCTCTATGAAAACACCTATTTCTACCAGACAGCCCAGTGGGTTGGAAAATTCTACCACTATCATGATATGGCCCTTTTCATTTTTCTTGTCCTTTTTGCAATTTCCTTTCTCATTTCTTTAGGGGTGGATTGGTGGAGTCAGATGCCGCCCGGGAGGACGGCTCAAGATCTTTGGAATTCGTTGATTCCAATACCTTAACCATTTATACATATATATTTTGATATATTTTTTCATATTTTTATCTTGACAATTTTTTTCTTATTTGGTAAAGCACAGGAATTAGAAACCAGCCTCGATGAGGCATACCTCCCCTGGCTTCCTCTGCAATGACGGGGGAGATGAGGAGCAAATTTTGTTGCAAAAAAAGCCTGTGGTTAAGGATTCCTTAACGGACCGAGCTTACAAAGAGATAAAAAATTGGATCATCCATTATAAACTCAAACCAGGGGTTCAACTTAGGATTGACGAACTCTCTACTGCTTTGGGCATGAGCCAAACGCCCGTACGAGAGGCCCTGAGTAAGCTGGAACACGAGCACCTGGCGGATCGTCATCCCCAAAAGGGATATGTGGTGCGGGCACTAAACCTCAAGGATGTCTCGGATATATATGATCTGAGGATGGCCTTGGAGGTTGTAGCTGCAGAGGAGGCAGCTACCCGAATGGGAGACACCGAGCGGAACAGACTCTCTCACCTTCTCAAAGAGGTCGATATCCTCATCAAGAAGGCCGAGAAGGCACGAGTCCTCGCCTTGGAACAAGAATTTCACATGAGGATCATGCAAGCTACAGGTAATTGGTTCCTAACCGAGATATTGGGAAGTATCTTTGACCGAATCTGGATGATCCAAAATGTCAACATCCTGACCTCGGATCATTTAATTGATGCCCATAAGCAGCACATGGAGATATATAACGCTCTTGAAAAAGCCGATTCTCTGAAGTCAGCCGCCTTGATGAAAAAACACCTCAGGTTCACAAAGAAGTTTGTCTTATCGAGGCTTCAGGATAGCGATGATTTTCTTTCCAAACTGATTATAGGCTTTCCAGAGAGCAGGCAAGTTGAAGCACGTTAGAATAGGGAAGGTGGGCGAGGAGGAATGTTATGCCTGAGGACACTGAAACGTTGTTATCTCTCTACCGAACCATGGTGACCATTCGTAAATTTGAAACCCTGGCTGGCGAGATGTTTGCGGCTGGCAAAATTCCTGGATTCATCCATCTCTCTATCGGCCAAGAGGCATCCTCAGTCGGTGTTTGCTCAGTCCTTCGGCCGGACGATTACATCATGACCACCCATCGGGGCCATGGCCACGTCATCGCAAAGGGAGCGGACTTGAAGAAGATGTTTGCAGAACTCATGGGTCGTAAAACAGGATACTGTAAAGGCAAGGGCGGATCCATGCACATCGCTGATTTTTCGATAGGAATCCTGGGAGCGAATGGCGTAGTTGCCGGTGGCTTTCCTATTGCTGTTGGAGCTGGTCTTTCCATCAAGCTCAGAAAAACAGACCAAGTGGCTGCCTGCTTTTTTGGAGATGGCGCCTCGAATCGGGGGACCTTCCATGAGGCATTGAACATGGCTGCTATCTGGAAACTTCCTATCTTATTTGTTTGCGAAAACAACTGTTACGCATCGACCACACGGACATCCTATGCCTGTTCCGTAGAGGACATTGCCGTCCGCGCCAAGGGTTACAACATCCCAGGCATAACGGTAGATGGAAATGATATTCTGGCTGTGCGTGAGGCCGCAACCCAAGCGGTTACAAGGGCCCGTAAAGGCGAAGGCCCTACTCTGCTTGAGAATAAGACTTACCGCCGTCGTGGTCACTTCGAGGGCGATCCCCAAAAGTATAGAAACCAGGCAGAGGTGGCGGAGTGGGAACAAAAAAATGATCCTCTGTTTCGCTTCACTACCATCCTGAAGAAGAAAAAGATTCTGACCAATGAATTGGAAAAGGAGATACAGGAAAAGGCAGAAACAGAATTACGAAAAGCAGTCAAATTCGCCGAAGAGAGTGAATTCCCCAAGCCTGAAGAGGCTCTTGAGGACATGTTCATCAATCCCTAACGAAGCTCCTCGCCCAAGGGCAGGGCTTGCGGGGCACTTACCGACCAGATGGAGGAGAAACAATGGCAGATAGAGTGATGAGTAGTACTGCCGCCTTAGCAGAGGCTCTCCATGAAGAGATGTCACGGGATGAAACGGTTTTTATAATTGGTGAAGACCTGATTGCCCACGGGGGTATCTTCGGTCAATTTAAAGGTCTCCCCGAGAAGTTTCCAGGCCGGGTCATCGATACGCCCATTTCCGAGACAGCCATCGTGGGAGCTGGTTTAGGTGCAGCCCTTACCGGTATGCGTCCATTGGTGGATATGCATTTTGCTGATTTCGTGACCTGCGCCATGGACGAAATTGTCAACCAAACTTCCAAAATACGGTATATGTTTGGCGGGCAGGTTAAAGTTCCCTTGGTTATCTGGGCACCGGACGGAGCGGGATTGCGCGCAGCAGCCCATCATTCCCAATCATTGGAGGGTTGGTTCGTCCATACTCCGGGAATAAAGGTGGTTATCCCCAGCGAACCTGCTGATGTAAAAGGGCTTGCAAAGGCTGCGATACGCGATGATGATCCTGTCATCTTCTTCCAACATAAAAAACTTTTTTCCAAAGAAGGCCCCGTCCCTGCAGGGGAACATATCGTGCCTTTAGGTAAGGCAGCGGTGAAACGGTCAGGAGATCATGTCACCCTCTTGACCTATGGTTCAGGCTTCTATATGAGCATGGAGGCTTCCGAAGAGCTTTCCAAGATGGGCATCGAGGCTGAAGTGATCGATCTCAGGACCTTGAAACCTCTCGACTTCGACACTATTGCTCAATCGGTTAAGAAGACCAACCGTGCCGTGGTCGTTCACGAGGCGTGTCTCTCCGGTGGGTTCGGAGCTGAGGTGGCAGCAAGGATCAGTTCTGAGCTTTTCGATTATCTCGATGCCCCTGTCATCCGCGTGGCAGCAAAGGATGTTCCCATGCCCTTCTCGCCAACACTCGAGAACTTTGTTTTACCCAAGGTGGAAGATGTGATCAAAGCTGTTCGTCAAGTGACTTATCGCTAAAGGAGTACATCCATTGCAAAACCAAGCGAAAATTTTTGATTTGATCATTATCGGAAGTGGACCAGGTGGTTATCTGTCAGCAATCCTCTCCGCTCAAAAAGGATTAAATGCTGCCATCATCGAGAAACGTGATTTAGGAGGAACGTGCCTAAATAGAGGATGCATTCCCTCAAAAGCACTCATGAAGGAGGCTCACCTTTGGGATGAGATTAAAAAATCGGGAAGCGTCAGAGATAAAAATGAAACGATTGACTTTTTTAGGAGGGCCATGGAGAAAAAGGATGTGGCTGTCAATCAAGTGGTTTCAGGGTTGAGGAATCTTCTCAATCGAGAACGCATCACAGTCATGAACGGAGAGGCTTCATTTATCGATCCCCGAACCATTGATGTGAAAAGGGATGAAAAACCTGCAGAGAGAGTGAAGTCAGATCGGATCCTCATCGCCTCAGGAGCGGTTTGGAAAGAGAAGCCTGAACTCAAGAGGGATGGAAAATGGATCCTATGGACCGACGATGTTCTTAAGATGACCGATCTTCCTACCAGTTTGGCGATTGTGGGAGGGGGAAGGTTTGGGGTGGAGTTTGCCACTTTCTTCAATACCTTTGGAGTCAAGGTGACTCTCATTGAAAAGGAGAATCGGATATTCCCCAAAATGGATCGGGAAATTTCAATTCGGTATAGAGTCCTCCTGACCAAGAATAACATCAAAGTACTAACAGAGACGGAGGCGGTGGCTTCAGAAATTTCAAAGGAAGGGAGTTCCGTCAATCTCAAGATCGTCCAAAAGGGAAAACAAGAAAACCTGGAGATTCAGAAAGTATTAGTGACGGGGAACAGGCGTGGAAATGTTGATGGCCTCGGCCTTGGAAAGGCATCTCTCAATCTGCAGGACGGATTTCTTCCTGTTGACCTCCATATGAAAACCTCTGTTCCAAGTGTCTTTGCAGCAGGGGACGTGGTCGGAAAAGGGTTCTTCGCCCACAAGGCTTTCCAAGAGGGGAGGACCGCCATTGAGAATATGACAGGAAAGGAATGCCAAATCAATTACCGACTCATTCCTAACTGTCTCTATGCCTACCCCGAAGCCGCATCTCTTGGTCTTACGGAGGAAGAGGCGAAAAGCGAGTGCGGAGATGTGGCGATTGGAAAATTCCCGTTCATGGCGTGTGGACAATCGATTGCAACAGGAAATCAGGAAGGGATGGTGAAGATCATATCGGAGAAAAAATATGGTGAAATCTTGGGGGTTCATATTCTCGGCCCCCACGCCACAGAATTGATCCATCTGGGTGCTATGGCGATGAGACATGAAATTGGAGTCGAGGAGATCAAGCAGATGATCTTTGCCCACCCCACCTTTTCAGAGGCCTTCTTTGAAGCAGCCTTGGACACCCATGGTGAAGCAATTCATATGACGAAAGGTTAATTTGAAGTATTCCTGTTCTGCAGTGCCGCGGTGCTGCAGTTGAGATGAACCCAACTACACGATGAAGGGATAAATTGGAGATCAACTATGGCGACGACGGTCATCATGCCCAAGCTTGGCTTGACCATGACAGAAGGAACGATTGAGAGGTGGTTAAAACAGGAAGGAGATCGTGTTGAAAAGGGAGAACCCCTCGTTGAAATCATCACCGAGAAGATTAACTTTCAATACGAATCCCCAGCTTCCGGCATTCTTCGGAAAATCCTCCATCACGAGGGAGAAACCGTTCCGGTGACCACCCCCATTGCCATCATCGCTGAAGAAGGAGAGGCTGTGGCGGAAGTAGAAATGGTCAAACCTGAGGTCCCTATGGAGTTGCCTATGCCTGCTGCTGTGCAAAGAGAAAGTAAGGAACCTACCAAAAGGATCTTCGTCTCTCCCATTGCCAGAAAGATGGCTCAAGAAAAAGGGATCGACCTTTCTTCCATCAAAGGATCTGGTCCGATGGGAAGGGTCATCAAAATGGATGTCTTGAAGGCAGCCGAAAAAGGGGTTGCCCCTCCAATACAGAGGCCTTCAGAAAAATTGATCCCTCTCAAAGGAATCCGAAGAGTTATTGCCAAGCGGATGACAGAAAGTTTCCAGAATATCCCTCATTTTTACCTCTCTTTAGAAATCGACATGACCTCCTGTCTCGCACTTCACGAACAATTGAGAGAAGAGGTGGAGAGACGCACCCAGTTGCGATTAACCCTGACAGATATCCTCGTTAAAGTAACAGCCTCAACCCTCAAAGACCATCCCATCATCAACTCCAGAATCGAAGGGGATCAGATTCATTTGATAGAAGAGATCAACATCGGGGTGGCCATTGCTCTCGAGGACGGGCTGATCGTCCCTGTCATCCATCATGCCGATCAAAAATCATTGACTGAAATCGCTTCCACCCTTAGAGACCTCACCCAAAAAGCGAAAGAGGGGAAACTCTCTCTCGAAGACGTGGGAGGGGGAACCTTTACCCTTTCCAATATGGGGATGCTCGGAATTGACAAATTCAATGCTATTATCAATCCTCCAGAATGTTCCATTCTGGGGGTTGGGAGAACGGTTGAAAAGCCTGTCTTTCATGGTGGGAAAATCAAGGTCAGGCCCATGGCCTGGTTCAGTCTATCTTCAGACCATCGAATCGTCGATGGGGCCACAGCCGCCCGATTCTTAAATCACACCAAGAGACTCATTGAAAACCCTGCATTTCTTTTAATCTAAGGAAATGCCATGTTTGAAGAGATAAGAACAAAATGGGCGGAGGGAAAAATCAAACGGATTGTATCTGCCAGGATTTTACCCGGATCCGACTTCATCTCAGGTGTCGAAAAGATATGCCTCGAAAACGGAATTAAAGCGGGACTCCTCAGTGGGATAGGGAGTCTTGAAAAAGCGACTTTTCTCATCCCCGTCAAAAAGCATGGGACAAAGAAAGGGGTGGGTTACAGCGAACCTAAGATGGTTATGGGCCCTCTCGAACTTTTATCAGCCAAGGGATTTATCAGTAAAGACTCTGAAAGTGACAATGGCCTATTCATTCACCTTCACGGAGTCTTGTGCGATGAGGAAGGGAGGTTGTTCGGTGGACATTTCTCACCCGGACAGAACCCAGCACTCCTGACTCTCGATGTCGTTATTCTCGAGTATGAGGATATCTCCCTGTCGAGGGTGTATGATCCTGAGATTGAGATGAGGGTGATCACCCCAAGGTCAAAGCAGTGAGGCGGAGGAGTGGCATTCGTACTTGACCAAAATCAAAGTCTGGAGCTGTACGAGCAGATGTTGACCATCCGTATGTTCGAGGAAAAGGCCATCGAACTCTTTGAGCACAACCTCATCCGGGGAAATGTCCATCCCTGTATCGGACAAGAGGCCGTTTCGGTAGGCGTATGCTCGAGTCTGCGCCGAGACGACTATATGCTGAACACACATCGGGGCCACGGCAACTGTATTGCCAAAGGGGCCGATTTGAAATCGATGATGGCTGAACTCCTCGGAAAAGCGACTGGCTATTGCAAGGGAAAGGGAGGCTCCATGCACATTGCCGATTTCGAGGGGGGAAATCTAGGCGCCAATGGCATTGTGGGGGGAGGCATCCCTATTGCAGTTGGGGCAGGAATCAGCATTCAGAATAGAGGCACCGATCAGGTCGTCGCTTGCTTCTTCGGAGACGGGGCGACGAATCAAGGGACCTTCCATGAAAGTCTGAACTTGGCCGCACTCTGGAAGCTTCCAGTCATTTTTGTCTGCGAGAACAATCTATATGCCCTTTCCACCCCGGTTCGTGAAGCCATTTCCATATCCCGTATTTCAGATCGGGCAATCGCCTACGGCATGCCCGGGATGAGCCTGAATGGGAATGATATCATCGAAGTATATACAAAAACCAAGGAAGCCGTGGAGAGGGCAAGAGCAGGAAAAGGACCTACACTCCTCGATTGCATCACCTATCGTTTTTTTGGCCATTTCACAGGGGATCCTGGTAGAGGAATTACCTATCGGTCAAAGGAAGAGATGGACCAATGGCTGAATCGTTGCCCGATCAAACAATTTAAGGAACGGCTTTTTCAAGAGAAAATCATGACGGAGGAAGCCGGAAAGGCGATCGAAGCGAATGCGAAGGTTTCCATCGAAAAGGCAGTCCAATTCGCAAAGGAGAGCCCCTTTCCGTCACCTGAAGAAGCTGTCCAGGATGTCTTTTTCGAAATTATGTAGGGGCGGCCCTCTGTGGCCGCCCGATCAAGGAGCCCACGGAGGGGCTTCCTTACATTAGGTTAAGAAACATGCCAGAGGTTACTTTTGTCGAATCCCTCAGAATGACCCTCAAAGAGGAGATGGAAAGGGATCCCTCTCTTATGCTCATCGGGGAGGACATTGGCCGCTATGGGAGCATCTTCGGCGTAACCAAAGGTCTGCTCGAAGAATTCGGGCCTCACCGGGTCCGGAGCACCCCGATCTCAGAATCAGCAATTATTGGCTCTGCATTGGGGGCAGCGATGACTGGAATCCGGACGGTCGCTGAAATCATGTATGTTGACTTTACCACCTGCGCTATGGATCAGATCGTGAATCAGGTCGCGAAGATGCGATACATGTCGGGTGGCAAGGCGAAGATCCCTCTGGTGATTCGTACCCAGGGAGGCGGAGGAAGAGGAAATGCTGCCCAGCATTCTCAGAGCCTTGAGGCACTTTTTCTCCATATCCCTGGTCTTAAAATTGTCATGCCATCAACGCCTTATGACGCAAGAGGTCTTCTAAAGACTGCTATACGAGACGATAATCCTGTGATGTTCATTGAACATAAACTCCTTTATGCGACCAAAGGCTCCGTCCCCGATGGAGAATACCTTATTCCCTTTGGCCAATCCGATATAAAAAGAAAAGGCAAGGATGTCACGATTGCTACAATTTCTTATATGGTCATGAAAGCTCTAAAAGCTGCTGAACGATTGGCAGGAGAAGGGATTGAGGCAGAAGTCATCGATCTGAGAACTCTTGTTCCTTTAGACCTTGAAACCATTCTACAATCCGTTCGTAAAACCAATCGGGCTGTGATCGTTCATGAAGGGTGCCGAAGAAATGGCATAGGCGCAGAGGTTGCCTGTTCTATCCAGGAAGAGGCCTTTGATTATCTCGATGCCCCTGTAGAGAGAGTGGGAGCATTAAATGTACCCATTCCTTATTCTGAGTCTCTCGAGAAAGCCGTCATTCCTGACGAAGAAGATATTATCACAGCCGTGAAGAAACTCCTGTACCAGACATGAAGATAAGTGTGATTTAAACGGCTTCAAAGTTCATCGTCGGGTATTCCATCAATCAGACTTTTGATAAAGGAGAAGAACCTTGAAAGCCAAAGCCATGGTGCTGGTAGAGCCGGGGCGTCTGGAGCTTCAAGAGTTTGAGGTGCGACCACCGGCCCCCGAAGAGATACTGATCAAAACCCGGATTACCTCGGTATGTTCAACGGATATTAAGGTTTTTCACGGTCAGGTGGGCTCAGCACATTATCCGGTGATCATGGGACATGAGTTTACTGGCGAAGTGGTGGAGATCGGGTCTGAAGCAGCAAAAAAATACTCAGTGGCGGTAGGAGACCGGGTAACACCGGAGCCATATATCCCATGTGGCCACTGTACCTGGTGTCGAACGGACCATCACTATCACAACTGCCCCACAGTGGGACTTTACGGGATTTCTCTGGCCTGCGACCAGCCACCGTACCTCCTCGGGGGTTACTCGGAATATGTGTATTTGATCGCCGGGACACTGCTGCATAAGCTAGCGCCAGCCGCACCTGACCTGGCCGGCAGCCTTTCCTCTGTGGTGGGTAACGGGGTGCGTTGGGTTAAGACCTTGGGGCAGATGAGCTTTGGCCAGAGCCTGGTGATCAGCGGCGCTGGCTCCCAAGGTTTGTGCGCTCTAGCTGCGGCGCAAGAGGCTGGTGTGGGCCCCATCGTCATGCTCGGTCTATCTTCGGACCATGCCCGATTTACCCTCGCCAGGGACATCGGGGTGGATCATATCGTGGAAGTGGACCATCAGGATCCTATTCAGGTAGTGCCAGAACTTATCGGCGGGGCACCCGATGTAGTAATCGAAACTTCCGGCGTGCCGGCAGCCATTCAGACCGCCATCAAAATGGTGCGGCGTTCCGGCCGAGTGGTTTCTATCGGCTTGTCAGGCGGCAAACAGACCCCTGTCGCTTTCGACGACCTCGTCTGGCGGGACATAACGTTGGTATGTGGCAAAGGCCAGGCTGGAAATGTGGTCGATGCCATACGTCTAATCAATTCTGGCAAGTACCCCTTTGATAAAATCAACAACTTTCGTTATCAGCTGTCAGAATTGGGACGTGCCTTGGCCGAAACCGAGAAGCCGCCAACCGGCTTCATCAAGGGAGCGGTGGTGTTTGAGTAACGGAGAGGCATTTGAAGAGAAAACCGAAAAACGACTGTGCATCCAATTTTAAACAATTTGTATCAATTTAGCTGTTTGAAATCGCACTCTAAAATCCCTCCCCACCTCCCTTTGCCTGTCTAATGACAGGAAAATGAT
>Ga0105100_10002799_pt1 | contig 10158 bp, 8 predicted proteins | sample PPLLak12cMay2015_2_FD_87033 | JGI IMG/M metagenome (GOLD analysis project Ga0105100, IMG submission 87033) | Freshwater sediment microbial communities from Prairie Pothole Lake near Jamestown, North Dakota, USA - PPLs Lake P8 Core (1) Depth... | ecosystem: Environmental > Aquatic > Freshwater >... | reverse complement strand
GCGATGACAAAGGTCGTTCGGCCTTCCATCAGGCTTGCCAGCGCCCGCTGGATGAGGCGCTCGGTCTCCATGTCGACGCTGGCCGTCGAATCGTCCAGGATCAAAATGCGCGGATTCATGAGCAGCGCCCGGGCGATGGCCACGCGCTGGCGCTGCCCCCCGGAGAGCGTCACGCCGCGCTCGCCCACCTGCGTGTCGTAGCCCTGCGGCATGGCGCGGATGAAGTCGTCGGCCTGTGCGACCCGGGCGGCGTCCTGCACCTCCTCCAACGTCGCCCCGGGCGAGCCGAAGGCGATGTTGTCGTGCATGCTAGCTGAGAAGAGGAGTGAGGTCTGCAGGACGATGCCGATCTGCCGTCTCAATGAGGTCAGTTCGAGGCGGCGGACATCGAGTCCGTCGACCAACACAGCCCCCCGCGTGACGTCATAGAAACGCGGGATCAGATGCACCAGTGAACTCTTGCCCGAGCCGGTTGGACCGATCAAGGCGACAACTTGATTGGGCTCGACCACCAGGTCGATATCACGCAAGGCGTGCGCCTTCTCGCCCTGATAGTGGAAGGAGGCGTTGCGGAACTCGACCAGGCCGCGCAGCCGCGGCAATTCGATGGCGTCCTCCGGCGAGCGGATTTCCGGCAGGCGATCGAGAATCTCGGCTGTGCGCTGCAGCCCCGCCGCCGCCTCGCCGGCGACATCGACCAGCCACGGCAGCTGCGTGGCCGGGTTGGCCAGCAGCAGCAAGTAGCTATTGAAGGCCACCAGCTCCCCGACCGTCATCTCGCCCTGCAATACCCGCTGACCCCCGAACCACAACACCAGAATCGTCCCCAGGATGACCAGCAGGTTGCTGGTCGGCATGATCCTGGCCCAGGCGCCCAACACGGTCAGGCGCGCCGTGTAGAGCGACCGGTTCGTCCGATCGAAGCGCTCGATTTCATGCGCCTCGCGGGCGAAGGCCCGCACCACCTGAACGCCGCTGACGTTCTCCTGCAGACGCGCCGAGAGTTCCCCCAAGGCGTTGTCTACCGCCAGGAACAGCCCGCTCACGCGCCGGCCGAAGCGAGTGGTTATCCAGACCAGCGGGACCATCGGCGCCAGCGCGATCCGCGCCAGGCCAGGATCCTCGACGAAGAGAATGGTGACGACGCCGACCAGCAGCAGGATCACCTGCACCAACTCGATCACGCCCTGCCCGGTGAAGCTCTGGATCGAGCGCACGTCTTCGATGCAGCGGCTGATCAGCTGCCCGCTCTGGGTGTGATCATGGAAGGTGAAGGACAGATGCTGGATGTGGTCGAACAGCCGGTTGCGCAGGTCGAACGACACCCGGTGTGACACCCACTCGCTGGCGTAGCGCTGCCCGAACGCCAGCAGCGCGTGGGCCACGCCCAGTCCCAGAATCGTCCCGGCGGAAAGCAGCAAGAAGCGGGTCGAGCTGCCCGCCAGCCCGCGGTCGATGACCTGGCGCAGGATCAGCGGCAGCACCAGATCGACGGCCGTCAGCGCCAGCAGCGCGAGCAAGGAAGCCAGCACCACACGGCGATAGGGAATCAGGAAGGGCAGCAGCCGTCGCAGGGAACGCATTCCGCTCCTACGCGGGGGAAAATGGGCGCCGCTCACAGCGGCGGCTCAACAAGGCTACCACAGGCCCGGGGGCCGCTTCAATCCGGCGGAGGCTGCTGTGCTTGCAGCCCGTCCGCCCCGCTCCCAGGCGGAACACCCTCGCGCGTCTGCACGCGGCGCATGGGACCGGGGAAGCCGGCCCGGAAATCCCTCGGCAGACTCTCCACCAGGAACCCCGGGAGCAGACGCATCTCGGCCAGGCCGTCGAGCGGGATATACGCCAGCCGCAAGTCCGGGTGATCCGGATGGGGCCGCACCTCGTCCAGCCTGACCGTCAACTTGGGCGCCTCCACCCAGAAATACCAGCCCAGCTCATGGATGGCGTGCCCGCCGTGGTCGACGAAGAAAGACTCGTGGAAGTACACCAACTTGCGGATGACCGCGATGACCCCGGTCTCCTCGAGGAACTCACGCGTCAGGCCCGCCTCGAGGCTCTCGCCGTGCTGGAGGCGGCCGCCGATGGGAAAGCAATAGCCGCCCACCCATTGGCTCACCAGGAGATGCTCGGAACGGAAGGCCAGCCCACGCACAACCAGGTTGAACAGCTGCGCCTCTCCGGCGGCGAACGTCATCCGGCACCCTCCGGCTGTGGGCCGCCCGGGCTGGCATCGATCCAGCGTGCGCCGACCACCCGAGCGAGATCCTCGACGCGCAGTTGCAGGTTGAGGCCGCGCTGACCGGCGCTGACGACGATCTCATCCAAGCGACGGGCCGACTCGTCCAGATAGATGGCGAAACCGCGCCGCAGGAGCGCCAGCGGCGAGATGCCGCCTACCTTCAGGCCCGTCAGCCGCTCGGCCTCCGCCTGCCGGGCCATCTGAACCTTCTTGACACCGATTGCCCGGGCGGCCAGCTTGAGATCGAGCGCGCGATCGGCCGGCACGAGGACAAGACAGGGCTTGGCCGTACGCGACGGCTGCCCGGTGGCCGTATCGACCACCTGAACAACCAGCGTCTTGTAGACCGTGCGCGGGGGAAGCCCGGCGTATTCAGCGACACCGAGCGCGTCGTGGATCGTATCGGGGAAGACGATCGTCCGATACGACACGCCCTGGCCATCCAGGAGCCGCATCGCCAGGGTCTTGATTTCCTTCATAAGGTCAACCCAGGCAGGAGGCTGCCGCGCGCTTCGTGAAGACACACGCCGATCTGCCCGCCGCTGCGTCTCAGAGTGCCGCCCCTTCGACCAACATCCGCCGCGCCGCCGCCCGTCCGATCTGCACGGCGAAGTTGGTGCCGCGGTCCCAGGGGTAGACCTGACTCATGCTGGCCAGCCACAGCCCAGGGATCGGCGTCTTCAGATCCGGGATCGCCTGCGAGTGGTTCAGCGGCGGCACCGGCTGGGCGTACGGCGTGCGAAACAGCCACGAAGTGCGCACCCACTCCGGTGTGAAACGCGGATTGAACCGCTGCAGCGCCGGCAGGAAACGCCCCAGGAGCTGCTCATGGCTCAAGGTGAAGTACTCGTGCGCCGGGTCCAGATAATCCCCGCAGTAGACGATGTGGTCGCCGCCGAAGTGTTCCGGTGAAAGGAAGTTGGTGTGCTCGACCAGAGCCAGGAAGGGGAAGCCGGCCGGCTTGGGCAGGTTGTGCCAGTAGTATCCGGACTCGGAGAGTCGCTGGCGAAGCGCCAGGACCAGGACGACCGCGCCCATCGACTTCAACTCGCGCAGCCGGCCCAGGTACTCACCGGGCAGGCCGGGCGTCAAGCGTGCCAGCAGCCCCGGGGAAGTGGTCACCAGGACCTGGTCGAACGACTCAGCCCTGTCGGCCAGTCTCACATTCAGCCCGCCGGCCTGCCGCTCAATCCGCTGCACCGCGGTCCGCAGCTCGATTCGCACCCCCTGCGCGCGGATGTGCTCGGCCAGCGCTTCGAGGAACGCCTGGAATCCACCCTCGAAGGTGCCCAGTCGCGGCGTGCGCGCCTTCACGCGCGCCCAGAACCAGGCCATGTTGACCTCGCGGTAGTGCTCGCCAAACTTGCTGATCAGCAGGGGTTCCCACAGCACCTCGTAGCAGCGCTTACCCATCTTGCGGCTGAGCCACTCATCGGCGGTCACCCGTTCCAGCGGACGCCAATCACGCGTCATCAGCAGCGACAGGCCGACCAGCCCGGCCCGCAACGCCTCATGTTTGGCCAGGGCCGGGAAACGCAGGACATTCAGCGTACGCGAGGCGAAGCCCGCGCCGGGCAGCCGGTCCAGCCAGCGCGCCCCCGGCCAGGTGTGCGAGAGCGGCCCATCCAATGGGTAGAAACGTTCCTTGTAGTATCCGGCCGTGATCGGCCAGGGGAAGATGACCTTGTCGCGCCAGCCCAGCTCGTCGATCAGCCCCAGGATGTCCCGATCGCTGGCGAACCAGTGGTGGTAATACTGCTCGACCGTCCAGTCCCATGTCGGGTCACGAAAGCCGGCCGCCAATCCGCCGACCTGCGACTCTGCCTCGAACACGGTCACGGAATGTCCGGCCCGGACCAGGTCATAGGCCGCGGCCAGTCCGCCGGCCCCGGCTCCGACGATGGCGATCTTCATCCGGACCCCTGGCCGGCCATTTCCGTCCGCACCTGCCGCCAGCTCACGCTCTCGCGCGCCATGTAGTACGCGCCCAGCAGCGTGATCGGCAGCCACAGCGCGCCGTGCAGGACCAGCGTGTAAGCCGCCGCCGTCCCAGCTGGGACGCCGTAGGCCTCCAGGACGGCAATGCCCGGCGCATCAAAGGTCCCAACGTAACCGGGAGCCGAAGGGATCGTCGTGGCCAGGTTGACGATACCGTTCATCAACATCAGGGCAAAGAAGCTCACCTGGAACGGGAAGGCGTGCATCAGAAACCAGTACTTGCCCGTCTCGAACAGCCACACCACCACCGAGGTCAGCAGGACCATCAGCACGTCGGCGGGGGATCGTAGCGAAGCCAGCCCGCCCAGGAACCGCCCGGTCAGGTCGGTCACCCGGGTGCGGAAGCGCGCCGGGACGAGGCGCTCGCTGAACCAGGCCACTGCGGCGGCGGCGCGCTGGGGGAAAGCCGCCATCAGCAAGAAGGCCAGCACGGCCCCCAGGAACAGGGCCGCCCCCCACAGCGTCAGTGTGCGGATGCTGCCGACCAATCCGGAATCGGCCGTCAGTCGCGCCAGCTCAGGCAGATTCAGAACCACGAAGGCCAGCATGACCACGCCGTCGAAAGCCCGCTCGACGATGATGGTCGCCAGCGAGGCGGAGATCGGAACGCCCTCCCGCCGTTTCAGGATGTAGGCCCGCAGCACCTCCCCTGCGCGTGCCGGGTAGATGTTGTTGCCCATGTAGCCGATGGCCACGATCGGGAACATCGTCCGCGTGGGGATACGCTTGAGCGGTCGCAGCAGGTAGTGCCAGCGCCAGGCGCGCGCCCACACGCCCAGAAAGTAGGAAGCCACGCCCGGCACCAGCCAGATGTAGTTGGCGCCGCGCACCGCCTCCCAGATATCGCCCAGGCGCAGGCCGCGCAGCGCCAACCACAGGAACAGCGCACTGATGGCCAGACCCAACCAGAACTGCCAGCGCTTCAAGAACCCTCCCGCCGCGAAGGGGCGGCCGTGCGGGGGCATTCTACCCCAGGTCCCGGAAAGCACGCCGGGTGCGGAGGCAGGCTCCGCACCCGGCGAGGCGCGTTCGGTTCGCCGATCAGCCCGTTGCGACCGTCTGCGGGAGCATCCGATCCAGGATCCTCTCCAGAGCCATCGTGTGGCTGCACACCCCTCGCGTCAGGAAGAAATCGCAATCGCACTTCCAACTGCCCTGTGAGAACTCGACCGTGTGCGGGTTGTTTTCCCCATCAAAGGTCGCCCGGAAGGCCTCGAAATGAATCCGCTCGCGTTCCTCCGCATACCGCTTGGCCTTCTCGATCTTGCCGATCATCCCGTAATCCATGGCCACTCCTTGTCGATGGGTAGTTGAAATCAAACGGGCACGCGGCGTTTCAGCCTCGTGCCCGTGGATGGCAGCTTCTGCCTTGTCGAGCGGCACCGCTCATGGCGGCATACCCTCCTTCGTTCGCCCTTGAGTATACGGGCCGGCGCCGGCCGCGTCAATGGACGAAAGACCTACGGCCGGCCGCCGCTCCTCGGTAGGACGGGCCGGTTGCGGGCCTTCGGGATTGACCCGCCCACACCCCCCGGCTACAATGGGCGGATGTCTGTGAGCCCTGTGCCGCACCGCCCGGCCGGCTTCGAGCGGCCGGATCACGATCCCCCGGCCCGGTCGACTGTACGCTGACCGCGCCCGCCCCCCCCGGGCGCCGGGCAGGCAGCCCATTACCGGTACGCGACCCGAGTGACTGGACGGAGAAGCCCATGGCCAAACGAGAATTCTTATCCCGCCGGGCGCCGGCCTTCGCCGACGTCCCCGACGACAAGTGGAATAGCTGGCGCTGGCAGCTGAGCAACCGACTGAACACGGTCGAGGAGATCGGGCGCGTTCTCCCGCTTACCGACAGCGAGCGCCGGGCGCTGGCGGCCACACACCTCTTCCGGGTGGAAATCACCCCCTATTTCATTTCGCTCATCCATCCGGACGATCCCGACGATCCGATCCGCAAGCAGGTCATTCCTACCGACGCCGAGATGGTGCCCTTCACCGCCATGATGGAGGACTCGCTGGCCGAGGACGCCCACTCGCCGGTCCCGGGGCTGGTCCACCGCTATCCGGACCGGGTCTTGATGCTGGTCACCACCCAATGCGCCTCCTACTGCCGCTACTGCACCCGCTCGCGCATCGTCGGCGACCCGGGCGAGCAGTTCTCGCGCGCCGAGTTCGAAATGCAGCTCGACTACCTGCGCAAGACGCCGCAGGTGCGCGATGTGCTCCTCTCCGGCGGTGACCCGCTCACGCTGGCGCCCAAACTCCTGGAGGAGTTGATCGCCCGCCTGCGCGAGATCGAACACATCGAGATCATCCGCATCGGTTCGCGCGTGCCGGTCTTCCTGCCGATGCGCGTCGACGAAGACCTGTGTGACATGCTGCAGAAGTACCACCCCGTCTGGCTGAACATCCATGTCAAGCACTCCAACGAGATCTCGAGTGAGCTGGCGCAGGCCTGCGACCGCCTGACGCGGGCCGGTGTGCCCCTCGGCAATCAGTCGGTCCTGCTGGCCGGGGTGAACGACTGCGTGCACATCCAGCGGCAGCTGGTTCAGGACCTTGTGCGCATCCGTGTTCGCCCTTACTACCTGTACCAATGCGACCTGGTGGAGGGCTCGGGGCACTTCCGCACGCCGGTCGCCAAGGGCGTCGAGATCATCGAGGGCCTGCGCGGGCACACTTCCGGATACGCCGTGCCCCATTACGTCGTCGACGCGCCGGGCGGCGGAGGCAAGATCCCGGTCATGCCCAATTACCTGATGAGTATGTCCGACCACAAGATCGTCCTGCGCAACTTCGAGGGCTTCGTCACCACGTACGAAGAACCGGTCGAGTACACGCCGCACGATCCGGCGACGTGTGCCTACTGCAAGAACAAGCGGCCGGAGCCGGGTCAGGCCGGGATCACCGGCCTGCTCGACGGCGAGCACATGTTCGTCAAGCCGGTCGGGTTCGACGAGATCCACAGCCGCGGTGGCGGCGTCCACCGGCTGCGGGCGGATCCGACCAAGTGGCAGCCACTTGGCATCGGCGGCCCGCCCAAGCCGCTGCCGGAGCCGAAGGACGAGCCAAAGACAGGCTGAAGCGGATTCTCGGGGGCCCAGGGGCGGGAATTACATACCCGCCCCCAAGGCCCCCGAGACCCCCGTTCCCCTCGCGCAGAACCCCGAGCAAAGCGAGGGGCACCCCCGAAAGCGGCGGTTGAGGGCGCCCTCGAATCCGAGGAGCCCCTCCGCCGCGCGAGTGTTGTGGAGCACCACCCACCCCCGGGCATCCTGCACCACAAAGGGCAATAGCGGAGTATCCGTCAACGAGAGGCGGCGGATAGTTCCGACCTGTATTCGTACCATCAACCGCCGCTTACGAAGGGAGGGGGTTGGGGGACCTGGGGGCAAGGGGGAGGGGGATGTAAGCCCCCTCCCCCCGCCCCCAGAATCCCCTCAGCCACCGCTCTCGTTCCTCACGCCATTCAGCGGGATCACATTCTGAGCCAGGCCGTGTCCCCACGGTTTGACCCAGATGGCGTCCGTGATCAGCTTGGCCAGCGCTTCGTCTGAAGCGCCTGCTCGCAGCGGGGCGAGCAGGTCTACCTCGTTCTCGCGCAGCAAGCACAGCCGCAGTCGGCCGTCGGCCGTCAGGCGGACCCGATTGCATGTGGCGCAGAAGGGTTGGGTCACCGAGGCGATCAGACCGATGATGCCGGGCGCGCCCGGGAGCCGGTACAGGCGCGCTTCGCCATCCAGACGGCCATCGTTGACCGGTTCCACGGGACCCAGTCCCGCCTCGATGAGCCGCAGGATCTCCGCATGCGTCACAACCTGGCTGGTCTGCAGCTCGGTCACCCCGGCGAACGGCATCATCTCGATGAAGCGCACCTGCCAGGCCTTGTCGCGCGTCAGTCCCGCCAGGTCCGGAACATCGGATTCGTTGTAGCCGCGCACCACCACCGCATTGAGTTTCATCGGTCCCAGCCCGGCCGCCTCGGCAGCTTCGATGCCGCTCCAGACGTCGTCGAGCGAGCCCCAGCGGGTGATGCGCTGGAAGCGGTCGGGGTCAAGCGTATCCAGGCTCACGTTGACACGCTGCAGCCCGGCTTGAGCCAGAGGGCCGGCCAGCTTCGCCAGCAGCACGCCGTTGGTCGTCATCGAGATCGAGCCGATCCCGGGCGTGGCCGCGATCTTCCGCACCAGCTCGACCACCCCGGCGCGCACCGTGGGCTCACCGCCGGTCAGGCGGATCTTGTCGAAGCCCAGACGGGCGAAGATCGCCACCAGGCGGACAATCTCATCATCCTGCATCAGCTCCTGACGCGGCAGGAAGGTCTGATCCTCCGGCATGCAGTAGACGCAGCGCAGGTTGCAGTGGTCGGTCAGGCTGATGCGCAGATAGTGGATGTCGCGGCCGAATCGGTCGTTGAGCATGGGCGCTCCAAGCCCATTCTACCGGCAGGCGGGGAATACGACAAGGGTAGTCATATTTTGACCAATCGGGCCGGCCCCGGCGCGTTTGCCGGTTCACGCGCCGTTTACCGGCCGGCATCGTCGGGGCAACACCACCGGGCGATCCTCAAGCCGATGGCAGCTCCCGACACGGGCCTGAACCCGCCCTCGCGGCCGGACCGCTGGATCGCCGTCGCCCTGGCGCTCGCTTCTCTGAGCGTCTACCTGCTGACCCTCACCCCGAGCCTGTCCTACATGAGCCCGGACGGGAACGAGCTGGCGACCATCCCATCCATCCTCGGCCTGGCGCACCCGCCGGGCTACCCGCTCTACACGTGGCTTGGGAAGGTCTTCACACTCCTGCCGCTCGGCGATGTGGCCTTCCGCATGAACTGGATGAGCGCCACCCTGGCGGCCTGTGCCGTCGCGGGTCTCTACCTGGTGGCCGTCTGGCTCCTCCCGCCCGACGGCCGCGGGCGCCGTGCCGCCGCTGCCCTGTCGGCACTGCTCTTGGCATTTGGACCGACGTTCTGGTCCCAAGCGGTCATCACCGAGGTCTACGCGCCCAACCTGGCCGCCGTCGCGCTCAGCCTGCTGCTCCTCCTGCGCTGGGCCCACTCCCGGAGAGACCGGGACTTCTTCTTCTTCGCCTTGGCCTTCGGCCTGTCACTCGGAATGCACTTGTCCGACCTTGGTTTCGCGCCGGCCTTCGCCCTGTTCGTCGTGCTCACCGACTGGCGCGCGCTCAAGCGCCCGACCTGGTGGCTGGCCGGACTGGCCGGATTCGGGATCGGCGCGGCACAGTATGTGTGGGTCCTGGTCCGCCTGCATACCTTCGACCCGGCCTTGCTGCTCGGCCAAATCCCTTCTGGCCTGGCCGGGCTGTACGCCTACACCCTGGGCTCCTTCTCCGGACTGAAGTTCGCCTTCCCGTTGAGCGCCATCCCCGAGCGGGTCGTCATCTACCTATACCTTCTCGGGCAGGAGCTCGGCTGGCCGGCGCTTGCCGTCGGCGTGGTCGGCCTGGCCAGCCTCCTGGTTCGACGGCCGCGTGCATTCCACCTTCTGGTCGGCATGTACCTGGTCCACCTGTGGTTCTTCCTCCAGTACCGCGCCTTCGACCTGGAGGTCTTCTACCTGCCGGCGCATTTCCTGTGGGCGGTCTTCGTCGCATTCGGCGTGTGCCAGATCCTGACCGCCGTCTGGGCCGTCCTGGTCCGCTCTGGGAATGCGTCTGGTGCAGCCAGGCTGGCGCATGCCTGCCTGTCCGGCCTGCTGGTAATCAGCGCGGCCGTCCCGCTTCTCAGGAACTGGGCGGAGGCGGATCGCTCGCAGGACGTCGCCATCAACGACTTCTACGTCAACGTGTGGGAAATGCTCCCGCCGCAAGCGGCGCTGCTCACACCCGGCGGCGTACTCGGGTACGACGCCTTCTACTGACGGCTGGTGTATGACGCCCGGCCTGACGTGTTTCTCGCCCCCCCG
>Ga0105100_10002796_pt1 | contig 10162 bp, 8 predicted proteins | sample PPLLak12cMay2015_2_FD_87033 | JGI IMG/M metagenome (GOLD analysis project Ga0105100, IMG submission 87033) | Freshwater sediment microbial communities from Prairie Pothole Lake near Jamestown, North Dakota, USA - PPLs Lake P8 Core (1) Depth... | ecosystem: Environmental > Aquatic > Freshwater >... | reverse complement strand
GTTCCCCAGCTGGCGTTCTGGAGCACAGACCACACTTCGGCGAAGTCGATCCCGGCGAGCATGGGTATCAGGGCCCCGGCGGCGAGGACGAGCAATGCGGCGGTGGCGACATCCCGGCCGGAGACGCGTCGGAGTTTCACTGGCTCGGGCAAGGGGAGCCCGGTGGCCTTGGTGACGGCCTCCTGGAGCTCGTCCATCACGTCCTTCGGACTGTCTGTTTCGTTGCGTGTCCCACGGCTGACCGCGGGCAGCTGCAGATAGGGGAGCGCCCGCGCCAACCTGTCGACACCAAGCGCCCGCGCAGCCGCGTCGACCGCGCGGGTGGGCCCGACGAGAAGTGCCGTCGAGAAGAGCATCTCGACGATGTCTTGCTGACGCTCGGGATCGTCGGCGACCAGGGATCCGAGCGAGAAGTCCGTGAACGCGGTGTCTGTCCCGTCGACCAGGATTGCCTCTGTGGTCAGGTTTCCGTGGCTGATCGAGGCGTCGTGGAGTCGTCCCACCTGCTGCCAGATCCCGGTCAGGAGATCGTCCTCGATCGCATCGGCATCGAGGCCACGCAAAGTGGGAAGGCCGCCTCGCTGGACGAGGAGCGCCAGCTCGGAGGTGGCCTCGCCGGCGGCGATCACCTCGGAGACCCGGACGCCGGCACGCCCGGCCATCATCGTGACCAGGGCCTCGTGCTCCACGGCCTGGAGACGCGAGAAGCTCACGGCGCGGCCGCTCTCCCGATACCAGAGAGTGCGCCAGGCCTTGGCCATGCGCATGCTGTCGGAGGCATCTCTGCCGTAGGCCTTGATGGCCAGGGTCGAGTCGTTGGGGACGGTGGCGACGAGACGTCTCACGCCCCAGGTCTGCTCCGGGTCGATCCGGACATCGTCGACCACCAGACCCATGGCTCTCAAGGAGGCGGCGACCGCGGCCGGGTCGGGATAGCCCCGGGGCGAGCCGACGATGAGCAGCACGGAACCGGACGCCAGCATCCCGATTCCCATGGCCCCGAAGGCATCGGATGGATCCCCGTAGCCGAGCATGACTGCTGCGACCGTGGTCAGCACGACCGTTATCCAGCCCAGACGGCGCAGGGGTCTGCCGAGATGAGGCGAAGCCGCGATCAGGGTGGCGACCACGAGGACCACGCGCAGTATGGGGAAATGCGGGGAGGGACTACTCAGACTGAATTCCGAGAGAATCGCGGTCCAATCGTCGTCGAAGATTTGGGTGAAGACGAGAGCCAGGATGATGGACGCGATGAGCGAGACGAGCACATCCCGAAGGGCGCCCCGGAGCTTGCGTCCGCCGATGACCGTCGCCGCGATCAGAAACACGCAGTAGAGCAAGCCAAAGGCAAAGACGAGCTCCATGAGCGAAACCACCCAAGAGGGCTGGGCAGTGATCAGGTCCTGGATCGCGGTCTCGAAGACGGTCAGCCGGTCGGCTCCGTAGACCCCCCAGCCGATGAGCAACAGGCCGGTGGCAGCCGTCACCGCGTCACTGGCCCGCCTCACCCGCGGCTGCGAGTAGGTGGTGAGGAAGTAGGTGAAGCGCGGTCGGTCCGCCGGACCGCCGTCATTCTGGCTCAATGGATCTCCATTGCGGGCACCTTCGTCCTCCGATGTCGAGCTCTGACCCCTGTCACCAGATCTCTCCCAGACTAGGAAGGCGAGGTCGCACCGCTCATCACCCCGCCGGGGTGAATCGATCCTCGGAGCACCGACCATTTAGTACCGAACGGGTGATGCGGGGATTTGCTGTCGAGTTGAATGATTGCAGACAGAATTTGCGTCTTGTTCGCGACTCGACGGAAATCGAGGGTGCCGACGGCAACTGTCGATAGAGGGTCGTTCGCGACCTTTACCGAGCTTTGAGGAGGCCGCCATGTCCCATACGTCGGATGCCTTGCCCGTACCCGCTCATCTGGGTGGATCGGAGTCGATGACGAGAACCCCAGTGGTTGGCGTGCCCGCACATGACCTTGCGCCCATGTATGTGCCAGGTGCCGAAACCCTGTCAGCGGGGGAGATCCGGGTCACCGTGCTGGGCAGTGGCGATCCCTGGATCCGGCGGAGTCAGGCGTCGGGGTCGCTGCTGATCGAGGTGGGTAACCCTGAGCAGGACTTCTTCTTCTTCGATCTCGGTTCGGGCGCACTGGCAAACTTCACGTCGTTGATGCTCCCGGTCGAGGCTACGACGAAGGTCTTCCTGTCTCATTTGCACGCCGACCACGTGGGCGACATCCCCGGGCTCATGGGGAGCCTGTCCAAGTCGGGGCGGGTCGACCCGGTGGAGGTCTGGGGAGGTGGGAGCGAGGACCCGACCCTCGGGTTGGCTGCTTTCGCTGATCACATGGGTAAGGCGTTGGCTTGGGACACTGCCTCTGTCCGTGGCGTTCGCCCCACTTCTGGTTGCGAGATGGTCCCCCACGAGATTCCATACGACCGACCGGAGACGATCTATGAACGCAACGGCGTGGCCATCTCCTCCTTCCCGGCGATCCACGGGCTCAGTGGCGCTGTCGGCTACAGCGTCACCTATGCCGGGTTGAAGGTCGTCTTCTCGGGAGATACGCGCCCTTGCAAGCACGTGGTGGAAGCCGCCTCGGGCGCCGACCTGTTGATCCATGAGTGTTTCCAGTCCCCTGCGGTCTTTGCCCACGCCACGGGGCTTCCTCTGGAGACGGCGATGCAGATCACCCGTCTGGCACACACGATCCCGGAGCAGATGGGAAAGATCCTCGACCTGACCAGGCCCCGAATGGGAGCACTCTGGCACTTGGACGTGACGCCCGGTGTGGATGCCGTCTTCGAGGAGCTGGGTGCCTCCTACACCGGGCCGGTGACGATCAGCCAGGACCTGACCGTCTTCAATGTCACGGAGGACGCGGTCACCGCCCGCCAGGCGAAGGTCAACGAGGCGGCACCACCGGTGCACGGGCCTTCGAAGACCAGTCCCGCACTCGATCCACAACCGACCCCTCCGACGTGGTGGACCGAAGCACTCCTCGACCTCTGACCACACCGATCTGCACCCTGCGTACCACGGGGAACCCGCGAGCGAACACGAAAACCGATTCGTACCAATCGGGTGATGCGGAGACGTGTGCCCGAGAAGCATGATCCATGAATACGACAAGGAGGTCGTTCATGGGTTTGCGCGGTCGAAGACAGGAGCGCGTGGAAGATCGTCAGACGTTCGGCAGAGGCGGTGACGCGATCCAGTATCAGATGAGAGAGAAGTTGGTCTCGATCGGAGACGACTTCTGGATCGAGTCCAGCCGCGGGGAGCGAGCCTTCAAGGTGGACGGCAAGGCACTGCGCGTCCGCAAGACCCTCGTGTTCGAGGATGCCAACGGCCATGAGCTCGCCCGGATCCAGGACCGGCCCGTCCGGATTCGCGACTCCATGGAGGTCGAGGGCCCCGACGGTTCCACCATCGCCCTGATCAAGAAGGCAATGATCTCGCCGTTGCGCGAGCGGTACACGATCTCCGTGGGCGATGGCCCTGACCTGGAAGTACAGGGGAACATCCTCGACCACGAGTACGAGATCTCGTCGGGGCGGGACAAGCTGGCAGAGGTGTCCAAGAAGTGGTTCAGGGTGCGCGACACATACGGTGTCCAGATCGAGCCGGGACAGGATGCAATCGTGCTGCTGGCGGCCACAGTCGCGATCGACATGATGGCCGCTTGACCCTGTCGGGAAGCCTGCATCCCGCGGACCTGTGAAACCGCACGGTCAGGTTGTGCCAACCCCGATCCGAGGTCCGAGCGGCATGCAGGGCTTCCCCTGCCATCGAATCCCACACCTGAGCAGGTCCGGGGGAGTGCATCTTTGGCAATCGGGGTGGCATTGATCCTGGGGCAACCGGACTCGCTCTCAGGCTGGCCGATTCCCGGGTGCCCGTGGTGCGATGGTGGGTGACATTTACGTTGGTGGCAGCTATTCCGCTGCTTCGGCTCATCCCGGCATGGCTGGCGCTGGCCGTCGTATCCGCGTTTTGTGATGATCGTCGCCATGGTCGAGCGCGATGACAATGATCTCGCCCGGCCTCCTGTCACTGAAGCGGTTTAACCGGAGCCCATGGCGCGGGCCAGTGCAGCCGACGCGGAAGGCGAAACCTCGCTCAGAGCAGCCTCGAGCGAGCCGGCGATGGAGCCGCCGGTGTCGTGGCCGTGGGCCGGCAGGGTCGTCTCTTGCCAGTGGAGCATGTCGGTGATCACCTGATCGTCACCGACCAGCATGGATGCCTCCACCGCGCCCAGAAGCAGCGAAAGCTCGGCAAGGAGCATGGGCTGCCCATTGTCGGAGCCAATCGAGGCCAGCTCCCTCTGGGCAGCAGCCAGGACCTGTGGGCGCTGCCTGATCAGGTCGGTCAGGTCCTGGGATGGATCGACCGCCCTGGCCTCGGCGGTCTCAGGGTCGGGCGTCCATGTTTCGAGGACATCGGGCACGTCTCGCGGGCTCGGCACCCAGGCATCGGCGCCGATCGCTTCTGCCCACCTCCCGGTGGCCCCGAACCCCTTGCCGCCAACGATCACCGGGACACCAGCGGCGTGGCTGGCGCGTATCACGGCCCTTGCGCCGGTGAGATGATTGGCCATGGCACAGGAGAGGGCCAGCGCGTCCGGAGGCTCGATAGCGAGGTACTCCTGGAGGTCCGAGGCGAGGACATTGGCTCCGAGAAAGGTGGTTCGATATCCAAGAAAAAGTAGGTGGGCGGCCACCAACCGAGCGGGCAACGAGTGGTCGTCTCCCTCGGCGGCGGCGACCACGATTCGCGTTCCCTCCGTTGGCTGGTCGAAGGATCCCGCCAGCAGCGAGACCACCGTTTCTACGGTGGCGGTGGCCGCGTGCTCCTCGGAGATGAGATAGTCGCCGCTCTGCCATCTGGCGCCGATGTCCCGCTCGGTCGGGATGAGCACGTCGAAGAGGATCGTGTCGAAGGGCACGCCCTCATCCAGCAACCCCGATATCAGGTGATAAAGGCCTCCGGAGTCACCCATGATGGCCGCGGACGTCGCGGCCAGGCGGGCTTCTGGAAGACCGGTTCTGTCCACGCTCACGTTGGATACCTTGCTTCGCCTGGCATGTTGAATCTAACCAAACACGGGGTCGATGACGGCTCGGAGCCGGGCTTCCCCTGCGCCCCCGAGGAACCACCACCATCCGATTCCGAGGGAGGCGAGGGTCAGTCCCCCTACAAGTCCTAGGTACGAGATGACCCATGCATCTCCGTGTCCGACAAGCGCGTGCCATCCCAGTAGCAGACCGGCGAGACAGGCCGCGGCCCCGGAAGCCGTGTATAGGACGGTCATCCAGCCGAACCAGCTGAAATCCCGGCCGAATCGGATGGTCACCACCTTGGGCTTGTTCAGCGGGAACAGGTAGGTGTCTTCCATCCGGGCAGCGATCAGCCAATTCTCGCCCTGGCGGGCGTTGATCGCATTTTCCAGTGCGGCTGCGTAATGCCTGGAAAAGATCAGGTAGGAGGCGTCGAAGGCGGTCTGGTTGGCTCCGATCAAGGCGACGCCCGGCACGAGCAGGAAGGCCTCCGGGACACCCCACCAGCCAAGGATCAACAAGGCGAGCGTGATCACCGTAACCGACCTGGTGTCGGCGAAGAACCGCTCGTGGTAGTAGCGAGTCATGCCACGCATCCGGGCGAGTTGCTGCTGCGCGGTCTTGATCTCGTCCATCGTGTCTCGATGATTCGTAGCCCTCATCCGATTCGGACGTGGCCTTCGTATAGAGGTCATGAACGACGGTTCCGACTCCTCAGCTGTCTCGGGTACCGGCTCGCGGCCCGGCGTCATCGACGAGTTGCGTGAGCTCTATGGTCGGGTGGGAGTCGCCGACGGGATTCTCCCTCCTTTGCTCTTCGCGGGCGTAAACACCGTTTGGGGTCTTCCCGCAGCTGCCATCGTCGCCCTCGGCTCCGCGCTGCTGATCGTCACGGCCCGTCTGCTCCGTGGGAAGCCGCTCCGTTTCGCTGTAACCGGCCTTGTCGGAACCGTGTTGGCGGTTGTCCTCGCCCTCCGGTCAGGTTGGGCCGGGGACTACTTTCTTCCCGGCATCCTCTCCGGGGTCATCACCACCCTCGCCATCATCGGCTCTCTCATCATCAGACGGCCATTTGTGGCGTGGTCCAGCTGGATTGCCCGGGGATGGCCGCTGACCTGGTACTGGCATCCCCGGGTCCTCCCCGCCTACATGAAGGTCACCTGGTTGTGGGCGGCGTTCTTCGCAATACGCAGCTCGGTGCAATGGTGGCTGTATGCGGAGGGGGAGACTGTGGTCTTGGGGCTGGTCCGGATCGCTACGGGTTGGCCCGCGTTCCTCGCCCTGCTGATTGCCACCTATGTTCTTGGGCGTCGACGGTTGACCGAGCTCGCCGGGCCGTCGGTGGCCGATTACGCGGCGGGTACGCCAGAGCCGTGGCAAGGTCAGCCGCGAGGTTTCTGACTCAGCCCCGCTCTGAGCGACCCCAAACGGCCAACGTATCATCGCCCCATGCGCTCTTGGGGTCTGGCGTGGGGGAAGTGAATGCTGGTGACGCTGCCGCAGCGGCTCGAGTCGGCGATGGTGACCGGACCGCCATCGAGGCGATCTATCGGGAGTATGGCGGTGCGGTCAAGGCGGTAGCCCTGCGGGTCCTTCGAGACGAGGCCCTCGCCGAGGATGTCACTCAGGAGACGTTCCTCGGGTTCTGGAACGCCCCGCAGAAGTTCAACCCCGAGCGCGGCTCCCTGCGGGCGTTCCTCCTCACTATCGGCCACCGAAAGGCGGTGGACGTGGTGAGATCTGAGGTAGCGCGATCCCGCCGCGAGCTGACGCCACCGGATCCGGTCCACTTCGACCTCGAGGAGGAGGTCTTGGTGAGGGGTCTCGCCGAGGACGTCCGCAACGCCCTCGATGGGCTGGCGGAAGCGGAACGCGAGGCGATCGTCCTCGCCTACTTCGGTGGGCTGAGCTACGTCGAGGTGGCCAGCCGCCTTGGTGAGCCCGAAGGCACGGTGAAGAGCCGAATCCGCAGTGGGATGCGCAAATTGTCCGTTGCCCTGGCGGAGGTGAGGGCGTGAGGTGCCCGACGATCAGACGTTGAGAGGATGCTTCAGTCTTCGTCTCCTTCGTGCTCCTCGCCCTCGCCTTCCTCATCGCCCAGGTTTGTGGCCAACCCTTCGGCGAGAGCGGTCAACTCCGCGTCGGTGAGCCGGGCGTCGGGATGAGTGAGCAGATACGTCCCAGGGGGCATGGACCCCTCTCGAACCGTTTCTGCCGACTCATCACCCTCCTGGGGTCGGTTCCACTCTGAGAAGTTCAGCGTCTCGCGCCCTTCCTCGACGTCTCGTTGCACCATCCAGGACAACGGCGCGACATTCGAGTACCACGGCCAGACCGTCTCGTTGCTATGGCAGTCGTAGCAAGCGCGCACCGCCAGCTTTCGTGTCTCGGCTGAGTCCCAAGCCGGCTCGGCGATCACCGGCGGGTTGGAGTGATCCCGCCCATATGGAATGACCTGGATGACGAGCAGACTGCCGAAGAGAATTGCTAGCCCCCACTTCAGCCAACCCATCGAGTCCTCCTTCTGTTGAGCTGGTGTAGCCGCGAACCTTCCTTGATTCTTCCCCGGATCGGTGGTCACCTGGAAGGGACGAAAGACCCGTCGGAATCGGACAGAACGCCGGTGACCTTCTCGTCGGACGGTCTTCGGAAGAACGAGCGTGAGCAACCAGACATCCGGCACCAGTCTCTCGGTGCGCCAGACGGCCTTCATTGGTGTTGATGCCATGGTCGGCGCCGGGATCTTTGCCGCGCAGGCTGTGTGCTCGAGCCGGTGAGCGGCAAGCCGTCGAGCGCCTGAGCAGTCGAGGTCGTCGTGGTCACCGCCGCCGTGATGGGCGGCCACGGGTTCGCCTTGAGTGCAGCTACCTTCAGTCGGAGACGGACTGGGCCAGGTTGGTCACCTCTTTGACCACCAGCTCGGGTCGATCCCAGATGACCATGTGCAGCCCGGTCCCTGTGGCGACCGTGGAATCGGACTCGGTCGAGAGCCCCGCATAGAACTCGAGCCCATCCTGCCAATAGCCGTTCGCCGCCTCTGCAATCTCAGCGCCGGTGCCTTCGATGAATTGCCGGCTGAGGAAAACCGCGGTCGGGTCCTGACCGATCACCACGAGAGGCTTGCCTCCGAGGTCCTCGAGCGAGGCTGACACGGTTGGATCCAGATCCTGCTCCGGAGGTTTTCCTTCCGTGCCGGGGAGCAGGCTGTCGAGAAAGTCCCCGTACCCGACCGGCATCGGATCGACGAGGACCACGCCTGCGATGTCTTCCCGACCGTCGGCAAAGAGCCGGGTGGAGTGAACGCCGTCACCGGTGGCGACGAGAAGATAGGGGCCGGGGACTCCGGTCTCGATCAGCGCCTCGTCCAGGTCGGCGGCCCGCTGTTCGGGTGTGCTCTCCCCCTGCACATAGCCGTTGGCACAGACCAGATAGCCGTCACTGGAGAGCTGGGCCTGAATCACCGACCAGGACCCGTAGTCGAGCCAGTCGTAGGGCTCGAGAAGAATGGTCGGTCCTCCAGCAGTGTCACTACCGGTGCAGAGCAGCCGATGCGGGAACCTGTTCCAATCGTCCGCCACGATGTCGGCGGCCTGGATCAGCCCGGCACCTGGATCGATTCTGAGAACCGCCCCCGGGTGATAGAGGGTCACCCACAACGACCCGTCGGCGACGAGCAGCCCCGCCACCTTCCCCGGCATCGGGTAGCGCCGGATCTGCCCGCTCTCGGGGTCGACCTCGATCAGCAGGTGATCGGTGTGAGAGGTCAACCACAGCGACCCGTCGAACGTGGTCAGGTCGAGCAGCCCGAAGGTGATCCCACCGAAAGAGGCCAACTCCCCGGTCACCGGATCGAAGGTGCTCAGATTGGTGCCCCACGGGTAGTCGCCGTCCATCAGCCACAGCTTCCCGTCGGCCTCGCTCACCTGGCGGATTCCGGCTCCGCTCATCGTGTCCAATCCTTCCCGGGTCGGGATCTCGATCTCGCCAAGCGTTCCGTCCTCGTCGAGACTCGAGATCAGGTTGGTCTCAGGGTCGTTCACCCAGAGGAATCCGAGCCCTTCGCCCCCCTTCAACTCGCCGGGGCGGGTCGACACGATCTCACCAGTGGCGGAGATCTGGAGCAGCTCCCCTTGATCATTGCTCACCCAGAGACTGTCCCCGAACCAGTGCGCCCAACCGGGCAACCCTCCGATGGGCAGGGTGAGGTCGACGGCGCCGATCTCGGGATCGAAGCGGAGGACCTGGCCACCATCGTCACCGCTCATCAGCCAAACCCGCCCATCGCCCACCACGACACCTTCCACACGGGCCGGGATGGGGTAGGTCGCCGTGATGTCTCCTGACTCGGCAGAGACCCGTTGCAGCAGGTTCTGGAGTGTGGTCACCACCCAAATGGTGTCTCCGTCGACCGCAGCGGCTTGAAGTCCTCCCGAGGCAAGGGGGACCACGGCCTGGACACCGGGCAGATCGTCGATCCCCTCGAGCTCAGGCGCAAACACCGAGGGCGAGTCCTGTCGAAGCAGGGTCGGGATGCCGGCGGCGAGCACCGCAACAAACGCTGCCGCGGCGATGAGCCAGGGGCGCCGGCTTCTCGACGTCAGCGGTCGGAGCGGAGCCGAGATCCCGATCCGCTCATCGACCATGGCCCGCAGCCGGGACGTGTCGGCCGCGATCTTCCTGGCCGGGTCGGCTCGTTCGAGTAGGTCGATCATGCGGAAGCCTCCTTGGGCTCAGGTCGGGAAGACTCGGTGTCGAGCTGGTCGAGACGGTTCTTCAATCGGGATCTGGCACGATGGAGCCGCTGGTCGACCGCGTTCTCCTTGATGCCGAGGACATGGGCGATCTCGGCCCGGGTCAGACCGTCCCAGGAAGAGAGGCGGAGCAGCTCGCGGTCGTTGACGCTCAGCCGATCGAGGGCGGCGTACAGCCTCTCGAACTCGCCGGCCGACGCCGGTCCGGAGACGGCGTCGTCGGGGTCACCTGACTGGGTGAGACGGCTCGAGAGACTGCTCCGGCGCCTCCTGCTCCGATACTGGTTCCCGACCACCCGATAGGCGACGCCGTAGAGCCACGCCTTGCCCGCATCACCATCGGGCATCTCG
>Ga0105100_10002795_pt1 | contig 10167 bp, 9 predicted proteins | sample PPLLak12cMay2015_2_FD_87033 | JGI IMG/M metagenome (GOLD analysis project Ga0105100, IMG submission 87033) | Freshwater sediment microbial communities from Prairie Pothole Lake near Jamestown, North Dakota, USA - PPLs Lake P8 Core (1) Depth... | ecosystem: Environmental > Aquatic > Freshwater >... | reverse complement strand
TCGCCAAAGTTGTGCGGCCAGCGCGTGGTCGCGCCCGATCTCCTTGGCGAGGCGCCGAAGGTCCGGCGCACTGACGCCCCAAATCTCAGGGACATTGACCCCGAACCGGGCGGCGCCCGCCGCCGCCTTCGGATCACCAAGCGACCTGAGCGTGTCGAGAACCTCTTTCGCCTTGTCATGCACTGAAGCCATCGTGGACCTCCAGCGTGCGTTATACTCGAAGTCCAAAGGTTTGCCAATCTGCGTTGGCTTCAACGCCGGGGAGCGATATTCAGCACGCCGCGAAACAGGTTGTCCGGGTCGTACTTGGTCTTGATGGCTCTCAGGCGTTCGTAGTTGGGCCCGTAGGCGCCCTGAAGGAGCTTGTCGGCATCTTCGACGAAGCCGGGGAAGTTCAGATAGGAGCCTTGAGCGAAACGCTGCATGTCCTCGAAGACCTGACGTGTCCAGGCGATGTTGGTGTTTGACTGCTCCGGGTCGGCCCAGTTCGATTCGATGGCAAACACGTACCGTGCATGCCGTCGGGCGTAGGCGGTCCTGTCCGGCGCGATGCGGTTCATCGCTCCTTCGAGAAACCAGATGTCCAGCGACGTCAACGGCGACGGCCGCGTCCGGGCGTGTTCGATCAGAGCATCGATGACCTCGTCCGTCAGGTCCCTCAGGTACGCAGACTTCCAGTAGTAGAGCATTCCGTCAGGGTAATCGGCGTCGAAGTACTTCTGCACATCGACGAATCGCCGGGGACCGCTGAGATCGACGATCGGTTTGCCGATTTCGCGAAGCGGGCGGATGATCTCCTCGCCCCTGGCAAACGGCCCACTGTAGCATCCGAGCACCATGATTACGGGCGAACCGCGATGATCCTGCGGAATGAACGGCTCGTCGGATGCACTCCACAACGAGGCAAGGACAGTGAGTTCCTCCGGCGCGCGGACCATGAAGTCACGAAGGAATTGCAGGACCCGCCTTCCAGACAACATCGGGTACATTGCAGCGACGAACCACACGTCGGGCCCGACTGGGTGGGCGCGAAAGTCGAAAGAGGTGACTACGCCGAAGTTGCCGCCGCCGCCGCGAATCGCCCAGAAGAGGTCCTGGCGCTCCAGTTCGCTCGCCTTGACCAGCCGTCCGTCAGCGGTGACGACATCGACCGAGGTCAGAGCGTCCAGGGTCAAGCCGTGTCTGCGCGTGAGCCAGCCCATGCCCCCGTGAAGCGTCAGCCCGGCAATACCCGTGGCCCTGACCAGCCCGACCGGTACCGCGAGCCCGAACGCCTGCGTCTCATGGTCCAGGTCACCCAGCGTCGCTCCGCCTTGCACCTGCACCGTATGGCTGACCGGATCCACGTGGATGCCCCGCATGGGAGAAAGGTCCACGACCAGGCCGCCGTCACAGATCGCGTTGCCTGCGACGTTGTGGCCGCCGCCCCGAATGGAGAGCAGGACATCATGCTCGCGCGCGAAGTTGACGGCGGCCATGACATCCGCGACTCCGGAGCAGCGGGCAATCAGCGCCGGCCGCTTGTCGATCAACCCGTTCCAGACCCTGCCGGCTCCATCATAGGCCGGGCTTTCCGGCGTGATGAGTTCGCCGCGCAGGGACTGCCGTAACCCGGTTACAGCGTCCCCGTCGAGCGCCGCCCGCGTCCCTGTTCTCGTCTGAATCTCCACCGCTTCCATGATGTCGTCCTTACGCGCGTGGGCGAGAGCGGGAGTCACTCTCGACGGTGAGGCGGGATGTTCTGGTTCACGCGGAAGAGGTTGTCCGGGTCGTACTTCGCCTTGATGGTCGTGAGACGGTCGTAGTTGTCCCCGTACGTTGCGCGGATACGGTCAGGACCCTCTTCCATCATGAAGTTCACGTACGCGCCGCCGGCTGAGTAGGGGTGCAGGGCACTCCAGTACTCCTTCGCCCATTTCGTTATGGCCTCGTTGTTGGCCGGGTCCGGATCGATCCCGGCGATCACCATAGACCACTTGGCGTCACGGTAACTGAACGCAGTCTCCTGATGACCCACTCGATTGGCCTGCCCGTCGACCGGGTAGAGGTGCATCGTGGACGGCCCCGGCGGCAGTTGCGAGCCGTACTTGAGGTGTTGCTCGATTGCTCCATCACTCAGTTCGGTGAAGAAGTCGCCCTTCCAATACCACTTCAATCCCGGCGGGAAGAGTGGATCGAACATGCTCAGCAGGGCCGTGATCGGCATGGGGCCGACCTGCCCGAATAGAGGCGGAAACGCTTCACGCACCTGGTCCAAGTCTCTCTTCGCCTGCTCCGGCCCGCCCAGATGACACCAGACCACGCCACATACCGTGCGATTGTGCAAATGGGTCGGGAACAGCGGCACCGGCGGAACGTGCAGGATGCCAAAGAAACCGTACACATCTTCTGAGGCCGCCGGCAGGAATTCCCGGTACCACTTCACCATCTCAGCCGCCCGCTCAAAGTCCCAGAGCATGATGCCGAACACGATGGTGCTGACCGGCTGGGCCCGGAAGAGGAAGCTGGTGACGACGCCGAAATTGCCGCCGCCGCCGCGCAGGGCCCAGAAGAGGTCCTCGTTTTGTTGAGCGGAGACGGTAACGAGGTGGCCATCGGCGAGGACGACATCGGCCTCCACCAGACTGTCGATCGTCAGTCCATACTTGCGTGTGAGATACCCGTGCCCGCCGCCCAGGGTCAGGCCGCCGATGCCGGTGGTCGACACGGTCCCCACAGGCACGGACAAGCCGAAGGCCGCCGTGGCGTGATTCACCTGGCCCTGCGTGCAACCGCCTTCCACCCGCACCGTGCGTTCGACGGGGTCGACTCGAACGCTTCTCATCAGCGACAGGTCGAGGACCAAGCCACCGTCGCAGGTTCCCAGCCCGGCGCCGTTGTGCCCGCCGCCACGGACTGCCAGGAGGACGCCGCTGTCTCGTGCGAAGTTCACCGTCGCGATCACATCGGAGACATCGGTGCCGCGCACGATCAACCGGGGATACTTGTCGATCATGCCGTTGTAGACCCCTCGAGCCTGCTCGTACGCCGGGTCCTCCGGCCTGATGATCTCCCCGCGCAGACCCGCTTTGAGCTCTGTCACGGCGTTGTCATCCAGTTCGATTTCGTGCTCCGCTACGGCTCCAACCTGCGTCTGTGCCATAAGAACCTCCCTTTGATTTAGCCTATCGCGGGTTGATACAGCATGGGCAGAGTGAGGTTTGTAATCCTTCTCCGCAGCCGTACTCAGGATTTTCCTGAGCGAGTGAGACATGTACCGGCCGGACGCGTCGCCGTTGACCGGGGCAACCACAGGGGTTGCCCCTACACGGGATGGCTCAATGCTTGAAGTGGCGTTTGCCGGTGAAGACCATGGCGATGCCGTGCTTGTCGGCGGCGGCGATCACGTCCTCGTCCTTCTTGGATCCGCCCGGCTGGACGATGGCGGCGATGCCGGCGGCGGCCGCGTTCTCCACATTATCGGAGAATGGGAAGAAGGCATCGGAGGCCATGACGGCCCCGTGGGCCTCGTCACCCGCGTGCTTGACCGCGAGCATGCCGGACTCCACGCGGTTCATCTGGCCGGCCCCGACCCCGAGGATTCTCTTGTTCTTGGCGATGATGATGGTGTTGCTCTTGGTGTGCTTGGCGACGAGCCAGGCGATCCGCAGGTCGTCGAGCTGCTCCTGCGTCGGTCGGGTTTTGGTCGGGAACGTCAGGACGTCGGGCTCCCAACCGACCAGGTCTCGCTTTTGCAGCAGCAGGCCGCCGACGATGTGGCGAACGTCATATTCACTCGTGTCAATCCTGGTCCGGTCGATCGGGCCGGTCTCAATGAGGCGGACCCGGCTGCCCCAGACCTTGAGGGTCCGGACGATCTCGATGGCGTCCTTGTCGAACTTGGGCGCGATGATGACCTCGGCAAAGAAGCCCTCGGCCCCGAGGGCTTTGCCGAAGCGGCTGTAAGACTCCATGATGGTCCGGGCCAGCTCCACGTCGACGGGCCGGTTCACGGCGATGATCCCGCCGAACGCGCTGGTGACGTCCCCTTCGTAGGCCTTGCGATAGGCGACGCAGATGTCCTCGTCGATGGCGCAGCCGCACGGGTTGAGGTGCTTGACCACGACGGCGGCGGGCTCCTCAAATTCCTTGACCAGCTCGAAGGCCGCGTTGGAGTCCAGCAGGTTATTGAAGCTGATCTCCGTCTCGCTCTGGAGAATGCGGCCGTTGCTGACGCAAGCCTCCTGGCTGCGTGGCAGCTTGTACAGGGCGGCCGACTGGTGCGGGTTCTCCCCGTAGCGCAACGCCGTCTCCTTCGCCAAGGCGATGGTCATGCGATTGGGGAACTCCGCGCCGGCCCGCCCGTTGAGGTACCTGGCAATGGCGGCGTCGTAGGCCGCCGTCAGGCTGAACGCCGCTCGCGCCAGCTCCTCGCGCAGCTTGGCGCTGACGGCGCCGTTGTTGTTCCGCATCTGCTCGATCACGCGAGGGTATTGATCGGCGCTGGTGACGACGGTGACGAACTTGTGGTTCTTGGCCGCCGAGCGAATCATGCTGGGCCCGCCGATATCGATGTTCTCAATCGCCTCTTCGAACGTACACTCGGGTTCGGCGACCGTCTGTTCAAAGGGGTAGAGATTGACGCACACCAGGTCGATCGGCTCGATGCCGTGCTGGCGCATGGCGTCGACGTGCTCCTTCTTATCCCTCAGGCCGAGCAGTGCGCCGTGGATTTTCGGGTGCAGGGTCTTGACCCGGCCGTCCATCATCTCGGGAAAGCCGGTGACGGAATCGATGCTCACGACATTGACTCCCGCCTCCGCGAGCTTCCTGGCCGTGCCTCCGGTGCTGATGATCTTGATTCCCATTTGGGCCAAGGTGCCGGCGAAGCCGGCCACGCCGGTCTTGTCCGAAACGCTGATCAGAGCGGTCCTGATTGTGACATCCATATCAACTCCTTGTCGAGTCCCGAACACCCGTCATCCCAGGCACGGGTGCTCACGGCACACCATACTCCTACCGGGCCGGCGTCAGGCACGCGACATGTCCCTGTGCGTCGGCAACGTAGATCTTCGCATCCATCGTGTTGGCGGCATGATTGACCACAGGCGCGAGATTGACCCAGTAGAGTCGTCGGCCCGAGGTGTTGTCCATGACAGTCATGGTCTTCTGCATCGTAATGACATACGCCTTGCCGCCGGCTTCGGCCAGCAGGTCGATACCCTCCCGCAGGGCCCACGCGAGCTGACCCGATTGCTTGTCGATCGCGGCGAGCCCCCGGGCCGGGGCGTACTGATAAACGATGCTTTCCGTCACCAGCGGCGGACGGTCCAGAACCCCCTCGGCCTGGAACTTCCAGGCCAGGTCCACCCTGGGCGGCTGATTCACGTCCACCCGGTAGACGCTCATGTCCCTGTCGGCAAAGAAGAACGAGGCGCCGTCGCGAACCACCGGTCCGGCGATGCCCTCAACCGCTTTGAATTCCCACAGCTTCCGCGGCCCGTCCGCGGTGATGCCGATCAGATTGCCCGCGTCGGTCCCGAAGACCACCATCTGCTCGTCGGCGAGCACCGTGGTGACCAGCGAGTCGTTTTCCGCCGCCACCTTGAAGAGCTCCACCATGTCCTTCGCCCGAAAGGCGTGCAGCCGGCGGTCGGACGCACCGACGTAGAAGAACTGACTGTTGCGCACCGGGGGAGCCACGATGCCCAGCTTCAGGTCGGTGACCTGCTTCTCGGTCCCGGAGTTGACGTCCAGTTGCACGATCCGGTTGTCGATGACGCAAATCAGGCGGTCGGCATCGACCTCCCACCCAAGGATTGGGAATCCCGCCGGAGCGATTGCTTTGCCGAAAACCATCTTGCCGGTGTTTCGGTCAAGCGACCATGTGTAGTTGCGGTCGGAGCGTACATACAGCCGCTCGTTCAGGAGCTGCATCACGCCGAGCTTCTCGCCCGGCTTGATGGGTAATGCGTTCTGCCAGACGAGCGTGAGCCCCGCGTGGTCGAGCAGGTCCTTCGAAATGAAACAATCATGGGCGTCCTGGGCCCGGGCCGCCGCCCCGAACCACAACAGACAGCCCGTCAAAAACAGCAGACCCTCCCGTCGCGACGATCTTCTCATGTGCCCTACCCTGCCAGTTCTGAATGTTGAGTACGCTTCTGCAAACTTCCGTCACGGCAACTCGACATGATCGGCCAGATCGACGCCGTGCTCGGCTTCAAACTTGCGCATCTCCTCGATGCGTTCGATGTCATCCTGAATTCGATGGACCAGCTTGAAGATGTATGGCTTTCCCGCCAGGCGATTTCGCAAATCATCGATCATGGGCTGCCAGTCGCCGCCATACAGTTGAGCCTTGAGGATCACGAGCATCCGGTGCTCCTCGCTGAGACCCTTGACATAAACAGCAAGGGCCTCGTCACCCGTTTCGCCCGCGCTGTTGTTGCTCGTTTGTACTGGGTCCACCATAAGCTGCCACCTCACCGTCGTGACGCAGGTCACGCCGGCTTTTCAGTGGCGAATCCTACCGTCGAATCCGTGAGAATTCAAGAGATTTTCCCGAATTGACGCGAAGAATCCACAGCGAAGTTCTCCATGTCCCCAGCGGCAGCGGAGCGGGTTCTCCGGAGATCTGCGACGAAGAAGGGTTCAGGAGATTCCGAGTTTTTCGGAGATGGTTTCGACGAACTGCCTGGCGATGATGCGGTAGTCGTAGTTCTCGACGGCGCGCTTCCGGCCGGCCTCGCCCATCTTCTGTCGCAGCTTGGCATCCTGCATGAGTTTCAGGAGATAGTCGGCAATGTCGTGAACGCTGGCTCGGTAGTCGACGACACGGGGGTTACGAAAGACGACTCGATGACGGTCCTGGTAACCGGACTCGTCGCCGACGATGGTCTCTCGCACGTGGACCTCCTGGGCGACCCGGGCGAGGTAGGCGGTTTGGGAATGCACCATCGTGTCGAGCATTCCCATCGCCTTGATGCCGATGACCGGCTTGCCGCAGGCATTGGCCTCGACCTGGGTCATGCCGAAGCCTTCCAGACGTGAGGGGGCCGCGTAGATGTCGCATGCGGCCATCAGGTAGGGCATGAAGTTCCGCGAGATGATGTTCATGGCGTAGACGACGTTCTTGTCGATTCCCAGTTGGGAAGCCAACTGCATGTCGAGGTAGTTCTGTTGTTTCGTGCGTGGCTGGGGCCAGACCTTGCAGACATATTTCCAGTCAGGGGCGCGGGTATCGATCAGGGCCAGCGCCTGCATGACCTCCTGCGCGCCTTTACTGGTGGCGTCACCGCCGACCGTGAGGATCATGACCTGGTCGGGCGCCACGCCGAGCGATTCGCGCACCGCCATAACCTTGGGATCACTTCGGTCCCGTGGGATGAAGGCGTTTGTGTCGCAGCCTACGGGCAGAATCTCCATGTTGGCGCCTTTGAGCCCATCGCGGACGTACACGCTCTTAACCCATTTGGAGGTCACCAAAATCAGCCGAAGACTGTCCAGCACCTCCTGATAATTGGCCATGTAGCCGTCGGCAACGAGCCAGGGGACGACCGCCTTGATGCCGTAGCGCTGCGGGTGCAGGACGAGGAACGGCGTGTGGCCCCAGTACCCCACACCCAACACCACGTCGGGCGCAAACCACCGGTAGTACCACTCCTTCTCCTGGGCAGACTCAAAATGGACGGAATGAACATCAATGCCCATCTCCTGCAAACCCCGGTGCAGCAGGCTTCCCTGTGTGGCCAGGCCCGAGGGAGAGGGTGGGTAGTCATACAACAGCAGCACTTTCATGCGTTCCCCCCAGTGGACCCGAGCTGTTCGCCGCGGGTCTCATGCTGCAGATGATACGCGAGACGTGACGTGTCGTGCGGGAAAAAAGTCGGTCGAGTCGGCGTGCTACTTTGTCTTACCCATAACCCAGAATGACTCATCTTTCGGCGTGGTCCTGGCCTCGAAGCTGTCCGTCGCGAACCCATACACCTCGGTGATGAGCCGGTACTTCTCTTTCCAGACCTCCTGGGGCAGTCTCACGTACGTGTCGGCATCGATCAGCGGTTGAGGAAGGCGTTTGCCCCCTTTGTCGTCATAGGCGAACATCCAGATTTCGCCCACCCGCAGTCTTTCGCTTTGCCGAAGAGTTCGGATCGCCCTGGAGACCTCCTCATGCCGCTTGTGACTGGTATATTCCCCCCACGGCCCGTGGGTCAGGAGCAGGTCCAGCCGGTCCGACGGCAGCAAATCCATGATCGCGTCCTGGACGTCGATCGGACCCAACGGCTTCTGCTCGGGACCGTCGTCGAGATCCCCCATGACGCCGCGGGCGTTGTATCGTTCGAGCGCCTTGAAGAACCTCGGGGCCCGGTTCGGATCGCTCTTGCGGGTCAGCGTCACGACCGTCCAACAACTGTCCGGGTGCAAGAGCATCGTTCCGCCGGCCCACAAGGTCTCATCGTCCGGGTGCGCGACGACAACCGCACAGTTGACGTGCTCGTACGTCAGTCGGCCGATTTGTTCCGGTGCCATCACTTTCCTCGCAAGCTTATCAGGTCACATGCCGGGCGTGACCCCCGGCGCGCATCGCATCATGACCCCATAACCAATAGTACTACGTCGATGACAAAAAGCAAGATGATCGTGAACTCCATGACCATCATCCACGAGTTGATCCAGTCCTGGTGGAGAATCTGGTAGAGGTCGGCGAGGGTCCTGAGCTTGACGTCGATGACGCCGTGCCAGTCGTTGAGATGAAAGCGATGCGAGAGGTTCTGATAGATCTTGGCCAAGTGCCAATCGCCGAAGAATTTGGTGATGTTGCGCAGCTCGTCGTTCAGGCGGGCCATGTCGACGCGGATCTCGCGGAGATTGCGGCTGACCTCCCGGCGGACATGCCGGGTACGGGCCAGGTCGCGATAAGCCAGATCGAGCGCCCCGTCGAGCACGCGGTCGTACACGGCCAGCTCGGCGAGTTGGACGTTGCCCAGCTCCATGATGTGGACAAGCTCCTCCAGGCTATCCTGCTCGCCGACGACCAGGGCGGCATCCCAGTCCGTCACGACCAGGTCATTCTCGTAGTACGTCAGGTACCGCTCGGTGGACTCGGCGGCCTCCTGGTCGGACAAGCGGGTCGCATCCTGCTCTTGAGTCAGCAACGCGGCGACAACCCGACGGTTCTCCATCAGCCAGTCCTCCGCCCTACGATGGCGGGCATCCTCCGCCGGAGGCAGTTGGTAGATGCAGAAAACAGTGTAATCCTCCTCGGCGTCAAGGGCGGAAACCGGACGCACCAAATAAGGCTCCAGCTCCCGGCGCACGCGCTCCGCCACCGAGACGATTTCCGCCTCGATGCTCTTACCCGCCAGGCTCAGACTATAGTACGTGACAAGTTCCTGAAGGGACGAAACCTCGAAAGGAATGCGGACCTGGATACTGACGGCGCCGACACTGAAGATCTTGATGGTCGTGGAGACTTGCACGGGCCCGACGGAGGTCTCATACGTGTTTGTAGGTAGCGTCACCATCTGTGGCCGATAGAAGAAGCCCTGCTTCGGAACCGGCTTGGTGGGGCCGACCACGTAGTCCTGCACCGGCTGGCCCAGAATACGGGGGATCCGCTGCCGCCTCATCTCGTAGGCCAGATCGAACGCGCGAATGTAGACGACTTCACCCTTCAAAGACGTTGACGGCATCCCTGCCACATCGGGCGATTCCATCCCTGTCTTCTCCTGCATATACCAAAAGAGGAGTCCGCGCAGACAAGCCTGCAAACAGCGGACTCCTACATTGCACTTGCCACAACACCGAATCCGAAGGAGTAGACAGCACTATTTCTGCCTGTCTCCGGTGGCCTGCGCGGCCGTGCCGCAGATCACAAAAGCGCATTCCGCTCTTATCTCCGGAAGCGCCGGGAGCCGTCGGACCAACTGCCTTACTACTGCAAGTCCGCAGGAATCTTTGAAGGCGCCGGCTTCGCGGGTGCGGGCTCCTCTTTCTTGCAGCCCGTCACCGCGATAGACGCGCCCAAAAAGACCAGAGCAAAGAACAATGCGACCAGTTTGCGTTTGAGACTCATCATTTTGTTTTCTCCTTTTCCATTCCGGTTTTGCGTGTTCCTTCCGACACGGGACACGATCGTTCTCACTCACGGTATTCACGGATTGAGCTTGTGTCGCCGCTTTTCAACAT
>Ga0105100_10002794_pt1 | contig 10168 bp, 8 predicted proteins | sample PPLLak12cMay2015_2_FD_87033 | JGI IMG/M metagenome (GOLD analysis project Ga0105100, IMG submission 87033) | Freshwater sediment microbial communities from Prairie Pothole Lake near Jamestown, North Dakota, USA - PPLs Lake P8 Core (1) Depth... | ecosystem: Environmental > Aquatic > Freshwater >... | reverse complement strand
GGGTCAGCCTTCAGGAGGTCTTTTGGGTTGGCGGGAAGAAAATGAGAATCCTCAACCGGCTCGGCCATCGCCATCATGGTCGGCCTGATACGTATCTTTGTCACACCATTCATAGGGTTTTACCACCATCGTTTTTCCTGTCTGCCGGTTTATATCCCCGAGGGCCGAATGTCAGGACCTGCATATATCTGATAACCGGTTATCTGCCGGAGCATCAAAAGGGGAAGAATCCTGAAGGGGCCTTCATTTTTTTATCGATTTCTGAACCTGGTAAATGATATCGGCGGTCAGTACCGACATTTTGTGTGCGGATTCGGCATGATCGATGAATTGTCTCATGATTTCCTGATTTGTTTTTCCTGTTGCTTCAAAGGAACAATCCATTCCGAGATCTTTACACGTTAATGATACCATTGTTCAGACATCTCCTTTTGTTACGAATCCGGTTAAGAAAGGAATTGTCACATTCCTGCCCTGTATTAAACAGGATATATTATAGGATCTTTCCCCAACAACAGATTTTGAAACAAATTCTGAAAATCAGGTTCTGCCTTTAAAAGAAGGAGGCCTGTAGTGAACATAATGTTCTAACAGGGAGGAAAGCCCTATCCCGTCTTCTCGTTTCGGAAAAAGGTACAGGCCTTTGAAGCCCGTGTTACGCTTTGAGAAAAAAGAAGGGATAGGTGTGCCCGCATAGCATAGAAGGAGAATTACATGGCAGACAGGAGAAAGACAGAGAGGGCAGATGACGATGACGGACGCACCAGGCTTCGCTCAACCCTCCATGCGCTGGAATCCGGAGAAGGATCCGGACGGGAGTTGATTACCCTTTACATCCCTCATGATAAACCGATTTCCGATGTGAAAGATTACCTGAAAGAAGAATATACCCGGTCCGAAACGATCCGGGATGCAGAGGACCGTAAACAAATGCAGCATACTCTTTCTTCAATTCTCTCCCACCTGAAAAATTATGATGTGCTACCAGGAAACGGCCTGGCCATCTTTTGTGGGACCGCTTCAGAGGAGACCGGAACGGATCACGGCTGTACGATCATCGAACCCCCTGAACCACTCGATATGTATCTGTATCGCCGCAGTACGAAATTCGAACTCGAACCCCTCAGGCTGATGCTGGAGGCAAAAAACGTTTATGGCCTGCTGGTCCTCGATCTCAGTGGAGCATGGTGGGGATTCCTTCACGGGGATCGGATAGAAACTGCCGGGAAGGGCACATCCGGTATCCCCGATAAACAGCGCAAGGGCGGACAATCGTCAGCCCGGTTTCAGCGTCTCCGTAAAGTTGCAATCAATGAATATTTTTCCCGGGTCGGGGACCACGCGAGCGAAGCCTTTCTCGCGGAAAAAGACTATTTCCAGAGATTCGGGGGAGTGTTGATCGGAGGACCGGGCAAGACAAAAGAAGATTTTTTCGCGGGTCATTTCCTCCATCATGAGGTGCAGATGCGGGTCATCGGCGTGTTTGATACTGCAAAGGCAGATGAGACGGGATTTGAAGAGCTCTCGGGTATTGCCAGAGACGTGACCGGAAGAGAAGATATCGCCAGCGAAAAAGATCTCGTCGGGCGATTCAGGCAGGAACTTGCGAAACCCGACGGGCTCGCCGCATCCGGAGAAGAGAGCATCCGTAAAAATATGGCTGCCGGTGCGGTCGGGACGCTCCTGCTCTTTTCAGGTCTCCGGAAATCACAGCGAAGGATCACCTGCCGGGAATGCGGGCATGCTGACGAACGCACGATACCGCTGGAACCGGGGATGACTGTTCAGGATATTCTTACCCATACGTGCAGGATCTGTGCAGCTCCGATCATCGGAGATGAAGATGTGGACATCATCGAAGAGCTGACACACCTTGCCGACAAAAGTGGTGCAAAAACGAGGATCATCTCTGAAAATATAGATGGTGGTTTGGAATTTCCCGCCGAATCCGGGGGGATTGGTGCGATCCTGCGTTACAGAACCGGGTTTTAGGACACTCCGTTCTATCCCTGACAGACAACAGACGCAGAGAAAAGAACAGAGAGGATATCCTGCTGACCCCGGAGAATGAGAAACCCGGTAAAAAAGGTCAGGGTAAACAAGGTCGTTTTCCGACAACGCAAAAGAGGAGGTAAGGTTCCCTGCTTTACCCGACCGGTATCAGCCCGGGGTGGTGGCCGGTGATACTCCGCCCTCCGGCAGGGGTGACGACGAACGTGTTCTCAATACCGACCATGCCAACCCCCCTGATCCCTTTCTTGGGTTCAATGGCGATCACCATCCCTTCCATAAGGGGATCGTCAAACCCTCTGGCAATGACCGGATTTTCCGCGATCTCGAGCCCGATCCCATGGCCAAGGAACTGTACATTCCGGTTCCCGTATCCCATGAAATTCTCACGGAATTCAGGTTCGAGGGAGGTCGTGACTGCTTCGTAGATCTGCGAGGGGATGGCCCCGGGCTTCAGGAGGGAACTGACCGCGTCCTGTATCTCCACACACTTCCGGTGGATTGCAACAACCTCATCGGGCAAAGCCCTGCCGAAGACATACGTCATGGTCTTGTCGGTATGGTACCCGTGGAACCCGCAACCGATATCAACAAAGACGAGGTCCCCGTCTTGCAGTTTCCGGTCCCTGCTCCCGAACAGCGGAACTGCCGGAGACATCCCGGCATTCCCGCCCGGGCTGTCGAGATACGTTGGGTAGATGGAACTATCGCCAAAACCGATCAGCCCCAGGATAATCTCGGACTCGAACGTCCCGAACCTTACGATCCCGTGATGCCCCTCGTTTACCATGAGGGAATAGAGCTCGCTTGTGAACTTCGCCTCACTCATCCCTCCCCGGAGAATTTCCGGTGCAAGATCTTCCAGCACGCGGCGGTGAATATCACCGGCCCGCTCCATCAGGGCAAGTTCGTACGGGCTCTTGACGGACCGGATCTCCAGGATTTCTTTGTCGATTGACACCACATCCATGAACGGAAAGTGCTTCTGCAGGCGCCTGAAAAGTGCAAGTGGCACCTGCTCGGTCTCGAGGTATACGGTCACCGGAATTGCCGTCATGGACGCCGCTGCATCGCGGTAACTTCGCATTTGCAGGATTCGCGGGAAGAACGATTCATCCTCTGCCCGCTCGTAACTCCGCCGCACCCAGAAGCAGGCCTCGCCGTTACGGGGAACGAGCAGCATACCGTCCTGCATGGTGCCGGTGAAATAGTAGAGATTGAGCTTGGAAAAAATTATAGCAATTTCCCAGTCAGGATGCCGGGCGTCCATAAGGTGCCGGAAACGGTCAAGGCGGTTGGTGAGTTCACTAAGCGGGACTTTTGAGTGCATCGGGTACTATCTGGTATCAAAACTATTTACGGGTGGTGAACCGTAGGGGCTGCCGAAGTACGATCCTGCAGACCCATGCAGCCGAACGGCAACTCTTTGTGACAAAGCGGTACTATTCTTCATTTAGGTTGCTGTTTTCCGGGCTCTGTAGAAAACCACCTTCCTGATGACGCTCCAGGGGCTTCGCCCCGTCGCTGTGGCGCCCCAGTCGCGATAATGCTGTATTACCCGGATCGGGATTCTCGGTTAATACAGTGGAATCATATGCGCCCCCGCCCCCACCGGGGGCAGGGATGGCGCAAGGGGGGCTTCAAATTTTCGAAAAGGGATTTACCATGAAAAAAGACTATGACAGGAAGATCACCCGCCAGATGAATTGAGTTTTTGGATCATATATCCGGCTCTAGCAAGGATCTCAATAGCTTCTTGAATGGATGGGGGATTTCGGGAGGATTTTAGAGTGATTAATACTTTTTTCTTGGGGACGTTCTCTTCACAGTAAACCTCTCGTTTCTTTAAAATTGTCCACAATATACAGAGAATTTTCCGAGCAACAGCAACAATCGCTTTATTATATCCTTTCTTCATTTTCAGTCGCAGGAAGAAGGATCTGATTCGACTGTTTTTGGTTTTAACAGCGGCCTGAGCCACTTCGACCATGATTCTCCTGAGATGAGGAGATCCTCGTTTGGTAATAGGACCGGTTTTCAGATGGTCAGCTGATTGGTAGACGGATGGTGTTAATCCGGACCAGGCTGCAAGTTTTTCTGGAGTAATAAATTCTTCAAAATTACCAATTTCAGCGAGGATTGTCATCGCGCTGATTTTTCCAATACCGGGCACAGACATTGCAATTTTCAGGTCTTTCTCCCGATCATTCATCTGAGCACCGATCTCGACATCCAGCTCATTAATCCGGCAGGTAATCTGATCAATGAGAGATAGACATTGATCGATGATCAGGATCTGTGATGACTCAAGGTTGTGCTGGATTGCATTCCGTAATTCTGGTTCTTTAGCCCGGACCTTTTCATTGGAAATTGATGCCAGAATCGTATCCAGATCCGTTCCTGCAACAAGACCCTGAACAATATGCAGTCCGGATTTTCCGAATATGTCGGCAAGTACAGAGGATAGTTTGATTGATGCCGATTCGAGGACTCGGTGAACCCTGTTCTTGAGCATAGTCCGGTTGTTGACCAGATGTTCACGGGATCGTGTGAGATTTCTTATTTCTCGCTGTTTTTTTGGAAAGATACGTGAAGGTTTAATCAGGTCATTCAATGCAAGCTGGGCAATCCACTGGGCATCTGCGATATCAGTTTTCCTTCCCGGAATATTTTTGATGAGATAGGGATTTGCTACGATGACTTCAATGTGGTCTTCCAACGTGGAATAGAGTGAATACCAGTAGATCCCGGTCGATTCCAGTGCCACCAGTTCACATTGCTCGTTGAGTAACCATTCCTTAAACTCAAGGAGACCTGGCTTATCTGATTGGAACCTTTTAAGTGTTGATCCTCCGCTCTGTGAAAGAAGTGCAGCGACAAAGAATTGTTTGTGAACGTCCACTCCGCAAACTTTACTTCGTTGTGACATCTCATACTCCGGCGGGGAGAGTAATTCCATTGAAGGCGATTTACCATCCGCGTTCACTGACGCATGTATGCTTTCGATAGAAGTTCTGGCTGGTTTCTACACCGGGATCTTATCCCAAATTCCTTTCAGCCTTCTCTCCCCGCCAGAGAATACTTGAAAAAAGAACTACTTATTTTTCATTCTGTATGCTTGAGTCTTCGAATAATATGCGTTTCTACAGAGTCGTTTTCCGGTTTTTTTACATCAACCGGTGTATGGTTATCACTGAGCAGGAATGCATGAGAGAAGGTATTTTTGTTCCGGGGAACTTCAGAAAATTACTCTTACCCGAGACCAGGAAACAGGCGGTACCGTACCTTCTGTGTATATTCCCGGTAGCCATCCAGTTCCCGGGCAAGCATTTCCTCTTCACCGAGAATTCTTGCCATGAGAAGAGCCGTCAGGGCAAGAGCAGCGAGGAGCCCATACCATGAACCTAGGAGAAGCGGGGGCCCGAAGAACATGAATATCGCCCCAAGGTACATGGGATGTCTCATAAATCCGTATACACCCGTTGACACAACCTGCTGCTCCCGGTCTTTCTGGATCCTGACAAGAGGTGAAAGGAAGGTGTTGTCGGTATACGACCGGAAGAACAGGAAAAACGATCCCGCCAGACAGGCTCCCCCCGGAAATTTCAGCCAAGGGGGAAACCGGCCGATAATCCGAACCGTTTTACTTCAAGCGGCATGGCAAAGAACCAGATGATGAACCCGGCAAGGAGCCCGTAGACGACATACCGGTCCCAGCCTTCCTGGTTTCCGGTACCCGGCTGTGTATACCGTTCTTCGAGCAACGCCGGATCTTTTCGGTATAAGTATAGAATCGTCGTATAACAGAGGCCCAGGAACCAGATGCTGAATATCCAGCCCTCAGGCCAGGTGAAATCCCCGGAAATGACGAAAAGGAGCGCGGGAAATAAAAGGATGTAAAGGAATGCGAAGACGATCTTTTTTTTTCATACATACCATCCAGGCGGCAAGCCGTACTGTTTCCCAGGTCGTTGCCGGGGCCTATCGCCGTCTTTTATGACCTGCCTGTTTCTTCCCTTCTTTCTTCTGTTCAGGCTTCTTCTCCTTATGGACATCCTCGCTCTCGAGTTCCGCGATCACGTCCACAGGGTCATCCATGAATTTTGCCAGGCGGAGGATCTCAAGGAGCCGTTCTATGCCTATGAAATGCTCCGCCATCACCTTTGCCAGGGGGGTCATGACCAGCCTGCTCCCCTGTTTTTCAACCAGCCGGTGGGCGACCAGCTCGGGAAGGACCGGTTCGGTACTGCCGACCATCATGCTGTTGATCCGCTCAAGATCTGCGATCTCGCCATTACACGCAACTGCATTTGCCACGTACTCCTCTGAGCTCTTCTCGAAATCATGTTCGGGCGCCACCTCTTCCATTTCGCCCTTTAACAGCCGGATAGCGACCTCCTCCTCAGTAAATGGGTTCTCCCGGGAATAGGTGCCTCCGGGTTCAGCGAGGAGCACTACACGGCCGAGGTCGTGGAAGTCCGGTCTTCCCGCCCTGCCCGCCATCTGGTTGAACTCCTGCACCGAGAGCCAGTCCCTGCCCATGGCCAGTGCATCAAAGATTACCTGTGATGCGGGGAAGTCCACGCCGGCACCCAGCGCGGCAGTCGTCACCACCGCCATCAGTTTCCCGCCAAGGAATTTTGTCTCGACCTCCCGCCGTTCCTGCGAGGAAAGCCCGGCATGGTACGCCGCAGCCCTCATCCCAAGAGCATCGGCAATCGTATGGCACCGTGCCCGTGCATTGGTAAAAATGATGGTCTGTCCCCGGAATCCCTTTGAAGAAGTCCGCTTGTATTCCTCGGTTGTCATCTGCTTGATGGTCGGGATCTTCTGTTTGCGCTCCAGAAAGAGGAGATACCGTTCCAGACCCACCGGGCGTTCAGCGTACCGCACAAGGCTGCAGTTCAGTTTTTTTGCCAGCGTCTTCGGGGAGCCGATAGTAGCCGACAGGTACAGGAACTGTGCCTGTGGTGCAAGATATTTCAGCCGTGCGATCATGCCATCGAGACGGTGCCCCCGGTCTGCATCCTCGAGCATCTGGACTTCGTCGATCACCACGGTCGCAATATTTGCCATCCTCTGCCCGCGGCGGATCATGGTATCCACCCCTTCATAAGTGCCGACGATAATGGGAGACTGCGGGTTCCGGTCCCCCACTTTCCGGGTCTCGGGAAGGTTAAGCCGGCTCACACCGGTGAGGAGCCCGGTTTTTGCAATTTTCCCGTACCGGTCAGTAAACCGTTCATATTTCTGGTTTGCGAGGGCAACGAGGGGTACGAGGAACAGCATCCGTCCCCGTCCCTCCAGGTAGTTCTTGATCCCTGCCATCTCCCCGATGAATGTCTTGCCGCTCGCCGTTGCAGCAACCACCAGCAGGTCTTTGCCGTGCAGCAGTCCCGCTTCCACGGCGAGCTGCTGGGCGGGCATTAGCTGGGATACCCCGCTTGCCTCAATAAACTGCCGCGGGAGGGGGAGTTCATCGATCGCAGCGGTAGTCATTACCGGGTGCGGTTCAAGCCGGTCATAGAGCGCTGCCTTCATCGTGAGTTTATCGGGTTGCAGCGTCGCGAGTACGCGGTCGAGATTGCGGAATGTGACCAGAAGGTTTTCAAGATGGGCGATCCCCTCCAGGCCCAGCTTTCCGATGTGGGACACTTCACGGCGCAGCTCGCGTTTCCCGCATTCAAGACAGATCTTCTCGCCTTTACTGAACGCGACGCAGTTTTCCCCGGTTAACAGGGTGAAACGCTCGTCCAGCAGGCACATGCGGCAGGCGTCAACAAGGCTGGATTTTATCTGGAAATCTGCAAGAAATGTGTCAAACTGCATATCGGGTTTGACAAGGCGTACATCCGCCTCGCGGAGCTGGGCGACCAGTTCCTTTGAAGGTGTATGACGGTACTCCTTTTTCCCGCCCCATTTGAACCGGTATTTTGTCGGGCGGGGGCCACGCGGGGTATCCGTCAGGTCGACATACCCTGCACCCAGCACATGCCTGCCGTCATAAAAGAGGAGCTTGTAACTGCTGCCTTTCTGGGGCTGGACAATGATCTTCATGGTGAGATCAGGTCGTGAATCACATACGCGAGTTCAACGCTCTCCAGTCTCTTGAGAAAGTCGGTGAACTCTTCATCAACGATAACAATTGCACAGTCGATCCCGTGGAATGCGGCCTCAATGACACCCTCCCGGGCGCCAAAGAACATGTCGGGTTTTTTCCCTGCCGCCTTCAGCGCGATGAAGGCCTCGAGTCCTACCGCAGCAGTAATTTCTGTCCGGGCAATGACGTCAAGCAGTTTGTCCTGCCGTATCTTTCTGGAGCCTCCATGCAGGATCCGCGGGACTTTGCAGACATGGAGCATCCCTTCCTTGTGATCGATGATCCCGTTGAGGCGCGCAACACCAACATCCTCGTCCTTTTTTGCATCTGCTATAACAGTCCCGTTGGCTGCCTGCGGCTTTTTCCCTGCATAGAGAAATCCGGCTTTCATATAAACGCCGACATCGTCTCCTTCCAGGAGGTTTTCTGCAGCAATCGCTGTCCAGACAGAGACCTGCTGTATGATATCGCGCCGGATATGCCGTGCATAGGATTCCAGCGACTCGGCATTTTCCAGGACCCACTCGATACCCGTCCTGGTCACCTCGTAATTGCCCCTGCCGATCGCAGAAACCTTGCCTTCATCCACCAGTTCACGGATATATTCAGAAATTGCCTGCGGGGTCACGCCAAGTTTTTCTGCAATCTCCTGCTGCCTCACTGCCGGCTGGTGTTCGGCAATCTCCACGAGAATCTGCAGTCGCGAGACCTCACGTTTGCTGCGCAAAATAGAATAGAGGGGATCCTTAGCGCCCAGTGTCAAGCAGCACCAGTCCCTGCCCCTTCACATCCATGTGAGTGATCCGTTTGGCCAGTCCCTTGATAAAGACCGGGCTGACACTGAATTTCCGGGAGAGGTCGTTGATGGAGTTGTTCCCCTTGGTGAGTTCTCCTTCAATCTTCTCCACGACTTCGCGGAGGTTCTCGTCATTGGAAAGCGAGATATACAGGATGTCGGAGAGATCTGACAGGTTACACTGGAAGTTTGCACGGAACTTGTTATAGGTCGCACGGAATTCTTTCTCCGGTTTGGCCCCGGGTTTAGGCATCCGCCACTGCTCCTCCACGAGATTTCCTTTCTTTAAGATCTGGATGCAGAGCGCCACGCCTTCATTGCCGACCTGCGCCCGGATCTCGTCTTCGGTTAGCCATGATTTGTTCAAAAGTTCGTAGACCTTTTTAAAGGATGGGTCGTTGAACGTCATCAGGAGAGGAACAAGCTCTACGGGATCGTTTACGATTCGAATATGGCCCGGCACTGTAAAAACCCTATAATTATATCGTTCCGCGAATCAATAAAATTTTGCGAGAAATTCATGCAGGGAAAGGGCAGGATCACAGTTCGCGGGATCGTTCAGGGTGTCGGGTTTCGCCCTTTCGTGTATGCAAAAGCCAGGGCACTCGGGATTTCAGGCACGGTGAAAAATCTCGGCAGCGAAGTGGAAATTTTTGCACAGGGGGGCAATTTTGACACTTTTCTCACTGAGGTCTCCCGCGGACCCCCGCTTTCGCGCATCGATTCCGTTGAAGTTTTCAGTACACAGCAGGAAATCCCTGACGGGTTTTTCATACTTCCCAGCGGCACCGGTTCACTGACCGGCATGATCCCGCCCGATATTGCAATCTGTGATGACTGCGTTGAAGACATTTTTACAAAAGGCGGGAGGTACGCAGATTACTGGGCAACGTCCTGCGTAAACTGCGGGACCCGGTACAGCATCATCACGGAGATCCCGTTCGACCGTGAGCGCACATCGATGGCAGAATTTCCCCTGTGCCCGGACTGCGCACAGGAATATGCTGATCCCGGATGCAGGCGCCACCATGCACAGACCATCGCCTGTAGTTCCTGCGGGCCGCACCTCACCCTGATCGATGCACGCGGAAATAAGGTGGAGGGGCTCGATCCAATAAAGGAGTCCGCAGAACTGCTCGATGCGGGACGCATTCTTGCGATCCGGGGGCTGGGAGGATTCCATATTGCCTGTATCGAAGATTCCGTGGATGAACTGAAGCGGCGCCTGGGCAGGATTGAACAACCGTTTGCCGTCATGGTGC
>Ga0105100_10002793_pt1 | contig 10170 bp, 7 predicted proteins | sample PPLLak12cMay2015_2_FD_87033 | JGI IMG/M metagenome (GOLD analysis project Ga0105100, IMG submission 87033) | Freshwater sediment microbial communities from Prairie Pothole Lake near Jamestown, North Dakota, USA - PPLs Lake P8 Core (1) Depth... | ecosystem: Environmental > Aquatic > Freshwater >... | reverse complement strand
ATCTGAAGGCATTTACAGGATTTGGCTCAAGAAGCAGCTCTTCAGCCCTTTCACATAACTGGACTTTTGCTTCAAGGTTTTTCTTCAGGTCAAGATCGCGGAGCTCCTTATTAATTTTGATGTAATCATAAAATACCTCTACACTGTGGTGGTAATTTTCCCACAGGTCTTTCAATGCTGATTGAGGAACCACACCAATTGAATGCCATTCATTCTGCAGGGTACGGAAATCGTGAAATGTCTTATTTATCGATTCTTCGCGGTTGACAAGATCCTTAATCTTGTCAATGATGTCATATTTGTTTTTAAGGTTTTCGTATTTCTCAGCTTCCTTTACTTTTGTATAGTCAATCTTTTTCTCCCTGAATTTTTCGAGAAGTTCTTTCACACGATAGTCAAGCGGGTCGACCCATATTTTGTAATCTTCAATCTTTCCGCCGCCTTCAAGGAATTTACTTTTCCGTTCCTCGGTTTCCTGCTTAAGCTTTTTATAGAAAAAGACCTTTATTCTCTCGACATCATCCCGGATTTCCGATGGAGCTCTGTTTTCAATTATAAGGGCAAGCGTTTCAACCAGCTCAGTTTTTGAATACCCCGAGTAATCGACCGGAGGAAGTTCACTTTCTTCCGGATCAAGGGGTTCGTCATTCGATTTATGAAGCTTTTGAGAAGCTGCCGGTCTAGCTTTTTTTTCAGTTACATCGCCAGTCTCATTTACCAATTCTTCTTTTTCCTTCTCTTTCTCACTGTCTGCAGAAGACTCATTTTCTTCTGCTTTGTCAGTTTTAATGGCTTCTTCAGTACCGGCAGCATCATTAATTGCCCCGTTCTGTTCCTCCCGAACAGAGTCTTCCGGATTTTCTTTAATCATATTCAATCCTTTAAGGTTCAATATCTTTATGAGCACGTCTCACCATGGCAAGGCATGGATTTTTCAGAGTACGAAAATATCGAATTATTTATTAAAACTCAAAGTTTTATCTAAAAATAAGATATTTAAATATTTATGAAGAATTGAGCGATAAACCGGATTCAGCTTTGCCGGTAAATGACCTTTTTAAATTCAATAGCAGAGCTTTGAAAGATAAATAATATCTTTGGCAGAGTATTTAAATAGTATTGGTTAAGTATTCATTTTAAGCAGAACCGCAATGGAAACCAGGGACATTATTTTATTTGCTTTTATATTTGCTGCTGCGGGATTCAGCCTGTACAGAAAATACGTAAAAAAGAATCAGCCAGGTCAGGCTGACCAGAAGGGGAATGCAACTGGTTCATCATTTTCATCAGTAAAGGATGATGATTATGAACCCTATTCAAAAAAATAGGTTACCTCTTGTTTCTGGATACCAGATAGCGGAAGGGATTCAGAATTTTCTGGAGAAGGCGCAGATCATCTGTTATAATCTCGGCTGTACCCTGCATATTCTGAGTAAAATCAAGGTTCTTCCCGTACAATGTTGTCAGGCCTGAAGGGAGGCTCAGTTCAATTACATAGGAATCGTTTGAAGGAACCAGTGAAATGGACTTTACAACTCCCCTGACCATTCCATATTCAAGGTACGGATAACCGCTAAGCTTTATGTTTACAGCCTGACCGGTCTTTACTTTGCCTGAGCGGTTCATTTTCAGGTTTATCCTTCCCACATAATCGCCTGTTTCAAACGGAACGATACTTAATACTGGTTCATCTTCGTTAACAATCTGATTCTCGCTCCAGAATTTTGTAAATGTAACTGTACCGCTTACAGGGGAAATAAGCAGATAAGTATTTTCCCAGATTTTTATCTGTGCCTTAAGGTTTAAAAATGACTCATTAAGGACCGAATAATATTTCTCACGCTCCTCCAGTTTCTTAATCCTATAATCCTGAAGGAGTTGCCTTTTTTCGGCCAGTTCAATAGATTTTGCCGAATGATCGAGCCTTACCTGTTGAAGCTCAATATTAAGCCGTAAAAGCGACTGTCTCGATTTTTCCAGTTCACTTTCAGAATATACACCACTGGCAAAAAGCAGGGAATCCCGTTTATATTTCTTAATTTCCAGAGCCTGATTTTCAGCAAACAGTTTCTCTTTTACTTTTACCCTTCCTATATAGACAAGGATTCCATCTATCTCGTCAGTAAGAGATTTTATTTTGTTCCCGTAATAATCGTTGCTGTTGTAATTATTAAAGTCAGACAGGCTTTTCATAAAAGAACCCCAATAGCTCTGAATTTCACCCAGCTCAGTGAATTCAGGTAAAGATTCAAGCAACACCTTTTCAGGGCTGTTGATTGTATCGACTATCACATTCAGCTTAGATACTTCATCAATGGAGGCTGCCGTTTCCATAACAGCGATCAGCTTTCCTGATTCAATCTCATCCTTATTCTTAACATACAAATTCTTAATCCGTCCGGTCAATTTCGATACAAGTGTCACAGGAGGGTTCACTGTTGTAATTTCGACCGGAGCGGGTATGTTATCGGGATATTTTAATAACCATGAGAAAAATAACAAAAGAATAAAGACGATCAATATAAGTGCGTTGCCCCATCTCAATATTTTTCCGGGGGGCCGGCCCATAATTTCATTAACGGGCTCAGAATAAATTATATCATGTCCTTTTTCCTCCATGCCGTTTTTTCAATTACCAAGCTCCAGCTGGTTTTTTATGAGGTCATAATAAGCTCCGTGCTTTTCAATCAGGCTTTCATGATTTCCTGATTCAATAATCTGCCCTTTGTCGAGCACTACAATCTTATCAGCGTTTCTGACAGTACTTAAACGGTGAGCCACAATGATAACTGTCCTGCCTTTAAAGAAATCCGACAGGTTCTCGACTATTGCTTTTTCAGTATTGGCATCCAGTGAATTTGTTGCCTCATCAAAAATTACTATTTCAGGATTTTTATAAATAGCCCTTGCAATTAGCAAACGCTGTTTCTGCCCTTCGCTCAGGCCATGACCATTCGGTCCTATTTTGGTGTTATAACCGAGGGGAAGCGATTCGATATCATCCTTTATATTTGCTGTTTCGGCTGCTTTAATCAACCGGTTTTCATCAATTACATGAGATCCGGGCGCAATGTTCCCCGCAATTGTATCAGGAAATAGAAATCCATCCTGCATCACTGCGCCGACCTTTTCGCGCCAAAGTTTCAGACTGATGTTCGACAGATCGGTCTCTCCGATCAATATTTTTCCGCCGGCCGGCTGATAAAACCTAAGGAGCATTTTGAGAAGGGTGGTTTTTCCGCTCCCGCTGACACCAACTATTGCAGTTATATTGTTTTTCTCTATTAACAATGTTGCATTTTTCAAAGCATAAGGTGAACGGGGGCCTTCATACTGGTATGAAAGGTCATTTATCTGTATGTCCTTATTATCAGGAAGCTTTCTGATTTTATTTTCGGAATCGGTTTCTTCGTCGTCCATATTATGAACCTCCGCCAGCCTGTCGAGGCTCATTTTTGCATCCTGTGACATACGCAGGAAGCCTATAATCTGCGTAACCGGTACATTAAGCTGGCCGATAATGAACTGAACGGCAAGCATCATACCAAGAGTCATATCTCCCTTAAGGACAGCAGTTGCAGCAACTATTGTAATCAGGATATTCATTACTTCATTAATAAGGGTGCCGCCAGCTGACTGGTACTGAATCAGGCCAAGTCCTTTGACTTTGAGCCCGAAAAGAGCTGCCTGATGGTTCTCCCAGTCCCAGCGTTTGCTTAGCTCGCTCTGACTCAGCTTTATATCCTGCATACCGTTTATCAGGTTAATAAGCTTAGAATTGGAGGCTGACATCTCTTTAAACCGAAGATTATCGAGCTTTGCCCTTGATTTCATAAAGAGGGAGACCCAAACGATGTAAAGGGCTGTTCCTGCAAGGAATAGTGCAAAAATCTTAATACTGAACATTGCCAGCACAATTCCAAAAACAAGCAGGTTCACAAATGAAAACAATATGCTGAGGCTGGCAGAGGTGAGAAAATCTTCAATCCTGTTGTTATCCTCAATGCGCTGGAGAATATCCCCTGTGAGCTTCGTATCAAAGAAAGCAACCGGGAGGGACATTAGTTTCTGCAAAAATCCCGATACAATAGCAACATTCACCCTTGAGCCTATATGAAGCAGCAGCCATCCCCTGATGAACTCTACTGACATTCTGCCAATAACAAGGGCAAGCTGGGCAAACAGGATAAGGTAGATAAACCCTATATCATTATTATTTAGCCCAATATCAATGATCGATTGAGTCAGGAACGGAAAAATAAGCTGAATCAGGCTTCCGATAAGAAGGCCAAGGAGCAGTTGTCCCAGGTATTTACGGTAAAGTCTGAAATATTTAAAAAGGAATCTGAATCCGCCTGATGTCGCTTTATGGCCTTCATCATCATAAAGTTCAGGACCAGGTTCAATTATCATTGCTAGACCTGCTTTTTTCCCGTCAGCCAGTGTATTAGCCCAGTTCTTTTCAAATTCCTGGCGGGACATTTTAATTAGACCTGTTGCAGGGTCGGCAATCCATAACTTATCCTCCTTTATCCTGTAAACAACAACAAAGTGATTTTGTCTCCAATGTACTATGCAGGGCAATGTCACTTTTTCCTCAAGGAGATCGTAAGGTATTTTAACTCCCAACGTCCTGAACCCCACTGAATCGGCAGCTTCCGAAAGACCAAGGAAGGAGACCCCTTCCCTGGTTATAAAACACTTCTTTCTAAGATAATCGAGTGAATAATTCTTTTTATAAAACCCTGCTATCATTTTCAGACAGGCAGGGCCACAGTCCATAGCATCATATTGTTTTACAAATGGGAATAACATTTTTTAATGCTCAACCGTTTAATTATATGAAGTAAAGATATTTATTATTTGACATAAAAATACTTACAATATTAAATAACCCGTAACCTGTACTGACAGATCATCACTTTTACAGAGTGGAAATGCTATATTTGTCAACTTATCAGATCTTAAAAATCAGCAATTGTTCCGCAAGATTTCAGATACTGCATTAATTGAAGGGGTTCGTCAGCAAGACGAGAAGATACTCAACTGGCTTTATGACAATTACCATCAGACGGTAAGGCATCATGTTCTAAAGAACAGCGGATCGGATGCAGATGTTTCAGATGTTTTCCAGGAATCAATTATTACACTTTATCGCCAGATATCCGAAAATGAGTTGAAGCTGACATCTGATCTGAAAGGCTATTTTTTTGGAATTGCGCGCAATATATGGAGCTCACAACTACGAAAAAAAGCCCGGAATATTGAAATTGAATTTGATCTCCCTGATGAAACCGGTGATGAAGATTCAGGCAACCCTATCCTGGAAAGAATTGTAAACAGGGCTTTTCAGAAATTAAGTTTTGATTCCCGTACTATACTGACTCTTTTTTCAGAAGGTTTTTCTTATCCAGAAATTGCGACAAAAATGAATCTGAAAAATGAGACCTATGCAAGAAGAAAGAAATATCTGAGCAAAGAGGCTCTTATTGAGATGATGAAATCTGATCCGGAGTACCAGGATTACCTGGGCTTGCGGTAATGCAAAAACAAAAGAAAGGATACCAGAAAAACGACGGGAGCAATTATAGTCAACAGTGTTACATGATGGTACAGGGGTGCGTTATTACCGTAAATTACAAGCGACGACCAGAAATAGGGATGGGATCTCAGCATATCCGAGCTCTTAAGGTACTCCATCCTTGCCTTCCTCAGAGCATTGCTTTTTGTCGCTCCCCTTTTAAGATACTTGTAAAAGCTCTTGACTATTTCTGCTCCTGACCTGTCCTCTATCTCCCACATAGACATTATTACTGACTGTCCACCCGAATAGACAAATCCTCTTGCAAGGCTGAGAATACCCTCTCCGGAATGCAGAATTCCTGTTCCGGTATTGCATGAGCTGAGAATTACCATTTTAGCTTTCAAGGGGACATCGTAAACTTCATAGGTATTTAAGTTACCATCCTCCGTAGAATCACTTCCCTGATAGAATAACATTTTAGAATACATCGGATACTGGTCATTCAGGAGTGTATGCATTGCCAGATGAATAATATCATATTTGCCGGCTTCAGTCTTAAAAACTGATTCCTTTGCCCCGTTATTGATGAAAAGCCTCCCGCCGGTGAGCTCCGTAACAAATTCAGCCTCCATCCTTGCATATTCCAGATCATAAAGGACTGATTTCCCTGCCTGTCTTGTTTTTAGTAAAGAATCCACATTTATGCTTCCGGTATAAACCGGGGCGAAAGCAATAAGGCTGTTTGAGAAACTGAAATCCTTCTTTAACGACTCTGCAAGCAGGGTCGCAGAATAGGTATATGAAATACTGAACTCCTTCATCAGGAATGGAACATCATTGTAAAGAACAATTTCGTCTGAAACCATTCTGACCGGAATTGCCTCAAAAGGTATATATGATAGAATATTATCAGGTGATATCAACAGTTTATTGGATATCAAATACTTCCTTACGGGTTCTATAATGAATTTGTACAGACTGCTTCCGATTTCCGTGTACTGGATAAAATTAGATTTTGCGTTATCACGAGGCATGGATAACATGTTCCTGAATTCCCTGATGTTCTCAAAAAAGCCAGAATCGATCGGAACCGTCAGGAGCTTCATATATTTTCTGTTTGTCAGGAAGATATAAAGAACTGTATCGGATACTACATAATTCAGATAATTTGTACTCCTTCCAACCACATGTGGAATATCTCCGGGCTTTATAACTTCCGTATTATATTTGATCGAATAATACTCGGGGTATTCTATCTCAAAGAGATTTATAAGCGAATCACGTCTCTGCATTGATCCGAGCACTAATCCCTTCCAGTCTGAGATGAGTGACGCGTCGGGTGATCTTTTTAAATTTTCTTCTGAAATCCTTGCCTCATAATAACTGATTTCCGTCTTAAGCTTACGTTCAAGGTCTGCAATTTCAGCGGGGATATGAAACTGGGTTGCTTTTAGTTCCCTTGTTGAGGCAAGTAATCCTGCAACCTTACTTTTTTCTGCATATTCAAATGCCTTTTCCAGAAAGGAATCATTGCCGGTATTTTTATAACACAGGTCAAAATCGCGTATCGTAAACAGATAGGAATCTCTGAACCGGTCACCAAGGACAAGCCGGCTCTCCTCCTCACTTATATTAATCCTTACCTTATCAAGTAAACTGATTATTAATTCAGAAGTCCCGGAAGCGGCAAGCAGATAATCATTATCATGATTTTTGCTGAAAATGTCCCAAAGAATCTGGTATTTGGCTTTAAGGACATTTATTGACCATTGTAAATTCTCTATCATTGCTTCCTCCGGATTTTCGGCTGCTTCATAACCTGCCTTGTCTTCAACATTGGGAAAAAGCAATTCCTGGATGATTTCAAGAGCTTTATCTGATTGCCCGTAATCTGAAAGAGCCAGGGAGTATCCCAAAAGAACAGGTTCCCTGAGAGAGAAATCCTCTTCATGGATGTTTAAATAGGCAATACACTGTTCATAAAGGGATAATGATTTTTTAGTATCAATATTAAAGGTCCTGAGATAGTCAGCATAGTTTTTCACCATTTCAATATAATCTCTTGAATTTTCTCCATAAGAGCTTTTTGCCTTCGCCAGGGAACTTTGGATAAGGGCTTCACCTTTGCTGACATTACCAGTGTTACCAAGTCCGATGGCAAAGCTGTTTAAAAAGTTAAGCGACAACCTGGAATTTGATGATCCTATCTTTTCAATCCCTCTATTAAAATATTTGTCAGATTTTTCGTTAAATCCCAGGAAGAAATAAGAAGCAGCAAGACTGTTAAGCAGGTTTATAAAATTCTCACCCTCCGGAAGAGAATATTCCAAATAGATAGATTCGGCCTTCTCAAGATAAATGACAGCTTTTGAATAGTCCGATAATCTGGTATAGCATGTACCAATATTTGTGTAGAGAATAGCAATATCATTATGGTTGCTTTCCTTAACTCCCCCTATCAGGCTGAGTGCCTTGTTTCCATAAGTAATAGCCTTGTTATACTCATTCAGTCCGAAATAAGCATTTACCAGGGCAGACAATCCGGTGACCAGTAAAGGACTTGATTCCCCATAATTCTTCTTTTCTATCTCAAGCGATCTTAAAGTATATTGCTCCATCCTCCTGAAATCACCCAATTTGCTGTATGCCAGCCCCAGGTTGAAAAGACACTTGGCATGAATCTCATCATCAATTTGCATTTGTCCGCGTATTGAAGAAGATAAATTCAGCCAATTGATTGCTTCGGAGTATTTCCCGGATAAGAGATAATAGACCCCAACGAAATACTGTGAGTTTGAAGTGGTCAGATTATTATTATTTCCCTCTCTCAGGTTTCTTAGTATTAAGCTAAGTAATTGTTTCGATTTCACAGTATCCCAGGCCGTTATTGAGACCAGGAAATCTTCATTCAGCTTCTCGAGAACCTTAATAGTATCGTCTTTCTCTGACTGCTCGCCATTTTTGGGATTATTCTGTTGAAAAAGAGCAGGGAAGGATATGGTTTCATTATAATCAACACTAAATGACGGAATACCGGCAATGCTGAAATAAAAGAAAACAATCAACCCAATTTCTTTTTTCAGGATCATAAGGAGCTGCTGATTTTTGTTTTTCCCCCGTAACAAAACCGCAAGTTTACAAAAAATGTTGGTACAATACCTAATTATGAACAAATTTTCTTTATGGTAAGTAGTTGATTCTCTTGAGCTAATAAAATATATTTAAAATAGTTCGTTTTTTATTGTCACAAAATGATGTATTCTGACATGATACATGAATTATAAACAGAACTACGAATTACCCGCATTTAGTATTAATGATTTAAAATCTTAAACAAATGAAAACCCTGATTATGAAAAACATTGACGAAATTTTTGTTGAGTATGCTCTTACAGCAGAAGAAATGATTTGTGTTAAAGGTGGTGATCAAGGTGGTGAACCTATTGTAATGCCATGTCCTCCTCCAGTTAGAATTTGATAATAACATAAAGGGTGAGGCCCTGCTTTAGCGAAAGCAGGGAGAATGACTTTTTCTTTTGAGACTTTTACAAAGTCTGGATTTTTCAGAGCGGATTGTCAGCACGATCCCGTATCTGGAAGCGTGTTCAGTAATTTAGATGCATACTGCATTTAATTATCTGATATAATGTATTTTGAAATGGAAATAATTTTAAATAACATACTATGAAAACAACCGATTTTTCATACTTCATCGAAAGGTATAATGCCGGAGAGATGGATGATGCTGAAAAACAATGGTTCACAAAGGAACTAAAGGACAACGAAAAACTTCGGAAAGAAGTCGAATTGCGCAGAACAGCTGATACAATTCTTAAAAATCAGGATCTGATGAACCTCAGAAATAAGCTTAATGCTATTGAGAAAAGAAGGGAGGAAGGAATTCCTGTCAGAAAGACAGGGCGAGCGTTGAATATTAAATATGCTGCTGTAATTGCAGGATTTATCCTAATCGGCAGTATAGCTTTATTTTCTAACAGGAAAATGAGCACCGATGAAATTATGGATCGATATTATCAACCCTACGAAGCTACCTCCTCAACACGATCTGAAGAAGTGATTAAGAACACTGATTACCTTCTTGCTCTGGAGTATTATCATATCCACGATTACCGGAATGCAGCACTATACTTCAGTAAAGTTCTTAAAAATGAACCAGGTAACATGCATTCAGAACTGCTGAACGGAATTTCCAACTTTGAAATGCAGAACTATCCTGAAGCAGAGGGCTCCCTGTCAAAAGTTATTTCCGACAACAATAACTATTATATTGATCATGCCCAATGGTACCTGGCTCTTTGTTATATCCGCACTGATGAAAAACCAAAAGCTCTGGAACAACTGGCAATTATCGAAAAATCAAAAACTATATACAGGAAGGACGCCAGGAAAATCCTGAAAAGCCTTAACTAAAGAATTAATCAGGGAAGAAATGTTTGATATTTCGGCACATAGCAAGGAAGAGGCTGGAGAATCCGGACAAATACGCAAAGACGCAGGCAAAATGACTGAATCTTTTAATCATAGCGTTGTTTCATGTCCGTCAATACTGACCGGAATGTCGCGTGAAATGAGAACGGAAATGAATGCTATTGTAGCATTCTCATTTCTGCTAAATAATAAGGACT
>Ga0105100_10002792_pt1 | contig 10170 bp, 7 predicted proteins | sample PPLLak12cMay2015_2_FD_87033 | JGI IMG/M metagenome (GOLD analysis project Ga0105100, IMG submission 87033) | Freshwater sediment microbial communities from Prairie Pothole Lake near Jamestown, North Dakota, USA - PPLs Lake P8 Core (1) Depth... | ecosystem: Environmental > Aquatic > Freshwater >... | reverse complement strand
CCCTTCTCGGCGGCCTGCAGCGCGGTGTGGATGGCCGGGCAGGTGGCGTCGCGCACCACGATCTCGCCCTTCTCCGCGGCTTCGGTGAACCGCGGCGCGAGACCCGCTTCGCCCAGCGACACCGCGCTCGTCTCGACCTCCGCGACGCAGCCCGCGCCGATGAGGAGGTCGGCGGACATGCCGAGGATGGGCACGCCGAGCAAGCGCAGATTTCTCGCCTTCCTCAGGATGAGATTTCTTATGGAAACCATCGATACCAGCGAATAGTCCGGCGGCAGCGCCAGCAGCGCGCCGTCCGCGATCGCCGCCGCGATGTCGGCGGGCGTCCTCATCCGCTGTGCGGGAAGCCGGCGGCGTCGTGCACGCGTGCCACGGCCTGCGCGGTGTGACCGGTAATCGCCTTGTGCGAGCGCGCGAGCTCCTTGCCGCACGCCGTGCATTTGTAGACCGGCACCTCGAGCTCGGCCTTGAAGGCCGGCAGCCCTTCGCAGGCGAGCTCGAGCGCGAAGGCCTGCGTGCGCTCGGACTTGGCCGCGAGCTCCTTGCCGCAGACGCAGGCGTACTTCCTGAAGACCATGCCGCTCTCGGTCCCGGCGGGAAGCTCGGCCGCGCGCGCCTTGAGCTCGCGAATCAGCCACAGCATGAACTCATCCTCCGCCGGCACCGCGTGCCCGCGCGGGCACTTCCCGGCCGGCATGCCGAGCACCGTCAGCTTGAGCGGCCCGTCGCTGCCGCTCGCGTCGAGGGTCCCGAGGCTCATGTCGCCGCCGCACATCCTGCAGGTCTTTCTCATACACCCCCCTCACGCGTGGTCGTGCATGGTCTGCAGCAGTATCTTCCAGTTCCCGCCGAACTTGTACAGGTTGTAGGAGAAGGTCGACTCCCACAGCGTCCCGCCGCCGGCGTCCTTGTAGGCCCACTGGATGGTCGCAATGGCGCTGTTCGCGCCGAGCGACTGCTCGATCAGGAAGACGATGGCGCCCTGCCGGAAGCCGCGCTCGCGGTAGTTCGCATCGACGCCCGCGAAGAAGGTCTCCGTGTCCTGGCGAGTGGCGTTGAGCCGGACGTTGCCGGCGCGCGCGGTCATGCAGGGCTCGGCGTAGAAGGCGGCGATCGCCGCCGGCCCTTTGGTGAAGGAATCTCCGTAGGCCTCGAAAAAGGCCCGCAGCCCGTTCACGCAGTGCCGCCCACGGTGAGGCCGTCGATCTTGAGCGTCGGCTGGCCCACGCCCACCGGCACGCTCTGGCCTTCCTTGCCGCAGGTGCCGATGCCCCAGTCGAGCTGCAGGTCGTTGCCGATCATGCTGACGCGCGTGAGCGCGTCGGGGCCGTTGCCGATCAGCGTCGCGCCCTTGACCGGGTAGGTGACCTTGCCGTTCTCGATCATGTAGGCCTCGGCCGCGGAGAAGACGAACTTGCCGTTGGTGATGTCGACCTGGCCGCCGCCGAAGTTCGAGGCGTAGATGCCCTTCTTCACGCTCTTCAGGATCTCCTTCGGGTCGTGGTGGCCGGCGAGCATGTAGGTGTTGGTCATCCTCGGCATGGTGAGGTGGGCGAAGGACTCGCGCCGCGCGTTGCCGGTGAGCGGCATCTTCATCAGCCGCGCGTTCAGGCTGTCCTGCATGTAGCCGCGCAGCACGCCGTCCTCGATGAGCACGGTGCGCTGCGTCGGCGTGCCCTCGTCGTCCACGGTGAGCGAGCCGCGCCGGCCCGGGATGGTGCCGTCGTCGACCACCGTGACGCCGCGCGAGGCGACGCGCTGGCCAAGGCGCCCGGAGAAGGCCGAGCTGCCCTTGCGGTTGAAGTCGCCTTCGAGGCCGTGGCCGATCGCCTCGTGCAGCAGCACGCCCGGCCAGCCCGGCCCGAGCACCACCGTCATGGTGCCGGCAGGCGCGGCGCGCGCCTCGAGGTTGGTCAGCGCCTGCGACACGGCGGCGCGCGCGTAGCGGTCGAGCTCCGCGTCGGTGAAATGCGCGTAGTCGGTGCGCCCGCCGCCCCCCGAGGTGCCGCTCTCGCGCCGCCCGTCCTGCTCGGCGATCACCTGCACCGACAGGCGCACGAGCGGCCGCACGTCGGCCGCCATGCCGTCGGCGCGCGCGATCAGCACCACCTCGTACTCGCCGCCCAGGCTCGCCATCACCTGCGTGATGCGCGGGTCGAGGGCGCGGCATTTCTTCTCGAGCTTCTCGAGCAGCTTCACCTTGGCTTCCGACGGGAGGGAGGCGATGGGATCGAGCGGCTTGTATAACGCTACCGGGGTTCCCCGTCTGATGATTTTCGTTTTCCGGCCCTGACCGGCAGAAGCTATTGCGCGCGTGGCCTTGGCGGCATCCTGAAGTGCGTCAAAGCTGATTTCGTCCGAGTAGGCGAAGGCGGTCTTGTCCCCGCTCACCGCGCGCACGCCGACGCCCTGCTCGATGTTGAAGCTCGCGGTCTTGACGATGCCCTCCTCCAGGCTCCAGCCCTCGGAGCGCGAGTACTGGAAGTACAGGTCCGCGTAATCGATGCGCCGGGCGCCGAGCGCGCCGAACACGCGCTCGAGCTTCGCCGCCTCGAGGTCGTAGGGCGCGAGCAGGGTCTGCCGTGCGGTATCCAGAGTCACCAACCGAGTCTCCTTCGCATTTCGTGCATCCGTTCCGTGTCGATCTCCGCAAGAACCACGCCTTCGCCGTCGTCGGCGCGGGCGGCGATCACCTCGCCCCAGGGATCGACGATCATGGTATGGCCATAGGTGCGCCGCCCGCTAGCGTGCGTTCCGCCCTGCGCGGGCGCCACCACGTAGGCCATGTTCTCCACCGCCCGCGCGCGCAGCAGCACTTCCCAGTGCGCCTGCCCGGTCGGCACGGTGAACGCCGACGGGACGAAGATGACGTCCACCGGCCCCATGCCGCGATAGTGCTCCGGGAAGCGCACGTCGTAGCAGATGGAAAGCCCCAGCCGGCCGAAGGGGCTCTCCACCGCCACCGGACCGCTGCCCGGCTCGAGCGTCCTCGACTCGTCGTGGCGCTCGGTCGGCGACTCGAAGCGGAAAAGGTGCGACTTGTCGTAGCGCGCCACGCGCTTGCCCGAGTCGTCGTAGACCAGGCAGGCGCTTCTGATCCGCTGCTCATCCTTTGTAGATATGGGGGCGGTTCCGCCGACAATCCAGAGGGAATACTTCTTTGCGATCGTTGCAAGAAACTCCTGGATCGGGCCCTTGCCGTTCGGCTCGCGCAAACCGACCTTGTCGCGCTCGTGCCGGCCGATGATGTAGAAGTTCTCCGGCAGCGCCGCGAGCTTGGCGCCGGCCGCCGCCGCGGCAGCGACCAGGCGCTCGGCGGCGGCGAGGTTGGGCGCGAGCTCGGGCTCGGACACCATCTGCAGCGCGGCGATTCTCGTCTTCACGGCCGGGCCTTCACGGCGTGGCGAGCGGCTGCGGCTTGTTCAGCTTTTCCACCTTCGGGTCGCTCCAGCTGCCGGTGATGCCGTATTCGAAGGCGAAGATGCGCCCGAGCGGGTCCTTCAGCACGCGCTGCGCGAGCAGCGCGGCGGCGCCGACGACGGGGTTGACGATCGCCACCGCGGTCGAGGCGGTGTCGCCCAGGCTCGGCACGACGCGCACCTTGAGGTCCTGCGTCTCGTGCACGAGGTCGGCGCTGCCCGACATCTGCACGTCGGCCGCCGAGCCGCGCATGCGGAATTCCTCGATATCCATCACGCCCTTGTCGAGGTGCGCGCGCGCGGTGATGCGGTCGAACTGGAAGCCCTTGGAGAATACGTCGCGGAAGTCGAGCACGATGCGCCGCGGCAGCGCCTGCAGGCTCATGAGCGAGATCAGCTTGCCGATGCCGGGCTCGACCTCGAGAAACTGCCCGTCCTGCGCGTGCAGCTCGACGTCGCCCGACAGGGTCGGGATGTCGATGCCGAGCAGCGGCCCCTGCCAGGCGAGCGAGCCGGTGAACTTCGTCGCGCCGCCCTTCACGTGGTCGGGATAGCCGACGCGCGCGAGGAGCGCCCCGGTGTTCCCCGACTCGAGCTCGAACGCGAGCGTGCTCTGCGAGGGCACGCCGCTTCGCCACAGGCCCTTGGCGTTGAGCGTCGCTTCCGGGTTCACCACGCGCAGCTTGTCGAAGCGCCAGGCGTCGGCCTCGCGCTGCGCCAGGAACTCGATGTGGCCAAGGTCCTTGCCGCGGTAGGTAAAGCGCTCGATCACCGCGTCGACCGCCGGCACGTCGGCCGGCTGGCGCGGCGTCTGGGTCTTTATTTGAGGAGAATCTTCTGGAAGCGTGAAATGCGCGAGGCGCGCGAAGAGCGCGCCGCCATTGTCGCTGCTGAAGGTGACGTCCCCCGAGAGCTCGTCGGCCTTGATCACCGCCGACCAGCCCTTGGGCTCGCCGCCGGCGCGCAGCTGCAGGTTGTGCACGCGCTTGCCGTAGGCGTCGAGCACGCCGATCTTCATGTCGATGGAAACCGGCGCAGGATCGGAAGAAGAGGTTTCCGTCTTGAGAAGATCGATCCATCGGTCCGCATCGAGCGCGGCGAGCGAGCCGTACACGAGCGTGCCCGGCCGCTCGGGCAGGCGGATCGCCTCCCCGGGCACCGGCGAGAGCCAGACCGAGGCGCGCCGCAACGCGGTCGCCTCGCCTTCGCGCCGCAGCTGCACCTGGGCGGCGGCGAGGCTGCCCAGCGTGACCGAGATGCGCTCGCGCACGCCGCTCTTCGAGGGCGCGAGCTCGACGCGCAGCGGCAGCGGCGCGGCGGCGTCCTTCTGGAAGGGCGGCGGCAGCGCGATCGCCACGCCGCGCAGCGGCGAGTCGATGCGCACGCGCGTCGCCCCGTCGCGCACGCCGAAGTTGACGACGTAGTCCGCCTCGCCGCTCACATGGCGACCGAGCGGGTGGTCGAAGAGCCCGCGCACCGCCTCCACGCTCGCGGCGCCGCTCGCCACGACCTCGACCGAGCCGTCGGCGCGCGTGCCGCCGCGGATCGCGACCGGGTTGCCGAGCGCCCGCGCGCGCACGTCGTGCAGCATGAAGCCCGACTCGGTGAAGGTGAGCTTGCCGCCGGCGCGCTCGAGGCGCGGGATCTCCTCGTGCACCGTGATGTCGTTCGCCGAGAACTGGAACTCCCCCGCCACCTTCGCCGCCTCCATCTGCGCAAGCGGCAGGTCGATGGAGAGCTTCAGGCGCCCCTGCCCGGCGGCGCGAATGCCCTCGGTGAAGGCGCCGGTCTTGCGCCCGACCGGCGAGGAAGACACGTATTTCAGGAACTCGCCCGTCGGCCCGTCGGCATTGCCCGAGACGGTGAGGTGCGTGCCCTCGCGCACCATCTTCGGGATGGCGACGCGCACGTTGGAGATCTTCGCGCCGAGGATCGAGCCGCTCCTGCCGGCGATCTCCATGCGGTCGGCCTCGAAGCGCAGGCTGGCGTCGATCGCCTCGATGCGCGGCCAGCCCTGGCCGTAGTCGAGCACGCCGTCGGCGACGCGCGCGGTGACGAGGAACTGCCCGCTCGCCGGGTCACGGAAGGGAAACTCGCGCAGGTTGCCGCGCAGGCGCAGCTGCACGTCGCTCGCCTGCCCGGCGACGATGGCCGCCGCGAGCCACTCGCGCGTCTTCTCGCCAATGAACCGGCCGTGCGGCAGGTAGCGCGCCGTCTTGGTGCCGTCGGCGCGCGAGAGCTGCGCGGTGAGGTCGATCCTCCCCAGGTCGCCGACGCGCGAATAAGAGCCCGACGCGGTGCCGGCGAGGTCGGGGTTGGCGAAGCCGAGCGACACCAGGCGCAGCGCGAGCGCGGTGCCGGCGCGCTCCCAGTCGACCTGGCCGTCGAGCGCATCGAGCGAGATCCGCGGCTCGGGAAACAGCGCCGGCAGCTCGAGCTGCGCGTTCTTCGATTGCAGCACCAGGCGCCCGCGCGAGTCGCTGGCGTCGATGCTGCCCGAGAGCCCCTCGAAGCCCGGCACGCCCAGCGTCGGGCGCAGCGCGAGGTTGCTGAAGCGGGCGCGCGCCGTGAAACGCTGCGGCTCGGGCAGCTCGCCCTGCCACTCGAAGCGCGCGTCCTCGATGCGCCCGCGCGGCGCCGCCTCGGCGAGGCGCTGGCGCAGGCCCTCGGCCACCGGGAAGGACGCCATGAGCTCGGGGAGCGTGTGCAGGTCGAGGAGCTTCGCCGCCAGGCTGCCGCCGCCGGGGCGCCAGGCGAGCTGGAAGTCGGTGGGCGCGATCGGCGCGCCGCGCGCGGGGGCGAGTGCGAGGTTGCGCCCGGAGAGCTCATAGCTGTCGCCGCGCACCCGGCCCTGCAGGCGGCCGCGCACCGAGGCGAGCTCGAGCGGCGCCGGCGCCTCGCCGAGCTGCGCCACCACGCCCGAGAGCGCCACGTCCGCGGTGGCCTCGCTCGCCTTGCCAGCGGCGAGCGTGATCCACAGGCGCAGCGCCCCGTGCCCCTGGCGCAGGTCGAGCGGATAGTCGAGCCACGCGCGCCAGGCCGCGAGGTCGGTGGTGCCGACCTCGCCGTAGAGCCGGCCGTTCCAGTCCGCCGGCTCCGTCACGCTGCGCCCCTCGAGGTGGGCGCGCAGCTCGATGGTCGAGCCGAGGTCCGCGGGCGGGCGGGCGGTGAGGCCGAAGGCATGCTCGTCGCCGGTGTTGCGGAGCTTCAGCTCCAGGCCCGAGAGCGTGAGCGGCGGCGCGCCGCGCTTCTCGTCGCGCCACTCGATCTCGGCCTTGCGGATGACGATCTCCTCCTGGCCGAGCACCCAGTCGCTGAGGCTGCCGTCGCCGCCCCGTCCGGCGAGCTTGATGCCGGCGACGTAGATCGCGCCGGCCGGGTCGCGGCGCACGGCGAGGCGCGGCCCGTCGACCACCAGCGAGTGCAGGCGCAGGTCCCAGTGCAGGAGCGAGCCCCACGCGAGCACGTTGTGCACCGAGGGCAGCACCAGCGCCTCGCGTCCCTGCGCGTCGAGGATGCGCAGGTCCGAGACCGTGATGTCGGGCCGCAGTCCCGACCAGCTCGCCTCGATCGCGCCGACTTTCACCGGCAGGCCGACGGCTTTCGAGATTGCGGCGACAATATCGGGGCGGTAGCGCTCGACGTCCGGGAGCACCCAGTAGCGCAGCGCAAGCACCAGCGCGGCCAACGCGAAGAACGCGAACCAGGCGAGAACTTCGAGCGCTCGCAACAACCGCTTCATGTGAAACCGCATTCTAATCGCTAAATGCCGGAGCCCATTCAGAAAATCGCCCTTTCGCGCTATGCCGCGCGGGTCCTCGCCGCGCATCCCGAGCTCGCCGCGGAGCTCGCGGAGCCTGCCGCTTTTCCAAGAGAGCAAATGCAGGCCGCGCTCGAAGGCGCCGGCGATGAAGCGGACCTGATGCGGCGGCTGCGGCAGCTGCGCACGCGCGTGCTGCTGCGCCTCATGGCGCGAGACCTGTCGGACCGGGCGAGCCTGGAAGAAGTTTGCGCGACGATCTCGGATCTCGCGGAGATTTGTGTAACGAAATGTTTGGACTGGCTCGGCGAGCCCGGGCTCATCGTGCTCGGCATGGGCAAGCTCGGCGGGCGCGAGCTCAACGTCTCCTCCGACGTCGACCTGGTGTTCGTCTTTCCCGGGTCGATGGAGGCGCAGGAGCGCTTCGAGCGCGCCGGCCGCCGGCTGATCCGCCTGCTCTCGCACGCCACCGAGGATGGCTTCGTCTTCCGCGTCGACATGCGGCTTCGCCCCTACGGCGACTCGGGGCCCCTCGCGTGCAGCTTCGACTTCCTCGACCAGTACTTCGTCACGCAGGGGCGCGAGTGGGAGCGCTATGCCTGGATCAAGGCGCGCGCGATTTCCGGAAATTCAGAAAAAGAATTGGAAAACATCGTGCGGCCTTTCGTGTTCCGCAAGTACCTCGACTACGCCACCCTCTCGGCGATGCGCGGCCTGCACGCCGAGGTGCGCCGCGAGGTGGCGCGGCGCGAGCTCGCGAGCCACGTCAAGCTCGGCCCCGGCGGCATCCGCGAAGTCGAGTTCATCGCGCAGGCGCTGCAGCTCATCCGCGGCGGGCGCGACGCGGAGCTGCGCATCAGGCCGACGCTGCAGGTCCTGAAGAATCTTTCCTTGAAGAGGCTTCTCCCGGAGGAAGCCGAACACGAGCTCTCCGCCGCGTACGTGTTCCTGCGCCGGGTCGAGCACCGCCTGCAGTACCTCGACGACGCGCAGCGCCACGACCTCCCCGAGGACGCGGAGGATCAACGGCGGGTCGCGCAGATGTGCGGCTTCTCTTCCTGGGAAGCCTTCCTTCAGGAACTGGATTCGCATCGTTCCGCCGTCACCCGGCATTTCGAGAACACCTTCGCCGAGCGCGAAGGGGCGGACGAGCCCTGGCCCGCCCACCCGCGCCTGGAGGCGCTGCGCGCGAGCCAGCGCTACAACCTGCTGCCGGCGGACTCGAAGCGGCGCCTCGACCGCCTGATCCCGGCCCTCGCTCGCGCGGCGGCCGCGACGCCCGACCGGGAAGCGACGCTCGCGCGCGGCGTCGACCTCGTCGAGGCGATCGCCAGCCGCGCCGCCTACCTCGCGCTCCTCGCCGAGCACCCGCAGGCGCTCGAGCGCGTGGCGCGCATCATCGGCACCTCGAGCTGGGCGGCGAGCTTCATCACGCGCCACCCGCTGCTCCTCGACGAGCTGCTCGACGACCGGCTGCTCACCGCGGCGCCGGATCTCGGTGCTTTTTCACGAAGTCTCCGTACCCAGCTCAATTCTTCCGACGGCGACACCGAGCGGCAGATGGACATCCTGCGCGAGGCGCACCAGGCGCAGGTGTTCCGCCTGCTCGCCCAGGACCTGGCGGGCCTGCTCACCGTCGAGCGCCTCGCCGACCACCTCTCCGCGCTGGCCGACACGGTCCTCGAGATCGTCCTCGACCTGGCGTGGCAGCTGCTGCCGCGCAAGCACCGGAGCGATGCGCCGGCGTTCGCCGTCATCGGCTACGGCAAGCTCGGCGGCAAGGAGCTCGGCTACGCCTCCGACCTCGACATCATCTTCCTCTACGACGACGCGCACGAGCAGGCGCAGGAAACCTACGCGCGCCTCGCGCAACGCATCAACACCTGGCTCACCAGCCGCACTTCCGCGGGCGCGCTGTTCGAGACCGACCTGCGCCTGCGCCCGAGCGGCACCTCGGGCCTGCTCGTTTCGCCGGTCGAGGCGTTCGCGCGCTACCAGGAGAAGGACGCCTGGGTCTGGGAGCACCAGGCGCTCACCCGGGCGCGCTACTGCGCCGGCGACAAGGCCGTCGGCGCCGCGTTCGAGAAGATCCGGGAACACATCCTGAAGCGGAAGCGCGAATTGCGCTCGCTGAAAAGCGAGATCCTCGGCATGCGCGAGAAGATGCACGCGGCGCATCCCAACAAGAGCGGGCTGTTCGACGTCAAGCACGACCGCGGCGGCATGATCGACATCGAGTTCGCGGTGCAGTACCTCGTCCTGGGCTTCGCGGCGAAATTTCCGGACCTGACGGGCAATCTGGGCAACATCGCGCTGCTGAAGATGAGCGCGGAGCACAGCCTGGTGCCGATGGATCTTGCGGAAAAGGCAAGAAGCGCCTATCGCGAGTACCGGCGCCTCCAGCACGCCCTGCGCCTGAACGGCGCCCAGTACGCGCGCGTGCCCAGGGACCAGGTGAGCGCGGAGATGGGCTCGGTCCTCGAGCTCTGGAAAACGGTGTTCAGCGCGCCGGCTTGATGTCGGGCGAGCCGGTGTCGAGCCGGCCCTGCGCCAGCCGGCGGCGGGCGTCGGCGGCGAGCTGCTCGTAGCGCTCCAGATAGGCCCGCAGCTGCTCCTCGTCCAGCTCCTCGAGGTCGAGCACCGCGTTGTGCGCGCCCTGCGTGGCGCGAATCAGCTCGTCGAGCTTGATCTGGATCGCCACCGTGTCGCGGTTCTGGGTGTTCTGGATCACGAACACCATGAGTAAGGTGACGATGGTGGTCGTGGTGTTGACGATGAGCTGCCAGGTGTCGCTGAAGCCGAAGAGCGGGCCGCTCGCCGCCCAGAGCACGATGAGCAGCACGGCGACGGCGAAGGCCGCCGGCCGGCCCACCAGCGTCGAGATCGACCGCGCGATGTGCGCGAAGCGCCAGCGCTGCCGGGCGCCCGCCTCTATATCGCGCATCGGGCTGCCGTAACTGCCCAGGATGCTCGCCATCGCCGCCTCCGAAT
>Ga0105100_10002791_pt1 | contig 10177 bp, 10 predicted proteins | sample PPLLak12cMay2015_2_FD_87033 | JGI IMG/M metagenome (GOLD analysis project Ga0105100, IMG submission 87033) | Freshwater sediment microbial communities from Prairie Pothole Lake near Jamestown, North Dakota, USA - PPLs Lake P8 Core (1) Depth... | ecosystem: Environmental > Aquatic > Freshwater >... | reverse complement strand
GGGAAAAGAAAAGATCCGCCACCTGAAGTAGGAGCTGCGACATGAAGGCCTATCGGGGCGAACCCGTCATCTTTGCCGACAGAGCGCCGGAAGACCGCAAGGCGGAGCTCGTCGTGGAGCGCCTGACGCTCCGCTTCGGCGGCATCACGGCAGTCGGAAACGTGAGTATGAACGTCCTGACCGGCGAGCTCGTCTCCATCATCGGCCCCAACGGGGCGGGGAAGACAAGCCTGCTGAACTGCATCACTGGGTACTACAAGGCGCAGGAGGGCAGAATCCTCTTCAACGGGAAGGACATCTCAAATCTCCCGACGCACCGGCACATCGAGCACGGGATCGGCAGGACCTTCCAGAACATCGAGCTCTTCCCGGGGATGACGGTTTTGGCGAACCTGTTGCTGGCCCGCCACCTTCACTGCCGTTACGGCCTTGTCGCGGCGTCGCTTTTCTCGGGCAAGGCGAAAGGCGAGGAGATCCGCCAGAGGCGCATCATCGAGGAAATCATCGATTTTCTGGAGATCCAGTCGATCCGCAAGAAGCTCGTGGGATCGCTCCCCTACGGGATGCGCAAGCGGGTCGAACTGGGCCGGGCACTTGCCCTGGAGCCCAAGCTTCTCATCCTCGATGAACCCTTCGCCGGGATGAACCTGGAGGAGAAGGAGGACATGGTGCGGTTCCTCCTCGAGCTTTCCGAGTCCTGGGGTCAGACAATGATTCTCGTGGAGCACGACATGTCGATCGTCATGAGCATCTCCAGCCGGATCATGGTTCTCAACTTCGGCGAGAAGCTCGCCGAGGGCACCCCCGGCGAGATCCAGGGAAACCCCGACGTCGTCCGGGCCTACCTGGGGGATCGGTCGGAGGAGTCAGCCGGGGCGGACGGGGCGGGAGGTGGCCGATGACCATCGCCCGGATCAGCGAGCGAATCAACGGCAACGGCCGACCGGAGAGGCTCGACGACGCGATCCTGGAGGCCTACGGCAAGTACACCCTGCCGCAGATCCTGAGCGAGCAGGCAAAGCGCCTGGGGGCCGCACACACGGCGATCCGCGAGAAGGCCTACGGGATCTGGCAGACCATCAACTGGGAGGATTACTTCGGCTACGTGCGGCGCACGTCGCTGGGTCTTCTCGGGCTCGGCATCCGGCGCAGGGAGAACGTCGCCCTCGTGACGAACAACCACCCCGAGTGGCTCTTCAGCGAACTGGGCGCACAGGCCGTAGGCTGTGTCACGGTCAACCTCTTCACCTCCTCCATAGCCGATGAGCTGGCCGAGGCCCTGAAGCGTTTCCAGGCCACCGTGGTCGTCGTCCAGGACCAGGAACAGGTCGACAAGCTGCTCGAGACCCGATCGAGGCTGGGCTTCGTCAAAACCGTCGTCTACATAGACCCAACGGGGATGCGCAATTATCGCAGCGATCCCTGGCTCGTGAGTTTTCGGGAGCTGCTGGATCGGGGCGACGTGCTGGAACGGGAAAAGCCGCAACTCTTCCCCGCGGAGCTGTGGCGGGGGCGGCCCGATGACGTGGCCGTCATGATCCAGACCTCGGGGACGACGGGTCTGCCAAAACTCGCCATGCTCACCCACCGCAATTTCACGGCCATGGCGCGCAAGTGGCTCACGACGGCGCCCGTCGGGATCGGCTCCAACTGGCTCTCCATCACCCCGCCGGCCTGGATCGTCGACCAGGTGTGGGGAGCGGGCATCACGCTCACCGGCGGGCTCACGATGAATTTCCCCGAAACGGCCGAAACGATAGAAACGGATTTCCGGGAGATCGGGCCCGACGTCATCGTCTCTTCATCGAGATTCTGGGAAGACCTGGCCTCGAAGATCCGGGTCAAGATGGCCGATGCGGGCATCGTGAAGCGCAAGCTTTTCCATCTGGCCGAGCGGATCGGACAGATGGCCGTGGACAGGGAGGCGAAGAAAGAGCACCTTTCGCCTGCGCTTCGCGCCATGCACAGTGTGGCGTCCTCCGTCGTGTTCAGGCCCCTCATGGACCGTATCGGCTGTCTCGGCATGAAGAGCGCCTACACGGGGGGACACCCGATCAGCCCCGAGGTCATCCGCTTCTTCCGCTCCTGCGGACTCAATTTGAAACAGTGCTACGGTCTCACCGAGGCGGGCGGCATCTTCCAGGTGCAGCCCGACAACGAGGTGAAGCCCGAGACGGTGGGCAAGGCCCTCCCGGAAACGGAGGTCCGGATTGCCGAGGACCAGGAGGTCCTCGTGAAGAGCCCTTCCAATTTCGCAGGGTATTACAACGACTTCAAGGCCTCCGAGGATGCCTTTCGCGACGGCTGGCTGCGAACGGGAGACGCAGGGTATCTGGACCCCGACGGACACCTCGTTATCATCGGCCGCAAGGAGGAGATCATCCGGAACAAGACCGGGGCCGCCTTCTCTCCCGATTTCATCGAGACGCGGCTCAAGTTCAGCCCCTACATCAAGGAGGCGGTCACCTTCGGCGAGGGGAGGCCCTACATCACGTCCTTCATCAACATCGACATGGGCAATGTGGGCAACTGGGCCGAAGAGAGGATGATCCCCTACACGACCTACACGGACCTCTCGCAGCAGCCGAAGGTGGAGGAACTCATCCTGGGCGAAATCCGCTCCGTGAACCATCAGCTCCCCGATTACATGAAGATCCGCAGGTTCATCCTCCTGTACAAGCTCCTCGACGCCGACGACGAGGAGCTGACGAGAACGGGGAAGGTCCGCCGGCGATTCGTCTACGGTTTGTACCTCAATCTCATCGAGGCCATGTACCGCAACCTCAAGGAACTGGAGGTCAAGAGCACCGTCCGCTACCGCGACGGACAGGTGGGAAAGATCGAGACAACGGTCCGCATCATCGACGTGTAAATCGCGGCCCTGAGGTGCTTCATCCCCCTTTCGAAAAGGGTTGGCAGGAGAGAGCTTCACAACGGAATCAAACCATCGGGACGGTGCAACATGGACTTCTTCATACAGCTTCTCATCAACGGGATCAGTATCGGATTTCTCTACGGACTTTCCGCCATGGGATTCGTGATGATCTTCAAGTCCTCGAGCGTGCTCAACTTTGCCCATGGCGAGGTCCTTGCCTTCGGAGCCTTCCTGTTCCTGGCGCTCGTGACCTGGGCACAGCTTCCCATCTGGCTTGGATTTATCGTGACCCTGGCGGGGACCTTCGTCCTGGGCTTTGTCATCGAGCGTATCTTCCTGCGGCCTCTCATCGGAGAGCCGCTGATCCAGGTGATCATGCTCACCGTAGGGCTTGCCGCCATGTTCAAGGGAGGGATGCTGCTCGTCTGGGGCGGAAACCTTTACACCTACCCGGACTTCCTGCCCGAGGGGCTGGGCATCAGCTGGGGCATCGTCCAGGTGCCGCCCGTTTACGTGGCGGCAGTCATCATCGGCAGCCTGTTTCTGCTCATGTTCGGTCTGTTCTTCAAGTTCTCGTCCCAGGGCATCTACATGCGCTCCGTCGCAGATAACCAGACGGCGGCACTGTCCCTGGGGGTGCACGTGCGGCGCGTCTTTGCGCTTTCCTGGGCCATAGCGGCCCTCGTGGCAGGCATCAGCGGGATCGTGCTGGGGATCATCAACGGCATCAACGTCCACGAACTCTCCTCGATAGGCCTGAAGGTCTTTCCTGTCGTCATCCTGGGGGGCCTCGACTCGATCGGCGGGGCCATCATCGGGGGGCTCATCATCGGCCTGCTGGAGACGTTTACGGGCGGTTATCTCTCCCCATCGCTGCGGGACGTCGTGCCCTACATCACGCTGGTCTTCATCCTGCTGGTGAAGCCGTACGGCCTCTTCGGACTGGTTGAAATAGAAAGGGTCTAGCCGGCTGGTGCCCGGGGGCGCATTCTGCGGCAAGAGAGAAGTTGAGAAGTTTGGAAGTTGAGAAGCTTGGACGGGCTGAATGCCAATCAGATGCTTCCGGCTTCTCCGAACTTCATAGCTTCTTAACTTCCATCTATTCAGAGCGCCGCGCATTGAGGCATTAAACCAGTCTGGCAAGAAACTGTGATGGAGAGAAGTGAAAAAATGAAGACCCTTCGTTTTCGCCCCTGCGGGAATTTCAAGGTTCAATACCGGGAGGAGCTGGACGTCTTCGAGACGGACTTTGGGAGACTCTGGGCCGCGGTGGGTCTGGTGCTTCTCTTTGCCGTCTTGCCGTGGATTGCCACACCCTATTTCCTCTACGTTGTGAACCTCATCGGGATCGCGGCCATTGCAGCCCTCGGTCTCAACATCCTTGTGGGCTACACGGGATTGATCTCGCTTGGACACGGCGCTTTCTTCGGAGTCGGCGCTTACTCGGCGGGTATTCTCGCCGTAACGTACGATGTTCCATTCCTTGCCGTCATTCCGCTGGCGGGCCTCGTCACGGCCGTCGTCGGCATGGTCTTCGGGATCCCCTCGGGACGCTTGAAAGGGCTCTACCTGACCATTGCGACACTGGCCGGACAGTTCATCATTGAATATGTGCTCGTGCACTGGGAAAGCGTAACCGGCGGCACCATGGGGATCACGCTACCCGCCCCGTCGCTCTTTGGGGTTGCGATTGTGGGGGACATGAGCTTTTTCTATGTGATCTACGCGTCGGTGGTCGTCATGGTCTTCGGTGCGGTAAACCTCATGCGTACGCGCTACGGGCGCGCCTTTGTGGCCATCCGCGACAACGATCAGGCAGCCGAAGGGATGGGGATCCCCATATTCCGATACAAACTTCTCTCCTTCGCCGTGAGTTCCTTCTACGCCGGCGTTGCCGGGGCCCTGTCGGCCTACTACATGATCAGCATCACGGCATAGCCTTTCACGCTGGGACTGTCCGTCGAATATATCGCCATGATCATTATTGGGGGTCTGGGGAGTATCCCCGGGGCCATTTTCGGAACCATATTCATCACCCTGCTCAACGAGGGCCTCCGCTGGGTTACGGACACGATCATGAACATGGGGGGACTCGCAGGGGTGGAGCTGACAATGGCGCCGCTGAGGGAGTTCGTCTTCGGCCTGGCCATTGTTCTGTTTATTTTGTTTGAGCCGAGAGGGCTTGCAGAGGTGTGGAGGATCATCCGCTCGAACTTCAAGCTATGGCCTTTCTCCTACTAGGGGCCAGGTTACAGGGCAAAGGGTCAAGGGAATGAGTGAGAACAAGCTGTTAGTCATCAACAATATCAGCGTCGTCTATTCCGACGTGATTCAGGTCCTGAAGGGCGTATCACTTACCGTAGAGCCCGGACAGGTCGTCTCGCTGCTGGGGAGCAACGGAGCAGGGAAGACGACAACGCTGAAGGCGATATCAGGGCTTCTGAAACCGGAAAACGGCGAGGTCACCGAGGGAAGCGTCCTGTTCGACGGCAAACCGATCCACAACCATTCTCCGGAAACGATTACGAGGGCCGGGATCATCCAGGTCCTGGAAGGCCGACAGCCCTTCAAATACCTAACCATCGAGGAGAACCTCCGGGTGGGAACGGCGACGCGGTGGGGAAAGCCCTACAAGCAGGATCTGGAAAAGGTCTATCACTACTTCCCCGCCCTCACGAAACGTCGCAAGACGCTTGCCGGCTACTGCAGCGGCGGGGAGATGCAGATGCTCGTCATCGGTCGGGCCCTCATGGCCCACCCGAAGCTTCTGCTCCTCGATGAGCCGTCACTGGGGCTCGCACCGCTCATCGTCCTGGAGATCTTCCAGATCATCGAACGGATCAACCGGGAGGACGGCACGACGATCGTCCTCGTGGAGCAGAACGCCAACATGGCCCTGCAGATTGCCACCTACGGGTACGTCATGGAAAATGGGAAGATCGTCATGGAGGGCCGAGCCGAGGAACTACGCGAGAATCCCGACGTGAAGGAATTCTACCTGGGCATGGGCGCCGCAGGGACGAAATCCTACCGGGATGTGAAAGCGTATAAGCGCCGGAAAAGATGGCTGTGAGAACAGGGTTCAGGGTACAGGGGAAGAAAAAGGACTACAGAAATGGGGGAGGCCATGGCGTCTAGAAAAGGGAGCCCGTATTTCGATAAGAAAGAGACCAGGAAACCCGAGGAACGACGGGAGGATCAGGCGGGGGAACTGGCGGCCATGATGCGGCTGGCCGTGAGGAAATCGCCGCTGATCCGGAAACAGTTCGAAGCCCTCGGGATCAGGCCTGCGAAACGAAATGCCTATGAAATATTGAAGATGCTTCCCGTCATCTCGCGGGAAAAGCTCGTCAAGATGGAGATCGATGACCCGCCCTATGCGGGGTTGGGCAACCCCGATTCCGCAATCGACCGGATCTTCACCTCTCCGGGGCCTGTTTACGAACCGCACCTTTCGGAGTCGGACCCCATCTGGGCCAGGGCCTACCGTGCGGCGGGGTTCGGACCGGGGGATGTTGTCGTGAATGCCTTCTCCTACCATCTCGTTGCGGCGGGACTCACGTTTCACAGCGGACTGAGGCGCGTGGGGGCTACGGTTGTCCCGTCGGGCGCATCGAGCACGGCCATCCAAGTCCAGCTCATCCGTGATCTCAAGGTGACGGGATACACGGGGACGCCGAGTTTCCTCAAGGCGATCATCGAGAAGGCTGCGGAGACGGGTCATGACTTCAAGAAGGATTTCCTTGTGCGCAAGGCTTCGTTTGCGGCGGAGCCCCTCCATCCGTCCCTGAGAGAGGAATTCGAGAACCGGTACGGGATCGACACCTACCAGATGTACGGGGCGACCGAGGTGGGCGACGTGGCCTACGAGTGCCGCGAGAAAAAAGGCTGGCACATCTGCGAGGAGGTATTCGTCGAGATCCTCGACCCCGAAACAGGGCGCGACGTGCCGCCGGGGAAACTCGGGGAGGTCGTCGTCACGCGCTTCAACGGCATCTTCTTTCTTTACCGCTTCGCGACGGGCGATCTCTCCAAGTTGATCCCGGAGCGATGCCCCTGCGGGAGGACATCGTTGCGGCTGGCCGGGGTGGCAGGCAGGGTAGGGGAAGCCGTCAAGGTGCGGGGGATGTTCGTGGCGCCGAGCCAGCTGAAAAAAATCGGCGAGCGCTTCCCCGATTGGAAATTCCAGATCGTCGTGAGCCGATCGGAAAACAGGGACATCCTCACAGTCCGCATCGACGCATCGGAAACGAAACGAGGCAAGGATTCCCTTGCCTCGTTCGAGAAACATTTTGCCGAGATCTGCACGGTCCGCATCGACCGGGTAGAGGAAATCCCGCAGGGGACTCTCGGAGAGAGCTACAAGCCGATCGTCGACGAGCGGAGCTGGAAATAGAGGAAGGGGATCATTCACCCTCACCCCGACCCCGTTCGACAGGCTCACGACACCGCTCTCCCCTCAAGGGAGAGGGAGCCTGAAAGGGGAGGATCCCTGCGGAAGCCTATTTCTTTACGGCAGCCAGCACTTCCCGGATGTTGGGCAGTTCCCGGATGGGATAGACCTTGATCCAGGAGATCTTGCCTTTTTCATCGATGAGGATGTTCGCCCGCTCCGAGAAACCCTCCTTGCGGAACAGGCCGAGGGATGACGCGACCTTCCCGTGGGGCCAGAAATCGGCCAGAAGCTGCGTTTTCTTGATCTTCAACGATTTCGCCCAGGCGGTCTTGCAGGGGACGCTGTCCACGCTCAGGCCGACGGCCACGGTTCCCGCCTTTTCAAAACCCTTCAGATTCTTCTCGAGGGCCTGCATCTGCTTTGCGCAGATCGATGTCCAGGCCAGGGGGTGAAAGGACAGAAGGACTTTTTTCCCCTTGGATGCGGAAAGATTGAAGTCCTGCCCGTTCTGATCCTTGAGCGTGAAATCCTTGACCTTGGTTCCGACCGATAGGGATTTTGCTGCCATGTACACCTCCTTATGCCCCGTCAACTCCGTGATGCTCTTTCTTCCTGAACCACCCTGCGGGGTCCATGAAATACTCTTCCGTGTCCTTCAGCGAGAGGAAATGCTGCCTCTCCATTTTCGAAAGGATCTCGAAGAATGCCTTTTCTTTCGGGTCCGTTGATGCGTCACGGAGCTGGGCGTAGAATTTCTCGCCCTTCGCCTCGAAGTCCAGTGCGGTCTGGACGGCCTTCAGGTCGTCGTCGCTCCCGGGGGCGGACGCTTCGGCCTTCAGGAGGAAGTCCTTGAGGATGTCCTTTACGGCAGTTCCCTTGACTTTCACGGGAAGCGATTCGGGCCACTTCTGCTCCTTTTTCCAGCGGGCGTGAATCTCCTTGAGCCGTTCGTAATGCTCGAGCTCGTCATCGGCGATCTGCTTGAACATCGATTTGCCGAGTTTGTTCCGGCAACGCTCGGCGCTCTTGAGGTAGAATTCCCGCTCTCTCGTTTCGTTGGTCAGGGCTACCTCGAGGGCATTGAGACGCTCTTCCTTTTTCATCGGACCACTCCTTTTTATGCTTGAAGGGATTTTCTGACCGGTGGGTCGATGCGAAATTATAGCAGATCGGAGAGGAGCCGGAAACGGATTATTTCAATCCCGTGAAAATTGTGGCAGACGGCAGGGTTCGCATCACCCGACGGACTTGAAATAGCCCATGGCCTGTGCGACAATGACGCGGCTGAAAACAAGTAAGGTCAGCCCATGAGAAGCAAAATGCTATATGCCCTCCTTATCCTGGTGCTCGGAGTTGCCGCGGCGCTCGCTTACCCCGTCGTGAAAATCAAGATGACCGCCTCGGTCAACCACCCGGATCCGCGCTTCATCCCCGCCTCGAGCGAAAAGGCCCTTTACGGCCACGTGTATGCCCTGAGCGTGGTCATTGGATCCCGAAGCATCCGGGAATACGGAAAGATCCGGGAGGCCGAGCAATACATCCGGACGTTTCTCGAGGGGGAGGGGATCCCGTTTTCGCTTCAGGGCTACGATCACGAGGGAAACCGGTACAACAATATCGTCGTCACTCTCGAGGGAACATCCCATCGCGAAGAAACGATCATCATCGGGGCCCACTATGACACGGTTTACGGCACGCCCGGTGCCGACGATAACGCAAGTGCCGTGGCCGTGCTGCTCGAACTGTGCCGCGACCTGAAAGAGTATCGGCCCGGTCGGACACTGAGGATGATCTTCTTTGTCCTCGAAGAGCCGCCCGCCTTCATGACCCCCGCCATGGGCAGTTACGTCTATGCCACGCAGGCCCGGGACCGGGGTGAGAATGTCGTTGCGATGATCTGTCTCGAAATGGTGGGGTACTTCAATGATGCCGAGGGCAGCCAGGCCTTCCCGATACCCGGCATGCACCGGCTGTTTCCCGACCGGGGAAACTTCATCGGTGTTGTGGGAAACGTGCATTCCCGGGAACTGACGCTCGCAGTGTCCGAGGCCCTGAAGATCGGCTCGGCGCTTCCCATCGAGCATCTGGTGGCACTGCCCTTCATCCCCGGTGTCGGCCTGTCCGATCACGGGCCGTTCTGGAAGATGGGCTTTCGGGCCGTCATGGTGACCGACACGGCCTTCTACCGTAACCCTAATTATCACGGAGAAAAAGACACGATCGAAACGCTGCGGTTCGACAAGAGGTCACAGCTCGTGCGCGGAATGGTCCACGTAGTGGAGTACCTCACTAAGGCTAAAGGCTAAAGGCAGGGATGATTCTAGCGGTCCTGTGTCGAGGCGGCGGCGATATCGCGAACTTTCAACTGGATGTTCGAGGAGCCGTTCCAGTAGTTGATCTGCGGGGTGAAGGCGATGTCGAGCCTGACTCCCTCGATATCCTGGGCGTAATCCCCCTTGTTGAACCAGATGGAGCTGCAGGATACTCCGTCTCCATAAACCCTCATCTTGAGGTGCCTGTTGCCCACCACGGTGGGGTATGAGACCTGGACGTTGCGGGTGCAGATAATCGGTTCCGGGTTCCGGGTCCCGAAAGGGGCCAGCCGGTCGAACTGGGAGACCAGTTCGTGGGTGATCTGGTTCAGGCTGCACTGCGCGTCAATGTGTGTCTCCGGGAGCAACTCCTGAACGACGAGCCCTTCCTTGACGAGATCCCCGAGTACCTCGCTGAGCTTCTCGATGTCGCTCTCCTTCACGGAGATGCCCGCCGCGTATCGATGGCCTCCGTACGAGATGAGCAGGGGATCGCAGATCTTGAGTCCCTCGTACAGATTGAATTCGGCGATGCTTCTGCCCGATCCCTTGCCGATGCCGTCCTTGAGGCTGATGAGGATCGTGGGGCGGTAG
>Ga0105100_10002790_pt1 | contig 10177 bp, 11 predicted proteins | sample PPLLak12cMay2015_2_FD_87033 | JGI IMG/M metagenome (GOLD analysis project Ga0105100, IMG submission 87033) | Freshwater sediment microbial communities from Prairie Pothole Lake near Jamestown, North Dakota, USA - PPLs Lake P8 Core (1) Depth... | ecosystem: Environmental > Aquatic > Freshwater >... | reverse complement strand
TTGCCTATTGTGTGGCGGATTAGCCGTGTTTGGCCTTGTGGTTATGTACACTATGGGCGGGCACCATCGCGGTGTAGGCTTGCAAGGCGCGTTCCAGGCGGGGCAGGAACAGGTCTGCGCTGCGCATCACACCACCGCCCAGCACGATCACTTCGGGCACGAACAGGGTGGTTACATTCAGAATGCCCTGGATGAAATAGCGCGTAAACGTATCCACGATGGACAACGCAGCCGCATCTCCCATCCGTGCCGCCTCGAAAACCATGCGCGCCTCGATCTTGTCGCGCTCACCGGCGGCCATTTCCAACAGGCGGGAGCCCGTCAAATCAGCCTTGCGTGCCTGTTGCTCGATCGCTGGTCCGGCGCAGAGACTTTCCCAGCAGCCGTGCATCTTGCAATAACACAATGGCCCGCTAGGGTCGAGGACCATATGACCACCTTCCGGGTGCGAGCCGTCCAGCCCGCGGTAGATTTCTCCATCCAGAATCAGTGCTGTTCCGACACCTGTACCCACGGTCACGGCGTACAGTCGCTGGGTTGCTTGCCCTGCGCCCTTCCAGTACTCACCCAGCGCGGCCACATCTGCATCGTTCTCCAACGTGATGGGTACACTGAAAGCCTTCTCTATCCACTCAAAAACCTGGACATTTTCCCAGGTTGGCAACGTAAAAGGATTGTTGATGCTGCCACGGATCGGATCGACTGGACCAGTCGCCCCAATACCAATCCCAACCAGTGAACCCGCACCTGAATCGGTCCAAACCTGTTCGATCAACCCCTGCATTTTCCTCAGCCCGGACTCGGGTCCATGTGCTGCTTCGATGGGCGTCTCACGGACAGCCAACATATTGCCCTGCGCATCGAATGCCCCGGCGCGCAGGACGGTCCCGCCCAGGTCAACCCCAACGACAACCTTGCTCATCAGCCTTTCACTGCCCCCGCGGTCAACCCGCTGACGATATAGCGCTGGAAGATAAGCGAAAGCAGGACCGGGGGAATCGCAGCCAGCACTCCGCCGGTCATCATCCCGCCTACGTCTACGACATAGCGACCGGTGAATTCCGCAATGGCGACGGGCACAGTTTTAGCCGAGACCGTGCTGGTCAGGATGAGCGCAAAGAAGAATTCGTCCCAGGCGGTGAGGAAGACGAACAGGCCTGTGGAAACCAGGCCGGGCGCGGAAATAGGCATGATGATGCGGAAGAGGGTTTCAATGCGGTTGCAGCCGTCGATGCGCGCGGCATCTTCCAGTTCGACGGGAATCGTGTTGAAAAAGGCAGCCATCAGCCAGATGGCGAAGGGCAACGCAAAACTTAAATAGGTAATGATCAGGATGATGGGTGAATTGAACAGGCCAAAGCGGGTGGCAAAGAGATACAACGGGATGACGAGTGAAATTTCCGGTATCATGCGTGTGCCTAAAATACCGACCAACATAGACTGGCGAAATGGGAAACGCAGGCGGATCAGAGCGTAAGAAGCCAGCGATCCAAGCGTCAGCGCGATAACCGTCACAGACGAGGCAACCAGGAGCGAATTCCAGAGCGTAATGCGAAAGGTCTTCGCAACTTCCGATGTGTCCTGGCCGGGCGTAAGGATATTGATGTAGATTTGGAAGGTGGGCTGTTGCGGGATCCAGTGGATGGGCGTGGAAAGTAATTCGGAGCGAGTAGAAATGCTGGAAATAATCAACCAGGCAACCGGTAAATAAATGAATAATATGACCGGGATGACCAGCAAAACCTTGAAGATGGTATTGAATGCCTTTTTCATTGGCTTTCCTCTGGTCTGTAAAGAACTCGAATATAAATGAACGCCATGATAAGCGTAAAAATTGAGATGAGGAAGGAAAGCGCTGAGCCACGTCCGACGTTGCCAAAACTGAATGTCTCCAAATAGGTCAGGTAGGAAATGGTTACCGTACCAAAAGCCGGGCCGCCATTCGTGATGACATAGATGATATCGAAGACACGGAAGGCTTCCACCGTACGGATCACAAGAGCGACAAGAATTGCAGGACGTAATAAGGGCAGACGGATGAGCAGGAAACGTTGCAGGGCATTGGCGCCATCCACAGCGGCGGCCTCTTCCAGGTCGGTGGGAAGCGTGGCAAGAGCGGCTTGCAGGATGAGTGCGATGAATGGGACGCTGTGCCAGATGTCTGCCAGGATGACCAGGTTCATCGCCACGTCTGGTTTGGTAAGCCAGGGGATGTATTTGTCAATGAGTCCGAGTTGCAGTAATAATCCATTCAAAGCGCCATAGTCGGCGTTATAGATCCAGCGCCACATCGTGCCGTTGACGATGGTCGGTACAGCCCAGGGAATGATGAGGCTGGTGCGCAGAAATTGCCAGCCCGGTGGGTGGGAGTGGATCAAATGTGCAAGGGCAAGACCCAGCACGAGTTCCAGACCCACCGACACGAGAGTGAAATATAGCGTCCGCCCGATGGTGACCCAGAAAACAGAGTCACTCAGCAGCGCAGTGTAATTTCCAAATCCGACGAAAATCCGCTCCATGTTGATACCGCGGCTGCTCTCGAAAACACTAAGGTACAACGTGGAAAGAATGGGTTGGAGAGAAATGCCCAAGATAATCAACAGGCTTGGCAGGATAAGACCAAAGCCGATGAGTGCATCTTGTTGCGCAAGGCTGAACTTTCGTCTCATGCAATCTCCACAATTGAAGGGGACGCGTTGCGTCCCCTTCAATTCAGGTCTGACTTGATTTACTTGGCCAGATCAACCCACTTGGCAGCAGCGTCGTTCAAGGCCTGCTCGGGTGTCTTTTGCTTGGTGAGAGCCTCTTGTAGAGCCAATTGTAGGGACTTGGAAGCCTCAGGATAATAGGGCACCTTTGGGCGGACGTGCGCGAAGGGGAATTGCGCATTGAACATCGGCACGGTCGTCGCATTGGCGGGTGTGTAGCCTTCCAGTTTCGTCAGGTTTTCGCCCTGGAAGCTGGTCTGCCATATGGGTAGCAGGTGTCCCGAGTATCGATTTTGGATATCTTCGGATGTCAGGAACTCCACATATTTCCAGGCGGCATCTTGGTTGGGTGAAGTGGCGGCAACAGAGAAACCCATTGAGCCATTGATGCTAGAGCTTTCCACACCCGAACCTGCGAAGGCGGGCATCAGCGCCATCTTGATTTGCCCGGTGACTTGCGACTCATCAGCGTTGAAGTTGACCAGGTCATACATATAGTTCCAGTTGACAGCAAAGACAGCTTTACCCTGCGAGAAGACGTTGCGGACATCCTCCTCCACATAAGAGATGGAAGCAGGATTGGTGATTCCGTCGTCGATGCTCTGAATCATCCAATTCAAAGTTTTGACACCGGCTTCATTATTGAAGGCTGGCGCACCGTTCGCGTCCATCAGGCTGCCACCGTTGCCGTAGAGCAGGATAACCCAATCGCAGATGGCGGCTTCGTACTGGCCCCAGGACCAGACGATCGGATATTCGACAATACCCTTCTCTTTGATCACTATGGATTGCTCTACCAGTTCTTCCCAGGTCTTGGGTGGGGCGCTGAAACCAGCCTCAGTCAGCAATTTTTCGTTATAGAAGAAATACTTCTCATCCAGCAGCCAGGGCATGCCATAGACCTTGCCGTCCACGGTAGTGATATCCCATGCAGAGGCAAAGATTTTGTCACGCATATCCTGTGTGATCCGGTCGGTTGCGTCCATCACATATCCGGCTTTGCTGAATTCTGCGTACCAGATGTCATCTGCCAAGAAGACATCATAAGCGGGCGGGGTTGATGCCATGGCGGTGGTTATTTTGTCATGCAGGGCATCATAGGAAACGTATTCGATCTCGACCATGATGTCGGGATTGGCCGCGTTGAACTCACCAACGATGGCGTTCATTTCGTCAACGGTTGGCCCGGCTTGTTCCATCGAAAGCACGCGGATGGTTACGGGACCGGCGGTCTGTTTGGGCGCACAACCGACCACACTTGCCATTACAATGATGGCGAAGGTCAACATGGCAATCAAGCGGATTATTTTCATCTTTTCTCTCCTTTTGTTAGATTATGGGTAATTCGAACTTGCCGGTTGTTTGGTTTTTAGATGTCACCTCCTCCAAGTTCAGGTCTCCGATTCTATTCTTTGAAAGTGAAAATAGAATTCACTCTTATCGCCATTCGATACGGACCAAACGTATTCCACGGGCGTGCCGTTTTTTGTGAAAGCTACAATCTCACTCAGAATGGCAGGCGTGCCTGATTTGGCTTGCAAATAGTGCGCTTCGGTTTCAGTCAACAAGACGGGTTTGAGGGTATGGTCAAGCCCGGTAACAATGACACTGTGCTCTTCACTCAGGATTTTATACAGCGATTCGTTCTCAGACCACGAATAGTTTGCCAGTGAGGGGAAGCGTTCTGAAGAAAGACAGCACGTTTCGAGCAGGATCGGTTCATCATCTGCCAGGCGCACGCGGGTGATTTCGACGATAGACTCCCCCGCTTGTATTCGTAGGAACCGAGCAATTTTTGCTGTTGCAGGAATTGTCCGTTTGCTGATGAGCTGGCTGCTTGGTTTGCGCCCGATGGACCGCATCTGTTCAGTGAAACTCAATTTACTGGCTGCAATAGAAGCCGTGGTAGGCTGGCGCACAAATGTACCCACGCCATGTTTGCGTTCCAGCCAGTTTTGGCGTACCAACTCATCCAAGGCTCTTCGTACTGTGAGGCGACTGACGCCGTAAAATTCCACCAATTCCCACTCGGAGGGCATCATTTCCCCAGGAATTAATTTGCCATTGATGATCAGATCACGCAGGTTGCGCTCTATCTGGTCGTAGAGCGGCAGCTTACTCTGTGGGTCGATCTTGAATATTTCTTTATCGATGTTCATAGAAGTTATAAAGACATATAGATGTCATTACAACTAATATTATAGGGAATTTTGAGTCAAAGTCAAGTTAAAAAAAACAGATAGTGCCACCCGTTTTTGTGTCGATCGTGGAAAATTCAAACTAATCAGGAGTCCCTGCTGCCTTCACGTCTTTCAAATTCAACTGATAATTGATCCGCCCGTTGAATTCGTTGATCTCATAGGTAAACATCAGGTCGACGCGCTCAGGCAATTCCGGCTGGAGGTGACCGAGGCGGAATCCAATCGCGTCGTGGGTCATACCGCCCTCATCTTCCAGCGACATTTTGAGGTGCTTGCCATCCGCGCCCACGGTACGCGCAGACTTCACCTTTACATTCCGTGAGACAAAGACCGCATCGGGGTTGCCATAGCCGGTCGGTTCCAGGTATTTGAGATTGTTGAGCAATTCAGGCCGCACTTCGGTGAGCGGGACTTCGGCATCTGCTGTCAGCGTGGGACGTAAATCCTGCTGGCTGAGTTGCTCTCTTGCGATGGCTTTCAAACGCGAAACCAGTTCATCCCGCTTGTTGTTTTCGACGGTGAAGCCGGCTGCGGCAGCGTGACCGCCATGCCGCACCAGTAAATCCGCACACTGGTCGAGCGCATCGGTGATATGGAATTCGGGGATGGAACGACACGAGCCGCGCGTGGTATCCGTGTCGATGTGAGCGACAATGGCGGGGCGGTAATAGATTTCCGTCAGGCGCGAAGCAGCCAGCCCAACTACACCTGCATTGAAGTCTTTATGCGCGGCGAAGAGCAGGAAGGCGTCGGTTTCATCGGCCAGGGCCAGTGCTTCGGCCTGGACTTGCATCTCGCGTGTGATGCGCTGGCGTTCACGATTTTGCACGTCCAGTTGCTGGGCCAGTTGCCCGGCGCGGAAGACGTCTTTGGTGGTCAGCAATTCGTAGGCCGCGAGCGCTTCGTCCAGCCGACCGGCTGCATTCAGGCGCGGACCGAGCCGGAAACCGATGTCGGTTGCGTTGAGTTTTGCAAGGTTCAATTCAGAGACAGCTGCTAAGGAGAAAAGCCCTTGCCGGGTCGTTTCGCGCATCTGGCGCAATCCCCCGCGAACGAGGAAGCGGTTCTCGCCAACTAACGGCGCTAAATCTGCCACTGTCCCCAACGCAACCAGGTCAAGCAGGCTGGTTAGCTGAAAGCTGGAGGCTGATTGCTGACTGTTCATCAATGCTTCCGCCAGCTTGTAGGCAATTCCTACACCAGCCAGGTCTTTATCCGGGTAGACGTCTCCCGGTTGTTTGGGATTGATAACCGCCAGGGCGGGGGGCAGGGGACCCTCCGAGGGATGGTGGTGGTCGGTGATAATCAGATCCAGGCCAATCGTCCGGGCATGAAGCGTTTCGTCCGGAGAGCGGATGCCACAATCCACCGTGATGACCAGTTTGACGCCGTCGTCCTTCAATTGGGACAAGGCCTCGTTGTTGAGGCCGTAGCCCTCGTCGAATCGATTGGGAATGTAGCCGTGGGCTTTACCACCGAAGGCATTCAGCACATCCACCAACAGCGCAGTGGACGTGACGCCGTCCACGTCGTAGTCGCCGTAGATGGCAATCGGCTCGTCCTGCTCCAACGCGTAGCGGATGCGCTTGACCGCGGCCTCCATATCGGTCATTTGAAAGGGGTCGGTGTCGAAATTGGGTTCGGCCTTCAGAAAAGCGCGCGCCTCGGCGTCGGTTGCGTATCCACGGTTAAACAGGATTTGCCGCAGCACGGGCGGGAAGGCCTGCAGCGCGCTATCGGCTTCGGGGGTAAGGACAGGGGGGATCAGCCAGCGTTTGATATGGGTCATGGTCCCTTTTTAGTGATGCGGAAAAGTTGGGGTTCGATCTGCTCGATATTGTAGTAGGTTTCCAGCCCTGGCACCTCCAGGGTGAAGTAGATTGGGCGCGCTTCGATATTGGCGTCGATATAAGCCTTCATGGTCGATCCGGGCCCCGGCGGCGCGAGCACCTGGTGCAGCGCAATCCCCGTGCGGCCTTCCAGGATGTGCGCAGTGTAAACGTAGGAATACAGCCGGTCCCAGTTGGCGAACAGGATGGCGTTATCTTCCACCTGGCCCAAAATGCGCTGTCCTTCCTTCGTGGCGCGGTCAGGGTCGCGCGGGTAGATTTTTTCTTCCTGGATGAAGGTAGTCGTGCCTTCCGTGACGGCCAGACGTAGGTCGCTGCGCACGTTCCATGCAGACAGGGCGACCAGCGCCAATCCCAGGGTGCTGACGAGCACCCCGCTTCGTCCCAGACCGATAACCTGCCACCGTTGAAGCGGCCATTCCGCGCCATCGAGCAGGGCGCTGACTCCCATCCCCAGCCAGGCATGCACGATGACCGCCACAGGCACGTAGAATTCCTGGTAGACCGAAAATTCCACCGAGACCGCAAAGACCCAGATCAAGGCGAATGCAATCAGCGGGTACAGCCCTTCGCGCCAGCGCCATTGCCCGTCTTTAAAGATGGCAAAGAGCGCGAGCGCTCCCAGCATGATACCGAGGGACTGCCAGCCTGGGAACGAGTTACAGTATTCCAAAATACGCCGGTTTATCTCTTCGGGCGTGGCGCTGAAATAAAACGTCCAGAAGCTCTGCGCCGGGAAGATCTCCAGCAAGCGGTCTATGGGTGAATCAAATTCTTCGGGCGTCAAACCGAATTCGCTCAGGTTGGTGCGATAGGTGGTGTTGTAGACGCTGGAAGGCGGATCGTTATAGTCGAGGTACAGAAAGAAAGCAAAAGTCAATGCCAGCCCAAGGACTACGCCCGCGGCGGCGCTAATCCACGCGGACCGTTTGCGCGCGGTCAGCAACATGTAGACCAGGACCGATGCGCCCGTCATGATGACCGTGCTGTGGATGCCCAGGCTCAGTCCGCCCGCCAGCCCGGCCAGGAAGAGCCAGCCCCACCTGTCCGTGCGCCGCCAGAGCAGGACGGACAGCCACACGACGGACAGCATCCCGGCCGCCGGCCCGTACGATTCGGCGATGATGGTCCGCCGCCAGAAGAAGACGCTGGTCGCCAGCGCGGACGAGGCCAGCAGTCCCGCCGTCCGCCAGCCGCCCATCAGCCGCACGATCAGGTAGACGTTCGCGGCAGCCAGCGCGCCGAAGAAAGCCGACATCAGGTTGACGCGATAGGCGATATCCCCGAACGGTAGGAAGGTGAACAACTTGCCGAAGATAATCTGCGTGGGGTAGCCGCTGGCGTGCGTCATGCCGAGCGTGTAAGAGAGCGTCTGGAACTCGGCGCTGTCCCCGTACAGCAAGGATGGCGCCAGCGTGCGGACGTAGAGCGCCAGGCTCAACAGGCCGATGAGGAGGGCGATGAGAATGTCAAAACGAGAAATCTTAAATAAGGGCTTTTTTGATTTGGGCATAGAATTGATGGAAAGAGTATAAACGGGGATAAGAGCCTGGGCAAGGGTGTTGTATAATAAATGCAGGAGTACCTACCATGAACGAGACAAAACTACTTAACCGTATCAGCATGAACCCCAAAGTGATGACTGGCAAGCCCGTTATCAAAGGGACGCGCTTAACAGTCGAATTTATCCTGAATTTGCTGGCACACGGGGCGAATACACAGGAAATTTTGGATGAGTATAAGGGACTGACCACAGAAGATGTACAGGCGTGTATTTTATTTGCCAGTAAAGCACTTGAAAACACCGCCTTCATGCCGCTTTCGGTGGAGACCATCTAAATGCGGTTTCTGGTGGATGAATGCGCAGGTCCCGTATTAGCAGTGTGGTTGTGCGAACAGGGTTATGAGGTTTTCTCGGTGTTTGACTCTGCACGGGGGGTGGATGACGATAGTGTGATACAAAAGGCTTATTCCGAAAATTGGATTCTGGTGACGAGGGATAAGGATTTTGGGGAAAAGGTTTACCGCGAAAAACGTCCTCACCATGGCGTGGTTTTACTGCGCTTGAACGATGAACGTGGAAGTGTGAAAATTTCTGTAATGGGACAACTTCTTGTGAACCATTCTGAACGTCTGCCTGACCAGTTTGTGGTAGTGACAGAAAACACCGTCCGCTTTGCGAAACAATAGGTGAAAAGCAGAGTAAAACATTTCCACGAAGCACATCGAAGGAGAACGCCATGCAAAATGATGAAGAACCCTGGGATGATGACACTGAAATTGACCCTGAAGTATGGTTGCAGGCTTTGCTGGCAATGACAGGCGACAAAGATCGCAGAGAAGAACTTGTTCGCAAAATCTCGGAAAAGACCGGTCAGACTCCCGAACACGTAGAGCTAATCATTTCCACCACAATCACTTATCTGGCGAACAAATCCCGTTCGAATTGATTAAATCCAAATATATTCAGCCCGATGTTTGACTTTACGGTCACTGCAAAAAACAACCGCGCCGCGCGGCGCAGCACAAACACCGGTAAGCGGACATCTCTTTTTCGGAAGGAACCAAAATGCCGCCCATTGAACTACAAATCAACGGCCAGCCTTACAGCCTTGAGGCTGACGACCAGATGCCTCTGCTGTGGGCTTTGCGAGACCTGCTGGGCCTGACAGGCACAAAATACAGTTGTGGTGCAGGCTTGTGTGGGTCCTGCACCGTATTGGTTGACGGCGAGCCAACCCGTTCGTGCGTTACCCCGCTCTCCGCTGTGTCCGGGAAAGTCATCACGACCATCGAAGGCCTGTCTGAAAACGGGGATCATCCATTGCAAAAGGCCTGGCAGGCGGAGCGCGTCACGCAGTGCGGATATTGTCAACCCGGCCAACTCATGAACGCTGCCGCATTGCTGGAGAAGAATCCGGATCCCAGCGATGCCGAAATCGACGCCGCCATGGCGAATGTCTTGTGTCGCTGCGGAACCTACCAGCGGATTCGCAAAGCCATCCACCGCGCGGCGCAGGAGGCCTGAGATGAACACAAATCGTAAGCTGCTTCAACTCTCCCGGCGGGACTTTCTCAAACTGGCCAGTACGACGGGTGCAAGCCTTGTGTTGGCTATCTACCTGGACGCCTGCGCTCCGGCCACACCTGAGATTGCCCTCGTTACCCCAACGGATTCTACGCCCGCGCCTCGTCCGCCTTTTGACTGGGAACCCAACATCTATCTCAAGCTGGATAACAACGGTATCCTGACCGTGATCGCCTTTCGCTCCGAGATGGGCCAGGGCATTCGCACTGCCCTGGCGATGCTGGTTGCCGATGAACTGGATATCGACTGGGGGAATGTCCGCATCGAGCAGGCTCCCGCCGACTCGAAATACGGTGACCAGGTCACTGGCGGCAGCCAGAGCATTTCCTC
>Ga0105100_10002787_pt1 | contig 10181 bp, 4 predicted proteins | sample PPLLak12cMay2015_2_FD_87033 | JGI IMG/M metagenome (GOLD analysis project Ga0105100, IMG submission 87033) | Freshwater sediment microbial communities from Prairie Pothole Lake near Jamestown, North Dakota, USA - PPLs Lake P8 Core (1) Depth... | ecosystem: Environmental > Aquatic > Freshwater >... | reverse complement strand
GTTTATGCTGGTGGCTGCGCCGGTACCTTCTATCACCAGGGGTTTCGATTTGATGCTGGCGCCACACTTGCCGCCGGGTTTTATCCGGGCGGTCCAATGGGTCTTGTGGCCCAGGCTTCCGGTATCGAGACCTGGCAGGGACACACCACGGACCTGGCGATGCTCGTGCACATGCCGGATGGAGAAAGGATCCCTCGCTGGGGAGATAGTCGCCGTCAGCATGCTTACCAGGATGCTTTCACCAAACAAGCAATGCCGTTCTGGGACTGGCAGGAGAAGACCGCCGATGCATTATGGGACCTGGCAGTACGACTGCCCACCTGGCCACCCCAGTCTGCCACGAACGCTTTTGAACTGATCTCGATCGGTCTGTATTGGGCATCCCGAAATCTGTTTCATCGTATCAGCCCGGGGTTATTGGCAGACGTCTTTCGACCTGTCGCGTCGCACCTAAAACGGGCACCCGAGCGTCTGCGCACATTTATCGATGCTCAGCTGTTGATTTCCGCTCAGACCACAAGCGAATACGCGAATGCGCTCTATGGCGCTTCAGCTCTCGATTTGCCGCGCAGGGGGGTGCTAGTCTTCGAAGGTGGTACCGGCTCGATTGCAGCTCGCCTGGTCCAGGCGATAAGGGATAACGGGGGTAAGGTCCTTTTTCGCCATGATGTGAATAAAGTGAACCTTACACCAGACGCATCATACGAAGTACTTACTCGCCAGGGACCTGTGTATCAGGCCGGGAAATTAGTATTCAATTTACCTGCCTGGAATATCTCCAATATTATGGGGAACCATGCTCCTTCACGATTGCACAGAAATGCAAATCGTCCTGTGTCTGGATGGGGAGCGTTCATGACCTATATCGGAGTAGATGGATCTGCTGTGCCAACAGATCTGCCATTACATCACCAGGTCCTAACAGGTCAAGGACTGGGCGAGGGGGAGAGTATCTTCCTTTCAATCAGTCCTGCCTGGGATACCACTCGAGGACCAAATGGTGGGCGTGCCATCACGATCAGCACACATACAAGATTGCAGGACTGGTGGAACTTAAAAAATCAGAACCTGGAGTTATACGAATCAAAGAAATCGGAATACCTGGAAAGGGTTATTCAGGCAGCCTCGAAAATCATTCCTCATGTCAAAGAAGCAGCCCAAATTATTCTGCCAGGCACACCAGTGACTTTTAATAGGTTTACGGGTCGGATGGAGGGATGGGTAGGCGGTTTTCCTCAAACCAACCTCTTTCAAGCGTGGGGTCCGCGGTTAGGGCCAGATTTATGGATGGTAGGAGACAGTATTTTTCCAGGCCAATCGATCGCAGCAACTGCTCTGGGCGGCTTGAATGCGGCGAAACAAATCCATTGGGAGTCAGAAAGAGATTATTTACCCTCCCATTCCAGTGAATTCCCTCCTTCGCAGCCCACTCTAAGCGCCTGACGGATTGAGATTTTTGTTTTCGAAATCAACTACTTTTAAGTTCAGGTCACATTGAGCAACATGCCCCATACCACCAGGATGGTTAGAAAGACCACAGCATTTGTTATTAGAAATGAATGATATATTCGGCTGGCTATCGAACCTGCTTTAAGCCGCCAGGCTTGAATTAAGCCAACAAGCCAGGTCAGGCTCAAAACAAGAATCAATGGCGGCAAGATGAGCCAGGGTCTCGCTTCTCCCGCCAGCCCGTAGAGTAAACGGTTGTCATTATTCACCACCATTACCGCTATGGTCGCGACCAGTCCTACCACGAACAGCAGCGCGAGCAAGCCAACGAAAAACGCCAGCCAACCGATCAATCTGGAAGGAAAAGCCCTGGTTTTTCTCGGCATAACTTCAAGCTGATCTGTCAACAGGTCTGACTCACGCGGTTTACTCAACCAGCGAATGATACCTGAGATAGGAATGATAATCACTGCAGAAAATAAGAATAGTGCGCTGATCGTCAGTATAAGAAATTCAATCAGCGTGAATTGCTCGAGATTGATCAGGTCGATCACAAATGGTGCATTGATCAAGTTCCTGGAGGTATAAAAATCGGGCCCGCCTAGTCCATCGACACAGCTGGTATCAGGTGCATCGTTGGGATTCTCCAGGAAGTCAAGGATTATCTGGTCCTGGCATTCCCCTTCGAACGCCTGCCCGTGCCCACCGTTTGGAAAAGTTACCAGCGTCGCATTATTAAGTGTTTCAGCAGCTGCCTGTGCGTATTCGGGAGGCGTAACTGGATCGAAAGCTCCTGAAAGGAGCAGAACGGGGACATCGCTTGAAACAGGAAGGTCAACGCTACTGTCCAGGTTTTCCACCTTCCACATTTTGCAAGTATCCAGAAAATCCTGCGGTCCGCGTTCCATCACCTGGACGACAGCTGGATTTACACCCTCAAGCTCCTGTTCCTCTGCGGAAAAATCTGCGTCTTCAGCACACAGGACTGAATAATACATGCCGTAGGCCAGGGTGCGGTCAAAGAGGATCAGAGTCAGAATCCGGCTCAAGAACCCAAACTCACCTGCACGTGCGTCGTAAATAACCCTTGGCAGTGCCGGGATGATGCTGGTTCCATACAACATCTGGGCGATGGAGTTCATGAAAGAATCCCCATCGAGTACTGCCTGGTAAGTAATCCCGCTGTCTGGGTCGGTCATCGGAAAGGTGGCAGGGGTTTCGTTGAATTTTTCAACCAGCTCAAAGAAGGTCTTTTCTAGCGCAGGATAATCACGCTGGCAATCTGCGTCAGCCTGGCAGGCTTCAAACAGGTTTTTCAGAGACTGATCGATGGTAGAAGTTGTCTGAAGCAGGAAATTGATTTGGGGAGGCAGCACTCCGTCCAGGATCAAGCTGCGCAGGCTTTGCGGGTACATTTTCAGATAATGCAGAGCCAAAAGTGTCCCATAAGAGACTCCGTAAAGATTTATCTTTTCATAACCCAATGCCTGCCTCAGACTCTCCAGATCCTGCGCGTTTTCCAGGCTGTCAAATGCCGAAAGTTCGACTCCCAGGGCTGCCAGACGATCATGGCATGCTTCAGCCGCCTGTAGACTCAGACTCGCTGCTTCTTCTTGTGTCAGGTCTTTTTCCAGAGTATCCAGGGTCATCTGGTCGATTTCGGGGCAGACCAGGCTGGGTGATGAGTAAAGTGTCCCGCGCTGCTCCAGCAAAACAATATCACGGTTCGCGCGCAGCCGGCTGTTGACTGAAAATTGTTGTAAAAATGTATCGATGGTGGATCCACCAGGTCCACCCTGTTCCATGAATAGAGGATCTGCTTCAGGTGTGGATGCGAGCGAATTAATGATTGCTACGGCGAGCCTGATTTCCTTACCCTCTGGATCGTTATAATTTTCCGGGACAGATAAATAGCCGCAGTTCACGTCCCTTCCTTCGACTAGGTTCGGGGGGAGTTCAAATTCACATTCACTGGGTCTGAATTCGGATGCCAGGGTTGGCAAACCTCTGCTAGAAACATTGGATGCAAATGAAGATGGAACCATCGGTAACAGGAACAGGAAAGCCAGGAAGAAACCGCATATATTTTTCATGTATTATTCTCATTACGCTGCTGAAAAGAATTGCTCAACGAATGAGCTATTATATGGGTAGTCAGGGTACATGTCAAAGAATGTATGTTGTTTCCCACCGTGGCAGTGACTAAAAATCGATAGTGCTATAATTAATGAAAATTCTGGCGATTTACTTCGCCAATATTTACAGATGATTTTATTGTCCTGACCAATTCTTGAGTTGGAAAACAAACCTTTGCGCAAGATAACCAGGAATAACCAAAAGCTTCACGATTTTGTGTGCTGCGGATGGGGAAAAGAGCCCAGATTTACTATCGGAGGGAGAGATGCATAACTCACTGCAAAGAGTAGTCAGTGCAATCATCGCAATCGTCCTGTTGACTGGAATGGCGTGCAATCTGGTATTTCCGGAATCTCAAGAGACAGCCACTCCTCAGCAAACTTCACCAGCGAACGAAACACCGTCTGTGCAACCTCCATCCACAGAAGTTCTGCAGCCGGTGCAGCCGACACCTACATTCATGATTCCGCTCAGCTCCAGCCCACGATTTGCTGCCTACCGTGAGAGCGCTGGTAATGTTGCCGCACAGCTCAAACAAGATGAGATAATGGCAGATTTAAGCAATGTTCGAATTCCTTATATGCTTTCACAGGCTCAAATTGAAAAACTTTCTCAAGTGGGATTCGTCGTCAGTCCCGGGCAGGAGAAAGAATTCTTTACTCTGTATGAAAAGGCTCGTTACGACAACCTGCCTGTATTTGTTACCAGCGATTCCCTGCTACATGTTTATCACCTGATGTTTAGTAAAGTCTTGAGGACGGCAGAATCGAATTATTTCATACCCTTACTGCGCCAGATGAACCAGGCGCTGATAATACGCAGCGATGAAATCTACAGGCAGCTGCAGGGAACAGGCTGGGAAGATGCTGCCAGGCGTACCGTCGCATATATCGGCGTCGCAAGCAGGCTGGTTGACCCGGCTGCAAGTATCCCAACCTATGCCCAGGACCTGGTCGATGTAGAGGTCGCCCAGATAAACGCGGCATCGGGTATCCTGCCCTCCCCGCTATTTCCTGGTCTCGAGAGCGGTGAAGACTATACCCAATACATCCCACGCGGCCATTACACTAAAACCGAAGAGCTGAAAGCGTATTTTCGAGCGATGATGTGGTACGGACGCATGACCTTCCGGTTAAAAGCGCTCAATCCTGACGTTGGAAAAGCAGAGACACGCTCTGCCCTGTTACTGGCGCATACCCTGCGCACGACCCAGGTGAACGGTTTGACGGGTTTGCAGGCCTGGGCTGACCTTTACAGCCCGACCGTCTTTTTTGTGGGCAGGAGTGACGACCTTACTGTACTGCAATACAGCGACGTGATGGATTCAATCTATGGAAATAATCCTGACCTTCAATCCCTGGTTGACGAGGGTAAATTAGATCAATTTATCAACCTGGCTGTAACCCTCCCTGCGCCGCGCATTCTCGGGATGGTGATCGTTCACGATCAAGATGAGGAGCAGCTCACAAAAGGCCTACGCTTCATGGGGCAGCGTTTCGTTCCGGATGCGTATATTTTTCGCCAGTTGGTGTTCGATAACGTGAGTACACTGTCAAACCGGCGGGGTTTACCTAAAGGTCTCGACCTGTTCTCCGCCATGGGCTCACAGCGCGCTTACCAGCACCTGGATCAAGCCGGGGATACGCAGTTTGAGGCATATCCACAGCAAATGGGTAAGGTCCGGAACTGGCTCACTTCGCTCAGCATCGACGAGTGGACTGAAACTCTGTATAACACCTGGCTGTATACTTTCTTCCCATTGATCCAGATACCAATGGAAGGATATCCGTCATTTATGCGCTCAGAAGCCTGGCAGGACAAACAGCTGAATACTGTGCTCGGCAGTTGGGCTGAACTTAAGCACGACACGGTCCTGTATGCAAAGCAGGTATACGCGGAATTAGGCGGAGGTCCTCCCCCTCCACCTCCAGCGCCTCCGAAAGGCTATGTCGAACCCGTTCCTGTTTTCTATGCACGCCTTGCTGCACTGACCGAAATGACCCGGGAAGGATTGGAAACGCGTGGGCTGCTTTCGGAAGAGGATAAACAGGGCCTGCTGCGTTTAGAGACGCTGGCGCGCGATCTGCATTCGATCGCAGCCAGCGAGCTGTATGGCGATGCGCTTAAGCCAGAGGATTACGAAAGAATTCGCTTCTACGGAGGGGAATTAGAGGAGCTCACTATGCTCGCCTCCGATAAAGAAGGGGAGGAACAGCCTGGTACACCTGTTTTTATGGAAGAAGAGCAGCAGGCAGCGGTGATTGCAGATGTAGCTACTGATCCAGACCCTGGTGGCCCCGAATTCTTTGAGCCGATCGTCTTAGAAGTAGGTGTGGGAAGGATCAATGAGATTTTTGCTGTTGTACCTGTCGTGGAATCTGATGGCAGTCAATACCTGCAGGTAGCCAAGGGAGGTGTGTTCTCATACTACGAATTTCCATGGCCTGCCAGCGATCGCCTGACGGATGAAAAATGGCGAGAGATGCTCACTCAGGGCCAGGCGCCAGCTTTGCAGCCCTGGACCAGCAGTTTTTACGTGGAGCAGGGGGAATTTGCCAATCTGAGTGTGCCGATAATAAGCTATCACACCAACGTCACTTACCTTTTCTGGAGCCCGAGCGATTCGCTGGCCAGTCTCGATGCGAATTCGGAACTGTTTCGCGCTGAACTGCAATCCCTGGCCAGCCAGAAACAATACGTTGGTCATCAATTGTTGTATTTCCAGGTCCGTTCCGTGGACATCCAATCCAACACCCAGGCCGTAGTGACGGTGCGCGAAGTCTGGCATGATAAGTTGTACAGCTACAGTGGAGACTATCCAACATACGAAGAGGAAGCTATTGCCGAACGAGGGCCTTATTCACTCGATGTCACCTACACTCTAGAACTGGTAGAGTCCGAGTTTGGCTCATACTGGCAGACCGCCAATGTTGCCTATGCCAATCAAATCCCCGGTTGGTAAACTTGTCGAGAGCCAGTACAAAGTCGACCCGCTCGATCTTCTTGTTGTTATTAATCTCAATCTGCGTGTGGATTGCTATATCCGACCAGCATGAGGTTGAAAGATACGGCGCAGCTGAAGAAACAGCCGATTGGCTTTTCCTGCGAGACGGAATCATCCCTCCATTTTCCGGAGAGGATGTAGAGATAGTAGTTACCGGGGATATCATGCCCGGTCGCGAAACGCTTTCTGAGGGAGACCCATTCAGGTTTATCTCCAGGGAGGTCGCAGCGGCTGACCTGGCATTTGGGAACCTGGAAGGGGTGATCACACCAGGAGAAATCCGGGAATCATGTCTTCGATGGAACAAGCATCCTCCAGAATTTTGTTTACTTTTAGCGCAAGAAACCGCATCCCAGCTGATGAGGGCAGGATTTGACATACTTGGAGTGGCAAATAACCATGCGTTGGATTGCGGGGGAATTGGAGTAAAGGAAACAGTAGAGAACCTTCAGAGAGCTGGCCTGAAACCGGTCGGCGTTGGGACGACAGCGGATGAAGCTTATCAGCCCGTCTATTTCACATTGGATGGTTTGCGTATAGCTTTCCTGGCTTTCAATTCCACACGCGATCCAGACACTCCCCTTGTTGATTTGATAAATGGCGGGAGATGGCAGCCGCAAACTTGGCAGGTAGCCGACGCGCTGCAGGCAGTGCGCCTTGCTCGAGAACAGGCGGATTTTGTGATCGTATCCATGCACTGGGGAGAAGAATATAACCTGCGTGCGGATCTGTGGCAGCGTGAAACAGCTGGGGATCTTGTCTCCACTGGGGCAGACTTGATTTTCGGTCACCACCCACACGTTGTTCAGGAAACCCAGGTATTCTCACACCCTGATCCAGGAATCCCTCCTGCTTTTGTGGCTTACAGCCTGGGGAATTTCATGTTTGACCAATATGACACGCAGACCAGTCAGGGTCTGGCCTTGAGAGTATTCATCGATAAGGAAGGATTGAAAGCTGTCCAGGCTCTCCCTTTACGCACTACCAGGCAGCCGCGCTGGATGGATCAGGAAGAAAGCCAGAAGATGATCAATCGCATCCGGCCTGAGCCTTCACGCACTGCGTTTGTGTGTGATGATAATTCCTGCACTTCAGCTTCGGTGTTTTCGAAAGCTGAGGATGGATTGTTCTCACATGGGTCAATCGATCTGACCGGTGACGGCCGGGTGGAACAGATCTGGCTTCATAACGGGAGGATCCATATTTATCGAGAGAACGAGCTAATCTGGCAGAGCCCTGAGATTTGGAAGGTGATCGACCTGGTGCTCGGTGATCCAAATGATGACGGCCGATTTGAGATCCTGGCAGCGGTCAACGGCAATAAAGACGGGAAATCTACCAGCCAGCCTTTCATTCTGGGGTATCGGAGTGGTATGTTACGACAGCTGTGGGGCGGCTCGCCCGTCAGCGATCCGATCCGTGAAGTAGAGCTCGGCGATCTGGACGCGGATGGGAAGCAAGAGCTTGTCGTGATCGAAGAACGCGGGTTGGGGAAACAGGCAGTCGCAGTCTGGAAATGGCACGGCTGGGGATTCTCCCTCTTTTGGAGGAGCCTGGATGACCGCTATACTGACCTGTTGGTGCAGGAACTGGATGACGGTGAAGAAGTGATTAATGTCGGATTATCCTGGTGAAAATTTCACCCAATGCGACCGATAATTTTGTTCACAATGTAAAGAGGGCTGCCAGATGAACCTGTGGAGAAGCCAATTAATAGTCGATCCTATCCACAACCTGATCGAATTGGGAAATCCTGCTATTCGTTTCTTCGTAGAGCGAGATTTATTGGAAATAGCGCCAGGGGTTGGCAAAGAGCTCTGGAAAATGCCTGAGGCTGCTTCATTGGTGCGGCGGCAACAATCGGATGGCCGGTGGATGTATCCGGGTAACACGGCTCGTGAGAAAAACCAGGAAGATTATGACCAGATCGAAACCTACCGGAACCTGGGAATCCTGGTTGAGAAATATGGTTTCACAAGTAATCATCCGGCTGTCGAGGCAGCAGCAAGTTATCTATTCTCATGCCAGTCGAGAGAAGGCGATTTTCGCGGCATCTATGGGCAGCAGTACTCTCCTAACTATACAGGAGGGATCATGGAGCTGCTGATTAAGGCCGGATTCCAGGACGACAAACCAATCCAGCGCGGATTCGAATGGCTGCTTTCGATCCGACAGGATGACGGCGGTTGGGCGATACCCATCCGGACCCTGGGATTGAACTTACAGCAGATGTATTCCCAGGACCGGCCGCTTCTGCCGGATCGATCCAAACCGTTTTCGCACCTGGTGACCGGAGTGGTGGTGAGAGCTTTCGCGTCGCATCCAGTCTGGAGAAATTCCGAGATCGCAAGGCAAACCGCTTCCATGCTTGCCCAAAGGTTCTTCAAGCCAGATGAGTATATTGATCGTAAGAACCGCGAATATTGGGAGAGGGTCTCGTATCCTTTCTGGTTTACGGATATTGTTTCCGCATTAGATTCCCTGACACTGGTCGGAATCCAAGATAACCTTCCTGAAGTGCGGGGCGCCATCGAATGGCTGGGGAAAAAGCAGACACCCGATGGCAATTTTGATCTTCGAATAGTGCACGGGAAGGACAGGCACATCATCAAATATTGGATTACCCTGGCGATTTGCCGGATCTTCAAACGCTATTATCAAGGGATGCAAAGCTAAATGAATCCAGACGAAATAATTTATCAAATGACACTGGAGGAGAAGGTCAGCCTGGTTTCGGGCGCGGACCTGTGGCGCACAAAGCCAATCCCCAGGCTGGGCATTCCCAGCCTGAAAATGACCGACGGACCGTACGGCGCGCGCGGGGCAGCCGGGAAAACCGGACCGACCTCGGCTTGTTTTCCAGTGGGTGTCGCGATGGCAGCCACCTGGAACCTGGAACTGGTTGAAGACATTGGAAAAGCTCTGGGTGAAGAGGCCAGGGATAAGAGTGCGCACATCTTACTGGGGCCGACGGTGAATATCCCCCGAACACCGCTCGCCGGACGAAATTTCGAATGCTTTTCCGAAGATGCATTCCTGACAGGTCGCATGGCGGTGGCATACATCCGTGGGGTGCAGAGCAAGGGTGTGGGCGCCTGTATCAAGCATTTCGTGTGTAACGATGCGGAGTTCGAGCGCTATTCGATGTCTTCGGAAGTGCCGGAGCGCGCTTTGCACGAAATTTACCTGGCGCCGTTTTGGGAGGCTTTGAGAGAGGCACAGCCGTGGGCTGTCATGTCGGCTTATAACCGGCTGAACGGCGTGTCGTGCAGTGAAAGTCCGCGTTTGCTCAAGGAAATCCTGAAAGAGAGCTGGGGTTTCGACGGTCTGGTGATCTCCGACTGGCTGGGGACATATTCGCATGCCGCAGCGAGCGCGGGACTCGACCTCGAGATGCCAGGTCCTGGGCGCTGGATGGGAACAGCCCTGGTGCGGATGGTGAAGGAAGGTGAGATCGCGGAGTCTGAGATCGATGACATGGTCATGCGGCTGCTGAGAACGATCGTAAAAGCAGGAGTGGAAGAAAAGGCTGCCCCGGCAGTTGAAACCTCCAACGACCGGCCTGAACACCGCCGGTTGATCCGCCAGGCCG
>Ga0105100_10002784_pt1 | contig 10185 bp, 10 predicted proteins | sample PPLLak12cMay2015_2_FD_87033 | JGI IMG/M metagenome (GOLD analysis project Ga0105100, IMG submission 87033) | Freshwater sediment microbial communities from Prairie Pothole Lake near Jamestown, North Dakota, USA - PPLs Lake P8 Core (1) Depth... | ecosystem: Environmental > Aquatic > Freshwater >... | reverse complement strand
CTCGTCCTTGAATTGCTCGGGCTCGAACTTGCCGGTCTTGCGCTTGATCAGCTCCTTGGCGAGATCGAGCGCTTCCTTGTCGACCTTCACCTCGGCGATTTCCTTGAAGATCGGCTCGGCCGCGCGCACCTCGTTGGCGTGACGCAGCACTTCGAGCATCAGTCCTTTGCCGAACGGCCTGATGGCGACGATATTGCCGTGGCCGCGCAGGATGAACTGGCCGACGCCGATCTTGCCGGTGTCCTTCAGCGCCTTCTGCAGGATGGTGTAGCCCTCGTCGGCCAGATCGCCGTCGGGGAGCAGGTAATAGGGCGTCTCGTAATAGCGCGGGTCGATGGCGTCCTCGTCGACGAACCGGGCGAGCTCGATGGTCTGCTTGCTGGCGAGCTTCAGTTCGTCGATCTCCTTGGGGTCGATCAGGACGTATTTGCCCTTCTCGTATTCGTAGCCCTTGGTGATCTCCTCGTTCTCGACCGGGCCGACGCCGGGAGCGACCTTCTGGTAGCGGATGCGCTTGCCCGACGGCTCGTGGATCTGGTGCAGCTCGATCCGCCGCTCCGAGCTGGTGGCCGGGTAGAGCTTGACCGGGATATTGACCAGCGAAAGCCGCAAATGGCCGGTCCAGAAGGCGCGCGGTGCCATGAAGCTTACTCCTCGAAAAAAACGCGGCTGGCCGGGGCGTTCGGTTGAAGCCCGGGCCAGATCAACGGGGCCCGATCCTTTCCGGTTCCGCTAGGGTTCCGGCCGTTTCGGGCTCATTTCTCTACATTATAGCCATTTTCCTTAAGCATGCGTTCGAGTGCGTCCGGGAAGGTCAGCTTGATCTCCTGCCCGGGGCACTCGCCGTCATCGTTGAGCGGTTGATCGCAACTCTCGAGCCCCCAATCCGAGGCCTTGTCGTGATAGCTGAGCATTAAATTCCAGGCCTGCTCGCTCTCGCCGAGCAGGATCTTCTCACCGACATAGCCGGCGAGGAACCCGTTTACGTCTTCCTCCGGCACGTTCGCGATCATGGTCTTGAGATAGGCCGCATGCGCCGGTTTGAAGGCCGGCTCGGTGGTGATGGTCTTGACCGCGCCGGTCTCGACGGTGAGCAGCTCGAGCGGCGCCTCCGAGCAGGCATAGCAGGCGAAGGCATAGAGGAAGGCGTTATCGCGCGTCCTGAACTCGTAGCGCCCATCGCCGTTGAGATCGGTCGCCAGCATCGGGCCGCCGTCGAACTCGCCGACATCGACTTGCTGCCACGCGGTTGCATCCTTGTTGGCCGTGATGACGCTCGTGTCGGAGCAGCAATGCGCGCCTCCGGTGTAGAACGACACCACGACCTCGGGCTGTGAATTGCCGGGGTCGATTTCGGCGATCTGCACGCTTACCGGCGGGCTGCCGAAGCCGGCATCGCCTTCGAGCTTGGCGATCTCCTTGTCATTGGCGAACACGACCACCACCGGCGCGCGCATGGTGTCGCCGTCCTCGGTCTTCTCTTCAGTGTAGCTCAGCACGGCCTTTACCGCGCCTTGCGAGATCTCCTGCGGCACCGGCTCGCCTTCGTCCTCATCGTCATCCTCGCCGCCGCCGGCCTCGATCTTCGGGGCATCGTCTTGGCCTTCGACATCTGGGGCCTGGAGATATTTCGCGTCGGCCGCTTTGATGGCCTCGGCGAGGCTCGGCGCCGCATTTGCGGCACCTTGGTGCCATAACAGAATGAGAGACAGCAGGAGCAGGAGACGCAAACTGGATTTTGGGGCCATGGAAAGGCTTTCCGGAAGGACGATGGCACTCGCGCCCGACAAGCGCGTTGGCTATTCTACATTGTGGGTCCCTGGACTTCCCAGCCCTCGCCACGAACCTTTTCGCAGCAATCCTTGCGACTTTTGTAACAGTCTCGATCGAACATGAACGATACCCGCAAAAAGACGGAGCCGTTGGCGCCTGCCGTCGTCATTACCGGAGCGACGCTAGGCATCGGCAAGGCGTTGGCGGACGAGTTCGCCCGCGACGGGCGTACCCTCGTCCTGGTCGCCCGGGATGAAACCAAGCTCGCCGCCACGGCGCGCGCGCTGGCCGAGACGCATGGCGTCGGCGTCAAGGTGTTCGCCTGCGATCTCGGCACGCAAGAGGCTGGCGCCGATTTGGAGACCGCGCTGCGGCGCTTCGGCCTTTACGCCGATATCCTCGTCAACAACGCCGCGCTGATGACCGCCGGTTTCTTCCAGGACGCCGATCCGGCGAAGCTCAGGCAGATCGTCGATCTCGACGTGCGGGCGGTCGTGGATCTGACGCGCCGCTTCCTGCCGGGCATGCTGGCGCGCAAGCGCGGCGGCGTGCTCAACGTCGCCTCGGTCGAAGGCTTCATGCCGGTGCCCTACCAGGCGACCTATGCCGCCGCCAAGGCGTTCGTGCTCTCCTTCACCCGCGCCCTCGCCTACGAGACGATGGGCACGGACGTGCGCGTCTCGGCGCTCGCGCCCGGCGCGACCACCACTTCAATGCACGCCAAGGCCGGCGCCGAGCATTCGCGCTATGTGCAGCTGTTCCCGGTGATGGCGCCGGAGGATGTCGCGCGCATTGGCTATCGCGGTTTCAAGCGCGGCAAAAAGGTGATCGTTCCAGGCTGGTTCAACCGCTTGAGCGTGTTCGCCCGGCGCTTCGCGCCCGACTTCGCTCTCGTGCCCTTCATGGGCTGGCTGTTCAGGGTGCGCGACGCCGAGGGCAATCTGCAAATGCCGGGCGAGGCGAGCGCGCCGAAAGCAGCCGATGGCCGCGCGCCAGCCAAGCCGGCCTCCGGCGACGGTCCCAGCCTCGCCGCCTGACACAAAAACGCTTTGTTAACCATAGTCGCCCACCCTTCCGGGATGGCTTCGCGAAGGGCAAAGACTATGAGCGACACGACGATGGCTAAGGAAAGCGCGGCGGGAACGACCAATGGAGCGACGGCGACCGGCTATCGCGTCTCGCTGGTGCCCGGCGCGCTCGAGGTTTCGGCTCGCCTGGCGAGCAACGAGGAGCTCGAGATCCTGGTGAAGGTCCTCGAAGCGAACAAGGGCAGCCTCGGCAAGCCGACCGACTAGCTAGCTTCCGTGCCTTGCGCGGCGTTCAGCGCGCGGCGTCGTTCCGCCGCGCGTCTACACTCGCGTTGTCGGGTGATTTGGTGGAGCCGGACGGGATCGAACCGACGACCTCAGCAGTGCGATTGCTGCGCTCTCCCAACTGAGCTACGGCCCCAAGTGAGGGGCATTTAGGGATTGCCCTTCAGGCCTGTCAAGCGAGCGCCCCGGAGCCGCCCTTCTCCGACCCCCATTATGCCCCTCCCCGTTGCCAAAGGGAGGGAAGGCTTGCCCTCCTCGCCGCCTCTCCGTTACATGTCCCGGCTTAGCCCAGGAGGTCTTTGATGGTGCCTTTGATTGGTTTCCTCGTTCTCGTCATCGACCTCTATATCTGGGTGGTCATCGCCAGCGCGATCTTGAGCTGGTTGATTGCCTTCAACGTGGTCAATACCCAGAACCGCTTCGTCTATTCGGTCGCCGAGACGCTGTATCGGCTGACCGAGCCCGCGCTGCGCCCGATCAGGAGCATCATCCCCAATCTCGGCGGCATCGACATCTCGCCGGTGATCTTGATCCTGTTCATGCTGTTCATCCGCGACGTGGTGCTGCTCGGCTGGATCCTGCCGGCGGTCCAGCCTCAGCCGAATCTTTGAGCGAGACGCGACTTGCGCTCGATATTCGCCGCGTCAGCGAAGGCGTCATGCTGAAGGTGCGGCTGACGCCGAAATCATCGCGCGACGCGGTCGTCGGCATCGAGATATTCGGCGGCGAGGCGGTGCTGAAGGCGCGGGTGCGCGCCGTGCCCGAGGACGGCCGCGCCAATGCGGCGCTTGAGCAGCTGATCGCCCATTGGCTGAAAGTGCCGCCGTCCTCCGTGTCGGTGGCGCAAGGCGGCAAGTCGCGCATCAAGCAGATCTCGGTCGAGGGCGACGCCGAGACGCTCGCGCGGTCGATCGAGGCGCGGGTCGGCGAACTAGCGCGATAGAGCGGCGTCGATCTCCGCCACGATGGCGTCGGCGGCGGCGCGCGGGTCGGGCGCACGCGTGATCGGCCGCCCGACCACGAGATAGTCGGCACCGGCCTCGATCGCGCTCTGGGGCGTCACCGCGCGCGTCTGATCTTGGGCGTCCGTCCCTTGCGGCCTGACGCCAGGCGTGACGATGATAAAATCGGGTCCCACCGCATCGCGGATTTTTGCCGCCTCATTGCCCGAGGCGATCACGCCGTCGAAGCCCGCTTCCTTGGCAAGCTTGGCCCGATGCAGCACAAGCTCGGCAAGCGGATGGTCGCAGCCCTGCTCGACGAGATCGGCGGCCGCGAGATTGGTCAGCACGGTGATGCCGAGCAGCTTGAGCGGGCTCTCGCCCCTGCCGCGCACGGCGGCGGCAAGCGTCTTCTTGTCGAGCGCATGCACGGTGAGAAACGCGACGTCCATGCGGGCGATCGCGGCCGTCGCGCGCTCAACCGTCGTCTCGATGTCGAGCAGCTTGGCATCGACGAACACGGGGCATTCTCGGCGCGCCAGCTCCTGCGCCAGGGCAAATCCGCCCGAGAACAACAGCTCGAGCCCGATCTTGTAGACGCCGACGCTGTCGCCGAGCGCCTCGATGAGAGCCTTGGCCTCTTCGACGTTCGCCACGTCGAGCGCCACGATGAGTCTGTCGCGAGGGAGCGTCATGGCACGATAAACCTCTTGGCGGCGATGGCGAGAGCTTCGACTACGTCGGTGCAGAGTTTTTGCTGCGCTTGGTCCTTGAGGCTGCCGTCGGCCTCGAACGCGTCCATCGCGCGCGGCACGGCGATTTGCTGCGGGATGACGCTGGCGCCGATGCCGACCTCGAGGATCTGGCGGAGATGCAGCAGGCTCCGCATCGCCCCGTAATAGCCGGGCGAGGCGCCCGAGATGGCGAACACGCGCGATTGGAAGACTTCGAGTCCGGTCTCGCCCTTGGCCCTGACCCGCGTCGCCCAATCGAGCGTGTTCTTCAACAGCGGCGTGACCGAGGAATTATATTCGGGGCTGGCGATGAACACGCCTTGATACTCGCCGAGCAGAGCCTTGAAGGCGCGCGCCCGCTCCGGCGGCCCCTCCTTGGCGTCGAGGTCGCCGTTATAGAGCGGCATCGGATAATCCTTGAGGTCGACCTGCACCGCCTCGATGCCGTTCGCCTCGGCGATGAGGCGGGCGAGCGAGGCGAGCTTCCTGTTGAACGAGCCTTCCCGCGTGCTGCCGGCGAAGAACAAGAGACGGGTCATGATCTTATGTCTGCCCCCAGATAGCGCCGGAGTGGCACCGACGCGGCCGCCACGAGCGGCGTGGCCAGCGCAAGACCGAGCACGCCGAACATGGCGCCAAATACTAGCTGGCTGAATATCACAACGGCCGGCGGTAATGACACCGCCCTGGATTGGATCAGCGGCGTGAGCACGTAGCTTTCCAGCAGCTGCACGACGAGATAGAGGCCGGCGACCCACAGGAAAACCTCCGCCCCCTGTCCAGCCCCCACGAGCAACATGGGCGCGGCGCCGAGGATGGGGCCGATATAGGGGATGAACTCGAACATTCCGAGCAGCAGCGCCAGCGCGAAGGCGAGTGGCATGTCGAGAATGAGAAGTCCGAAATAGGTGAGCGCCCCGACGATCGCCATCGCCAGCAACTGACCGCGCAGCCATTTGTGCAGCACGATGCCGATCTCGTCGAGCACGGCGCGAAATTCGGCACGCCGCTCGACTGGCGCAAATCGCAGCACGAGATTCACATAGAGTTCGGGCGTGAGCGAAAAATACACGCCGAAGAAGATCACGATCAGAACCGAGGTGACCGCGCCGAGCACGGTCGTCGCCACCGCGGTGGCGCCGCTGGCGATGCCGAGCGGGCTTGGAAGCAATCCGATCAGTTCCGACCAGTCGAAATTACGCAGCATGCCTCGTTGGCCGGCCTGGTTCGCGGCCTCTTGCCCGACGCTGGTAATGGTCTGGGTAAGATTGCGGCCCAGCTCCTCGAGCTGCTCGATCAGCACCGGCCCGGCGCTCCAAGCCACGAGCGCGAAAAACAGGCCGATGCACAGCACTACGAGAGAAAGTGCCGCGGGTTTCGGCAGGCCGGTCCAGCGCATCACGGGACGGGACATGCCGTCGAGCAGCACGGCGAGGAGGATGCCCGCAAAGAGGAGCAACAGCGCGGTGCGCGCGAACCATAGCAGCGTAACCAACGCAACGACCGCCGCGACGACGGCTGCTATGCGCGCCACATCGATCGCCGCCACCCGCCATTTGCGGCGCATAAGCGCGAGGCTTGGCTGGTTGGGTCGCGGTTTGCTTGGCCATGAGGCGATGAGCTTACAGGCGATTGGGGCGCCTGCAAGTCCACAACCGTGGACGAGAAGCTACTCGCCGATGCCTTCGAAGAATTCCTTGACCCGCGCGAAGAAGCCGGTCGAGGCGGGGCTTGTGCTCGGGTTCGAGGCGTCCTCGAAGGCCTTGAGCAGGTCGCGCTGCTTGCGCGAGAGGTTCTTCGGCGTCTCGACCTCGACCTGGATGTAGAGGTCGCCCTGCTGCTTGGAGCGCAGCACCGGCATGCCCTTGGCCTTGAGGCGGAACTGCTTGCCGCTCTCGGTGCCTTCCGGGATTTTCACCCGCGTCCTGCCGCCGTCGATGGTCGGCACCTCGATCTGGCCGCCGAGCGCCGCGGTGGTCATGACGATCGGCACGCGGCAGAACAGGTCCGCTCCGTCGCGCTGGAAGAACTCATGCGGCTTGATCGAGAGGAAGATGTAGAGGTCGCCGGGCGGCCCGCCGCGCAATCCCGCCTCGCCTTCGCCGGCGAGCCTGATGCGCGTGCCGTCCTCGACGCCGATGGGGATGGTGACCGACAGCGTCCGCTCGCGCGTGACGCGGCCCGCGCCGTTGCAGGACGGGCAAGGCGTCTCGATGGTCTCGCCGCGTCCCTGGCACGACGGACAGGTGCGCTCGATAGTGAAGAAACCTTGCGTCGCACGCACCTTGCCGATCCCGCCGCAGGTGCGGCACGACGTCGGCGAGGTACCGACCTTGGCGCCCGAGCCCGAGCAGCTTTCGCAAGTGACGGATGTCGGCACGCGGATCTGCGCAGTCTTGCCCTGATAGGCCTCGAACAGCGTGATCTCCATGTTGTAGCGGAGGTCGGCGCCGCGCTCGCGCCCCGACCGCTGGCGCGGCCGGCGCTGGCCCATGAACTCGCCGAACAGATCGTCGAACATCGCCGACATCGAGGCCGAGAAATCGGCGCCGAACCCCGCGCCGCCCGCCCCGCCCCCGAGTGCGGGATCGAACGCGGCGTGGCCGAAGCGGTCATAGGCCGCGCGGCGCTGCGGGTCCTTCAGCGCCTCGTAGGCCTCATTGAGTTCCTTGAAGCGGGTCTCGGCGTTCGGATCGCCGTTGCAGCGGTCGGGATGGCATTCCTTGGCGAGATTGCGGAAGGCAGCCTTGACCTCGCTGTCGCGAGCGCCGCGACTTACGCCAAGTACGTCGTAGTAGCATCGTTTTGCCATCGCCCCTCGGCCCTTTATACCGCCGTCGCATGGCGGCGCTTAAGCCTCTTGTGTTGGGCCGACGCCGGGCTGATCGCCCGGCGCCAATGCCATGCACGTGTCTTAGGCTGACTTCTTGCTGTCGTCGTCCTTGACTTCTTCGAAGTCGACATCGACCACCTTGTCGTCGGGTCCGGCATCGGCGGACGGTCCACCGCTTGCCGCTCCGGCCTGGCCTTGGCTCGCCTGATACATGGCCTCGCCAAGCTTCATCGAGGTCTGCGCGAGCGCGTCGGTCTTCTGCTTGATCGTGTCCTTGTCCTCGCCCTGGAGCGCGGTCTTCAGATCGCTGACCGCGGTCTCCACCAGTGCCTTGTCGCCGGCGGGGACCTTATCGCCGAAGTCCTTCAGCATGCGCTCGGTCGAATGCACCAGCGCCTCGCCCTGATTCTTGATCTCGACCAGCTCGCGCCGCTTCTTGTCTTCCTCGGCGTGGCTCTCGGCCTCTTTGACCATGCGGTTGATGTCGGCGTCGGTGAGACCGCCGGATGCCTGGATGCGGATCGACTGCTCTGTTCCGGTGGCCTTATCGGTGGCCGAAACGTTGACAATGCCGTTGGCGTCGATGTCGAAGGTCACCTCGATCTGCGGCACGCCGCGAGGGGCGGGCGGAATGCCGACAAGATCGAACTGTCCGAGCATCTTATTGTCAGCCGCCATCTCGCGCTCGCCTTGGAAGACGCGGATGGTGACGGCGTTCTGATTGTCTTCGGCGGTGGAGAACACCTGGCTCTTCTTGGTGGGGATCGTGGTGTTGCGGTCGATCAGCCGGGTGAATACGCCGCCCAGCGTCTCGATGCCGAGCGAGAGCGGGGTCACGTCGAGCAGCAGCACGTCCTTGACGTCGCCTTGCAGCACGCCGGCCTGGATGGCGGCGCCGATGGCAACCACCTCGTCGGGGTTCACGCCCTTATGCGGCTCGCGGCCGAAGAAGGTCTTCACCGTCTCGACCACTTTCGGCATGCGCGTCATGCCGCCGACGAGCACGACTTCCTCGATCTCGGCGGCCTTCAGCCCGGCATCCTTCAGCGCGTTGGCGCAGGGGCCGATGGTCTTCTGGATGAGATCGTCCACCAGGCTCTCGAGCTTGGCGCGCGTGAGCTTCATGGTGAGATGCTTCGGGCCGGACTTGTCGGCGGTGATGAAGGGCAGGTTGATCTCGGTCTGCGTCGTCGAGGAGAGCTCGATCTTGGCTTTTTCCGCCGCCTCTTTCAGGCGCTGCAGCGCCAGCTTGTCGCCGCGCAGGTCGATGCCGCTCTCTTTCTTGAATTCGTTGGCGAGGTAATCGACGATGCGCATGTCGAAGTCCTCGCCGCCGAGGAAGGTGTCGCCGTTGGTCGACTTCACCTCGAACACGCCGTCGCCGATCTCGAGCACCGAGATATCGAAGGTGCCGCCGCCGAGGTCATAGACCGAGATGGTCTTGCCCTCCTTCTTCTCCAGCCCGTAGGCGAGAGCGGCCGCGGTCGGCTCGTTGATGATGCGCAACACTTCGAGGCCGGCGATCTTGCCGGCGTCCTTGGTGGCTTGGCGCTGCGCGTCGTTGAAATAAGCGGGGACGGTGATGACCGCCTGCTCGACCTTCTGGCCGAGATAGGCTTCGGCGGTCTCCTTCATCTTTTGCAGGATGAAGGCGGAAATCTGCGAGGGCGAATATTGCTTGCCGTGGGACTCGACCCAGGCGTCGCCGTTGCTGGCTTTGACGATCTTGTAAGGAACGAGCTTCTTGTCCTTCTCGACCATCGGGTCTTCGTAGCGGCGGCCGATCAGGCGCTTGATGGCGAAGAACGTGTTCTCGGGATTGGTGACGGCTTGTCGTTTGGCCGGGAGGCCGACGATGACTTCTCCGTCATCGGTGAAGGCGACCATCGAGGGCGTCGTACGCATGCCTTCGGCATTCTCGATGACCTTGGGGTTCTTCCCCTCCATCACGGCGACGCAGGAATTGGTAGTGCCGAGATCGATACCGATCACTTTCGCCATTACAGACCTCTCTTTCTGGCAGACCGTCCGGGCCCATGATTAGCACCCGGCAATGCAGCGCGAGGCGTGACGTCGGTCCCCACATTCGGCGCGCCCGCCGACTCATCCGGCGGGGGTTCCGCGGTTATATAGGAGGCAACCCTATGGCCCGCAAGGAGAAGCGGTACGACGGCGGCGTCCGTGACGCTTCTGTCACGCGACGCGCTTCCAGGCGGCGATCAGGATGGGGGTGAGGCAGTAATAGCGCCCGTCAGAGGCGGCCTCCGCAATGTCCACCTTGAAGGCTTCCGCGCGCGTCGTCTCGGCGATGCCCAATTCGGCGGCAGAGGCGAACAACCCTTGGTAAACGCCGATCAACATCGGCGCCATGTCGGCAAGCGGCAGGTATTTCGCTTCCGCCAGGGTGCCGTCCGGCAGCCCGAGACCGGCCGCCTCGAACTGGGCGGGCAATTGCCGTCCTGCCCGCAAGTTTCGGCCGTATCCCCTGAACACGCCCTCGAATAGGCGATTGAACTCGGCCATGGCGGGGCAGAGCGGCTCCACCGCGATGGCGCCGAAATCGAACGCCTGCGCCACCACCACGCCGCCCG
>Ga0105100_10002781_pt1 | contig 10188 bp, 6 predicted proteins | sample PPLLak12cMay2015_2_FD_87033 | JGI IMG/M metagenome (GOLD analysis project Ga0105100, IMG submission 87033) | Freshwater sediment microbial communities from Prairie Pothole Lake near Jamestown, North Dakota, USA - PPLs Lake P8 Core (1) Depth... | ecosystem: Environmental > Aquatic > Freshwater >... | reverse complement strand
GGCTGAGATTTCAATTAGCTTAAGGGGCGATGCATCATTTCTGGAATTTGACCTCAAGTGCCTCAGGGATGATGGCAAGGGAATGGTTGTTGACTCTGTGTCTATCAGTGAAAATGGAATTAAGTGGACCCATAATCAGAACAAGCTTAGGATAACGGTTGACAGGCCGATGACAGCAGGTTCCGGGTGTACGGTGAGAATAAAGTACCATGGTATTCCTGCCGACGGACTTATAATCTCGGAAAACAAATTTGGCAACAGGTCATTCTTCGCTGATCACTGGCCCGCCCGGGCAGGCAATTATCTGCCATGCATTGATCATCCTTACGACAAGGCAACTGTCGATTTCATCATTACAGCGCCGGCTCATTATGAAGTGGTAGCGAGCGGATACCTGGCCGAAGAGTGCCATCTCGGGGGAGGGTTGAAACTCAGTCACTGGAAGGAGGAGGTGCCCCTTGCGACAAAAGTAATGGCTTTCGGTGCCGCGGAATTCGATTTCAGGCTTGAAGGAACTCCGGAAAACATACCTGTATGGACCTATGTTTTTAAAGAGAACAGGAAAGAAGGGTATAATGATTATGCGGTCGCAACAAAACCACTTGGTTTTTTCAGCGAACTTATAGGCCCCTACTCCTATGAGAAACTTGCCAATGTACAATCAAAGACGATTTTCGGGGGACTTGAAAATGCAGGCACAATTTTTTACAGCGAGAATTCCGTAACAGGCAAAGGCAGGGCCGAGGGACTTATTGCCCATGAAGTGGCGCACCAGTGGTTTGGCAATTCCGTTACTGAAAGCGACTGGCACCATATATGGCTGAGTGAGGGATTTGCAACATACCTGACATCGGTTTATCTGGAGATGAACTACGGAAGGGAAAGTCTTGTTGAGGAGATGAAAACTGACCGCGACCAGGTAATAAGGTATTATCTAAGATCACCCCGTCCGGTTATCGATACAACTGTAACGAACCTCATGAGATTGCTCAGCCCTAATTCATATCAGAAAGGCTCGTGGGTTCTCCACATGCTCAGGAATGAGCTTGGTGATGAGACTTTCTGGAAAGGAATGAGATCATTCTACGGGAAATTCAGGAATAAAAATGCAATCACTTCAGATTTTGAGGAAGTGATGGAAGAGACCAGCGGAAAGGACCTCAGTGGTTTCTTTTACCAGTGGCTTAAGATACCCGGTCAGCCTGACCTTAAGATATCATTCACCCCGCCAGACAAGAGGGGGAATGCTGAAATATCGATCGTACAAAAGCAGGAATTCCTTTTCAGGTTTCCGCTGGATCTGTTAATTGATTCACAGGAGGGGATAAACAGGAAGAATATTGAAATATCAGAGAGGGTAACAAAACTGACTGTAAAAACGGGAGAAATAAAGATGTTAATGGCTGATCCGGAAGTGAACCTGCTCTTCAGGCAGGTAAATGAGTAAGGAATTAAAGACCAAGAAACCGGATTGCAATACCGGAGAAAAAGATCATTGCTCCGGCAATCAGATTACTGTACTTCTCAACAGGCTTGAGGTTAATCTTGCTCAGGCCCAGTTTGAATGCAAGAACGATCCCCATCATTGTGCCAATTGTAACAACTGAAAAGAGGAGAGATACCAGTACTGCCCCCGGAATATTGTTTTGGGCGGCTGGATACATGAGTATGGGGATCAGTGGTTCGCACGGACCGAAAACAAAGATCAGAAAAAGTATCCATGGCGTAGTTCGGGCCGCATCAGTTTCATGAACATGAGTATGTTCTTCAATATGATTATGTTCGTGGATGTGTTTGTCTCCTCCCATGTGGTAATGCGGATGTGAGTGTTTCCGCTTTTTGTAGAGGTTCCTCATGCTGATGATCATATAGACCAGCCCGAATGCTATGAAGAGCCAGGCAGCAATATTTCCCCTGAACGATTCGACTGAAACAAGCTTACTGACTGAAATACCAACGGCAATTCCAACCAGACCAAGGATAACCGAGCTTAAAACATGCCCCAGCCCGCATAGGAATGTAATGAACATTGTCTTTTTTGTGGTCCATTTTCTGGCTTCGCTCAGCACTATGAACGGCAGATAGTGATCGGGTCCCAGAATTGTGTGGATAAATCCGAGCGAAACGGCAGTGACTGACAGAAGGGCTATTGAGTTATCCATAAAAGATAGTCGGGGAACTGATTAATGGTCAAATTGCTTATGCAATTATAGGAATATATTTCAATACATCCACCCGTCTTCATAATAAATCAATTCATTTATATTGATATTCTGATTGTAAAGCAGGTTCCTGGAATTCCGGATAAACAGCTTCATCTTCTGATAATCAGTTGGCCTTGTGAAGAATTCAGGGCTGTTTTCGAACCTGGAGCATGGTAGAACATAAAATTTCCTTTTGTTGTTTTCCAAAGGGTTATATACCCAGGTGAGGTAGTAACCGGCATCAGAAACATACAGTGAATCAGCCTCTTTTATCAGTCCGATCCTGACCATTGCCCCTCCGTCGCGCCTGATAGTCCTCTGGTTAGAAACATAATTTCCAAGGGAGTAAACAACAATCCTGTCCTTCATAATGGAATCGTTCCTGGTCCATTCCATTCTCTGCAGTACATGGGGATGAGAACCTATTATCAGATCCACCCCAATGCTGAAAAAATAATCTGCCAGTTCGGTCTGGGTTTTTGATGGGATTGTGTCATATTCTGTACCCCAATGTAGGAAAAGGATTATTGCATCAGGCTTCATGCTTCTTGCCTTTTCGATATCATCTGTTACACTATTCTTTTCCAGCATGTTTACAATTGCAGGAGGAGGGACCCTGATACCATTTGTCCCATAAGTGTAGTTTAGTAATGCAAGTGAAAATCTATCTTTTTTGATGATCATGGGATAAAGGGTATCCCTTGCGGCCTTGTCAGCAAATGTACCTGTGTGTGGAATTCCGAGGCTGTCGAGCCTGAAGATTGTGTTCAGAATGCCATTATTACCCCTGTCGGCAGCATGATTGTTGGCAGTGGCAAGCACGTCAATCCCGGCATTGAAGCATGCCGAGGCGAGTGAAGCAGGAGAGCTGAAAGCCGGATATCCCTTGTAAGGCGGGCCGCCCAGGGTCACCTCGAAGTTGGCAAAAGCTATATCGGCCTCCGAAATTTCATCCTTCACGTACTGAAATACATCATTATAGTTATAGGTTTGATTCTCACTGTTTTCAGCCGACAATATCTGTTCATCATGACCCATGATATCTCCAATAAAAAGGAGGGAGATCGTATCAGCTGATTTGTCATCAATCTGAGCTGAAAGCACCAAAGAACTGGCGGCAATCAGAATCATGGAGTTTATTTTTCTGAACATAAAATACTTAAATAAAGAATTCATAAATTTAATAATTATTAAATTGGCCGGTCTAATTAAAAGGATCAGGTTACTGATCATGAAAATCTATGAAGGAACCCGGGAATCGTGATATTAAAAAGCTCTCTTTCATTGGTGCCATAGTTACGCTGGGGATCGTTTTCGGGGATCTCGGAACCAGTCCTCTGTATGTTATGAAGGCGATAGTGAGCGGAGGTTCAGAGTTTAACGACCTTCTTATATACGGATCCATGTCGTGCATTTTCTGGACCCTGACTCTTCAGACGACAATCAAATATGTTTTCATAACCCTCAGGGCAAGCAATAACGGTGAAGGCGGAATTTATGCCCTGTTTGCCCTCATGAAGAGGAAATCATCATGGGCAGCAGTTCTTACAATGATTGGTGCAAGCGCCCTCCTGGCTGATGGTGTTATAACACCAGCAATTACTGTTACCTCATCGATTGAAGGTTTGAAATTGTATAATCCGGAGATACCTGTAATATCCATTGTGCTGTTTATTCTGGCCCTGCTCTTTTTTGTTCAGCAGTTCGGAACAAATGTTGTCGGGAGCTCCTTTGGACCGATAATGGTGATCTGGTTCACGATGCTCGGGGTATTGGGATTGTCGCAGTTGATACATCATGCTGAGGTCCTGAAAGCCCTGAGTCCGGTTTATGCTTACCGGTTTCTGTCTGAATATCCCGGAGGATTCATTCTGCTTGGCTCTGTATTTCTTTGTACAACGGGAGCCGAGGCACTCTATTCCGACCTGGGCCATTGCGGCCTGAAGAACTTAAGGGTATCATGGGGCTACGTGAAGCTTGCCCTGCTGCTTAATTACTTTGGGCAATGTGCATGGCTCATCTCACAGGGTGCGGATCACAGGGATGTTAATCCCTTTTTCGGCATCATGCCGGAATGGTTTCTCCTGCCTGGGATCATCATTGCCACAGCAGCTGCAATTATTGCAAGCCAGGCACTTATAACAGGCTCATATACCCTTATCAGTGAAGCAATTTCCCTGAATTTCTGGCCCCGGATAAATATATCATACCCGACCCATCTGAAGGGACAGGTATATGTATCATCTGTCAACTGGTTTTTATGGATCGCCTGCAGCTTTGTTGTCTTGTTCTTCAGGGAATCAACCAATATGGAAGCCGCCTACGGCCTTTCGATCACGCTGACCATGATAATGACAACACTGCTGCTGTCGTTCTATTTATACCAGAAGGGTGTTAACCACCGCCTTATTGTAATTCTGCTTCTTGTCTACCTTACGATAGAGGGAAGTTTTCTTATAGCCAACCTGCACAAGTTTGTCAACGGAGGATGGTTCACACTCCTTCTTGCAACAGTTTTTTTCATTATAATGTACGGATGGTATTTCGGAAGAAAGATCAAGAACAGGTACATCACTTTTGCCAACCTCAATAAATATACTGATCTTTTCAAGGATCTGTCCGAGGATCAAAGTGTTCCGAAGACAGCTACAAATCTCGTCTATATTGTAAAGGCTAACCGCCCCGACCAGGTTGAATCGAAGGTTATTTATTCAATTTTCAACAAGCACCCGAAGCGGGCTGACAGGTACTGGTTCCTCCATGTTAACAGGATTGACGATCCGAACAGGTTTGACTACCGGGTTACAAATATTATCCCCGGGATACTTATCAAGGTAGACTTCAATATCGGATTCAAGGTTGTCCCAAGGATAAATCTTTATTTCAGGGAGGTGCTTGAAGATCTGGTTGCCTCGGGTGAGATTGAGCTTACGAGCAGTTACGATTCGCTAAGGAAGCATGAGGTACCTGGCGATTTCCTGTACATACTGATTGACAGGATCATTACCCGCGACTACCAGCTGTCATCATGGGAAAACTTTACATTATTGCTGCACGGGATAGCCCGGCAATTCAATATTGGTGAAGTAAAAACCCTGGGACTGGATGCCTCGAATACGATAGAAGAGAAAGTGCCAATTGTAATCGATCAGCCTATTGGCAGAAGGATCAAAAGGATCGAGTCCGGTCAGTAAAACCGGGTTTCAGAACTTATTTTCTTTTCCTGAGCACATTCAGGGCGCAGAGGTATCCGGCAAAGAGAGCGCCTGAAAATCCGCCACCGGTATTCCCCCATGCAGAAGCAATATGCAGGTTATCAAATAGACCTGATAAATTGACTGCCGGTTTCCCCGGAACCTGAGCAAATCCATAGACAGCTCCCCCCGGATTCAATGTATAGCGTTTTACAGTAGCTGGCGTACCTGCCTCATAGTACTCGATTTCGTCAGTAATTCCGGGTATCAGGTTTTCGAGCCTGCGTATAAAGATCTTTGTCGCATCTTCTTTCCTTTTTTTGTATTCTGCACGGGATAAATGCTCCCAGTCGCTCAGCCAATCAATGCAACAGACAGCTCCGACACTCTTGCCTTCAGGAGCAAGAGCCGAATCAATCTGGCCATAGTCGACGAAGGCAAAACTCCGGCGGCTGAAATCTGATTTGTTATTTTCAAGTATATCGGCCTGTGTTTTGACTGAATCATCAAAAATAAAAGTCGAGTAGTGTCTATTGCCAATTTCCCGGAGCGGCCTCCGGAATCCGAAGTATATTGTAAGCAGCGACGCCCCCGGTTTCTGGTGAGTTATTATTTCATTAAGTCCGGCTCCGGATTCCCCGCCGATCAATTCTGCCAGATTCGGAAGGGCCGCATTTGCGATTATCTCATCGGCTATTGCTGTGATAACCCCGTCGGCAGAAGGTTTCTTCCTGCTGTATGTCACTCCCTTGATTTTGTTACCATCAGCAATTATACCCGTTACCAGATGGTTAAGCAGAACGGTTCCTTCGTGACTTTCTATAAAATGAGCCAGATGATCAGAGAGTTTCTGCGAACCTCCCTTAATATAGCTTGCAGATCCTTTATAGTAGCTGCCCTGGGCTGCCGAGTAATAATTCAGGGATATTGAATAGGGGTCATGGTGGAAATATCCGAGATTGCCGAGCAGGACAAGTTTGAGATCTTCATTACCGATGATTGAATCGAGGAATTCACCGAGATTTGGTTCGTTAATACCGGTGTTCTGACCTGATTTTCTTTTCGGATTCAGAATCTGATCAAAAAATGCCCTTATCCCTTCAGTCTCTCCCGGGAATTCCTTTCCAAGCACATTCATAGCTCTGGCAGGGTCGTGAGGTATTACAATGTCCAGGTGGTTATTTACAAATCTGTAGAATTCAGGCACCCTTATAAATTCGACATTTCCCGTAACACCGAGTTCATTGAATATCCTTGATTTCATGTCGCCAGGCGAGGGTCCGTCCATCTCGTGCAGCCCTACCTCCATGGTAAAATCACCCCGGGTAAAGGTTGTTGCACAGCCACCGGGCCGGTCGTGCTGCTCGATAAGCAGGACTTTCCTGCCTTCCCTTGCAAGTTTCGCACCTGCGGTCAGTCCGCCCAGCCCTCCGCCTATTATTATGACATCATAATTCATATCCGATCAATATTTAATTGCAGGAACAGGGTATCTTTTAAATTCCATTGTCCTGTCGAAAAGGTATCTGTATGTTATATAGTTCTTCACCGGAACGCTCCCGACAGAAATGAAGATTTTCCTCATCTTGGGATTAAAATCGCCCACCCAGGAGAATTCAATTTCAGTGTAATGAGGTTTACTGTCGAATACTTTCCTGAGATTCAGGATGAAGGCTGATTCGATGCCCAATCCCTGGAATTTCGGAATTACACCCATCAGGACACCCCTGGCCCTGGTCATGGTTTTGCGGCTTTTAAGGTAGAAAAATTTTACTATGCTTACCGGATCAAGCCTGCCGTTGAGGTGTTTAAGTATCTGGTTGAAGTCAGGGAACATCAGGTATATTCCGATTGGTTCACCATTGAAATATGCCAGCCATATGAACTCTTCATCAAGGATTGCCTTTGCCTTGTTCAGCACACCCATTATATACTCATGTTCAAGAGGTTCAAAATTTATTTTAAAGGAAGCCCAGGCTTCGTTGAAAACCCTGGCGAAGTCTTTGGCAAATTTCTCTCTCTCCTTCCATTTGAAGTGGCGAAATTCATAGCCCGGTTTTGCAGCGACCCATTCTGCAATTTTCTGAAATCTTTCAGGCAAAGGTTTTTTTATGTCGAAGTGGAAGCCTTCCATTTTATACCAGGTCATGAACCCGTAGGATTCGAAGAGATCCTGGTAATACGGGTGGTTATATGCTATATCGAATGAGGGATGGGAGAATCCGTTTACAAGCAGGCCCCAGTATTTATCGGTTTCACCAAAATTTATTGGTCCGTCCATTGCTTCCATTCCCCTCGATCTCAGCCATTCCCTTGTGGTGTCAAAAAGCATGAACGCTGAAGTCTTGTCGTTAATGCATTCGAAGAATCCCATGCCGCCTGTTGGCTGGTCATAAGAGTATGCAAGTTTTTTGTCGATGAAGGCAGCGATTCTTCCGATGAGTTTGCTGTTATCGTCGACCAAAATCCATCTTTCTGCCTCGCCGTGTGCGAAATAGGGATTTCTGTCCGGGTCAAATACGGCTTCAATGTCATTGTCGAGGGGGCAAACCCAGGTCTTGTCATCCCTGTAAATTATCCTTGCTGTCCGGAGGAAATCCCTTCTTGTCTTCTTGTCAGTAACCCTTATTACTCTCATGTTCAGATCAGTTGAATAATCGTGGATGAAATTCACTTCATGTAAATCTGATCCAGGAGCTTCCTGTATTTGTTCGAGATAAACTGGCGCCTGAGTTTCAGGGTAGGAGACAATTCTCCTGAGGAGGGGCTCCATTCATCAGGAACCAGCCTGAACCTGTTGATCCTCTCGGGAGGGCTGAGCCGCTTGTTTATTGCTTCAACTTCAGAATTAAAAAGGGAGGTTATTTCAGGCAGCCTGATCATTTCATCAGGATCGGAAAATGAGATATTGTTCTCTTTCTTCCACTCATCGAAATACTTGAAATTAGGTGAGATAATGGCACTCGCAAATTTCTCGTGTTCACCTACAATCATTATCTGGTCGATAGCAAGCGATTCCTTAAACATGTTTTCAATCAGCTGAGGGGCAATGAATTTACCGTTTGATAATTTAAATATCTCCTTCTTCCTGTCAGTGACCATAAGAAATCCGTTTTCTTCAAGGGAGCCAATATCCCCTGTATGGAACCACCCGTCAGCATCAAAGACCGATTTTGTAAGTTCCGGATCGTTATAATAGCCAGCCATTAGGTTGGGACCCTTGCAAAGGATCTCGCCATCTTCTGCAATCCTCACTTCAACGTCTTCGATGGCTTTCCCGACCGATCCAAGTTTTGCACCTCCCTTGTGTGTCCTGTTGATCGTTATGATGGGCGAAGTCTCGGTAAGTCCGTACATATTAATTATTTTGATCCCGGCTGCCCAGAAAATTCTTTCAAGCCTTGGCGGCAAACTTGCTCCGCCGCATCCAACGATCCTGACATTTCCCCCGAGGGCAGATCTCCATTTACTGAATATGAGCTTATCGGCCATTTTCAGTTTCATCTCATATAACCATCCGTTTTCACCGAAGGGTTTATATTTCAGGCCGAGGTCAACGGCCCAAAAGAAAAGGGATTTTTTCATTCCGGAGAGCTTATTCCCCTTTGAAATAATTACATCATAGAATTTTTCAAGTACACGCGGTACAGCATCGAATCCGTCAGGTTTTATTTCTGCCATGTTAGAGGCTATCGATCCCATGTTTTCAGCATAATAAATGCTTGCCCCGCTGTACTGCGTCTGGTAATTTCCAAGGCGGCCGCCGACATGACATAAGGGAAGAATGCTCAGATATCTGTCAGCCGGCTGGAGATTGAAAACCGAGGCAGCAGAAATGAAATTGCTTACCAAATTCCTGTGTGAGAGCATAACCCCTTTTGGTTTGCCTGTTGTGCCTGACGTATAGATCAGGGTGGCAATATCTTCGGGAGTTATCTGATTTTTAACAGCCTCAACGATCTTTTTTGTCTCTGCGGCACATGATTTTCCTCTGTTTACTATTTCGAGCCAGTTCATTGCTCCTGGTACATCATCGAATGTGTATAAGGGAACTGAAGGTCCCATGTTTTTGGCAGCCGGGCTCACGGTATTAAAGAGTTTCTTATCGGAAATGATTATCATCCCGGCTCCCGAAACCCTGATAATATATTCATATTCTGAGGAATTAAGCGATGTGAATACTGGAACATGAACAATCCCAAGCATTGTCATTCCGGTATCGATGAAATTCCATTCCGGCCTGTTGTTGGTGACAGTCACAATTTTGTCCCCTTTTCTGTACCCAAGTTCATAAAGTCCATAACAGAAATTGCGGGCGTATTCGATATAATCACCGGAGCTGAATTTAACCCATTCCCCATTTTGTTTGAAGCACAATGCATCATCCTTCGGGAATTTCTCCCTGTATCTGTCAAGGACATCAAAAATTCTTGTCGTTTGCATGAATTCTGGTTATTTATTGTACGAATTTCCTTTACTGCAAAGTAAGCAAATTTTATTGTGCGGTTACTTGAATATGACAGTTGGAGTTGCATTGAAATTTTAGAAACTGTCTATCCCCTTTAATCAGGTAGTTGACATTTTTTTAAATTGAGTGTCGGGAATTATTAGTAAGAAGTTAGTATTAAAATATTATTAATCTTAAATTTATTAATGTATAAATTTCCTATTAATCTAATTGACCCCCTTTCCCGTCCCGCAATGCGGGAAGCCTTGCTCCTTTCCCCGTGGGGGAAGGTTGGGAAGGGGGTATAGTTAACATAATTGATAATCTTATTCATTTTTGCCTT
>Ga0105100_10002780_pt1 | contig 10189 bp, 11 predicted proteins | sample PPLLak12cMay2015_2_FD_87033 | JGI IMG/M metagenome (GOLD analysis project Ga0105100, IMG submission 87033) | Freshwater sediment microbial communities from Prairie Pothole Lake near Jamestown, North Dakota, USA - PPLs Lake P8 Core (1) Depth... | ecosystem: Environmental > Aquatic > Freshwater >... | reverse complement strand
GAGCAGCGGCTCGCAATCCGGGCGGCCAGGACGCGCCAGGGCTTCATCGCGCAGCTGCGTGTTGAAAGCGTTGTGGTTGGCCTGCTCGAGCCACAGGCTGGCAGCCCAGGCGGGGTTGGCCGGGTCGCTGCGCGCTTCTTCGTAGAATACCTGGCCCTCCTGGAAGGCCATGTCGGAGTCGCAGGCAGGCAGCACGGTGAGGAAGGGCACCGGCATCGGGCCCGGCCAGGCGAATCCGACGGCTGGCGCGACCATCACCACGCCATCGATCCAGCCGACCGGAAAGGCGAGGCGGGAATCGCCCTCTTCCAGCGCCGTGGGCTGGGCCAGCCAGTAGGCGACCTCGGCGCCGCGCGAATGGCCGAGAAATGCCAGCCGATCCAGATCGGCGAGGCCGGTCAGCTCAACGCCGAAGGGGTTCGGTCCGCCCTCTGAAGCGGTCTGGAGAGCTTCCAGATGGAGGGCGAGGACCTGGACCAGCCGCTCGCCCGGCTGGGGTTCGCCGAAGCCGAAAGTGAACTCGGCGTTGATGTTAATCGACAGGGCCAGGTAACCGGCCTTGGCGAGGTCGGCCGCCAGGTCGCGCAAGCCCCGGTAGTTGGGGGCCTCGTCTTCCGGGGCACAGGGCCAACGGTCAACCTTGTCATTGTCCGGGATCGGGCAGCCGGGATGGTTTCCGTGCAGTAGAACGACTACCGGAGCCGGCGTCCCCCGGGGTTCCGGCACGGCCAGCACGCCGGTCAGGCGGATGGGCATCTGGCGGAAGCGGCTGTCTTCGGTGAACTGGGCTTGGACGATCGTCGCCTCGCCCAGATCGTATTCAACCACCTGGACGCCTGCCGACTGGACTTGAGTTGCAGGTTCAGTCGGTTGCCCTGCCGTGGCCGCTGGCAGCACCGCAGTCGTGGTCGGTCCGGCGAGAGTGGGCGTGCAGGCGCTTGCCACCGCCAAACCGATTCCCGCCAGGAGCAGGGACTTGCTGCCTCGAACCATGCTTGCCCTCCGAATGGCAGGCGCCGGGCTGGGATCAACCGCCCAGCGGAATGGCGACCAGGACGATGGCCACCGCCATCCCTGTCAACAGCAGGGCAGTGCGCCAGGGACTGGTCCCAGTGTACATCCCCCAGCGGTAGCCGACGACGAACAGCACGATGAACGAGATGAGGTTGGAAACGAGGATCGCCAGGCCAGGATCGCGCGACAGCACCACCAGCGGGATGAGCGCCGGCAGGACAGAGATCAGGGCGACAAGGACATGCGCCAGGGCGCCGGTGAAATCGTAGCGCGCGAATCCGATCGGGCGCGGCTGCGCCTGCATCAGCTGGCCATGGATGCCGCGATAAAGAGACAGGCGCCCCTCGGGGGTGGTCATCGGCTCGAGGAAGTCGTCGAGTTCTTCTGCGATGGCCTCCAGGCCCTCCCGTTCGTCCTCGGCCGAGTGGATGGCCATCAGCAGGCGGTGCCGCTCGCCGCGCTCGAACAGCGAGAACAGGGCGTACATCATGCCGTCAATGAATGCCCAGGCCAGCACAGCCGCGATGGCGGCCCAGGCAAGATCGTTGACGCTGCCCTGAGTCAGGCTGCCAGCCTCAACTGCATCAGGCTGGACGATCACGCGGAAGGCCATGGTGAAAGTGAGCAGGATCAGAATGCTGAAGACGCTCTCAGCCAACCGGTCGATCGGGTCGAGCAAGCTGTTGAGAACGCCTTCGGGGGAGTGCTGGCGCGGGCGACGCGGGCGGAACGAGCGGGTCTTCAACATGGCAGCAAGCGTCTCCGGCAAACCTGACTCGTCGGGCAGGTACAAGGGAGTCGGTCATGGCCGGCAGGGTCCGGCCGCCGGCCTTCTGTGCGTCGACTCCAGCGTGACTCGTTCGATTGTGTGCCATGGGTCAACAGTTGCCCACAGCGGGGCAAGCGGACCCATAGCCTGGAGGGGGATTATACCCAGGCTGAGGCTTGCAGCCGCCCGCCGCTTGGGGTGGGCCAGGAGCGTTCCTGGTTGAAGGTTTCCACCCGGAAGGAACCTGATCAGGCTGCGCGGCATGCGATGATCCACGGGCATCCGTCGGGGCGGCCACCAACCAGGCGGGCCTTCCGTGTGAGACACCCGGAGGACCCTCGCTCGAGGGCGCCCCTTGTCTTGGGCGAGGATCGAAGCCGAGTCGGGGCGATCCGTCGGCCCATTGCCGCTGGGGGCCATGCTGCGAGGGGCGATTCGCCGCTCCATGGACCGCGCAGTGCCAGAGGCTGCAGGCGTTCCAGAATTGCCTCCTCTGATTGCGGCTCGATGACTTCGTGTCGCCGGCCCCCTGACCATCTCTTCGGCAGACAGGAGGCGGATTGTGGCTGGGGAAGGACTTGCCCGGCCGGCCGGTGTGCCGTAGAGTTGAAGAGTTGTTCTGGGTGCGACCCACCGATCGGCTGTGTGCGTTGGAGCCACTCAGAGTGGTGGGGCTAGGCAAGCTCCGACCGGACCCGTTCGGCATTGGATGGACCGACAAGCCCACAGCCGCTCTGGCGAATCGGGAAGAAGGCCGGATCGATCGCAGTCAGGACGGCTGCGGCTCAGCCAATCGGGGAAAGCGCGGCCGAGAGGCGCGTGCTTGCGTTTGTACTCTGCAAGAGCCAGGCGCGGCAGACGCGTGCGGGAGAGAGGGACTACGCCTGCGATGCCCGCCCATCGGGAATGAGGAGCGACGATGACGTTCAGCGCATGGCTTTCTGGGCTTCCCCTCGGTTCGATCTACGTCTTGACGGTTCTCTTCTTCCTGCTTGCGCTCGAAGCCGGATTCCGGCTGGGCCGGGTGGTGCAGAGGCGCTGGCCGGACGGGTCCCAGGCCGGCGTAGGGATGGTTGCCGGCGCCGCGTTGGCCACCCTGGGCTTCCTGCTGGCCTTCGTGACCGGGATCGCAATGGGGAACTTCAACGACCGCCGGCACCTGGTCGTCGACGAGGCCAATGCCATCGCCACGACCTATCTGCGAGCGGGGTACCTGCCCGAGCCCTCCAGCGAGCAGTCGCGGGCGCTGCTCAGGGAGTATGTTGGGCTGCGGCTTGAGGCGTTGGATCGAACCCGGACTGCGGCGGCGATCGCGAGTTCGGAGACGGTCCAACATGAACTGTGGGTGATCGCCGAAGATGTGGTACGGGCGGAGCCAACGGCCACGACGGCCGCCTACCTGACCTCGTTGAACCAGATGATCGATATCCACACCGCGCGGCTGAGCGCCGAGCTCGGCTATCGGGTCCCGCAGGTGGTCATCGTCGGCGTGCTTCTCGTGGCGCTGCTGAGCCTGATGCTGGTCGGGGTGTACGACAGCTACCGGGATCGGCACAATTGGATCGCCCTGGTGGTCGTGGCGATGATCCTGGCGATGGTCTTCCTGCTGATCGTTGACCTGGATCGCTCGAACGTCGGCTTCGTCCAGGTGCCGCAACAGGCGCTGATCGACCTGCGCGATCGACTGCAGGGCCTGCCCTGAGCGGCGACCAGGCAACCCAGAATCGGGTTGGACGCTGGATTGGCCGCAAACTGGAAGGACCGCCCATGGCGGAGCCCAGCCTCGGCGTGCTCCGTGTCGTATCTGGTGCCCCCGGCGTGACTCGAACACGCAACCTACTGATTCGAAGTCAGGCGCTCTATCCATTGAGCTACGGGGGCATTTGACGCCATTATACCGTTGACGTTCGCCCTGCGGGCGGTGCCAGATTCCACTCTGGCCGTGGATCCAAGGCGACATGGGGCATCCGGGGCAGCCAGTGACGGACTGGGCCGGGCTAGCCCCGGCTGCAGCCCCCGGCTGCCCCGTGGGGAAGCCCGAGAGGTTCGAGCCGCAGTCGAGGTCTGCGCCCTCTACGGTGGGCTCTGGGGTGTCCTGGACACCAGCCGGAGCCGCGTCCCGTCCACAGCGTAGGCCGCCCTGACCGCCTGCGTCGGGCAGCACAGCGGATCGTCCGGTGCATGTGTGACCAGGTCGACATGGATCAGGTCCTGATCGATCGCTACCCGCTGCACCTTGACCCGGTCGCCAAGCATGGTGTCAGCCACTTCGGCCATTGTCTCGTCCAGAGGCTGGACGGCATGGAGCGAGTAGAAGGTGCCGCTGCCGCCCGCGGTCGAAACCAGGATGACCGCCGCCGTGGGGACGCCGGCCAACTCGCCGCAGGCAACGTGATGGGTTAGCTGGACGATGATCTCGGAGGCGGATCCCGGCGCGGCGGGTGCCCGGTACTCACCGGCCTGCAGCTCGACACTTCCGGTCTCGATCAACTCGGTCGAGTAGGTGAGGTCGGCGAGCAGATCGGTAGCGGCCTGACACTCGGCTGCGGGAGGTCCCTCGGGCTCGGCCGGAGTGCCTGGCAACAGGCGGCGAGACCGAGGCCGAGCAGCGACAGGCTGAGCAGGGTGAGCAGATGGGCTCTTGTCATTCTGGCGTGTTCCCTTCATACCTGGCGTGACAGCAGGTGGATCGGGTCGCCGCAACGGTGGATGCAGGTAGCGGGGTGGCCGGCCGGTCAGGACCCCGGCGGCCGGCCATTGTTCCAGCAGGCTTCGAACCGGTAGATTGCCGCCGCGACGTGAGGCGCGTGCGGGTCGGCCACGGGCCGGGCTCGCTGGACGCTTGCCATCGCTTGATCGGCGGTCAATCCCCGTGAGATCAGAATGGCGCAGGCCATGGCGACGCTGCGATGACGACCTTCGCGGCAGTAGGTGACGACGGCATCGCCGGCGAGCAGTGCCTGCTGGGCGGCGGCTACGCCGCGTCGCAGTATCCGGGTCGGGAGCGGGAGCAGGGGCATATCGAGCCAGGGGAGCCAGATCGTGCGCAGCGGCGCGGCGCGCAGCCCCGCCGGCGCCCGGATCGGGATCATGTTCAGCACGAGCCGGACGCCGAGGTCGACGAGTTCTTGCGCGTCATCGGAGTGCGGGCGGGCCGCGATGTACAGTCGATCGGCGATGGGCGAGAGGTCCATTCGGCAAGTTCCTGTGGCGGGCATCTCTGGCGGGGGGGCACGCCGGAAGCGGCGAGCGCCAACACATGCCGCCCGGCGGGCATGGTACCACAGCCGGCCCCGCTCCCCGTTGTGCCGACGCCATGTCCGATACGCCGGGGGACCCGCCGATCGCCAGCCTGCCGCCAAGGGGCAGGCCGGCACAGCCCTGGCTTTGGGGTGCGTTGGCGGTTGGGTCAGGCTGTGGTAGACTCACTTCGTCATTCGTGGAATCCGCGCCTTTCGTTCCAACTTCAAACGCCAATAACTGAGAGAGAAGGAGAACAATCCATGACTGTTGCTGCACCCGCCAAGGAGATGCATGCTGCCCCCTGGTGGCTGATTCTGCTTGAGTCGATTGCGTTCTTGCTGATCGGGATCTTGCTGTTAACCAACCCGCTGGCGACCACGGCCGTGCTTGTCCAGGTCCTGGGGATCTACTGGATCATCAGCGGCGTGTTCAATCTGGTCTACATGTTCATCGATCGCTCGAATTGGGGCTGGAAGCTGTTCATCGGCATCCTGGGCATCATCGCCGGTGTACTGGTCCTTCAGCACCCGATCTGGTCAACCCTCCTCGTGCCGACCACGCTGGTCTGGATCCTGGGCTTCGCCGGCCTGTTCATGGGCATCTCGAAGCTGATCCTTGCCTTCCAGGGCGCCGGATGGGGCGAGGGGATCCTGGGGATCGTCCTGATCCTGCTCTCGCTCTACCTTATGTTCAATCCGCTGGCCGGGGCCATCGCCCTGCCGCTCGTGCTGGGGATCTTCGGCATTGTCGGCGGGATCATCGGCATCGTCTTCGCCTTCAAGGTCAAATAGGCGCATCGCAGGCCGCGGAAACCACGCGAAGGCGGGGCCTGGTTCCAGGCCCCGCCTTCGTTTCAATCCCGTTTGCCGGCCTGTTTGGCTGGAGGGCGAGCGTTGTGGCGCCCGGTTGGGCGCCTATACTAAAGGGCGCGCCCGGGCGAGCGGCAGGGTGTGGACTATCTGGGCGGGCCACAGGGTAGGGGAACAAGGGCTTGGGAAGCTGGATGGGGCGTCTGCCGCTGGTGTCACGCCTGTTGTTGGCGAACGCAGCCGTGATTGTGTTCGGCGCTGTCGTGGGGACGCTGCTCACGCGGCAGTGGGCGACCCGTTCTTCGTTGTCGCTGGCGCTCACCTTCGCCCTGGTCGGAGTCGCCTTGAGCCTGCTGCTGAACTATGCCGTCTTGCGCTACACCTTACGCCCGCTGTCTTCGCTGAAGACCACGGTCGATCAGGTGCAGGACGGCCACACCTCGGTGCGGGCATCGCTTGGGTCTGACCAGGACCCGGAGATCGCGCGCCTGTCGCTGGCGCTCAACACGATGCTGGACCGCCTGGCTGCCCATACTGCAACGATCGAAGCCAACCAGGAGCAGCTGCGAGCGCTTTCGATCAAGGTGATCACGGCGCAGGAAGAAGAGCGGCGCCGCATCGCCCGCGAGCTGCATGACGATACCAGCCAGGCTCTGGCCAGCCTGCTGATCCAGCTGGAGCGGATGGGAAGCGCCATCCCCGAGGACCTGGTCGACCTCAAGCAGCGGCTGGACTCGGCGCGCGAACTGACCTTGCAGACGATGGACGGCCTGCGCCTGCTGGTGGCAGATCTCCGGCCGCTCGTTCTCGACGACCTGGGCTTGGTGCCTGCCATTCGTTGGTATGCCAAGCACCGGCTGGAGGCAGAGGGGATCGACGTCGAATTCGAAGCCGATCCAGCTCAGCCGCGCCTGGCGCCTGCGCTGGAGATCGCGCTGTTCCGCATCGCTCAGGAAGCGATCAGCAACATCGTGCGCCACGCCGACGCCAGCCTCGTTCGGCTGAGTCTGAGCTGCAATGGCGAGGTCAGCCTGGTGATCGTGGATGACGGATCAGGCTTTGACGAGCACGCCGTCGAAGCCTCGCCGCAGGGAGAGCACATGGGACTGTTCGGCATTCGCGAGCGGGTGGCGGCTTTGGGGGGCAGACTGGAAGTAGCTAGCGCGGCCGGACGTGGCACGACGCTGACCGTCCAGCTCCCGGCCTACGAGGGGGCGGCGTGACGCCGCCCGGAAAGATCCGGGTATTGCTGGCGGACGATCATGCCGTGCTGCGCGACGGAATCCGTGCCCTGCTCGAGGACGAGCCCGATATCCAAGTCGTGGGGGAGGCCGAGGACGGGCGCTCGGCCGTAGACCAGGCGCGGCGCCTGACCCCGGACGTCGTGATCATGGACATCGGCATGCCGCTGCTGAACGGACTCGAAGCCACGCGCCAGATCAAACGCGACACGCCAGCAACACGGGTGCTGATCCTGACGATGCATGAGAATCCCGAGTACGTGCCGCAGGTGCTCTCGGCCGGCGGGTCGGGCTACGTGCTCAAGCAGGCGGCGGGCAAGGAACTCGTCCTGGCGATTCGAGCGGTCGCTCGGGGAGAGGCGCAGTTCTCGCCGAGTGTGGCGCGCACGCTGGCCGATCTGTACCTGCAGAGCCTGGAAGCCGAGGCCGTTCACGATCCGTACGACGATCTCACGCCGCGCGAGCGCGAGGTGCTTCAGCTGGTCGCCGAGGGGTTCTCGAACCGCAAGATCGCCGAGACGCTGAATCTGAGCATCAAGACGGTCAAGACCCACCGGCTGCACCTGATGCAGAAGCTCGATCTGCACGACCGGTCCGAGCTGATTCGTTACGCCTTCCAGAAGGGGATCATCACCGCCTAAGCCGGTGGCTGGGGCTGGGGGCGCCTTGTCCGGCGGCCCGACTTGCGCATAGCCACGGACTACTGTACGAACCCGCCCGTTCCGCAACCCAGGAGCGGGCGTCTACGTCCTCCGAGGGCCCAATCTCGGCCCCTGGCCTGACGGCTGAAGTGACGCTCCCCACGTAGACTTGGGACACAAGCCAGCGGGGGAAGCGTGCGAGCGCGGACGGCTGGATTTGCAAGGCATTTGATCTGCACCCCATGGGTTTGGGCGGCGGCCACGGCCGCCGCTTGCGCTTTAACCGGGGTGGGCGCCGCCTGGATGGCCGCAGCGTGGGGAGGGACTCCCTGGCTCGTTCTCTGGCTGGCGCTGTGCGCGCTGGCTGCAGCCGGTCTGGGCGCGGCGGCGTTCCGACACTGGGCGGCGCGCCAGGATCTGCTCTGCCTGGCAGAACAGGTGATGCGCGAGCTGGACGGACTGACGCGCTCGCTTGAGCAGGAGCAGCAGCAGATCGAGCGTCTGCAGGCGGCGGTGGCAGATGAAGATCTGCACCTGCAGGTGGAGAAGCGGCTGGGGGGTAGCGCACAACCAGCGCTGCTGGCGCTCATCGGCCAACTGGCCCAGGCCGAGGAGTCGGTCCCCGAAGCGGCGGCCGTGACCAAGTCGTGGATCAGCCGCGCCCGCCATCTCGCCACCCACACGCAATTCCAACTCGAACAGGTGCGGGAGGACGTCGGTGGACGATAGCGCGGTTCGGGCGCCGGACCTGTCGGGCCGGCAGGCTGCCTGGGTCCGCGAGATCGAGACGCTGAGCGAGCAGACGCTGCTGGCCTGCTACCAGTGCGGTCGGTGCTCGGCCGGCTGCCCGATGGTCGATGAGATGGACCTGCTGCCAAATCAGGTCATCCGGCTGGTCCAGCTGGGAATGAAATCGGTGCTCGATTCGCAGGCGGCCTGGGTGTGCGCCGCCTGTCTGACCTGCCACGCCCGCTGTCCCAAGGGCATCGACCTGCCGCGCGTGATGGAAGCCATCCGCATTCTGGCCGTGCGTGCCGGCGGCGCCCGCCTGCTGGCCGGGGACATGCCGGCGCAGGAGCTGGCGGAGGCGCCGCCGATGGCGGTCATCGGTGCGTTGCGCAAGGCCGGAGGCTGAGTCGATGGCGAGCCGGACCTACGCCTATTTCCCCGGCTGCACGCTGCGCTCGCATGCCCACGAGTACGAGCGTCAGGCGCTGGCTGCCGGCCAGGCGCTGGGCATCGATCTGGTCGAGCTCCCCGAATGGAATTGCTGCGGAGCGACCTTTCCGCTCAATGCCGAGAATGTGATGGACCTGATCGCGCCGGCCAGGGTGCTGATCGCCGGCGGGAAGGCCGGCGGGGATCTGGTCACGCTGTGTGCCGTCTGCTTCCACGTGTTGCGCAGGACGGCGAACTTCCTGCAGACCCATCCCTTCGCCCTCGAGCGGCTGAACGCTTTCGTCGAGGAAGGACCCTACGATGGCCAGCTGCGGCCCCGCCACCTGCTCGAGGTGGTGCGGGACGACCTGGGCTGGGCGGAGATCCGCCAAAGGGTGACCCAGCCGCAGGCCGGCGTCCGCCTGGCTGCCTACTACGGGTGCATGTTGCTGCGACCCGGTCCGGAGATAGGCTTGGACGACCCGGAGCAACCCTCGGTGCTGGAAAACCTGATCGAGGCCGTCGGCGCGCAGGCAACGTCTTTCTCCCACTCCAGCGAGTGCTGCGGTTCCTATCTGGCGGCCACCCAGCCGGGCGCGGTGGAACGCGCCAGCTCACGCGTCGTTGAGGCGGCGCGCGCCAGCGGTGCGGCGGCGGTGATCACTGCGTGCCCCCTGTGCAAGTACAACCTCGAGCAGGCGCAGCGCGAGCAGCCCGAGGAATCCCGCCTGCCGGTCGCTTACTTCACGCAGTTGCTGACCATCGCTTTCGGCGTCGATGCTCCGGAGAGTGCACCGTGGATTGTGGGGGCGCCGGCATGAGCGAGGCCCGCCCGAGCGCACTGGTCATCGGCGCCGGCATTGCCGGCATCCAGGCGGCGCTCGACATCGCCAACAGCGGCTACCGGGCGGTGTTGGTGGAATCCGAGCCGTCGATCGGCGGCCATATGGCCCAGCTGTCGGAGACCTTTCCCACGCTGGATTGCTCGCAATGCATCCTGACTCCGCGCACGGTGGAAGTCGGCCACCACGCGAACATCGACCTGCGCACCTACAGTCTTGTGGAAGACATCCGGCGTTCGAAAGATGGGTCGGCCTTTCAGGTACGCATCCGGCGCAAGGCGGCCTACGTCGACTGGTCGAAGTGCACCGGCTGCGGCGCGTGCCAGGAGAAATGCCCGTTCAAGGTGGAGTCAGACTTCGAGCGCGGGGTCGGAGTGCGCAAGGTGATCTACACGCTCTCGCCGCAGGCCGGGCACCATCAGCCGGTGATAGACCGCGCGCAACGCAGCTACCTCCTCAGCAGACAAGAAAT
>Ga0105100_10002777_pt1 | contig 10192 bp, 10 predicted proteins | sample PPLLak12cMay2015_2_FD_87033 | JGI IMG/M metagenome (GOLD analysis project Ga0105100, IMG submission 87033) | Freshwater sediment microbial communities from Prairie Pothole Lake near Jamestown, North Dakota, USA - PPLs Lake P8 Core (1) Depth... | ecosystem: Environmental > Aquatic > Freshwater >... | reverse complement strand
CATCCCGCCATACACCTTGTTCGTGGACGAATAAATGAAAATCGGATCTCTTCCCGAAAGGCGGGCTGCTTCCAGCGCGTTGAACGTCCCTAGCGCGTTGGCTACAAAATCTTCTCTGGGATTTGTGACGGATGTGGTGACCGCAACCTGTCCCGCCAAATGGACGATCACGTCTGCATCTTTGGCCGCTCTCGCTAAATGAGCGCCGTCCGCAACATCCCCGACGATCAACCTGCTACCGTTTTTTCCAAACTTACCCTCCAACCAGGCCAGGTTCTTCGAAGCGCCCGCCCGGCTGAGATTGTCGTAGATGGTCACATTCTCGCCACGTTCCAATAAACGATGGACATAATTCGAACCAATAAACCCGGCCCCGCCGGTGATGAGATAATTTTTTGTCATCATTACTCCTGCAATGATCGCGAGCGGAATTAATTTCGTCCGCTTCACCGCTTTCTGAAGATAAGCACACTCAATAAACCAAACACAAACCCGCCGATGTGCGCCCACCATGCAACGCCGCTCCCGCTGGCGCCACCCAGGGCAAGAAACCCTGAAAACAATTGCGAGGCGAACCAGAACAGAAGAAATACGAGCGCCGGAATTTCTATCAGCGTGAAGATGAAAAAAATCGGTACCAGACTGAGAATCCGCGCGCGCGGGAACAGGACCAGATAGGCACCCAGTACGCCGGCAATGGCGCCGCTGGCTCCAACCATCGGAACAGGACTTCCAGGTAACAAAAAGGCCTGCATCAACCCGGCTGCTACACCACTTAGCAAATAAAAGACCAGATAGCGGCCACTGCCCATCCGGTCTTCCACATTATCGCCAAAAATGAACAGTACCCACATGTTACTCAAAATGTGAAACCAGCCGCCATGCAGGAACATGGCGCTAAATATCGTTACCCAGGCGCTCTGTGGATCAGTCCACAAGCGCGCTGGAACCAGGCCCCAGGTATTGATAAAATCGTTTAACACGGAAGGGCCAATGCGCAGCTCGTAATAGAAAGCCGCGGCATTGGCGAGAATGATCAGCCAATTTACAAGTGGGAATCTGCGCGATCTTAATGTGTCGCGAAGTGGAATCATGCCCTATTTTCGAGATTCTTTCCGTAGTTCTGTTCGAATAATATTATTCTGCACCTGTGTTGCCTTTGGCCCTAAAATCTTTCAACTGCTGGTAAATCCCTGAAAGCGTCTGCCCTTCGCTTGCCAAACCAATCACGCCCACAATGGTTGTGCTCACATAGTTATACAGGCGGCCCGCTAAAGCCGCGGCCAGCGCAGTGGACTGATCCCCAGTCAGCAGGGTCAACGCGCCGCCAAAAGCGCCCTCGAACGTACCGATTGCGCCTGGCAGTGACGGGACAGCATTGCCAAAAGCCGCTATGCCTAGCCCAAAGAAACCCCAAATCAACTGCGCCTGCGGGAAAAATGCGCGTACGATCATGAAGTACGAGACAATTGCAATACCCCAGTTGATCGTCATCCAAAACAGGAAGCGGACGAAAAGCCAGCCATCGGTCAATACAGCCAGCCCTTCAAAAAACGACTCAAGAAAGCTGCCGAAACGCCGCAAAACCGGCCAACGTTGGCTGAGTTTATGGAACAGATTCAGCGCCCACTCGCGATTACGAGCCAGCAGGTACAGTACAACCAGCCCCACCAACACGATCGCGCCCACAACGACACCAATCTGTCCCGCACCTTCTGCGTCAACAACAAATGGTAACGAGACTAGCAAAATACCCGCCGAGTATGCCAAGTCTACTGCTCGCTCGATCACGATGGTTGGGATGATTTCCATGAACTGAAGGTCTGACTTGCGGCTGAGCAAAAAAGCTTTTCCTATCTCTCCCAGACGAAAGGGCAGAAAATTGTTCATCAAGTAGCCCTCACCCAGCGTCAGGAACACATCCCGGTAAGAGGCGCGGTTACGTAGCAGCGTGCGCCAGACGATGCCGCGTACAGCCAGCCAGATGAACGACAACGGCAATGCCAATGCTAGAATAAGATAATTTGCCGAGCGGATGGCTTCCGCCATCTGGCGAAAATCCACAAAATATAAAATGGCCGCGATCAGGACGATACTGACCAACGTGCCAGGTAACCAGCGTTTTGCATCTTTCATAAAAGTTATATCCACTTTAGCGGGGTCTCGGACCCCGTTAGAGCAACCAAATAACTATTCATCATCCAATTTTAATACTGCCATGAAGGCATCCTGCGGGATCTCCACATTGCCTATCATCTTCAGGCGCTTTTTACCCTTCTTCTGTTTTTCCAACAATTTCTTCTTGCGAGTGATATCGCCGCCGTAACATTTCGCTAACACATCCTTGCGCGTGGCCTTGACGTTGGCGCGCGAGATCACGCGCCCGCCGGAGGAAGCCTGGATGGCCACATCGAACAACTGGCGTGGGATGATACTCTTGAGCTTGGTGATGAAGCGCTGGCCTTTGTGGTAGGCATCTTTTTCATGCACGATGGAGGCCAGCGCATCCACCGGCTCGCCATTGACCAGGATTTCCAGCTTTTGCAGCTTATCAGGACGGTATTCGGCAAACTGGTAATCCAGCGATGCGTAACCCTTGGTGCGTGACTTCAATTCGTCGAAGAAATCCACGATCAACTCGGAAAGCGGTATTACGTAATTCAACTGCACCCGGTGCGGAGCGGGATATTCCTGTCCATTGAACTCGCCACGCCGTTTTGTGACCAGATCCATGATAGGGCCATAGTAATCGGTGGGCGTGATGACTTCGATGTTCATCCACGGTTCGCGGATTTCGACGATCTTGCTTTCATCTGGCAACTCTGCGGGTGAATCGATTAGGACAGTTGAGTTATCTATCAGTAAAACCTCATATTCCACCGAGGGCGCGGTGAAGAGCACGTTAAGTTCATACTCACGCTCGATACGTTCCTGGATGATCTCCATGTGGAACAAACCCAGGAACCCGGCGCGGAAACCAAATCCCAGTGCCTGCGAGGTTTCCGGCTGGAAGATCAGGGAGGCGTCGTTGAGTTGCAGTTTATCGAGCGCGTCGCGCAGGTCACTGTAGTCGTCGGCGTCCACGGGATAGATGCCGGCAAAGACCATTGGCTTGGGGGTACGGTAGCCATGCAGAGGGGCGGAGGCCGGTGCGGACGGATGGGTGATGGTATCGCCCACACGGCAGTCATGGACCGTCTTGAGTCCGGTGGCAATGTAGCCCACTTCCCCGGCGGACAGGCTCTTGACCGGTTTCATCCCGGGCGAGAAAATCCCGATCTCGACCGGTTTCATGTCCACTTTGGTAGCCATCATGCGCAGTGTTTCAGCGGCCTTGATCTCACCCTCCACCACGCGCACGTAGGCGATGACACCCTTGTACGAGTCATAATGCGAATCGAAGACCAGGGCGCGCAAGGCCGCTTCATTTTCAACCGATGGAGCCGGAACTTTCTCCACGATCTCTTCCAGGACAGCTTCGATGTTTTTCCCGGCCTTGGCTGAAATCTGGATGACCGTTTCGGGCCCGACCCCAAGCAGGCTACCGACATCTTCGGCCACTTCATCGGGACGGGCGGAGGGCAGGTCGATCTTGTTGATGACCGGGATAATCTCGAGGTTGGCGTTGATGGCCGAGTACAGGTTAGCCAGGGTTTGCGCCTCGATGCCCTGCGTGGCGTCCACCACAAGCACAGCACCTTCGCAGGCATTAAGCGCGCGGCTGACCTCGTAACCGAAGTCCACGTGGCCGGGAGTGTCGATCAGGTTGAGCTCATACTCGACCCCATCATTGGCTTTGTAGTTCATGCGCACAGCGGAAGCCTTGATCGTTACGCCTTTTTCGCGTTCCAGTTCCATAGTATCCAGCACCTGCTCGGTCATATCACGGTCGGAAATCGTGCCCGTGAGTTGCAGCAGGCGGTCCGCCAGCGTGGACTTGCCGTGGTCTACGTGCGCGATGATGCAGAAATTTCGAATGTAGGAAGTCATATTGCGCCACGAAGTATACTCGATTTATCGCTGAGCTATTCGAAGCAAAAACAGGATTTTTGTCAATTGTGCTGGCGATAGATAAGCCTTAGAATAAGGCCATGTCTCACACGCGCGATCAGAAGAGCCTTCTGGCTATCAACCTGGGATTGGGGATCAATATCCTGTTATCTGCGCTGAAGACCACCATTGGTATCCTCGGCCATAGCCCGGCATTGCTTGCCGAAGGGATCAATTCCACGTCTGATGTGGCTTATTGCATAGTGGCCAACATCTTCATGCGTTTGGCAAAGAAACCCGCGGATACCGAACATCCCTATGGGCATCGTCAACTGGAGAGCATCGCTTCTCTTATCGTTGGCGCGTTCGTGGTAGCTACAGCAGTGGCGGTGTTCTGGAATGCAGTAGATAAAATGTGGGATCTTCTGGATGGCAAAATGACATCACTGGGTACGCATCCATTTGCTCTTTGGGTTGCGCTCCTCACGGTTGCTATCAAAATAGTCTTATTTTTCTATGTCCGCAAACTGGGCAAAGAAACCCGTAACCCCGTAGTGAATGCATTGGCATATGACCATCGCAATGATATCTACTCTGCGTCTGCCGCTTCGATCGGTATCTTCCTCGGCCAACATGGTTATCCCTGGGTAGATCCACTGGCAGGTGCGCTAGTGGCCTTGCTCATTCTCCGTACAGGCGCCTTCATTCTTCGCGAGTCATCTGTTGATTTAATGGGTGTTGTCCCTAGCAAAGAGCTGGCTGAACAAGTCGTCAGTCTGTTGCAAGACCTGAAGGGAGTCAAGCAACTGGAAGAAATGCAGGCGCACCGCTTTGGGCCACATATTGTTCTAAACTTAACAGTTGGCATTGAGGGCAATTTAACGGTCACGGAAGGCGACGCAATCGCAACAAGGGTGGAAGAACTGATTTACAAATCGATTCCGAACGTAATGTGTGTTTACATCCATTACCACCCTACAATCAATCAACACGAAAATATGACCATTGACGAAATCCTGGCTAATTCGCAACAGCACATTTCCCCTTATCAACCCGAATATTTCGAGTAAAGCAGAATTGCGCTGGAGATATTATTGCTTTTTGAGAAACGAGTGGTCTCCCTCTTGAGTGTTGACCTTGAAATTTCACCACGGAGACAAAGAGCCACGGAGCTTTTGTTCTCAGTGTCTCCGTGCCTTTGTGGTTAATGCCTGCTAATGGTGTCATCAACACTAGACGGGGAGACTGCTCGTTTTCAAAGCCCTTCAAAATTTGATATGGCTTCCCGCATCCTCTTCGGGATTGGCAGGGTTTTGTTCATATGATAATCAAAAGCGACCAGAATCACCTGTCCGCTGGCCAGCACTTCATCCGTCTCAGCATTGACAATATTTTGTTCGACCGTCATGGATTTATTCCCTATTTTGCTGGTATGTACACCGACTTTGACGGGCGTGCCGAAGTGTACAGCTGCATGGAAGGTGACACACGCCTCTGCCATGATGACGCCGATATCCATAAAGGAATCTCCCGGCCTGAAAAGCCCCAGTTGGACAAAGTAATTGATACGCGCTGTCTCGAAATAAGTCAGGTACTTGGCGTTGTTCAGGTGCCCCTGCGGATCCAGGTCGCCATAGCGGACTTCGATTGGGTGGAAGAATCGGAATTCGGACATGAGGCGATTATACCGTTTGATATGTCATGCGAGCCACGCTGGTCGAGTAGCCAGTGGTTTTCTGGCGTATCGAGACCGAGTGGCTCGGCAATCCCGTATTCTCTTACTAGAACTTGTTTACTGGTTATTTGAGATTGCCACGTTGCCGCTTCGCGGCTCCTCGCAATGACAGCTGTTATTCTACCGACACTATCTCGCCATCCCCTTGCTGTCGTACAGGCTGATATGCCCATCTGTATCCGTACCAATCAAATCTTGCCCTTTGAAGGCTACCATCACCTGGTTGACACGCTTGCGCGAAGCTCCCACTAAATCGGCGATGTCGCCCTGTGTCAGTGTGATGGGGATGCGGATTTTACCGTCCGCGGTCGGGCGGCCGTAGCGTTCTGCAAAAGCCAGCAGTTGGCGCGCTACCCGCCCGTATACATCCAGTGTCGCCAGCGCATGGATCAACTGGTCCGACAGGCGCACGCGCGCCGACAGGATCCGTACCAGGTTGCGCGCCACAGGCGGGAACTCATCCAGCAGGTAATTGAAGGTCTGTTTATCCATCCATAACATGAGCGAGTTCTCTAGCGTCAGTGCACTGGCCGAGCGGCCTATGCTGTCGATCAGGCTCATCTCACCCAGCAGGTCGCCTGCCCCAAGGATGGACAGGATCACATCCCGTCCGTCTCCCTGCTCCACGTGGATTTTCACTGTCCCGTGCAGGATGATGTAGACCGCTTCGCCCGGTTGCTCGATGGTCAGCACATTCGTCCCGGCGGGAAACACCCGTCGGTGGGCGCGCTGCGCCACCCAATCCAGTTGGGCAGGCGTCAGCCCATCGAATAACTGGATGTCCGCCAGCAGATTGCGGGTATCGTCCTTCTTCGTGTCAGTCATTGTGAGCATATTTTACCCTCCATTGTTCTCTCGCCCCAACCCCTCTCCCATTGGGCAGCGTCCCCGCAGGGGAAGAGGGGCCGGGGGTGAGGGTTTCAATCTCCAACCCCTCATATGCTGCTAGAGCATTTTCGAACCGTACCCGCGCCTCGCGCTCGATTTCATCTATCACATCATCCTCGTATGCCGGGTCATGATGGAATAAGACTAACTTTTCCACTTCCGCCGCGACAGCCACCTCGCAGGCCATCGTCACGGTCGAGTGCCCGTACCCCTGTGTGGATGGAAAGCCCGCCATCTGGCCGCGATAGTGCTCCTCACTATATTGGGCGTCGTGGATCAATACATCCGCCCCGTGCGCAAACTGGGCCAATCTACGGTCGGTCCCCACGTAGCCTTCTGTATCCGTGGCGTACACAATGGACCCTCCACGCCAGGTGATACGATAGGCGTAGACTCCGCCCGGGTGCGCATACGATTTGTGAATGCGGACGATCAGCGCTTCATCATCAAGCCCTTTGCCTGCCTCCCATACGGGAACAATGTCCGTTACCTGGACGCCTCCCTCATCCCAAACAATGACCTGTGACTCGCGCAGCGAGCGGATTTCCTTGGCCGACGCCATCTCGCGCAGTCCCACCGGGAACATGGTCGGTGACTGGTTATTTTCCAATACCTTTTCCAGCATTTCGGGTGATACGCCCGGTCCGAAGATGTGTAGTTTTGTGTTTGGCATGTAAGCCGGCGCAAAGAAAGGGAATCCCTGCGTGTGGTCGTGGTGCAGGTGACTGAACAGCAGAGTCACCTCCAGCGGGCGTTTTTGGGCGGCAGCGCGTCGGGCCAGGTCGCGGCCCAATGGGATGATGCCAGTCCCGGCGTCCAGGACGAGCGTTTTGTTTCCCGCAGCGATTTCAACGCAGGAGGTGTTACCTCCATACTTGACCGTCCCCGCGCCGGGCGTTGGGTGGCTTCCGCGTGCTCCCCAGAATTTGACCGTCAACGCATCAGACATGCTGTCACCTCCGTCTCGTGTTACGCTTTTATTATCCTCGTCGCACTTTTTTTCACAAGGAAATATTTCCCAGGGCAGGTGGGAACTTTGAGCATCAGCTACTCACCACAGATAAACGCAGATGAACAGTGAGAATTGATGAATGGTTTCGACCATGTCATCAGACAAATTGGTGTTTACCTGTGTTAATCTGTGATTTATTCTCATAGAATAAATGTGCTATACTCTGGCTATGCAAGTCATCCGCTCATCCGACATCGGAAATTACCTGTACTGCCATCGCGCCTGGTGGTACCGCAGGCAGGGATTCGAATCCGAAAACCAGGCAGAACTCGCCAGCGGGACCCAGCTACACCGGGTGCACGGGCGCAAAGTCCTGGCCGCCGGACTCATGCGCACGCTGGGTTTACTGCTCTTGCTGCTGGCGCTGGTTTTGCTGGTGGCCTACTGTACCGCGCAATTGCTCTAATTAATTTCTGATGCAAACCCTTGCGAAGGTTGTTTTGAAAGGTCTTGCTGTTTAGGGAAAAAACTTCACAAGGGTTGTTTCAAGAGGTTTATATGTCTATCCTCAACCGAATTGCTCATTTCCAGAATCGTCGCGACGAAGTCCCCAACCAGGAACTTGCCAGGGAACTTGCGAAGAAGAAAGATCGCGAGGGCATCCGCGAGATTGCCGAAAACCTGTGGAACAAGGACAAAAATGTCCAGGCCGATTGTGTCAAGGTGCTGTATGAAATCGGCTATATTGACCCATCTCTGATCGCAGACTATGCTGAAGATTATCTGAAGCTGCTCAAGAGCCGGAATAACCGTCTGGTCTGGGGCGGTATGATTGCATTGTCTACAGTTGCTACGCTCAAAGCTGATGTCATCTTCGAGCACCTTCAAGAAGTCTATCGAGCAATTGAACTGGGTTCCGTCATCACCGTGGATGGAGGCGTGCTCACCCTGGCGGGCGTGGCGTCGGCGCGTGAAGAATACAGGCAAGCGATTTTTCCGTTTCTGTTAGATCACCTGCGTACCTGCCGCCCGAAAGACGTGCCCCAGCATTCCGAAAAGAGCCTGCCCGCCGTAGATGCCAGCAACAAGGACGAATTCATCACCGTGCTCGAAAAGCGCCTGGAAGACCTTTCTGGTTCACAAATAACGCGCGTCAAAAAAGTTATCAAAGCAGCAGAAAAACCGATAATAACACTGATTACTGAAAACTGATCACTGGTCACTGATTACTGGAAATTGCCCCGTGCTCTATCTCATCCTCTTCCTTTTTATCATCGCCCTGATCTTTTTTTGGCAATCCGGCAAGCAGCGCCGCGAGGCCGGTCTACCTGGTGGTCGTGTCATCTACACCGACACAGGTGGCTGGGGCGCGGTGGAGCGTCCGCTGTACTATTCACCTCTCAAGCTGACCGGCAAGCCGGATTATCTCGTGCGCCAGAATGAGATCCTCATCCCGGTGGAGGTCAAATCCGGACGCGCACCCGAATCGCCCTATGATTCACACATCTTCCAGTTGGCTTCGTACTGCCTGCTGGTTGAGAAGACCTACGGGAAACGTCCGCCTTACGGCATCATCCACTACAACGACCGCAATTTTGCCGTAGATTACACCCCCGAGCTGGAATTCGCCTTGATGGACCTGTTGGCCGACATGCGCCGTGACGAGATCAGGGATGATGTAGACCGCTCGCACGAACAGGCTGCTCGCTGCGCCCGTTGCGGGTTCAGGAATCTCTGTGACCAGAGCCTGGCGGGATAACAACAGGTATAATTAATTCATTATGTCCGACCCCTTCCTCCCGCAGCGCCCGGTCGTGACCGCTTACCCCAAAATGCCGGCTGCCTTTGCAGAAGCAGAGGTTATCGCCGCATATCTAAATCAAAAGGGATTGGAAGCCCCCTGCGGGTCGTTGATTGAAGAAAACCTGCGCAAACGCATCAAAAACATGGACTTCGACCTGCTCATCGCTGTCGGCGGTGACGGCACCATGTTACGGGCTGGTCACTTATGCGCCTCGTTGGGTATTCCCATCCTGGGCATCAACCTGGGACGCCTGGGCTTCCTCATCCAGGTGCAGCAGAATGAATGGCATGACATGTTCGAGCGCCTGTTCAAAGGCGAAGCCTGGATCGAAAACCGCATGATGCTTCAGGTGGAACACATCCGCGCCGGGGAGAGGATCGGCTCCTGGCAGGCGCTCAATGAAGCCGTCGTTGGTCGCGGACAGTACCTGCGGCCTGTCAAACTGGCCGCCAGCGCCGACGGCCACCTGCTGACCACTTACATCGCCGACGGCCTGATCGCTGCCACGCCGACCGGTTCCACCGCCTACGCGCTGGCCGCCGGGGGGCCGATCCTGCCGCCGGAGCTGCGCAACATCCTGATCGTCCCGATCGCGCCGCACCTTTCAGTAGACCGGGCTGTCGTTCTGGCTGAGGGCTCGTCCATCAGCATCGACGTGAAAAGCGAGAATACAGTCCTCAGCGTAGATGGAGCGGTCCCCACCGGCTTAGCCGAGGATGACCGGGTGAACGTGCGCGCAGCGGAATTTACGGCGCAATTCGTCCGCTTTGGCGACCCCGGCTACTTCTATCGAAATCTGACCGCACACATGAACCAAAACCCT
>Ga0105100_10002776_pt1 | contig 10193 bp, 7 predicted proteins | sample PPLLak12cMay2015_2_FD_87033 | JGI IMG/M metagenome (GOLD analysis project Ga0105100, IMG submission 87033) | Freshwater sediment microbial communities from Prairie Pothole Lake near Jamestown, North Dakota, USA - PPLs Lake P8 Core (1) Depth... | ecosystem: Environmental > Aquatic > Freshwater >... | reverse complement strand
TCGCCACCAGCACATCCCTGCCCTCCCCCAGGATCTTCCTGTTCGCGGTCTCCCTGGTTCCCGCAGAGGCATTGGTGCCGATGATGCTTATCCGGCCGATCACCCCGAGACCGTGAACTCCCAAGGGATCCTTTCTCTGGAGACTGCGGCATTATCGTCCGGCTGTTTCCCGAGGCTATACGGTAATCACCTTGTCTGCCAGGTGAAGGCTTGTTACCACATCGAGCATATTGGTCGTCTCGCCGACTTGCTTCTGCTCGAGCAGATTGAAGTGATTCAGACAAGTGCCGCACACCAGGATGCTCACCCCTTGGGCTTCCAGGTGTTGCAATGCAGGCAAGGTTTTTGCCCCTTCTATGGCGAGCTTCACCCCGCTGTTCACAAAGACTATGCGCCAAAGGGTGTCGCCCATCTCGTTCAAGGTGCTGATAAAGTTGAACATCAGCCCGCCGCCTAACACATCATCTCCCGATCCCAAACGGTCGGAGGTGATGAAGATGAGCGTTTTTTGGCCCGAGGTCTCCGATTGGGCTGAAAAGGGCCGGGCGACCCTCTTGTCTGAGCGGGTGCCATGGATAATAAACTCGCCGTCCTTTTCCGCCAAGGTAGCGGTAAACCCCTGGCTCTCAAAAAAACGAATCACATTCTGAGCGGAGGCGGCGTTGTCCAGGGTGACTACGAATTCCGTTCCTTCCGGATGCGATTCGATAAGCCCTTTGGTTCTCAGAACCGGTTGAGGGCATCCCAGCCCCTTGCAATCGAGTTTCTCCATCGTTGACTCCCTTTTTGCTGTGCTTGCGATCTCAGCCACAGCAAAAGGGCTGTTTCCAGCCCTCTGCGCCTATGGTTGATGCCTAACCTGTACGCGAATTATTTTTATATATTCTAATATGTTGGATCCTAGCGCGTCAAATAGATAATAGTGATATTGCTATGTGATATCCATTGACAATCTCAATAGCTTCCGGTTGAAAAGAGGTGCCCGATGTCCCTGGGTCCGATTTGACTTGGCGCCCGTGCTCCCGTGTTGGCCTTCGATGCCTTGACAGACGGCCGTGAATGCTTATCATCTTGTGCGTCATTGGTCTGCGTCAATTAAATCAATTGGTTATGCCGGGATTGCCTGGGAAGCGGCGGATGCCCTTCTAGGCTCTGACATCACAGCAAAAGGTTCGGATGCAGTGCACCCCCGCAGGCGGGTTCCTGGAGGGGCCGCCGAGCAGGGTGGAGTATTTTGAAAACAGGGTTGAAAGGAGGCTTTTGGAATGAAAGTCAAACCATTGCATGACAGGGTTATTGTTCTCAGGCTTGACGAGGAAACAAAGACGACCGGCGGGATCATCATCCCGGATACGGCCAAAGAAAAGCCCCAGCGGGGCAAAGTGGTGGCCGTCGGCGAAGGAAAAGTGGACGAGGACGGCAAAAGGGTTCCGGTTGATATCAAAAAGAATGACCAGGTCCTTTTCGGGAAGTACTCTGGTACGGAAATCAAGATTGACGGGGTCGATCATCTGATCTTGCGCGAGGATGACATTCTGGCTGTGATCGAATAATGCCTCGCCGTCCGAAATGCGTGTTTCACATCGGGAGGTGCCCCATATTCTGACCGTATTTTCGTAGTCCTATTCGAGACAATCTATAATCGCTTGTAAGGAGGTGCTGTATCATGGCAAGCAAAGAGATTAAATATGATGTCAAGGCTCGGGAAAAGCTGATGAAAGGCATTGAGACGTTGGCCAACGCCGTCAAGGTCACCCTGGGTCCGAAGGGTCGAAACGTGCTCATTGAGAAGTCCTGGGGCGCTCCCACCATTACCAAGGATGGCGTGACTGTTGCCAAGGAGATCGAGCTGGCGGACAAATTCGAAAACATGGGTGCCCAGATGGTTAAAGAAGTCGCTTCCAAGACTTCGGATACTGCCGGGGACGGGACGACAACGGCTACGGTCCTTGCCCACGCCATTTATTTTGAAGGGTCTAAACTCGTGGCGGCGGGTTCCAACCCCATGGCCATCAAACGGGGTATCGACAAATCGGTGGATGCCGTGGTCGAGGCCCTCAAGGCAATGTCCAAACAGACAAAAGACAAGAAAGAAATCGAACAGGTCGGCACCATTTCCGCGAACAATGACAAGACAATCGGTGCCGTCATCTCGGAAGCTATGGAAAAGGTGGGGAAAGAGGGCGTCATTACGGTCGAAGAGGCCAAGAGCATGGAGACCTCTCTGGATATCGTGGAAGGGATGCAATTCGACCGAGGGTACCTGAGCCCGTATTTCGTCACCGACCCGGAGAAGATGGAGACCCACTTTGAAGACGCCCGCATTTTGCTCCACGAAAAAAAGATCAGCAGCATGAAGGACCTTGTACCGCTCTTGGAGCAGATCGCTAAGATGGGGAAACCCCTGGTGATTATCGCCGAGGACGTGGACGGCGAGGCGCTGGCCACCTTGGTAGTCAATAAGCTGCGGGGCACGTTGCGGTGTGCGGCCGTGAAGGCGCCGGGTTTTGGCGACAGGCGCAAGGCTATGTTGGAAGATATTGCCATCCTTACGGGAGGCAAGGTGATCAGCGAGGATCTGGGCATCAAGCTCGAAAAAGTGACGTTGACCGATCTCGGAACGGCAAAGAGAATCACTATCGACAAGAACAACACGACCATCGTCGAGGGCGCCGGAACGAAAAAAGCCTTGGAAGGTCGCGTAAACCAACTCAGGGCTCAGATCGAAGAGACCACCAGCACTTACGACAAGGAAAAACTCCAGGAACGTCTTGCAAAACTCGTCGGCGGTGTGGCGGTTATCAACGTGGGCGCGGCCACCGAAGTTGAGATGAAGGAAAAGAAGGCCCGGGTGGAGGATGCCCTCAATGCGACCCGCGCCGCCGTGGAAGAAGGGATTGTGCCTGGAGGCGGTGTCGCTTACCTGCGGGCGCTCAAGACCCTTGATTCGATCAAATTGTCCGGGGAAGAACAACTGGGTGTTGACCTTGTCAGGCGGGCTCTGGAAGCGCCGATCAGACAGATTGCGACCAACGCGGGCTATGAAGGCTCCGTTGTGGTACAAAGGGTCTTGGAAGGCAAAGACGGTTTCGGCTTCAATGCCGATACGGACACCTACGAAGATCTTACAAAAGCCGGTGTCATTGATCCCACCAAGGTGACCCGTTTTGCTTTGCAAAACGCGGCGTCGGTGGCCGGCCTGTTGATGACTACAGAGGCGATGGTGGCTGAAAAGCCTAAAAAGAAGTCCAAGGTGCCGCCTATGCCGGCAGAGGACATGTATTAAGATCCTGTGGCGTTGTGTTGGTGCCGGGCAGGGGGTTCCTCTGCCCGGAAGGCCACCGGCAATGTCTTTGTCCCCTTAACGTGAACAACAGCTAAGGAGCTGCGCATGATTCATGTTGAAGACCTGACGAAGTACTATGGCGAACTGTGTGCGGTGGACCATATCAGTCTTGACATCGAGAAGGGTGAGATATTGGGCCTGCTGGGACCCAACGGGGCCGGCAAGACTACGACGCTGCGGATGTTGACCGGTTTCCTCCGGCCTACGTCGGGCCGTGTCCTTGTCAAGGATCTCGACATCGACCAAAACGGCACACAGATCAAGACAATGATCGGATATCTTCCGGAATCGGCGCCGCTCTACCACGAAATGCTTGTGTATGATTATTTGAACTACGTGGCGGATATCCGAAGACTCGACGGCGAGAAAAAGACGGCTCGGATGCGCGACCTAACGGACCTTTGCGGCCTCAGAGAGGTGATGCACAAACCGATCGGGGAACTCTCCAAAGGATTCAAGCAAAGGGTGGGTTTGGCTCACGCCATGATGAACGATCCGGAGATCCTGGTTCTGGATGAGCCCACATCCGGGCTCGACCCCAACCAGATCGTGGAGATTCGAGATATCATCAAACGCATCGGCAAGCACAAAACCATCATCCTGTCGACCCATATTCTAAGTGAGGCCGAGGCCACATGCGACCGGGTGGTCATCATCAACGGGGGCAAGATCGTTGCCGATGACAGCACGGAGTCTCTGAAACAATCCGTCAGTGGTGAATATGTCATTCATATGTCCCTTGAGAAGGCAGACATCACAGGCCTGAAAAAGGCGCTGGAAGATCTGGGCGGGATTCGCAGCATCGATTTGGCGAACAAAGAACAGGCGGCGGAGGGGTTGCTCCACGTCGAAATCGCCTGCAAATCGTCGTCTGATCTGCGGGGCCTCATGTACGCGCGGATCAAACAGACCGACTGGGTCCTGCTGGAGCTGTACCGGGAAACGAGGAGCCTTGAGAATATCTTCCGAGTGCTTACCAAGGAGCAATAAGCATGCGTCAAATAAAGCCCATCTTCAGAAAAGAATTCGCCGCCTACTTCGTGTCTCCGATTGCCTACATCGTCATCTCCATTTTTCTCCTTGTGACGGGGTGGCTTTTCTTTTCCACCTTTTTCTTGTTCAACCAGGCAAATTTGAGGAATTTTTTCAGCCTCCTTCCTATTACCTTTTCATTCGTCGTACCGGCCGTGACAATGCGGTTGTTTTCCGAAGAGTTCAATGTCGGATCTTACGAGGTGCTGCTCACGCTTCCGGTAACCTTCGCAGACGTGGTCCTGGGTAAGTTTCTGGCAGCCGTGGCATTCGTTTCCGCGATGTTGATTCCGACCCTTTCGTATCCTGTGACGATCTCCTTGCTGGGGGAATTGGACTGGGGGCCAGTCGTGGGAGGCTACGTCGGCACCGTGCTCTTGGCCGGGGCCTTTGCTGCGGTCGGCCTTTTTGCATCATCGCTGACGCGCAACCAGATTGTTGCTTTCATCATCGGTGTGGCCATCTGCTTCAGCCTGACGTTGGTGGACAAAATGCTTTTCTTCCTGCCTCAATCCCTTCTGGGTCTGCTGGAGTATCTGGGAGCCGGTTTTCACTTCGAAAATATCTCCAAGGGAGTTATTGACTCCCGCGACATCCTGTACTTCTTGAGTGTTTCCTTTGTCGGGCTTTACGGGGCGCAGTTGGTCCTGGAGCAAAAGCGTTGAGGAGAATGAATATGGGCTTTGCGAACCGATCGGGCAGTTACGTCAGATTCCTCATCTACCTGGCGGTCGTTGTTTTGTTGAATGTAGCGGGGATTACTCTCTTTTTCAGGGCCGACCTTACGGCCAACAAGATGTACTCTATTTCCAAGGCCAGTCAAAAGGTCGTTTCCACTCTTTCAGAGCCGTTGACCATCAACGTGTTTTTCACGAAAAACCTGCCGGCGCCCCATAATAATACGGAACGTTATCTTCGTGATCTTCTGGGAGAGTATGCGGCCTATGCTAACCGGAATTTCAATTACCGCTTCTACGACGTGAGCCCTGAGGAAGGAGACGTCGGTGCGGAGGCCAGAGGAAATCAGGACCTCGCCACAAGCTACGGTATTCAGTCCGTGCAGGTCCAGGTGGTCGAAGAAGATGAGGTCAAGTTCCAGAAGGCCTTCATGGGGGTTGCCATCATCCACGGCGACTTGATCGAGCGACTTCCGGCCATCACGACGACGGACGGGCTCGAATACGAGCTTACGACGGCCATTCAGAAGCTCAACAACAAGATCAGCGCCCTGTTGAGGTTGCGAGATAAGATCCAGGTCAGGCTTTTTTTCTCGTCTTCTCTAAATGTCGTGGCCCCCTACATGCGGTTGAACGAACTGCCGCAACTTCCGGGCAGGGTGGAGGCTGTTGTGGCGAAACTCAACGACCGAAACTACGCCAAGCTGGCGTTTTCGTGGGTGGATCCCGAGAAGGAAAACGACGTCGAAGCACTGCTCTCAAAGCACAAGATCCTGCGTTTGAAATGGCCGGAACTATCGGGTGGTAAAATACCGCCGGGCGAAGGTGCGATCGGCCTTGTGATGGAATATGCCGGCAAGACCTTGGAGATACCGCTTATGCGGGTCATGAGCATTCCACTCATTGGGAAGCACTATGAACTTGTCAACCTGGATGACTTGGAAGAAATCATCAACGAAAGTGTCGAATCACTCATCGACATCAATGAAGACATCGGGTACTTAGCCAGCCACGGTACTCTTGAGCTTTCTGGCGGCTCTCCCATGGATATGATGACCGGCGGGGCCGAAGGGGACCTCTCCAATTTCCGTGCCCTGACGGAGCAGAACTACAATATCAAGGAAATCAATCTCAAAGAAGATAACATCCCCGACAGCCTGAACTGTCTTATCGTGGCCGGGCCCAAGGAATCGTTTTCGGATTACGAGTTGTTCCAAATCGATCAATTCCTAATGCGGGGCAAAAACCTGGCCCTACTTGTGGACGCCTTTAACGAGGTGATGCCTGGCAGACAACAACCCATGCAGTTCAACCAGGGGCCTTCTTATGTCCCGCTCAATACAGGCTTGGAAAAACTCTTGACGCACTACGGGATTACCATCAAGAAGTCCTATGTCATGGATGAAAATTGCTACAAGCAGGAGTTACCAGCCCAGTTCGGCGGCGGAGAACGGGCCGTCTATTTTGCTCCCATTATCCAAAATGAGTTCATCAACCGAGACCTGACGTTCATGCGAGACATCAAGGGTCTTGTGGTCATGAAGATCTCTCCCCTTGGGTTGGACGCAGACCGCCTTAAACAAAACGGCCTTGAGGCCCACAAGGTCTTTTCTTCTTCCGAAAAATCGTGGGAGATGAAGGGGCGCATCGACCTCAATCCCATGTTGATGCGGCCGCCGCAGTCGGCCGATGAGCTGGCAAGTTATCCTCTGGCATATGTTCTGGAAGGCGAGTTCCCGAGCTATTTTGCGGGAAAAGACATCCCTGAAAAGATCCCTGAAGAGGAATCTGAAGAAAACAGAGGCCCCGGAGAGGAAGGTGAAGAGCAAGAGGCCGCAAAAAAGCCCCAAGTAGATCTTTCCAATATTGAGGGAGAAGGGCAATTCTTAGCCAAGGGCAAAAGAGGGAAGATTTTTGTCATGGCGGCCTCGGAGATGCTCAAGGACAATGTCCTGGACGACAAGGGGCGAACCCCCAATGCCATGTTCATTATGAACGTATTGGACTTTTTGAACAACCGCGAGGAGATCGCGGTCATGCGCAGCAAGGAACAACGTTTCAATCCGTTGCATGACACATCGGGAACCGTCAAGGCCTTTGTGAAGTCATTCAACGTCGCGGGCTTGCCCGTGTTGGTGGTTGTCTTTGGTCTGTCGGTCTGGCTGCGCCGGCGGGCGCGCAAGCGACGGATCCAGATCATGTTCCAATCCGCTTCCGTGGGGTCACTATGAAGATCAAAAAGGAATACGGTATTCTTTTCCTGGTTATCGTGGCGTTATCGCTCTATTTGATGCTGCGCCATTCGGACAGGACCCATTACGAACTGCCGGAAATTGCTCCAGTCAAGACCGACCAGATTTCCAAGATTGAAATCGTAAAATCAGGCGGGTCGATCGTCATAGAAAAGAAAGATGACGACCGATGGCTGATCTCCCCCGAGGGGTACCCGGCCGGCACGGACCGGATAGAGGGCATGCTGGGTGCTATCGGAGAGCTGAGCCTGACGGCCCTGGTGTCCCAGTCGGAAAACTATAACCGCTACGAGCTGGACGAGGGGCACAAGATTGTCGTCAAGGCCTGGGCGGGCAGCCAACTGAAGCGGGAATTCGAAGTGGGCAAAGCGGTCTCCTCATTTCAGCATACCTTCGTTAAGCTGCCGAAAGACGACAGGGTGTATCATGCCACGGGCAACTTCAGAAGCCGGTTTGACCAGACCGTGGACGGCTTGCGGGACAAGGGAGTGCTTTCCTTTGACGTGGCTGAGATCAAGGAGATCCTTATTACGAGGGATAAGAGCGTTCTGAGATTTGCCCGAGCCGACGAGCCGGAAGCGGCTTCGGAAGAGCGTAAAGACACGGAGACGGCGAAGCCCGAAGAGCCGAAAACCGGCTGGAAAACACCCGATGGGCAGCCGGGAGACGAAACGGAACTGAAAAGACTGCTTACGGCCCTATCTGCACTGCGCTGCGAGCAGTTCATGAATGACCTTAAAAAGGAAGACCTCAAGAACCCGACCCATATCTTTGAGCTTAAGGGTGTGGAGGAATACAGCCTGTCTCTTTTTGCCAAACGGGAAAGTGACGGCGAAAAATATCCGGCGATATCTTCGGGAAGTGCCTACCCTTTTTTCCTGCCAGAATGGCAGGTGAACAACCTGACCAAGAAACTGGACCAGTTGGTGAACGAGACGAAGACACCGGCGGATAAGAAGGATAAGAATAAGAAAGAGAAGCAATAGGAGATGCAGCCCAAGTCCACCGCCTCATTTGGATATACTCGTTGAGTCAGGCAGTTCAAGGATATGCCTGATCACCGGCAAGGCATCAGATGCAAGGCGCCAAGGAGCGACGACTGAGGCGTATGACCAATACGCCGCAAGGAGGAGGGAACGATGGCAACGCAGCAGATGATGCCTTGCCGGTGATCAGGGCAGACTACCAGATGTAGTCTCCGGCAAGCCGCCTCTTGTCTTTTCCTGCCAGGATGTGGAGTGTTCGAATCTCTTTGACTTTGAGAGGGGAAAGCTGTCCGATAGGCACGTAGACGATACGTTTCTCCCAGCGGGCAGCCACTTGTTTAATGAAGGATCTGGGTGCGTTTTTGGCCACATAGATGACGTGCTTTTCCTGGCTGTATTCCAGGCCGGCCAGAAGCAGCCGTTCCGCCTTGGTTCGGGCCCAGTCGTATTCAGGATCTCCCCACACGTCAGCCAGTCGCAAGGGAGGATAAGTCATGAGGAACCCACCGTAGGTGCATCGGGAAATGCCCGGCCCGACAATATGTTCGGCCGGCTCGGTGGCGTAAAAGGCCATGTCCGACTCCTGGTCGTGTTCTCCCAGCCAGGTCATCAGGTAAGGATACTCTTGGCCCGTCTTGTCTTCATCAAAAATGACGACCACCGAACCGACCCCGCCCTTGATCTTCTTGAACTCTTTGACATAGATCCGCCCTTCGTGGGCGTGGCGGACGGTTTCCCGCATGTCGACACCGTCCAGGATGGTGGTCTCAAACGGCACGCTGACTGCTTCGTCGCTGGAAAGGAGATAGGCCCCCTTGGCCTTGAGAAAACTGCCGTAGTTCTCAACGGCAAGATCCTCAGGGGGATAGGAGCAGATATAAGGATCCTCGAAGCCTTCCAACCATTCACCTGCTCTGCGTTCGCGCATCCGGCGCTTGTTGGGGATATGCACCGGCCGGCGTTTGACCCGCGGCAGTCTTCTGCGAATCCTTATCTTGCGGGTGCCAAGCCACAGCATGTCCCCGCTCATTCGAATGGTCGACGCTGAGGACTCGGTCTTTTGCCATGGATAATAAGACCCCAATCTCCAAAAGGCGTAGCAGAAATTGTCATCGACGCATCCGCGGGCTGCCGTGAGGAGTTGAAAAAAGTCGGGCAGCAGGCGTTTTTCCAAGAGGGCGTAGTTGCGCGCAAACCGAAAAAAGGCCGTCTTCTGCCACCGGTAGACTTCTTCTCCCGTATCTTGACGGTAGTGTCTCGCCGCCTGGACAAAGAGCCGAAGGCTTGCCACCTGGCGGTCAACCGGGCCCGGTTTGATTCGATTTGCACTCCACCGGATGGATGCGTCCAAGGCTTCCTCCTCGGACGAGACGTCCTTGCCTCCACTCATCAGGGTCAACGCGCCCAGCTTTTTTCTGACCGTAAATTTGGATAGTTCGGGATCGGGCGGGAGTCCCCGGCGGCGATATTCGTAGACGGCCGCCAGGAAAGGATATTCCGACAGGATCTCGGGCAGATCGTCGGGGTGGAGGTTGAACAGACCCATCCCTGTGCGTTTCGTATGCTCGAGCGGTTCTGCCTGGGGTCGGAAAAAGGCCTGCCGGACGCCCTCGAGATGGGTGAGCCCGCAAACGAACAGGATCTTGTCGTACCGAGATGCGAGTTTCTGCAGACGATAGGCCATGCCGGCCTCGCGCCGAAAATCCAACGGTCCTTTTTCCAGGAGGGGCAGGACGTGTCGTGCAAAAACCTCGCAGTAAGCATCGAGGCCAAGCCTGTGCGCAGCATAGGTGTCCGGCACATAGTCGCGGTGAAGGGGATAGCTGTCTATGTCCAGATCCACGAAGTGAACCGGAATACCCTCTTCCTGTGCCGATCGAATGGCCTCTGCGATGGGGTC
>Ga0105100_10002775_pt1 | contig 10194 bp, 7 predicted proteins | sample PPLLak12cMay2015_2_FD_87033 | JGI IMG/M metagenome (GOLD analysis project Ga0105100, IMG submission 87033) | Freshwater sediment microbial communities from Prairie Pothole Lake near Jamestown, North Dakota, USA - PPLs Lake P8 Core (1) Depth... | ecosystem: Environmental > Aquatic > Freshwater >... | reverse complement strand
CCTGGAACCGCGGTGGGATGAGGGAGGAGAACCTTGCTACTGAGAAGAGCCATATGGCGATATCTCTCATCCCTCGCAGCAAGCGCATGCAGTATGGACTCGATCTGACCCACCAGTTGTTGCTTGAAATCGAAAAAACCACTGTCGATCAGGGGGGAAAATTTGTCATATTTGTAACCGAGCCATTCCCTGCTGTCCTCACCAAACCGAATGATTATATGATGGTTCTGAACGGCAAGTATTACCATGTCTCCACCGCACAATACTACGAAAATACAGCATACATGAATCGCGGCTTTGAATACCACATTCTTCCGGTCACAACCACAGAACCCACCGTTGGACCGGATGATGGACATCTGAACGAGCATGCTGTCGACCAGGTGATGAAAGATCTCGCATTTATCCTTTCTACCCAGTCAGACAGTTTAATGGAATAGTTGTCTTTTTCAGACTGGTAAGTATTAACAATGAAACTCAACAAAAAGCGGCGCCTAGACGCCGCTTTTTGTTTTCTATGAAATGAATCCATGATTTATTTGCACTAACAGAAGTGCAAATCCCCTTAGTACCTATGTACCTTTGCCTGCCAGAATTGTATCCATATAATGAGTTCATAATGATTCACCAAAAGATTTTTTTGACTGGAAAAGTAAATTATATTGCTGATAACAACTTAACTGCAAGATCTAATAACGGTTAAATCTCGTGAAAACCTTTAGACCAATTACTGTAATTTTTGTTCTAGCCTCTTTGGTCGCTACTGCTTTCCCGGTACTTGCGGCCCCAACCGGTGGATCGATTAGTGGTCAGATCACCAATACAAGTGGGAATCCAGTTTCCGGCGCTTTGGTCTACAGCGACACAAATGGTGTGATCCAGAGCCAGATGACAACAGGTGGTGATGGCAGGTTTACGCTGACCGGTCTCCAGGCAGGTGCCCGGCATGTTGTGGTGGAACACAACAATTATGCCAATGCACACCGTTATAACGTAAATGTAGTCGATGGTAATACCACGCAAAACGTCAACTTTACAGTAACAACTCAGATGGGACAGCTGAGCGGGAGGGTGACGAACGCGGGACAACCCGTGGCAAATGTGGTTGTCCTGGCTGGTGGCGTCCAGGGCAGTGGGTATGGATACGACCATACCGATGCCAACGGAATCTATCTGATCAATAAGTTGGCACCGATGGACTACCTGGTTAATGCCTGGCTTCCCGACGGCCGCTCGATGAGCCTGGAATCTACTATATCTGCAAACCAGACATCCAACCTGGATTTCGGTTTCTCAAATCCTTCAGCGGGAGGCATAAACGGCCGGATTTTAATTGAAGGATCCCAACCCGCACCGAATGCTTCTGTGTATATACTGCCGCGAGTCGGAAGCGGAACAAATTATGCAGGATATTCTGACACGAACGGATTCTATTCAGCTTCCTCTCTTACGCCCTCCTATTACGACGTTCATGTCTCTGGTGTTGCCGGTTACCCGAATTTCATGTGGGGGATGATTTCTGTGGGCAGCAGCGTGATTACAGCCAATTTCAATCTCCTCAAAGGTAATAGCAATGTTATTGGCCGTGTCACAAATGCTCAAGGGCAGCCTCTTGCAGGCGCCAAGGTTCAGGTCTTCTGCTGGGAACCAAATCCCTGCACATACGCAGAGACTTATACAGATTCCCTGGGCGAGTATTCGATCAATGATATGTGGGGCGGCAATTATGTCGCGTACGCAGATTATGGCAGTTTGGAAAGGGTGACGAAAAACAATATTTCTGTGTCTGGAAGTGGCACTACTCGTATTGATTTTGTGATGGGTGGAGCGCCTGCATTGATTGCCAGCACTTCGAATGTTGTTGTTATGACGGTTGGCCCTTACGGAACATATCGGACCGTAAATATTGATGTGAGCAGTGGTCCAGCTGTTTCCTGGTCGGCATCGCAATCACCAAATGTGAGCTGGCTGTACCTGGGATCCAGCGGGACAAGTCACCAAACTTCAGGACAAACCGGAATCGATGTACTCTGGCTGCAGTTCCATCCTGAAAATGTCAGCAATGGGACTTATTCAACCACCATAAATGTGACCTCGAGTTCGGCTTCCTCCATTCAAGTCACCGTTACTCTAATCAGGTCTGCGGCTGGATTTAACATTTACCTGCCAATCATCAAACGCTAAAACCCTCAACCATACATATAGTGCGATAGAATCACTGCATGGGTGTGATCTATCATCATCCCAATAAAGTGATTTATAGCACAGTAAACTCCCACCCTGTTCTTTCAACAGCACAGGGCGGATTAATTTATACTGACAGAAAGGTCATAGACATCTGGAACGCAGCTGCCAATGATCCATCCTCGCTTGGCGAGGGTACACCTGCATCCGACCATGGGAAGAAATTAATCACCAGGGCTGTACTGGCATGTCTGGTTGAAGCTGGATTATTGGAGAGGCAAGGTGACGAACAAGACTCGTCACCCGCAATCACAGTTCCAACAGGAGCTCTGGTTTCTGTCATCATCGTCTGCCACAACAGCCTGGACTGGTTGAAAATTTGTCTGCCTTCACTCAAAGCCCAGAAGTATTCACCGATCGAAACCATCATCGTGGATAATGAATCTCAGGAAAAAACGCTTGAATGGCTCCAGGATAATCACCCCGACGTCAAGCTCTACCGTCTCGATCGACTTGAATCACTCGCCTCAGCCATCAACTTCGGAATCACGAAAGCCTCAGGCGATTTTTTTCTCCTGCTGAATCCAGATACTCAACTGGAACCGGATTCGATATCGGAGCTGTTGGGCGAAGCCCTAAAAGACCCACAATGCGCAGCAGTAGCTGCTAAACTGAAATTCCTGTGGGCTCCGTCGTTCTTGAATGGCCTGGGGAACTATGTTGGTGGAATTTCTTGGGGCACGGACAGTGCTTTAGGGCATCTGGACCTGGGACAATTTGACCACTGGAAGGATTTACCATCTGCCTGCTTCGCGGCCGCGCTCATTCCAGCATCTGCCTGGAAAGATATCGGGGGATTGGATGAAGGCTTTCCAATGTATTATGAAGACAGCGAGTGGTGTTACCGCGCCCGGTTGATGGGTTATAAAATCCTCGCTGCCCCGCGCGCTGTGATTCTGCATGCATTCAGTGGGCAAAAAACCTCCAGCGATGCAAGCACCATCGAACCATGGAAGTTACGCCGGGTCGCTTATGGGCGATTACGGTTCGCTAGTCTGCTTCTCGCGAATCCTGCCCTGATTCGGTTTTCGCTGGTATATTGTCTCGAAGATTTTGTTCGTATTTTTTTTGCCCTCTTTTCTGGCCACTGGCAGCACGCATCGGCACATATCAAGGCCTGGAATGACTTTCGCCTGACACTTTCAGAGATCAGAATGAAGCGAAAAGCGATCCAGACACGCCGAAAGATCGATGACCGGGATTTGCTCAACCCCCAGCGTCAGGTTCCTGTACCATTAATCTGGCGCGGATATCCTCTGCTCACCAGCGATGTAATTGAAAACGAATATCTGCCGCTCATCTTGTCTGGGAAAACCAAAACCCTGCCAGAAGTTATGCCCATTACTCCTGATAACCTGGAGTTCACAAAAGAAATCGCCCGTAATTCCTGGGTGAAGCGCTTGAAGTTAATTTTGCAGGTTGAGGGCTTTTCAGCCATGCTTCACCGGTTCGGCAGGTTGGTCGAATGGCACCTCATGCGTTACTAACGAGGAAAAATCAATGCGTATTGGATTAGATGCCACTCCCTTGCCCCTCGAACCCACTGGCGCGGGTACATATATCCTCCAGCTTATCCACGCATTGGCTGAATTAGATTCGGAAAACGACTTGTTTGTGTTTCTACATCGTTCCAGGCTGCCGCTGTTTGATGAGATGCCCGTTGGGCGGATAAAATTCATCCCGATTTCGGATAACACTCCTGCCTGGCGTCTCATCTGGGAGCAGGTCGGATTACCCTCATTAGTCCGTCAATATGAGCTTGATTTGTTGCACTCATTGCATTACACCAGTCCATTCAAATTACCGTGTCTCTCAGTGGTTACATTTCATGATATGACATTCTTCATGTATCCACATTTACATACTGTTTTAAAACGACTTTTATTTCCACTCTATATCCGTTCCAGCGCTCGCCGGGCGAATGCCTTGATTGCTGTTTCCGAAACCACACGCCAGGATGCGATTCGGATCCTGGCCATACCTGAACAAAAAATCGTCACGGTACCCAATGGAGTCTCTTCGGATTTTCGAACTATCGCAGACCAGAACCTTCTGCAGGAATGCCGCCTGAAATATCAACTCCCTGATAAGTTTGTTCTTTTTGTGGGGACGCTGGAACCGCGTAAAAACATTCCGCTCCTGCTCAGGGCTTTTCACCGGCTGTTGAGAGAAGACACAAGTCATCATTTAGTCCTGGCAGGAAATCAAGGGTGGATGACTGGGGAGGTTTGGCAGACACTCAAAGATTTACAGCTGGAGGAATTCGTTCACTTGACCGGCTACATACCTTTGAGTGATCTACCAATGATTTATAATCTGGCACGGATCTTTATTTACCCATCGCTGTACGAAGGATTCGGCCTGCCGCCAGTTGAAGCCATGGCATGTGGCACTCCGGTTATTGCTTCTGCCATCCCGGTCAACCAGGAGCATGTCGGTGAGGCAGGATTATTATTTCTTCCAGGTGATGAAATGTCACTGTTCGAGAATCTCAGGCGGTTAATAAACGACCGTCAAATGCAGGCAGAATTATCTGCTAAGGGACGCGAACGAAGCATGGCTTTTACCTGGCGAAGTTGTGCGCTGTCAACTCTGGGTGTTTACCAGCGCTTAGCAACCACTTGAAAACCACTCCCGATCTATCAATTTGTATCGTGACTTACCAGGCATGTCAGCTTCTGCAAGAGTGTCTGGAATCCCTGTTCGAAAATACCGATATAGATTTCGAAATCATCGTGGTAGATAATGGCTCGACGGACAGGGTGGAGAAGATGTTGTCCGTTGAGTATCCCACGGTGAAGCTAATAAGGAATGAAAAGAATCTTGGCTTTACAAGACCGATGAACCAGGCGCTGAGTCAGGCGATTGGTAATTTTCTGCTTGTGTTGAATCCCGACACCATTATTCTTCCAAGAGCAATGGAAAATATGCTCGATTTCATGAAAAATAATTCAAATGTGGGGATTTGCGGGCCAAAAGTCCTCAATATGGATGGCACTCTGCAAAAATCTTGTCGGCGTGGGGATTCGCGACCGTGGGCTGTGATCTCTTACTTCACCGGCCTTTCGGCGATTTTCCCCAGTTCAAAATTTTTCAGCCAGTACCACATGAATTATCTGGATCCTGATCAAAATCACCCGGTGGATGGAGTATCCGGTTCGTGTATGATGGTACACCGCCAGTTGCTTGATCAGATCGGGTATCTCGATGAGCAGTTCTTCGCATACCAGGAAGATGCGGACTACTGTTTACGAGCCAGGGCTGCGGGTTGGCAGGTATATTACGTTCCAGAGGCTCAAATCAAGCACTATGGTGGTCTGGGTGGATCCCTGGTGAAACCATGGCGGTCGATCATAGAGTGGCATAAAGCATATTTCATGCTATACCGGAAACACTTTGCTAAAGACTATTTTTTTTTATTGAACTGGTTGTATTATCTTGCGATGGTCTTCAAGCTTTTACTGGCATTGTTAGCCAACCTGGTTCGAACAGGAAAATTCAGCAAACGAACAGTATCAGCTCCTCCAGTCCGGGAGGAAATCTGATGTCGGAAGGGCTAACGCCGCGCGAATATATAGTTTATGCAACCCAACGTTGGCCGATATTTGTCTTTTTTTGCCTGGTGGGAAGCTTGTTAGGCTGGGGAATCTCGTTTCTATATCCATCTGCGGTTCGAGCTACTACAGAGTTATATGTAGGTCTGAATCTCGAAAAAAACCAGTCCAATAATAATTCAGTATCCTTTGCTGGACCCCGCTTCACAAACGCCGACGACTATAAGAACTGGCAAATGGCAAACCTGAACGCACTGGTTTACATGGATGAGATTCTTGATGAAACACTGTCGGAGTTAAGAGCTGTCGATCCATACTGGTATGATATCGACCGCAGGCAGCTGCGAAAATCACTACATGTTTACTGGAGAAACGCCGGAAAATGGCGCCTGGTAGCCAAAGGAGATGACCGACTGCGAGTTGCTCAGGCGGTAACGATCTGGCAGGACATCATTGTCGATCGTGTTAATCAGGCAGTATCAGCAGCTGAAGGTTTAATGTCTCTCGAGAAAGAAATCGATGGATTGTCTCTTTCTCTTGCTCAAATTGCTGCCCGCAACGTCGAGCTGGATTATCTGAACCAGACACTACTGGCGCGCAGAGAATCTCTCCTGCAAAATGCATCGTCCAAGCCTTTGAATGAAAATGATCGCTGGTCGATCTGGCAGCCTGTAGCCCAGGCGGACCTGGGAACAGTTTGGAGCACACTTTCGGAATCATTCCCCGCTTCAGATGCCCCACTGCAGGATTATCTAACGTGGATTGACCGAGCAAGCAGTGCTTTAGCACAGGAGATTCAATCGATCGAAGCCCAGGAGGAGAACTTAGAAAAAGAAAAATTAGAGTTAGCCAATATCTATGCCCAGACTTCCGACACAAGCCTGGGTTTATCGGAAAACCTGGAAGTCGAAAAAATAACCACCGATGTGCCTCAATTCAGTTCCATCCGACCCACCAGCACATTGATATTAATTGGCATGTTGTTGGGATTAATGTCCTGGATAGGCTATTGGCTGGTGGTTTTTTCGCTACCAGCCCAGAAAAAAAATTGACTGAATTCAAGCGACGCCAAATCATCCGTTTTTTCTGGGCTTTGTTCCTGGTTACACTACCAGTTACCAGCTTTCCTTATTTCCCGCCTGCAATCGGCGGTGAAGCCCTCGTAAGACCCCTTGCCATCTATCCTTTATTTTTTTTGGTGCCTCTGGTGTTGATTCCCGGTTTGTTTAGGAAGCCGGTTCCCAGAGCAACTCTTGCCCTATTCCCTATTCTTCTGGTTGCGGGAGCCAGTTCTTTACTTTCTTTGCTGCGCGGCATCGAGCCAGCCCTGGGGATATCAGTGGATGCCCGGGTTTTGCGAGGCATGTTCACTTTGATTATTGGCTGTGTCGTTTACCTCACGGTGTCCATCCTGCCAGAAGATCCTGGTGATTTACGTTTCTCCATGCGCTGGATTTATGCAGGTTGCGGAATTGCGTTAGCCTGGAGCTCACTACAGGTGTTGTATATTGTCCGCTTCAATTCTACCTGGTTTGAATTCTTGTCCGGAATCCAGCAACATATTTCCACCCGGCGCCTGCTTCCCGATCGGATTTCGGGGTTAACTTACGAGCCACATTGGTTTGCCGAACAAATGGTATTATTACTGCTTCCAGGCTTGATCGCATCATCAATCTCAGGCTATTCTCTCTTCAAGTGGCGCTGGCGTTGGTTGAGTGTGGAAAGACTTGGCTTATGTTGGGTTATTCTTGTCCTACCTTTCACGTTTTCAAGGGCGGGACTGCTTAACTTATTGATCCTTCTGGTAGTTGGTACGATTCTGTTCAGCAGCCTAAAAAAACCTCTTAATGACCAGGCGCTTTTCAAGAAAAACAAACGTCTGGGCAGGCAGCTTGCGGGTATTTTTATTACTCTGGTGGTTGTTATGTTGCCGATAATCCTGGCAGGAGCGAAGAACTCCTTCTTCTCACGCATCTGGCTTTATTGGACCAGGGAAAATACATCATTAGCGGGTTACATCACCTCCCTCGGCTTCGATGCCCGTTTGGCTTACAGCCAGGCTGCGTATAATACCTACAAAGAGCACCCATTCCTTGGTGTGGGTCTTGGAAATTACGCTTTCTACCTGGAAGAAATGCTGCCGTACCGGCCTCTTGCCTACATCCCTGAAGTTTTGCGTGTAATAACACCAGAATATGGACGTGAACGGTTGGTCACATCGAAGAATTTCTACTTGCGCATACTGGCAGAAACCGGGATTGTTGGATTAATTGTATTCCTGGCTTTCATCGTTGCACATACAGGGATTGCTTTATGGTTGTGGCTTTCACCTAACAATGAACAGAAATTTTGGGGAGCTGTGAGTCTCCTTGGTTTAACTGCGTTCATTCTTTCAGCATTCACATTTGATTCTTTTGTTATCCCTAATATGTGGGTGGTTTTTGGGTTGATTACAGCTGCTTATACCGTGTATAAATTCCCGAAAGTTTATGGAGAAGAAGTGAAAATGGGCAGCACAAGCCAGGCTGATAACCTGGGTTTTTACAATTTGAATCCAGCGGATGGCAGCGTAGTGAATGAATAATAAATGGTCCCTTTCAGAAGAGATCTACCGGGCTTTTCACCGCTGGCCGACTCTGGCTGGCGTGATCCTGCTTGGATGTCTTGCTGGCTGGTTGGTTTCATTCCTGATGCCCCCTTACTACAGGGCAATCACATACATATATGTTGCGCTTAATCCATACCGCACTTACTCGGATACGAATTTCCTGGCCCTGGCTAGGCCGAAATATTCAAACATCGATGATTATAAAGACTGGCAGATGACCCAGCTCGAATCGGTTATTTACCTTGACGAATTCATCCTCGAAACTTTGGACAGGCTGCGTGAAACGAATCCTGATTGGCAGGATTTTACGGCAGCCGAGCTGCGTGAAATCCTGGAGGCTGACTGGCGCTCAGCCGGTACCTGGAGCTTGATAGCCAATTCCCCCGATTCTGATCTCGCTGAGCAGGCATCATCTACCTGGAGCGCTGTCGTCGTAGAACGGGTGAGGGTGGCGATCGAGTCCGCCCGGCAGACTTTCGTAATTGACCAGGATTTGCAGGCGATTTCGGAACAAATCCATTTGAATTCCTTACGTGTTGATGAACTGGAAAGAGCGCAGAACCAGATGGAATCGTGGGTGGCAGAAATTGAGCAGCTCGATCAAGACCTGCCTCTTGAACCATATTTACGCCTTCAAATTATCAGTCACATCACCCGCCTTGCAGAGTTTGCTCCAACCTGGATGGACCTGCTGGAAAATCAGCCCGCAGATGATGAAATTCCAACTGCTTACTTTTCATGGATCAATCAGGCAAATGTGATGATTGACCAGGAAATCGAAGCAAGAAAACAACAAAACCTCGACCAGGAGCAACACAAAACCGATCTTTTTGAACTCTATCGAGAAAAAGCTGATTCCAGCCTGGGAATATCACCTAACCTTGAGATCGAATCGATCGAAAAAGGTCTCGCCGAGAGAATCCGACCAACAACGACATTCATCATTATTGGTGGTACTACAGCATTCTTAATATGGGTATTTGTCCAATTGGTATTTATTACTCGAAAATTGGTGTATGAATGAAAAGTTGGCTTTCGACACTTTCACTGGATAAATTCATCATGATCGTTTGGGGGTTGTTTTTTTTCACCTTGCCAGTAACCAGTTTCCCGTATTTCCCTTCTGGCATCGGAGGTAAGACCCTTGTCAGACCCCTGGCTTTATATCCATTGATAATCATATTTTTAATCGTCATCCTTCCCCGTTTATTCAAACGACAGCTACCGGCAACTTTTCTCCCTCTGCTCGCATTCACCGTGGCGGCATTAATCAGCTCAATTATCGCTTTCTCTTTTGAGCTAGAATCCCTGCGCGGCGTCACCCTTAGCTCACGATTTATCCGTAATATCGCTACCCTGGGCATTGGAATCGCCTTTTACCTGACTTCCGTTTTGCTGCATAATAATTGGCAGCAATTGAAATTTTCACTGCGCTGGATATATCTAGGTTTCAGCCTGGCCTTGTTGTGGGGGAGTTTACAGGCAGCTTACGTAGCATTCTATACACCCTCATATTTCAAGTTAATTAATCACCTGCAGACATTCGTTTCCACCCGCAAGCTTTTTCCCACCCGCATTTCTGGTTTGACTTACGAACCAAAATGGTTTGCAGAACAGATTTGCATCCTGCTATTGCCCTGGCTGATGAGCTCAATCCTGACCGGGCGCAGCGTCTTTACTTGGCGGCGAAAATGGCTGACTGTAGAATGGCTGCTTCTGATCTGGTCGATTATCATTTTGGTTTTCACATTCTCACGCACCGGGTTGGCAATACTCGGAGTGCTTCTG
>Ga0105100_10002772_pt1 | contig 10203 bp, 8 predicted proteins | sample PPLLak12cMay2015_2_FD_87033 | JGI IMG/M metagenome (GOLD analysis project Ga0105100, IMG submission 87033) | Freshwater sediment microbial communities from Prairie Pothole Lake near Jamestown, North Dakota, USA - PPLs Lake P8 Core (1) Depth... | ecosystem: Environmental > Aquatic > Freshwater >... | reverse complement strand
CTCTTCTGTTTTTTCTTCTTTCCTTCCAGCCTCAAATTTTCTAGAGCACTTGAAAAACATTATTATTGCAAGAATACTCGCTACCACACTAAATAACGCCCAAAAAGGAGCAAGAATATAAAATATCCCTGTTGCAACAGCCAAAGGAATTTCCTTGTTTTTCAGTTTTATAATTCCTATTCCAAAAATTACATACAAGGCTATCCCTCCTAGAACCATGACTATTAAAAATGTCCAGAAAAAAGCATCAGAATCTCCAACTACTCGAAAGAGAGGTGCATAAGTAGGAGAGCTTGTAACACTCTGTTTAATCGAATTTGTAAAAATACTCGAAAGAGAGGCATTTGGATCGTAATTTGCCTGAGGCTTAATATAAATATCTCCAGTAAAAATAGACATTAACACCATGACTCCTCCAAGAACAGAAAGAACAATTAAAATCCAGGCAATATCAAATACAATTTTGCTATCAACCTTCTTTCCCAACACAACAAATCCGTATAAAAATGCCACTCCCAATGGAATGAGAAGCAAAGAAAGAATAGTAACAACTAGCTGAGCAGGCCTAAACTGTTCAGGCATAATAACAGAAGATGCGCCTGAAGTAGCAGGGCTTGTATAAGCCAGAGCAGTCACAACAAGGGCTATAATCCCCACTATAAGACTGGCAGCTAACATAATTATCCCACATATCGCAGCTGTTTTCAATGGCTTTTTCATTTTCCCCTCTTTTATCTTTTATTTAAGAAAACAGGGTTTTTAAAGTTTTAGAAAAAAATAAATAACAAGAAAACAAACATTTTTAAACCCAATATTATTAAGAAATTTGCCTATAAGGGCACCTATGAGGAGGATAGTATGGATGAAGATAGAAGGGGTCCAAGAAGCTTCGGCGGTGGAAGAGGCGGCGGTAGAGGCGGTGGATTTAGACCACGAAGAGATTTTGGCCCAAGAGAAATGCACAAAGCAACTTGTTCTGAATGTGGACAAGAATGTGAAGTGCCGTTCAAACCAGAAGAAGGAAGAGACGTTTTCTGCAAAGAATGCTTTAAGAAGAAAAAAGGATTCTAAAATCTGTTCTTAAAGAAGAAAATCAGTTTAGTTTTTTATTTTTTAACTTTTAAATTTTTAATATATTTGTTTTGTTGTTTTTAGCTTAGATGTTTCTTTATCAGTTCCATTAATTCTTTTCCAGAAATTTTTCCCTTGTATTTTTCCATTAAAAGCCCCATGTAAGCCCCTTCTCTCAACCCTGGCTTTTCTTTGATTATTTTTATAATGTCTTCTTCTATCGAATGCGTATCAGCCTCTTCTTTTTTCATTGCATCTTTAAGCTTCTTGCCATCTGCAACCTCTTTCATTATCCCTTTAACATCTTCTTCTTTTATTTTCCCATCCCTCAATGTTTTTAATATCTCTTCCAAAGCATCGATAGTCAGAACCTTCTCGATTTCTTCAACAAGCTGGCCTTTATGCGTGGCCATTTCTTCTCTCCACAATATAAGCATTTTCACAACTAAATTAGGATTTTTTATTATAGAAGCCAGTTCTTTAAATTCAGAAAGCTTGTTTTTCTGCAAAAGAAGCTTTATCATTTCCTGGCTCACTCCTTCTTTCCTCAACTCTTCCATTATATCGCTTTTCATCTTAGGCAAAGATTTCTTTGCCTTGTCAATCATTTGTTTTGTTATATATAACAGAGGAAGGTCTGTTTCAGGATACATCCTAGCAGAAGTTGGCAAAGGCCTCATATACCTGGTGGTTGCATCTGGATTAGCTCCTCTTACTTCTGCAGCTAATTCTTTTGGATTTTTTTCTTCCAAATCTTTCAGCTGCCTCTCAATTTCTTTTTCAACTACTTGCGTAAAAATTCTTGGCTCCTGAAATCCTTTAATCTCAGCTCGAGGATGCCCTTTAACACTTACATTAATATCCTGCCTTATTGTTCCAATCCCCCTTTTAACTCTGCATGCTCTTAGTATCTCTCCAATTTTTAAAGCAACTTCTTTTGCCTGCTCCGGGCTTTTAATATCAGGAGCAGTTACAACTTCCACCAAAGGAATTCCTAATCTATCCAGCCTATAAACAACTTTATCTTTTTCTTTTGAAACTTTTCTAGCAGCATCTTCCTCCAAATAAACGTACCAAATCCCGACTTTTCCAGAATCAGTTTCTAACCATCCATCTCTTGCAATCAACACTGTTCTTTGAAATCCAGAAGTGTTACTTCCGTCAATAACTGTTTTTCTCATTATCTGGCTTATTGGAACAATCTTGCAATTCAAAAGAAGAGAAATATGCAAAGCGATCTCAAGCGCATCCTTGTTGAGCAAATAAGGAGGCTGCTCATCTAGCTCCACCAAGCAAGTCGTATCGTTATATCCTTGATAAACAAATTTCCTGTCAGAATAAGCCTCGTGCTTAGCAGCGACATCAATTTCCCCTCCTTCGCCTGCAACAGCATGCAACTTTCTTTCTATTTCATAATCCGGCTCATCTTTTCTTAACAAACTCGGGCACTTGCAGTATAATTTATGGCTATCCAGCTGCTGATGTATCTCTAAACCTGCTTTCAAACCAACTTTTCCATAATCAACAGTCATTAAACTAAGAAAAAAAATAAGTTATTAAATGTTGTGGAAAAGAATGTTGGAAATTTTGCAAAAAAAATAATTGACAAACAAAAAAGAACAAAAGATAATATATACTACAAAATATACTACATAAAATATATATTGTAGTATATATTAAAATGCAAAAAAAAGCAAAAAACAAGGGGGCCTCTGAGCTTTTGAGATCGCGTGTAGAGATCTTAAGCAACAAAGGCCCATACTCTTAATTACTCTCATGCAATTGCAGGAGAGTTACCACTCCTCCCCTTCCTTTTCATCCCCGCCATCTTCGACTGGACCGCATTCGCAGCTTTCGGGCGGTTTCAGGCACTCTGGGCAGAGCCCATTACCATCAAGTTCGCGACCGCAGTCACATTCTCGTTTCTGTTCCGTGCACATAGTCCTGCTCCCTTCCAAAATGGAGAAGCGTAGGAGAATCTATCGCTAGACTCTCCTACGCGAAACTGCTCACCCGAACCAGCTGAGCGCATCAGCTACGTCAGCAGTTCAGAACTCTGTGCCGGCGAAGCCACCCGATCAAACCCACACCTATGCCCCCAAGCAAGAATGCTCCAGGAGCAGGAACTGCCGGACATGGACCTGGATTTGGGACATAACATCCACAGCCAGCAAGGGCAGAATTCCATGCGGTATTGTAGTACTTTCCGCACGGGCCAAGTCCTGCGTTGGCGTAGAAGTCCCCCCAGACAGGCGGAGCCGCAGTTGAGAACTTCCACTCGTACCTGTCCCCGTCCCCTATCACATTCCACTCGAACCCATACAGATCTGCCGGCATATTGGGATAGTCAGCATGGTGGAACAGCTCAGGCCCGCCTGGCTCAGGTTCCGGGGACTCGCCTACCAGAAGAACACCTGGCGCCGAACCAAGAAGGACATCAATCTGCTTGTCATTCGTGTTAGGCCAAGATAGGCAGAATTGCCAGTCGTAGAGCTTCGTCTGATTGTTGAACTCGATGTCCCAGAACAGCGTGGAATACGCTCCAAACAGGGTGCCATCCAGGTTCGAAGCACCGGAGGTCAATCCAGCATATGCCGGAACAGTCACTGATCCCATCGCCAAAACCAGCGAAAGGACCCACAAGAAAATCCATTTTTTGCTCATACTCACTCCTTGTATCTCAAAACATGCGCATGTCGATTCCCTTCGCAAAAGGAATCCTTTCCTTTTCATCACTCCTACCGAAACTTTTCTGTCGATTCGCTCCTTTCTCCCAAAAGAGGGCCCAAGACTAGACTCAACAGTTATAACCTATTCAGGAACCTTTTCCTAAGTAAGGAAAGAGGTTGAAAAGGAAAAACAGGCGCCTATGTCTTCATAGGCACCCACTTCTGCTTGCTCTTGGAGCTGCGGACCACGGTCTCGATGAAGAGCATACCACGAACTCCAGAAGCGACGTTCGGGAAGTCCAGAGCCAACTCGCTCGGCGTATCTCCTGCGATACGGCACTTGACAGTCTCGCAGAAGTTCAGGTAGTTGTTGGCGAACGCTTCGAGGAAGGCCTCTGGATGACCAGACGGTAGGCGGGTGCCGCGACCGGCAGCGGCACTGTAGGCACCGACGTAGCCGTTGCCTCTCTTCCAGACTTCCTCGGGCTTGTCCAAACGGCGGACGTAGAGGTAGTTCGGATGCTCCTGATGCCACTCAAGGCTGGCCTTCTCGCCATACACCCAGATGGCCAGATTGTTCTCTTCGCCGATGGCAATCTGCGTGGCATGCAGGACGCCGCTGGCGCCGTTGTCGAACTTCAGAAGGCAATTGCAGTCATCGTCAAGCGGCCTGCCCGGGACAAACGTGAACAGGTTGGCACAGACCTGGGCAATCTTCAGGCCACTGATGTACTCGGACAGGTTGGCTGCATGCACGCCAATGTCACCGAGGCAACCGCCGGCGCCAGCTTGCTTCGGGTCGCAGCGCCATGAAGCCTGCATCTGTCCTCCCGTGCCCGGAGGCGTTTTCTCTAGCGCCGTAGCAAGCCAACCCTGCGGGTACTGCACGACGATCTTGCGGATTTTACCAAGATCTCCCTTGCGGACCATGTCGCGGGCCAGCTTCACCATGGGATAGCCCGTGTAGTTGTGCATGAGCCCGAACACGAGGCCCTTCTCCAAGACAAGCGCCTGCAAAGCCTTGGCCTGCCGCAGGCTGAGGGTCATGGGCTTCTCGCACATCACGTGGAAGCCTGCCTTGAGGAAGTCACGCGCTATCGGGAAGTGCCAGTTGTTAGGCGTGGTGATGGCAACGAAGTCGATTCGCTGCTCATCAGGCAGCCTTCTCTCTGCCCGAATCATGTCCCTATAGGTGCTGTACACACGGCGGGGATCAAGAGCCAGTTGCTTGCCCATCTGCTCCGACTTGGCAGGATCGATATCTAAGGCTCCAGCCACCAGCTTGATCTCCCCATCCAGGCGCGAGGCCTTGCGATGTACATCACCAATGAATGCTCCTGGGCCGCCACCAATCAAGCCCATTCGCAACTCTCGATCCAGTTTCATAACATTGTCCTCCCGGAATCTAAGCAATCAACACAGTAAAAAGAAAGAAGGGCCGACAAAACTTCATCGGCCCACTCACAACACGTAATACAACAAACAACAGACTCGATTCAGGCTACTTCTTGGCGAACGCCGCGTCGAATGCCACCTGCGAGGGCTTGAAGTCTGCCATCTTGATAGTCCTGCAGGCTTGTTCCGCCCCCATCTCGCGGTCCATGCGGGTGTCTTCCCACTCGATTGATAGCGGGCCCCAGTAACCTACATCGTTCAATGCCACGATGATTTCCTCGAAGTTGACATCGCCATGGCCAATGGAGCGGAAGTCCCAGTACCTTCTGGGGTCGGCGAACGCGATGTGCCCACCAAACACGCCGACTGTACCATCGCCATGACCCCACCACGCATCCTTCATATGAACGTGGAAAATGCGCTCGCCGAACGTGCGGATGAACTTCACGTAGTCGACATGCTGGTAGCCAAAGTGGCTCGGGTCGTAGTTGAAGCCGAATGCCTTGTGATTCTTGACCGCACCCAAAGCCCGCTGGGCAGAGGCGATGTCGAACGCAATCTCGGTCGGATGGACTTCGAGCGCGAACTTGACGCTGATTGCCGCAAAGGCATCCAGAATCGGAAGGAACCTCTTGGCGAAGTCATCGTAGCCGGCTTGAATCATCTCCGCCGAGACGGACGGGAACGAGTACAGCAGAGGCCAGATCGAGCTGCCGGTGAAGCCGTTGACAACCGCCTCTTTCACCCCCCATGCCCCCGGATCAGGATTGAGGTTCTGGAAGCGGCGAGCCGCAATGCCGGCAATGACCATCATCAGTGCCGCGCGCTGTCTGATTTTCTCGGCTTCTCCAGCATCGTAACCGAGTTCACCAGGATTTACACCAACGCCCCTGCCCCACACCTTTGCAGGCAGGATTCCCTCATGGCGGAGGTCTATCCGGTCACAGATAGCCTGGCCAACCAGATGGTTGGAGATAGCAAAGCAGGTCTGCCCATGCTTTGCAAGAAGAGCCCACTGCGCCTTATTGTGTTCATCCGCCGGCACGCACTCTCGGGTAGCGAAGAACTTGGCGGCATCAACGAGAATGTGATCCCCAAGATACACCTGCAGTTCCTCAAGGGTGACGCCCGCCGCCTTTTCAACATCGAAGTGGTCACCCCAGCAGGCCAACTCCAAACCATCGTAGCCCCAGCCTTTGGCTTTCTGCGCCAGTGTCTCCAGCGGCAGGTCAGCCCACTGCCCTGTAAACAACGTAACTGGTCTTCCCATAACTGTACCTCCCTGAAAATCGCACATTAACACTTAGCCTCTCTGCCAGATACGCTCTGACAGGTTCTTTTCTTCACGTTCTCTCCATCTTCTGACTGCTGCTTAACCTCCTTTCTCTCCCGCGCTAAATAGGCGAGATTACAATCCTTCCTTGAATGTATCCAGTTGGCCGGAATCCACGTTCTCAGGAGCACACGGCGGCAGAAGAACCCACCTCTCCCTAAGTTCCAGAGTCTCCCCCGGCCTGAGAGTCACGCACGGCCCCATCACTTCCATCTCCACCATGAAGTTCTTGGGACCGATGTAGAAGGCGATGTTGGTTCCATTGGGACATCTGTCAATTATCCTCTGGTCGTAGGCTACCATCTTGTAGAAGTTGACATGAGGGCCGTAACAGCCAATCCACCCAGCCGGGACTTCGATTGCCACCTTAGTCTCAATGCCCTGAGGATTGATGACGAGAAACTTCTCAGTCCAGACCAGTTGCGGATTCGGGAATGGAGAAGTATGGCCTGCCCAGTTCGGGAAAAACCTCACCGTAAAAGGAGACCATCCAGATGGTGGCTTTTGTGTAGGAAGCGGGATGAAATAGGTACATCCCTCGGGATTTGTGCATGTCAACCCCCAGAGACCACCGCTCCAGAGCATATCACCGGTGTTGGTGACACGATTTATGACATCCACCGAGCATTCCAAGCCGTTGTCCACGACCACGAGCGAACGCCGAATATTGAATACCGGATGCTCTGCCCCTGTTATAACAAGCCTGCTCACATTACCCGCATCGCCATCTCGTTCAACTTTGCACTGCTCATTGTCAACAGCATAGGTTCCTTCACACTCGTCTGCTCCGGGTTGGGTAGTCCAGACCCTATGCCCGCCCCTCAAGAACCACTCCCCACGTTTTCTGGCGCTCTTAAAGCCATCAGGATCCCAGAACAAGATGTTTGGCCCTCCGGGCGCCATCAGTTCGGCTATCCTTGGACCCACTTGAGTCACGATTGTCATCTCCACACCCGGCTTCCTGACTTTCAGCCCGGTCAAGAGATCCAAATTAGCTGATTCTACTTGCATAAGTCTTACCTCCATGAAAGATAATATACTCTCTGCTATCAGCAGCATCATAACTTGAACAGCTAGTTAATGCCTCCTTTCTCCTAGCTCCAAGATTATGTTACATTTCTCACTTCAGTAACACGGTCAAGGTCCTGCGCCTTTCTCCCAACCCCTGAAACAAGACTGGATATCTGATGCGTTCCCGGATCTCTAGGAAAAGAGAAAATGATCATGCCGAGACCAAATGCTCTCAGGACCACGTTATCCGTATCCTTCGCCGGGCGCACATCAACGCGATTGTATGTCCGGACACTCTCCGCAAGGCCAGCCTGCACCTCGAGGCTGTTGGGTGTGAAAACCCAATAGTAAAACAAGCCTCTTAGCCATATTACCCTCAGGAATATGAACCAGACATAAGCCAGGATTAGATATCCTAATGGCTCGACTTGAACTCCCAGATGCCGAAAACTCCTGAAAAAGTTGACAAAAGTGTCCATCCCGTTCAGGAGCATGATGAACAAGACCGCAAAAAAGAAACCAGCGACCAGAAGCAGTATCGAAAGCCTAAGCTTGAATACTGCAGCCAGGGCATTCAAGGTACCAAAGAATATGAAGATTCCTCCCATTACTTCCTCTACCCTTTCCACAGCAGGCGCACCATGAAGCGCCCAGTTAAGGAAGAGGCCCACCATGCCGAATATAACCATCAGAATCATTGATGGGACAAATACAATCGGCCACCCCCAATCAAAGCCCATAACCCAAAAGGGGATGATAGGATCTGCTCTCAGGACATTCTCTCTTGTGAGCCTTGACCTTTCTGCTTTCCGAAACTTGAGGACCAAGGCGACAAATACCAGCGACCCAGTGATGAGCAAGACGCCGTAATATGAAAGCATCTTGTTAGAAACAAGAGAAAATCCCTTCTCATTAGCATCTCTCACAACGCTCCTTATCATGAAGTAATGCACATAGATGAGCACTGCCAAGAAGTCCAAGAACAGCAGCATCATCCTAATTCCATGCCTCTTCGGTGCCTGTCTCCATTCATCATGCTCCTTGCCGTCTACCTCTATACCACCTACCACTATGACCTTGCTTCCCGGTGCTGTCAACACTTCTGTTGCCTGCTTTGGCTCTCCAGTATCATGCGTTTCCATGGTTATCCCCTTTCAAAGGTAATATCTACAAACTCACTTTTCAGTTGGTTAAAACCTGAAACTAAAGAAAAAAAGCTTTGCCAGAGAGTCCTCTAACTAAAATCCAATTTAGGACTTCTCATTTAAGCACCAAAACACGGTTTTCCTGATGTTTTAGAGCTTTTCCGCCTGGTTTTTGCTTACCGCAGTCGGTGTCTTCGCTTCATGTTCTCATGTGGTCAATGGTTCTATGGTCAAGAGGAAAATTTCCTCAGGAATGCGGATGTGTTACTTCTACTTCAAAAAATGAACGTAATAAACTAGCTAATTTTCAGATTTCTATTTTTAATTATTTACTTTTATTCCTATAAATTTATAATAGCCCCTTTTCGTTTATAAACGTTATTATTGTGTAACACTAAAATAGTAGTTACACATCAGGGATAAAATTCTACATAGTTATAATTTTGCAAAAAAATATTGCTTCCTAGCACATGAATGAATTCTTCTTTATTTTCTTGCCCCCTCCTTTAACAAATGTATTACTCTCCCCTCATAAAAGAGACTTCTAATTCGAGTTATCAGAAAAAATCTGGTTAGCGAATGCTTCCAGATTTCTTAAGTAATTTTGCAAAAAAAATAATTGACAAACAAAAAAGAACACAAAATAATATATACTATAAAATATACTACATAAAATATATATTATAGTATATACATTTTGGCAAAAAAATTGCAAAAAAAAGGGCTGCCGCGCATTCAGCCCTCGAAATTTCCAGCCTCACGACTTATCCACTTCTTAACATCTCCCTGCGCGGAAAGGAGAAAAACCAAGAACCTGCCAAGTTTAGCAGGATTCACCCAAAAAAGAACCCCCTGCGCCTTGCGCCCACCCATTGTCAGAACATGTCGAGCAGGAGTGAGTGGATGCGCAAGAGAGACGAAACACAGGGGGGTTGCCTCGCTTCTTCATGGGATAAGAAACACGTCCCAACTCCCAGCAGGAGGCGTCAACAAGGGATGGCAGGATCCAAATCAAAAGGAGGGGAGACCTCTTCCAGGGACCAGCTCAAAGAAGAGGTCTCCCTCAACCACTGTGGGACTAACAGTCCCCATCACCGGAACACGGATCTCACTGACTAACAAGAGCAGGAGCAGTTGATTTTTATGACTCTATTATGGCTGGACGATGGGTCGTCCAGGAGAGTAGCCCTTCGTGCCTGCCGGTAACGGCAACTCCCGTACCCTCAGCGTAGTGTGCTAATCGCTATACCCCCCCATAGTTTGGAGAAGAAAACGAAAAACTTCCTCTGGTAAGACCAGCTCGTCATTAAAACCGGGCCGCCTCCTCCACGCCAGCTATAGATTTGGCCCGGCCTTCTCCTCCATGCAAAAGCAAGGCTCCCATATCCCATCGTTTGTGCCTCAAGTAATCTTCGGCATCTAGTATTTTTCGTCTATGGTTAGGGCGCCTTACACAAACTTGTATCAATATCAGCATCTAGGGAGATACTGATTGATGTTAAAAGCCAGTGACGTGTGTCAGTCAGCTGGCTTTTGGTTGGAGGCCCTGTGGATGGCTCGTATCATTCTCAGCATCTAG
>Ga0105100_10002770_pt1 | contig 10204 bp, 5 predicted proteins | sample PPLLak12cMay2015_2_FD_87033 | JGI IMG/M metagenome (GOLD analysis project Ga0105100, IMG submission 87033) | Freshwater sediment microbial communities from Prairie Pothole Lake near Jamestown, North Dakota, USA - PPLs Lake P8 Core (1) Depth... | ecosystem: Environmental > Aquatic > Freshwater >... | reverse complement strand
TGCTCGGATTGAAACGGCCGCCGGTGATCGATTCACCTAAGCCCGTCACGCCACCACCCCAGATGATCAGCTCTGTTCCAGACCAGACGCCCGAGAATCCGCTTCGCGCATCAGGAGCGCCGAGTACAAAAGTCCGGGCCCAGCTGTCGGTCGCGGGCGCATAGCGATAGATAGATGTATCCAGCAGCTGCGAATCAATGCCCCAGATCAGCATCTCGGTGCCCGTCCAGACAGACACGAATGGATTGCGCTGGAACGGAACGGGGGGTACGGCAGTCGCCACCCATGAGTTGCTGCTGGGATTGTAACGCCCACCTGTATTGGTGGTGTATTGGCATTCGCCGCCGAAGCAGCCGCGCTAGAGTATCATGTCGGATCCTGTCCACTCGGCAGGGACACTGGCGCGTGGCGATGGAGCGTTGACGGAACTCATAGCCGTCCAGTTGTCGATGTTCGGGTTGTAACGTGCACCAACGCCAGCCTGGTAGGAGCAGTCATGGTTCGTACAACCGCCGAACACGATCATCTCACTGCCCGTCCACACCGCCGCATGAGCGCGCCGCGCAAGAGGCGCGTTGGTCACGGTCGTCGCGCGCCAGGTGTTGGTTACAGGGTTATAGCGCCCGCCGGTGTTCAAGTGGTTGAAACCACCATTGTTCACACCGCCCCATACGATCATCTCCGTTCCGCTCCACGCCGCGGAGAAGGCTGTGCGCGGGTCAGGCGCACCGACAGTACTTATAGTGCTCCACGAGTTGCTGCTTGGATTGTAGCGGGCACCCGTATTGACTTCGCTGAAGCCGTTGATGCCGCCCCAGACAATCATTTCCGTGCCGGTCCACACGACGTCATGTCCAGTCCGTGGAGACGGCGCGTTTGTCAGCGAGGTGCTTGTCCAGGAATCCGTCGTAGGATTGTAGCGTCCGCCTGTATTGAGCTGCGTGAATCCTGGATCTCCGCCACCCCACACGATCATCTCGCTGCCGGTCCACACGGAGGTGGCGCCCGAGCGGGCCGTTGGAGCGTTCACCAAGCTGGTGGCAGTCCACCTATCCGTCAACGGGTTGTAGCGCCCACCTGTGTTGAACACGTTATCTGTGTACGAGCCACCCCAACCACCCCAGACGATCAGTTCAGTGCCTGTCCAGACGAGGTTGTGACCTGTGCGCCAGCTCGGGGCATTGGCGTTCGAGAAGGGGTGCCATGAGTCGGTCGCCGGGTTGTAGCGTCCACCTGTTTCAGGACGGAACAGCACACCGCCCCAGACGAGCAAATCGGTGCCGGTCCATACGCCAACCTGGCCATCACGTGCCATTGGCGCAAAACTCAGATATGACCAGCAATCGTTTGTGCATGCCGTCGCACCTATCTGCGGCATGGCATAATCAAAATTCGTGGTTGAGAGACTCGGTGAATACTGCTCACGCACGCTTCCCCACCACGTCTCGAATGGAACCTTATGCCACTGCGTGATCGCCACACGCACGCGCTCATCACTCTTCGCTAGTATCGCGCTCACATAAAAACGTGAATCGTCTTCCTGCAATGTGCTCACGCGCTGCAGCGGCAGATTATTGGATTCGGCGCCGTACATGCGTGCTAGCCAATTCATCTGCTCATTCCACTCGTCTGGCGAGAGGGCGACCACATCACTATCTGTATTGCTGCCGGTATCAAGAGCGAGTTCGATTTCGATATACGCGCCACTCATCTGCTGCATCGCCGCGACTGTCGCGTAACGTGCGACTTCGCTTTGCGCATGCGATTTGAGCGTGCCGTGAAAACGCTCATCGCGCGCATACCAGGCGCGCAGCAAGCGATCGGCCAGTAGCGGGCGCACTTGCATCTCTGCAATCAGTTTTGGATCGTTATTCAGCGCCTGCCACTGCTCTCGCAGCAGGTCGGGCTGCTTGGTCTGCTGTGCGATACGCTGCATTTCGGCTTGCAGCTGTTCTGGCGTGAGCGGACGTGACCAGAGGGCTGCGAGCGCGTTCGATTGGCGCAACGAATCTTCCACCTTGCGCTGTGAGAGCTCAGATGGAAGCGCGTGCGCGAGCGACGGCTTGTCGCGCTGTGAGGGAAACAATGTGTGTTGCCACGTTACTGCGTCGAGTGCTTGCTGATAGGTGATGCGCTCGTTAAGGGAGAGTGCCTGGGCCGCTCGGCCGACCTGCGCGGGCGGCGCGGAGCTCAACAGCACGATCAACAGGACGAAAAACAAGAATATGCGATACGGTTTCATCTTGCATCCTTTCTGCGGGAGCCCGCCATAAGCATCGGAAAAAAGAAAAAACTTCCGGCTGGAGCACAGGCATGGTGAGGTTGTCGAACTATCCTTGCCTCGAATTGACCGCATCGTTCAACGGCGTCTAATCAATGCCCTCAAGATGTTGCCTTTGCGCGGTAGGGTCAGGAGGTCATTTCATAAGAAATCCTACAGATCCACTAAAGGGGTTTTTTGTTCGAAATGGTTTTATTTATGTTTCTATCGCTAAGATCAACCGATAAAATGGCCCCATTCGTAACGATCGCAGACTGTTAATTTGGATGATTCGAAAATGCGGTGATTCTCTTGATGCCAGATGAATCTTGAAACTACAACTTTTCTTATGTTTATTATACAGATTGGCGGATTTCTGTCTGTGACCCTAGTCACACTTCACCCCGGTCCTTTTGCGCGGGCCCGGAGACGAGCGGCGAACTGAATTCAATCTTCGAAAGATACATCCAAAATACCAATCTCCACGTAAAATAGTTTAACAATGATAACTGAAGTTTCCGTTCAAAAGCTTGCGATAATCTATCCTGTGCTTAGACAGCTACCTGTGCCCTTGGTCAAAAATATTCAAGAGACGAGCCATGAGCTTACTGCTCAAGCTGGGCAAGTTCTTTTTGAGGCGGGTGAGAGCTGCGATCATCTGCCTTTGCTCAAAACCGGTTCGATCCGGGTGGTTAAACCCTTCCAAACGGGGTGGGACATGTTACTCTACCGGGTTTATCCTGGTCAGGTCTGCATCTTGACCGCCACCTGCATTCTAAGCGATTGGAGGCACCTGGCTCGTGTGATCGCGGATAAGGATTTGAATGCTGTTTCCATCCCCAAGGATTCCCTATACCGATTGATCGAAGGATCCTCAGATTTTCGCAGATTCGTATTTTCGAATTATTCGACTTCTCTCTTCTCAATGTTGAATTGCATGGAAGTAACCCTCACCCTGCCCATCGAACAACGCCTAGCCAAACTATTACTGGACAAGGGGACCGATGTGATTGGGGCGACGCACCAGGGGCTGGCAGATGAAATGGGAACCGCACGGGAAGTAGTTAGTCGTATCCTAAAAGATTTTGAAGAAAAAGCGATGGTCAAGCTTAAGCGAGGAATGATTTTGATCCAGGACCGGGAAGCCTTAGTCGAAACTTTGCAAACTGCATGTAACTAAATACAGTATTATTCGGTATCCATAGATTCGCTAGAGATCATAAGGGTGATGTGTCGATCTTGAGCACATCGTCGAAAAAGACACACTCGTTTCCCAACTTTGAAGAAAGTGAATAATGGCTAAACATAACGAGAACACTCATCCCAGTCTGATCCATCCATCATCCGTTGATCATTACCGAGTATGGGCGTGTAACCGTCGATTCTTGGACGCATAAGATCGGCGGTTTGCATCAAAATAACTACATTATGGCTGCGAAGACGGATGAGTTGTTGTAAATGCCCCGCGCCTTGATTTTCGCTTTTTGTCCACCAGACTCAACCGACAAGTGAAAGTCACTAAGTTTTGTGATTTCTGCCTATTACGCATTATACTAAGCGACGATGTACCAAACTTTTGTGATTCCTGGCTACCAGTATCTCAATTGGTGGACGCATAAGATCGGTGGCTTGCACAAGAACGATTTCATCATGGCGGCGAAGACAGATGAGCTTTTCAATCCATGAACTTTGAATGAATTGGGGATGTTGATGCGCCGCAATCTTCTTGAGTTGTTGGGTGTTGTACCCGATTCTATTCTACTGGCCATCGGTGGGATAGACTGGGGTTTCATCGGGGAGCCCAATGGGTTTAGAGTCGAGACTGTCAAGCTCAGACTGAAAAGACTTGCCCGGGTATTTTCGGGCCTCCGCCTGGCACAGATCAGTGATATTCACATGGGGAGCTGGATGGACCTCAATCGCTTTCAACGCGTGGCTGAGTTGATCATTGCCCAAAAACCTGATCTGTTATTACTCACGGGAGATTTTCTCGTCGGGCGGGGCTTCACGGATGCCTCAAAGCAAGCTATCAACGATCTAAGAACCGTATTATCCCCTCTGGCAGCCTCTATTCCTTCCTTTGCAGTGCTGGGTAATCACGACTACTGGACAAATCCGGCAGCCATCCGTGAAATGTTAGCTTTCGCTGGGATCACGGATCTAACAAACACCGTTTTCACCTTCACCCGTGAAGGCGAAAATTTGCATCTATGTGGGGTGGACGACGTTCGGGCAGGTGACGTCCGCCTGCATGATGTTATTGCTCAACTGAATGACAATGGCGCGGCGTTATTATTAGCTCATGAGCCGGATTTTGCGGATACGAGCGCGGCGACAGGAAAATTCGATTTGCAGATTTCCGGTCATACGCATGGCGGACAGGTAGTGATCCCATTTCTTGGAGCGCCCATTCTGCCTGCTCTCGGAAAGAAATATCCCAGCGGGCTCTATGAGGTTGGGGATATGTTTCAGTACACCAACCGCGGTGTGGGAACGGATAGGCTGGCGATTCGAATCAATTGTCCGGCTGAAATCACTATTTTTATTCTGGAAAGTATGGATTAGAATCTCCTGCTTTCCCACATGGCGGGAAGGGCCTGGTGCCTGACCATTTTCAGCAATCCTAGATACTTTGCCAGCCAAACGGGGATTTGTTTCTCCGAGAATTGGATCGGGACTGCCGGGCCAAGATCCACGTCGCGTCCATCGATTCGATATTGATAGCGGCCCTTCTTTTCAACCGTTGGCGTTGATTCCAGGAATTTGCAGAGCGAATCCCGTTCCTTTGTATTCAGCCACTGTGGCAGATCCGATGTCGCTTTGAAACCAAAGATTATTCCCAAATCCTGAAGCATTTGTTTCTCATGTGGCTGGAGCGCGTTGTATTTCGAGCGGAAGAACAGCACATCGGGGTCGACGTTGACCAACTGCTTGAGCCACAGACGGTGGATACTCGTGCGGATCGCGTTTTGTGTTGATGTGTCGTTAGGGTTGTTCAGCCAGACACTCAATGGTTTGTTGAGCCAGTAGGGACTGACATCCGGCCCAACACGGAGTCCATCGCATAGTCCAAGTGATGGCATGATCGGTGCGCCGCAGGCAAGGATGTACGCGTCGCCGGCGGCTTCGCGGATGACGTGTAACGCGTTTCGATAGGCGGGCTCTCTGGGAATATCCTTGTATCTCTTCCCGACGAGCGCGCCGATATAGAGAAAATCGAGCTTGAGATAACCATATCCCCAGGCGCGGGCTCTGCGAATAAGCTGATCGAGCCATTCCAGAACTTCTGGGTGACTTGAATCGAGCGCATACGGATGTCCAGTCCAGGTGATGCCAGCAGAGACGGGATTTCCTTTTTCGTCGCGCAAGAGCCAATCGGGATGGTCTTTCGCCAACTGCGATTTGGGCGAGACCATAAATGGCGCGAGCCACAGGCCCGGGACGCGCCCGGTGGTAGAGATTTTGTCTGCCAGGGCTTGCATCCCGGATGGGAACTTCCTGTTAGCATCCCAGTCCCCATAGGCGAGCTGCCAGCCATCGTCGATTTGGAAGACATCGAAAGGCAGGTCATCAAGTCCATACAGGGCTTTGAGCAAGGCCGGTTCATTGATCCACCGGTAGAGGCTGTACCAGGAACACCAGACGCGCGAGGCTTTGTCGAATCTTGTTTTGCCGAATTTCTTCTCGAGCAGTTCTGCATATTTCGAAAAGACTTCGTCCTCTTTGCCGCGGACGATGAACCAGTTGTAAGGCGGATTGGCCCCGCCTCCAGCGGGATCTTCGACAATCCGCCCCACGGATTCGTAGAAAGCAGTGAGAGTTGAGCCGTCCAATTCAACCCGGCCACCCAACTCCAGCGCGCCGAGCAGGAGAATGTCGTCATCGCCGAGTTCGATCGCGCCAACCCAGGCGCTGACGTGGTTCTTCGAGAGAACATACGGTCTATCTTCATCCTTGGCGCGGAATTCGGGTGCGCGGACGGGAATCGGCGGGTCGCCTGGATCGAGCCAGGTCGTGAGGGTCCAGGATTGCCACCCGTGGCGGAAAAAGCGTTTCGGACGCTGAGGCAGCTTCAGGCGTAGTGAAGAAGCGCTGAGAATCTGTGAGTCCAGGGCCGGGGGCAGGGAATCTAGTATGAGCTGTGATGTTGTCATGAGAATGATTATCCTGTAAGTACGGCGGATTGGCAACACCTGCACTGGCGTGCGGTGCCAGTGTCCGCCCCACGGTTTTGTTGACGGTCAAGTTGAATTGTGGCATAATCTATCAAACTTAAAAAGCGTCGATGGGAACGAGTAAATTTGACCGAGTCGTCAGCGAGCATGGCGGAACGCGGTGAAAGCCACGCCGGCAAAGCGAATTGAAAATCATCCCGGAGCTGCGAACTGAAAGCCAACTGGTGAGTAAGGGAGACGAAGCCATCCTTCGTTACCAAAGATGCGGATATGGTTGTATCCGACTGAGTGCCCAACCATGTGTTGGGAATCAGAGTGGTACCGCGTGAGCCTTGCTCTCGTCTCTGTTTGAGATGAGAGTTATTGTTTTAAAGTCACCCGTCATGGCGAGAAGGCCGGTGGTTGAGCAGGCAGTGCGCGAAGCGTTCTGCCGTACACTGGCACCGCACGCCAGTGCAGGTGTCGAAACCACAAGGCCGATCAAGCAATCTCCTGATAGTTTGGGATTGCTTCGTCAGGCTAAAGCCCTCCTCGCAATGACGGAATAAACTGGAGGCATGAATGTTCAAACCTGTATCGTCGAAGCTCAACGTGATCTCGATGGAAGAGAATGTGCTGAAGTTTTGGAAACAAGCCAGGATCTTCCAGAAGACGGTTGAGCAGCGCAAAGGCGGGCCTGAGTATGTTTTTTACGAAGGTCCTCCAACTGCGAATGGAAAGCCTGGCGTGCATCACGTGCTGGCGCGCGCGTTCAAGGATATGTTCCCGCGCTACAAGATCATGCGCGGCTACCACGTCTCGCGCCGCGGCGGATGGGATACTCATGGACTGCCGGTCGAGATCGAAGTCGAGAAACAGCTTGGCTTCAACAACAAACAACAGATCGAAGAGTACGGCATCGATAAGTTCAACGAGCTTTGCAAGAAGTCTGTTTTTACCTACATTCAGGACTGGGAGCGGCTCACCGACCGCATCGCGTTCTGGGTCGATCTCGAAGACGCGTATGTGACGTACACCAACGACTACATCGAGTCGGTCTGGTGGATCTTGAAAAATTTCTGGGATAAGGACCTGCTCTTCAAAGGATTCAAGGTTGTGCCGTATTGCCCGCGCTGTGGCACGCCTCTTTCGGACCATGAGGTTGCTCTCGGTTACGACGAGGCGACCGACCCTTCGGTCTTTGTCCGCCTGCCGCTGGTGGATGAGCCGGATACCTCGTTGCTGGTATGGACGACAACTCCCTGGACATTGCCGGGCAACGTGGGTGTGGCCGCGCATCCGGACGTGGATTATGTGCTCGTGGAGCGTGAAAATAACGGCCGTCCAGAGAAATTGATCCTTGCGAAATCTCTGGTTGGGAAGGTCTTTGGCGATGAAGAAGTCAAGGTCCTGGAAACCTTCAAGGGCAAGAAGTTGAACGGAACGAAATATCGCCCGCTCTTTACCTTCCTCCCGCCGGATAAGCCTGCGCATTATGTTGTACTCGGGGATTTCGTCACCACCGAGGATGGCACAGGTTTGGTGCATATGGCTCCTGCGTTCGGCCAGGAAGACATGCAGATGGCGAAAGAGCATAACCTGCCAGTCCTGATGACCGTATTGCCGGATGGCACCTTCGTTCCCGAAGTGACGCCATGGCGCGGACAATTCGTCAAAGATGCTGATCCGCTCATCACGGAAGATCTACGTGCGCGGGGTCTGCTGTACAAAGCGGAGACCTATACTCATACCTATCCGTTCTGTTGGCGCTGTGGCACTCCGCTGCTCTACTACGCGCGGGACTCGTGGTTCATCCGCACGAGCGCGTTCCGCGATAAATTGGTTGCATTGAATAACACAATCCACTGGGTGCCTGAACACGTGCGGGAAGGACGCTTCGGCAATTGGCTTTCCAACAACATCGACTGGGCGTTGAGCCGCGAGCGTTATTGGGGCACGCCTCTGCCAATCTGGGAGTGTGAATCATGCAAACATCGTGAAGGTGTGGGTTCGGTACAGGAACTTTCCGAAAAGGCCGGGCGCGACCTGAGCGAGCTTGATCTGCATCGTCCGTATGTTGATCAGGTCCGTTGGGATTGCCCCGAGTGCGGCGGCCCGCAGAGCGTGACGCGTGTGCCCGATCTGATCGATGTGTGGTTTGACTCGGGTTCCATGCCGGTCGCGCAATGGCACTATCCGTTCGAGAACAAGGAGAAGTTCGAATCTCAATTCCCCGCAGACTATATCTGCGAGGCGGTCGATCAGACGCGCGGCTGGTTCTATTCGCTGCACGCCATTAGCACCTTGCTGTTCGACGAAGTATCGTACAAGAACGTCATCTGCCTCGGGTTGATCCTGGATGCTGATGGATACAAAATGTCCAAGTCGAAGGGCAATATCATCGCTCCCTGGGATGTGATCAGCGCCCACGGCGCGGACGCCTTCCGCTGGTATCTCTACACGGCGACACCGCCGGGAAATGAGCGCCGCTTCTCTTCGGCTTTGGTGGGCGAGGTCGTGCGCAGTTTCACGCTCACGTTGTGGAACGTCTATTCGTTCTTCGTGACCTACGCAAATCTCGACAAACCCACCGTCACCACCCTGCCGATAGCGACCAGCGATCTCGACCGCTGGCTGTTATCTGAACTGAATGTGCTCGTCCGTGACGTGACGGAAGCCTACGAAAAATATGATGTGCCGAACGCGACGCGTCCGGTAGAAGGATTCGTGGAGAAGTTGTCTACGTGGTATCTGCGACGTTCGCGCCGCCGCTTCTGGAAATCGGAATCTGATTCCGATAAACAGGCCGCGTACTCCACCCTGTACACAGCTCTGGTCACCGTCGCAAAGCTGCTGGCGCCTTCCATGCCGTTCCTGGCCGACGAGTTGTACCAGAACCTTGTCCGCTCGGTGGATGAGGCCGCGCCCGAGTCAGTGCATCTGGCGGAGTGGCCGACAGTCCTGCCTGAGATGATCGACGATTCGCTCAACCGCGACATGAATTTGGTCATGCGCCTGGTCTCACTCGGACATGCCGCGCGGCAAAAAGCGAATCGTAAAGTCCGCCAACCGTTGGCTCAAGCCGCGTTCTCTGTCGGCAATTCGTTCGAGCGCAAGGCCGTAGAAACCTACGCAGACTTATTTACGGATGAGTTGAATGTCAAACACGTCCGCCTGCTGGATACGGCCACGGAAGCTGTCTCACACGCCGTCAAACCGCTGCCCAAGCAGTTGGGTCAGAAATATGGGAATAAATTCCCTGCCATACAGAAGGCGATCCTGGCAATGAACCCGGAGGAAGCCGCGCATACTTTGCTGGAAGGGAAGCCTCTGAAAGTCAAGGCGGATGGCGGGACATACGATGTCCTCCCCGATGAAGTGGAGGTGAAAGCCCTGGCAAAGGAAGGCTTTGCTGTGGCGGAAGAAGGCCCGTACGTGGCGGCACTGGTCACTGACTTGACTCCCGAGCTCGTGCAGGAAGGTCTGGCGCGTGAATTTGTCCGCCGCGTGCAGGATCTGCGCAAGAGCGCCGAGCTGGATGTCGCCGACCGGATCGAGTTGTTCGTCGAGGCCTCCACAGGTCTGAAGTCTGCGATCGAGGCGCACAGGGATTACATCACCGCCGAGACGCTCACCTCCGACCTTAAGTTTGGGAGCCCACCGAAGGAGGCATCCGTTGTCCAGGATGACTTCGAAGGTGAGAAGGTCACGGTCGGGCTGGTCAAAAAATAATATGGAGTCAGCCAGCTTGCTGGCGCGTCTACGGGAGCAAGCTGGCTGACTCCAAAGC
>Ga0105100_10002767_pt1 | contig 10205 bp, 9 predicted proteins | sample PPLLak12cMay2015_2_FD_87033 | JGI IMG/M metagenome (GOLD analysis project Ga0105100, IMG submission 87033) | Freshwater sediment microbial communities from Prairie Pothole Lake near Jamestown, North Dakota, USA - PPLs Lake P8 Core (1) Depth... | ecosystem: Environmental > Aquatic > Freshwater >... | reverse complement strand
GGCATGCCAGGGAAGGGTGGGACCTTGGCATTGATCAGCAACACCGATCCGGGTTGTACTCCGGTCATGACAGGATAGAATCGGTTTTCTGGCGGCTGAAACTGAGGGAAATTCTCGCGCCAGATGCGCATCGTCTCTTCCACCGACTTATTTATGCCAGTCAACCGGATCTGGAAAGACTTCTGCCACATCTGACCAAACCCCTGCAAGGGAGATGCGGGTTGGCGGCCTTCGACATTCAGATTCATCGCACCGGCGGGTGTTTCTGAGACCGAGATGTGCTTTACCGGAGGCGCCCAGGCATTCTCCCTTTGGACCGTGCTTTCTTGCTTGGATGGTGTATCCATGTTTACCTCATTCTACCGATAATAAGTCAACTTTCCACTGCTTGAAGGATTTGAACGGCCAACGAACAGAAGCAGTCAACTAATAATATGTACTTTGGGTGCATTCACGAAAAATTTCGTGAGATACATCAATGCTTAAGTGGACGGTCTGTGCGCTCATGCGTATTCTCACCCGGTCGTAAGACGGTTTTAGCCAGCGGCCTGTAAGGCCGCGTTTTCATTCTCGTATATCAGGATGGCTTCGTTCAGCCGGGTGAGCTCGAAAATTTGGCGATAATGCTCACTCAGCCCAAAGGCCGACAGGTGTTGTTTTTGACGCTGGACCCTTATCAACAGAGTGACCAGCAAGCCAATTCCGGAGCTGTTCATATATTCCAATCCTTCGAAATTAAGGATGATCGCATCGGCTCCCGCGCTGCTGGATTGTGTGTACGCGTCCATCAATGCATTCTCTGCATAGGAGTTTATCTCCCCGTGAATATCCATTATGGCAATTTTTGGTGATGGAGTGCGAACATTGATTTGAATATCAGCTTTCGTCATCGTATTCCTCCGTGAAAATTTTACTGATTTCTGGACAAAACATCGTCATTCGTAACTATGCAGCTGTTGTAAGTGCGGTCGTTTCATCCGGAAAGATGGCCATAAAATCTGCCAGGCGTGTAATTTGGAAGATTTCAACATAGTGATCGGATAAACCGAAGACAGTCAGACGCTTGTGGTTTTTTCTGGATTTTGCCATGATGCCTACAATCAAGGCAATGCCTGTGCTGTTGATGTAGGTGACTTCTTTGAAATTTAACAGGATATTGGCAGTATTCTGCTGGTCGGCCTGGTCATATGCCTGGTTGATTGCTCCATCAGCGAAAGCGTTGATCTCACCGAATAAATCGATAATCACCGCATCGGGTGTAGTTCTAAGAAGGGCTTCAAAAGGTTGTGATTTCATTTTAGTTGTCCTTCGTACCTCATAATCAATTCAACCGTATGGTGTTTTTCGTCGGTGTGAATTCGCATTTCATCCACCATATTCTTGATCAGGAATAATCCCCATCCGCGGGGTGATTGCAGACCGGCTAATTTCGCTTCCAGGTCCGGTTCAATTGCTTCAGGGATCGGCCTCCCCCCACCATGGTCAGTGATGAAGATTTTCAAGACTCCTGAAGCTGTTTTCACAATAATATCTGTGTTCAAATCTGGCTGGTATTTATTTCCGTGTTCGATGGCATTCAACGCTGTTTCTGCTACTGCAGTTTTTAATCTCTCCAGGCGATCGGGTTTGAACGGCAAATCCTGAATAGCTTCAGCGACTCTTTCCATCGCCAAACGCTCGTTGCCGGGCTTGCTTGGCAAGCTAAAATCAGCCAGGATGATCCATTCAATGTCCTCATCATCCATGTTCTCGGCTATTTCAGCAATTGGAGAAATTTCACGCTCCAGAGTAACGAAAGTCACGTCGTCCTCTTGTTCCCAATCAGGACCGGTGAAATCCGTCAATTTATCGATGAGCAGCTGGATCATCGAGCTGCCGCCTGGGTTCTCTTCCATTATCCTTTTCAAACGGTGAAATCCAAACATCTCACCATCCGGATTATGACCTTCGATCAATCCATCGCTGAAGAGCAGGATGCTTTCTCCTGGATTCAACACCGCCTGATTTTCATCATAAATCATTCCTGGCAGCAGTCCCAGAGGCATGCCTGTTGCGCACAGCTCATCTACCCCATTTTCGGTGCGTTTGTAAGGCAGGTTGTGCCCGGCGTTAGCAAAGGTAATTTCACCTTTTTCCAGGTCGACCAGCAAAAACAGGCAGGTCACGAACATGTTGTGCGGTATGTCCTCGCACAGCAAATCATTTGCTTTGCTCAATAATTGACCGGGCGATTCCAGGCCTTCAGCAGCGCTGCGCAGGATACTGCGGGTGGTCGCCATGACAAGTGCAGCTGGCACACCCTTATCGGTCACATCACCTGTCACAATGCCCAGCTTTCCATCGGGATATTCAAAAAAATCGTAGAAATCACCACTGACTGCACGTGCAGGCTGCCAATGAGCAGCCAGGTGCCAGCCTTTTCTCTGTGGTATCTCCTTTGGCAGTAGTGTTTGCTGAATAACCCGGGCAACTCGCAGCTCTTGTTCCATGCGCTCACGCTCGCGTGCTTCCAGCTGCTGCTGACGTGCGAGCTGGGCAACGCGTAAAGCAGGAGCTGCTTGTGTCGCCAGGGTGTTCAGCAGTCTCTTGTCGTCTGATGAGTATTCCTGCTCGCTCAGGCGCGGTCCCAGGTTCAGCAGGCCGATCAGCTCACCCTGGCTGACCAAAGGTACGGTGATTTTTACTCCAGCATCCTTCAAGATCCTCAATGTTGGCGAGTCGAGCTCAAGCCGGTCAATTTCCACGATTCCCGAGGCTTTGATCAAATGATCCATCAAAGGATCATCCATATTGATCTCGACCTCAATCGCCTGAACTCCAGAGGCAGGCGCGGTCGGTTGATCGATTAAAGGGCTTTGAATGGAGTCATTCCTGGATTTATCGCTTACCCCGAACGTTTTACGCAAGAAGGATATCATTTTCTGCCTGTACTCTCATTGCTTGATCTAATTATAAGGATGTGGCGTCCAGCAATCGTTACGAACACCGTTACGAGGTGCATCAGATCGAAAAATCCATTTCCCGATAATTTTGCGCTTTACGCAGCAGAAGAAGCACCGCGCTCCCACTCGGCTGCATGAGGCTTTTCCAGCGAGCGCCATTCTTTCGCCAGGGGTCGTACGCCCAATAAGTTCACGATACGCCGAGCTGCAAGTCCAAGAATGGTGGTGAAAGTGGGATAGGCAATTTCAATCTCGGCGAGCTGCTCAACCCACATGTCTGATGCCATTCCAGCTGCAACGACATGCACGATCTCCAGCGCCTGTTCGCCGACTACATGCGCTCCCAGGAGGCGGTGATTTTCGCGCGAGGCGATCAATTTACAGAAACCGACTGCCCGATCATCGATCACCGCACGATCCATATCGTGATATGGAACTGTGACAGCGATGCAGTCCTGATCTGCACGTGCCTTATTCTCGGTCAATCCTACACTGGCATATTCTGGATCGGTAAATCCGCCGTGCGGAACTATTTTATGTGTCTGGAGCTGTCCGCTGCCCAGGAGGGCGTTTTCAACGGCGGCTAAAGCTTCATAGCTGGCGCTCTGGACGAGCATCATCCGGCCTGTGATGTCACCGGCGGCAAAAATGTGTTCCGAGGTGGTCTGCATGTAATCGTTTACTTTCACATAAGGACCTGTTGTTTCGATATTCGCCGATTCAAGATTCAAGGAAGACAGATTCCCAACCCATCCTGCAGAAAGGATTATCGCGTCACCCCGGGCAGTACGTACCTGACCATCCAGCTCATAAAACAGCTCCAGCAAGTCCCCGTTTTTCTCGATTTTTTCCACGGTCTGGATCCCAGTAATTACCTCGATACCACGACGTGTGAACTCGGATTGTATTGCCTTACTGATATCCTCGTCTTCTACGCCTAAAATGCGAGGCGCTCGTTCAAGGATGGAAATTTTCGTGCCGAACGCTTCGAAAATCGAACCCACCTGGCAGCCAGTCGCGGCGCCTCCGACGATTACCAGGGACCGAGGAGGGTCCTTCAAAGTCCAGATATCGTTGTGCGTGCTGGCATACTCCGCACCAGGGAAATCCAGGCGACGGGCCCGGCCTCCGGCACAGAGAATAAATTTCTGCGCTTCCAGCTGTGTTCCATCCGGCAGCTCGACGGTGTGCGGGTCGGTGAAGTGTGCAGGTCCGACCTCGGAATAGACTTTCACACCGGATTGTGCGAGGTGGTCGATCAACTGTTTTTTCTCATGAATGGTGTAGACAGTCTGCTGCACGCGGCTCATCAAGCGTTTGAAATCCAGCTCGGGTTTTGGGATTTCCAGGCCGAAGGAGTGGAACTGGTCGGCATCACGCATCAAGCGAGCGGCTTTGGCCAGGACGCGAGTTGGAACACAGCCATCGTTCGTGCAGGTTCCTCCCAGGCGTTGGCGCTCGATTAAAGCAACTGAAGCGCCGAGCTCTCTAGCGCGTAATGCAGCGGTCACCCCAGCCGGTCCGCCGCCAATCACTATAAGGTCATACATTCTATCCTCCTGTTTCATTATCTTGATCTACAAGCATATTCCAGGCTTTATCCAGCCCGGTGTTTTTACGCGAAGATTTCTTCAGCCAGATAGACAGGTACATAGGCTTTAAAGAATCGAAAACAATCGCTGAAAGCCGGCTCGACAATTGAGAGAGATCGACTTCATTGCGAGCACTGGAGACAAATGCGGCAATTGCCTGCTCGGAATTGTAGCGGGTGCGAAAAAACCTGCGGTCAATTTCCTTTTGTATCCACTTACGCAGCGGATTCGCCAGGGAGGCGATCCCAACAGTCGAGATGACGATTGCCAGCTGGTTCGATTCTCCGGTAATCCTCTGGAAAAGACTCTGGAGCAAAACGATACCCCCGAAATATGCCATACCCAGGACTATGGTAAGTGAAGTGTAGAGAAGGGTCTTGCGTATGATGATATCGATATCAAATAACTGGTGGCGGTACACGCTGATTGCCAGGCTTACAGGGAATGGGATCAATAACAGTCCTAACATGTGTCCGGGGATAATGGATTGGCTGAAAATCGATGCGGGAAGAAGGAAAAACACAAAACCCAAACCACCACAAATCAATCCACTGTAGATAATCCAACGTGCCTTTTTCTTTTCGGAAAATGTGAAACGATTCCGATAACCTTCCAGCAGAATGACCAGCCACAACAGGGTTACGACTGCGCCGGCTACCCACTCGGATACGACAAAGCGGCTGAGCAGATCGAGAGAATTGATCGGCCAGCCGGGTATGAGCAGATATACAGCAGAAATCATGAAAGGGAGAATATAAGCCCATATCATAAGTGAGGGGAACCTTTTTACAAGTTCATGCTTGTGGGGGAAAGCCAGGACAAAATGGAGAAATGCTCCCCAATAAATAAACCACAGGATGCCAGTGGCTGCCTGGTAAAGTCCAAAACTTAAGCCATTGGTAAAATCGCTGACCTGTAATCCAAATGACCAGACGTACGTATGAGATAAGCTCCACGCCCAAATAAACAGGGCCCTGGTGGAGGTTTCACGCGGGTTCAAAATGAATACAATACTGATTACCAGTTGGGAGATGATAACGAATAAGAGGGTGCTCCAGTTTCGAAATATTACTTCCCTGAGCGGGTAGTCGATCAACCTGGCCGGAAGTACCATTTCCTGTTCGTTTCTCAGGATGGTATAAGACAGAGTACCCCCAGCATGCCAAACGGGCCTGGTGAGGTTGGGATTAAATAGATTCGTCAGCCAATCATCCAGACTCATATCTTCGACAGCAATGACGATATCTCCATCGTGCAGTCCAACAGGTTGGGCAGTGATGAGCCTGATTTTTAATCCTGCGGGAGATATGCCCTGTTCGCCTGGCTCCTGGCGAGCACCATCAGAAGCAGTTGTTAAGCGCAAGGCCAGGAATGAGAGGCTTATCGCTAAAGTGCCGGCTGCATACAACCAGAAGAAAATTGTAGCTGTAAATTTCCGGTTCGCCTGGATGCTGGAATTTGTTTTCATGTTTTCGGAATTGCTTGAATTCATCATGCCAGCGTTTCAACCCTTTGCGGCATATACTCTATGCCCAACGGTAGAAAAGTCACTGCTCCCCCCACCAGAACAGATTCCAGACATCCGACCCGTGTGACGGTGAGCATTGTAGCACGCTACCCAATCCCTCGGGGGTCCAACCCACCAACCAGGGGATCCATTGCCAGGTGAATAAGCCTATCCATTCGCATTCAACATTCATTGGATCAAAATGGTTTGAACATCATCAGCCACAAAATAACTGCCAATCCACCGTAGCCGATGGCGAATAAAAGCATCACGGGCGATTTAGCCAGTAAGTCAGCGATAAACTCGGGACTTTCGGGATCTACGGGTGGATGGGGCTTACCAGCCTCCATGTACTCCATGCCAATCGCTTTACGTACCAGGGAATAATAGCGGGTGCCGATGGCATACATCGACACGATGATGGCTACCAGCAGTCCCAGTGAAATCCATATCCAAAACATGTGCCACCACTTGGCGATGAAGCCTGAAATGATACCTGTTACCAGCAGCAGCAGCAAAGAGCCGTACTGCAGGCCGAAAACCAGGTTCGTGGCATAAGTGTCCATCATGGCCTTGATGCGCCCCGGATCGCGCTCGGTGCGCAGTCGCAGGGCTACTAGGCCGGAAGCTCCGTGGGAATAGAAGAAAACAATTGCACCGAACACATGTAAATACACTAACCAGTTGTACATAAAATCTCCTTGTGATTACTTCAAGCGCTTATATGAATTCCCTGCTGTGGCAGCGGAACGTGAACTGAGCAGATAAACTGACACATGTGCCGGTTGAAAGGTTTCCTCGACGACCGATGTAATATGCGTGCTCAGGTCATCCAGATTTACCTCCTCCCGCAGGTGGGTACTGAACGAGGCCAAGGTCTTCTCGGCGTCATACTTGCGCCGGAAGAAACGATGGTCGATGAAACTCTGGATCCGAAATCGAAGCGGGTTAAAAAGCGCGGCGATTGCCAGAGTGGAAATAACTATGGCGGCAGTTGATTGCTCACCGCTGATCCTGGACAGTATGCCCTGCAGCAGGGTTACCCCACCCAGATAGACCAGCGCCAGGATGGCGGTCAGAATGGAATAGACCAGGGTGCGCCGGATGAGGACATCGATATCATAGAGACGGTAGCGCAGTACAGCGACAGCGAGACTGATACCGATCACCGTAAATCCGAGACTAACCCCTTCCCCCATTAATTCAATCAAGAAAGGATTGGATATCCAGCCAAATGCTACCGGAAAGGACATGAGCGCCAGAACCAGGCCAAGCAATATTCCCCCCACAGCCCAGCGCAGCTGAGCCCGGCTGACCGCATCCCGCTGGGTGAAGCCAGAGTGCACAAGGCTTAGAATTGCTAAAAATAACATCCCCATCGTCCCGAGCCATCCAAAAGTGCCCGATCCACCGGAAAACAGAACCACCAGGATGAAAAGGCCGACCCCGTAAGGTAGCAGACCCAACCAGTGATGGCGTTCAATTATCCGTTTAGGACGAGGGAACAGCAATGTGAAGGCAAGCAGAGAGGGAGCCAGCACTGTCCCGAAAATTATGTAGCTAAAAAAAGCTGTTGTTACGAAAGCCAGGGAATCGAATTGTACAGAAAGCCCATCTGGTAACGAACCGCTGATACTATTGGCAAATATCGCTGAACAAAACACCAGCAATGCCTGGGCGCTCGGTGTTTCCTTGCGTTTATAAAAAGTAAAACTACCGGTGGTAAAAAGAATCAATGTCCCCAGAAAACTGACCATGTGTTCTATATCGGCGATGTTGTATTGCCACCATGCTGCCAGCGTCCACTTGACAACTGGGATGTCGAATGAAATTTCTTGTTGATCACGGAGCACTGTCATCTTGACGGTCTGACCGATTGTCCAATTTTCAGGCGCTGCCAATGGTTGATTGCTGGCAGTACCCGCAACATGTAAACCGTCCACATCCAACAAGTCATCTTCTTGTTCAAGGAGAGATTGCGCCCCAACCAGGTTGCGATCATAAATCCAATCCGGATTTTCCAGCTCGGTGGTATAGATAGACCAGCCATCCGTGGGCAGGAAGAACCTGTAGAGCAGCTGAGCAGAGCTGCCCAGCACCAGAGCCAGCGAAAACAGCAACGCCAGCCGGGCTGAAAGAGGAAAGCGGTTTTCTTCCACAGTCGAGGTCATATCCTGGTTTTATTTCGAATCCAAAGTCCCACTCGCTCGGGTTGTAAGGTTTCGTTTACTACTGCGACCAAACGCTCGTTCAATTCATCCAAATCGACCTCTTCTCGCAAGACCTGACTGAAAGCAAGCAGTGTCTTCTCGGAGTCGTACTTGCTGCGGTAGAAGCGCCGGTCGATAAAGCTGCGGATGCGATTATGCAGCGGATTGAAAAGGGCAGCGATGGAAAGGGTTGAGAGGACAATTGCGGCTGATGATTGATCACCGGTAAATTTCGAAAATAAACCCTGAAACAGGGTCACTCCACCGAAATACACCAGAGCGAGAATGGCTGACAGAATCGAATAGACCAGGGTACGGCGGATCAAGATTTTGATATCCCACAACCGGTAGCGCAGGATGGCAATAGCTATTGAAACAGGTACCAACATCAGCGAAAAGCTAAAAATTAACTCAGCAATATACCCGACGATGGTTTCCGAATCTTCTATGTTTAATATGCCAATCAAGAGATAATTTATTGTAAAGAACAAACAAGCAAAAAGCAGCCAGTTAATCTGTGTTCTTTCGAGCCTGCTGGAGCGCCTGTGCCGCAGGATGAGCGCTGCCATTGAAAGCAATGTCAGCAAAAGTAGACCGGGGATCCAGATTCTGAGCCAGCTTACGAATAATTGATCGGGGATAAAGCCGAAAGGGTTTTGATAACTGTTGCCGATTATTGCCCCGAGAGTCTCAATGAAGGTGGCTCCGAAAATAAACAAGCCTGCCCAAATCACTGAGATAATGCTGACCCAACGCCAACGAGGTGAGAGCGGTTTTCCGGTGGGGAAAAGCAATGGGATGTTAATGAAAGGGAATATGAGTAAAACCCAGCTCCAGCCTGAAAACCAGGACATCAACAGGATGAATGGTGTAGGAGATGGATTGACATGAAAACTAAAATAGCCCGTGATCGGACCACTGACAGCAATTGCACACGCCGGTATCATCAAAAGCCAACCGATGGCATGGCGGGGGTAGTGCGAGAGAATAAAAGCTGCAGGGATTGTAAAGACGATGGCGAGCAGGCTGTCACCCACACTATTGATAAGAGACGCAGTACTGTCGAATGCTGACCGGTTAGAAAACGCGAAAAAAGTTGTAAGTGGAAGACTAACACAGATCAACGCGCACAACATCCAAACCAGATTACGAGATTTCACCGGTTTCCTACCCTGGAGATCGGTTTCATCCACAGGCTTATATGGAGGGGCTGCACGATGCCCTGGATTGCTAGTAATAATTCTTCCGATAATCGTTCCAGATCGGTTTCGTTGCGAGCCGAAGTGGCGAATGTCTCCATGGTTTTTTGGGCATCATACTTGGATCGATAAAAGCGACGGTCGATGAGTGATTGGATGAATTTCCGCATTGGATAGAACAATTTTCGACTTGAGACTAAGAAAATGTGGATCGTCGACGACGTTGGACCAGGATTCCTAACACCACACCATAGATGAGGTGAGCAACCAACAGAATGTTGGCAGGCATTTCTTTTAACTGGAAAGCGGTGAGGTCGAACAGGAAATATTCAGCCGCAATCCAGAGCAGCGAGCCGTAAATCAGGCCTGAAAAGGGCACGAAGAAAGTCACCTTCAGGTTTGAACTTTTGCGAAACATAAAATATGTCACCATATTGAAAAAGATGCCGTAAATGCTGGATACTGCCAGGTGCGTCAGTAAACCTGATATCCAGGTAGGAGTGCTGTTAAAAGAAAAGGCTGAAAGGAGCTCCGCTGGTGAAATGTGATTTTGGGCTGAAACAGCCACTAAAAAAGCCGCCATGATAATCCCGGCTTCGAGGCCGGTGAAAATACCATCGACTGCCAGATCACCTACTATAGTCTGCAACCTGTTATTGGTTCCGATTTCATTCATGAAATGGCCTCTTTGGAATGAACCTGCCATCTGAGGATTCCGAATGCCTGCAATCTACTTTCAGCCTACACATGAACTG